>BNJS01000696.1_pt1 | contig 132631 bp, 284 predicted proteins | sample 8540461 | NCBI WGS metagenome assembly BNJS01 (sample SAMD00202454, study PRJDB9452) | human saliva metagenome | isolation source: human saliva | place: Japan
ACAATCCGCACGTAAAACATGCGTGTTTTTAGGCTACCCTATCAGGGCCTATGCTTCAAGCCCCCTCAAGAGGCCTGTGAAAACTGACAACGCGTTAATTATTTTGTTCTAAAGGTCCAACATGTTCTTTCGTTGATAAATTATCTTGAACCATATCTTCTTTTCTTGGTTTCTTATATAATCCTCTACCACTTTTGTATTTAACCCTACTGTGCTACAAAAATCTTTTCGCTTCCAGAAATACCTATTTCCATATCTATATTTTAAGTTCGCGTGTCTTTCAAAAATCATCAGCGCTGACTTCCCTTCAGATAGCTCATAAAACTTGATACTGATATTTTTAGGTGCAGGGGTTTTAAGAGCATATGGATATGGTCTGGCATTGCATGCCTTCTATTATCTCCACATTTTTATAGTCATGACTGCCTCAATATTTGACCTATATCTGCTCTTAACTTTCCATAAATTGCTTTTTCTTCTGTACTTCAGGATAAATACAATGTGATACTTACCGTTCTATTTTGTGTGTGATAGACTTGAGTCGTCACTGGTTTTACTGCACCATGATAATCCTCCTATATGTTAGAATTTTGGTTGTCAGCCTTTGTTGATTATATAGCGAGGATCTGTCCATAGCTTAAGCTATTTGGTTCAGCTACGCATAGCATATGATTATTATAGCCGAGGCTTTGTCTGGCTGTAATAGCTTCACATAAAGTGAGCTGAATTGATTTTATGCCTGAGTAGCCAAGCCTTCAGCACAACTTCTGGGCGATCAACTAACTCAATGTATGCCATTGGTGCATTATCGCCTGCACGGAAACCACATTTTCAAAGATGCGAGTGTAACCACCTGCACGTTGAGCAAAACGTGGACCTAATTCATTGAAATAATTTTGCAACAGTTTCAACGTTGCGAGTACGAGCGAATGCTAAACGACGGTTTGCAACGCTATCTACTTTTGCTAATGTAATTAACGGTTCAACTACACGGCGTAATTCTTTAGCTTTAGGCAAAAGTAGTCTTAATGATTTCATGACTAACTAAAGCACTTGCTAAGTTACGAAACATCGCTTGGCGATGGCTGCTATTACGGTTTAGTTGACGACCACTCTTACGATGGCGCATGATCTTATCCTTCTCAGAAAAATCTTAACCTATGACCAAACTAGTCTTCAGCAATACTTGCTGGTGGCCAATTCTCAAGGCGCATACCAAGTGACAAGCCACGTGAAGCGAGCACATCCTTAATTTCAGTAAGAGATTTCTTACCAAGATTAGGTGTTTTTAATAATTCAACTTCTGTACGTTGTACTAAATCACCGATATAATGAATTGTTTCTGCTTTCAAACAGTTAGCAGAACGAACTGTCAACTCTAAATCATCTACAGGACGTAATAAAAATCGGATCAAATTCGGTTTTTCTTCCCTTAATCTCAGGTTGACGAACATCACGCAAATCAACGAATGCATCGAGTTGCTCTGCTAAAATTGTTGCTGCACGACGAATTGCTTCTTCCGGATCAATAGTCCCATTAGTTTCTAACTCGATAACTAGTTTATCTAAGTCAGTACGTTGTTCAACACGAGCTGCTTCAACATTATATGCAATGCGATCAACTGGGCTGTAACAAGCATCAACAAGTAAGCGACCAATTGGACGCTCCTCTGCTTGACTATGAGTGCGAGCTGAAGCTGGAACATATCCTCTACCACGCTGAACTCGAATACGCATACTGATTGATGCATTTTCGTCAGTTAAGTGACAGATTACATGATTCGGATTCACAATTTCAACATCACCATCATGGGTGATATCCGCTGCAACAACAGGGCCAATTCCAGATTTATTTAGTGTCAGAATAACATCATCTTTTATTCTGTACTTTTAACCGCTAGACCTTTAAGGTTTAAAAGAACTTCAAGAATATCTTCTTGAACACCTTCCTTACTACTATATTCGTGCAATACGCCATCAATTTCCACTTCAGTTACAGCACAACCTGGCATTGAAGACAGAAGGATACGACGTAATGCATTACCCTAGAGTATGGCCAAAACCACGCTCTAACGGCTCTAAGATCACTTTAGCATGAGTTGAACTAATTTGTTCAATATCTACTAAACGTGGTTTTAAAAAAATTCTGTAACAGAACCCCTGCATTTTTATCCTCTCTTTGCTTTTTAAGCTTAACTATTATTTAGAGTAAAGCTCAACGATCAGATGTTCGTTAATATCTGCTGATAAATCAGAACGTTCAGGAACACGTTTGAACACACCTTCCATTTTTGCAGAATCAACTTCTAACCATGTTGGTTTTTCTCTTTTGTTCTGCTAATTCTAATGATGCTTTAATACGTGCTTGTTTTTTTAGATTTCTCACGAACAGCAACAACATCATTTACAGAAACTTGGAAAGATGGAATGTTAACAACACGACCATTTACAACAATCGCTTTATGGCTCACTAATTGGCGAGCTTCTGCACGAGTTGCAGCAAATCCCATGCGATAAACAACGTTATCCAATCTACCTTCTAATAACACTAATAAATTTTTCACCAGTGTTACCTTTTAAACGGTTTGCTTCTTTATAGTAGTTACGGAATTGACGTTCTAAAATACCATAGATACGACGAACTTTTTTTGTTTTTCACGTAATTGACTACCATAGTCAGACAAACGCGGTTTACGAGCACCATGTTGACCAGGTGCTGTATCAATTTTACATTTTTGAATCAATCGCACGCACGCCTGATTTAAGAAATAAATCAGTACCTTCACGACAGCTGAGCTTGAGTTTTTGGACCCAAATATCTTGCCATTTTCTTTCTCCAACTATCCTATATACGTCTTAAACGCGACGTTTTTTCGGTGGACGACAACCGTTATGAGGAATCGGAGTCACATCAGTAATATTCGTGATACGGAAACCCGCTGCGTTTAACGCGCGAATTGTAGATTCACGACCTGGACCCGGACCTTTAACCATAACTTCCAAGTTCTTTAAGCCGAATTCTTTAACAATTTCAGCACAACGTTCAGCAGCAACTTGCGCAGCGAACGGGGTAGATTTACGAGAACCACGGAAACCTGAACCACCTGCAGTCGCCCATGCTAGAGCGTTACCTTGACGGTCAGTAATAGTAACGATTGTATTATTGAAAGATGCGTGAATATGTGCTACGCCATCTACGACTTGTTTTTTTACACGTTTACGTGCACGAACTGGTGTTTTAGCCATTCTTTATTTACCCCGACTATTTTTTGATCGGCTTACGTGGACCCTTACGGGTACGCGCATTAGTTTTAGTACGTTGACCACGTACCGGTAAACTACGACGGTGACGTAAACCACGATAACAACCTAAGTCTAAAAAGACGTTTGATGTTTAGTGTTACTTCACGACGTAAATCACCTTCAACGGTAAATTTACCAACTTCGTCACGCAGTTTGTCAATCTGCTCTTCAGACAATTCTCTGATCTTAACATCTTCAGCAATACCCGCCGCCGCACAAATAGCTTTAGAGCGAGTCTTACCAATACCGTAAATTGCAGTTAAAGCGATTACAGCGTGTTTGTGATCAGGAATGTTAATGCCTGCAATACGGGCCACTATGCACTCCTATTATTTTAACTAATTTGGTATTCTGATCTTGAAAAGCCCGTTTTCAGGATACTCAAACAGAATACCAAGGACATAAATGAGTTGAGCAGTATAACTGCTCAACTGGTTCTTTGCAAGAAAAAAATATGAATTAACCTTGACGTTGTTTATGTTTAGGATCGCTGCACAATACACGTACAACACCTTCACGTTTAACAATTTTACAGTTACGACACATTTTCTTTACGGAAGCTACGAACTTTCATTGCTTATCCTTTTCTACTAAATGAACAATTATTGTCCAAAAACCTTTAAGGTTTGCTTTTTTTCAACGCAGATTCATACTGAGACGACATTAAGTGACTCTGAACCTGCACGATGAAATCCATAATTACAACGACTACAATTAAAAGAGATGTTCCACCGAAGTAAAATTTAACATCCCAAGCCGATGTCATAATATAAGGAACTAAACACACAAACGTTACATAAAGACCGCCAATCAGTGTAAGACGAGTCATAACTTTATCAATATAACGAGAGGTTTGTTCCCTGGTCTAATTCCTGGAATAAATGCACCAGATTTTTTTAGATTATCTGCTGTATCTCGCGGATTATACTGCATTGCAGTGTAAAAAGAAGCTAAAGAAAATAATTGCTACAGCATAAACAAGTAAATAAAGAGGCTGACCAGGATTCAACAACATAGATAAGTTATTTAACCACTCAAACTTATCATTTTGTCCAAACCATTGAGTTAAGGTAGCTGGAAATAAAATAATACTTGAGGCAAAAAAATTGCCGGCATTACGTTTGCCATATTTACTTTCAATGGTAAATGTGTCGAATGACCACCTAAAATTTGACGACCTTGTTGACGCTTTGCATATTCAACGCGAATTCTGCGCTGTCCTCTTTCAACAAAAAAACAACGAAAATAAGTTACTGCAAATACAATAGCTGCGATCAGAAGAAGCACTAATGGATGCATCTGTCCTTGACGAGCCTGCTCAATAGTTTGAAGTATAGCTGATGGTAAAACCAGCTACGATACCGCCAAAAACAAGAATTGAAATACCGTTACCAATACCTCTTTCAGTAATTTGTTCACCTAACCACATGAGGAACATAGTTCCAGTTACTAAGCTAACAACTGAAGTGAAAGTAAAAACCAAATCAACATTTGGCACTAAGCCAGGTAACATATTTGGTAAACCTGTTGAAATAGCTACTGCCTGAATGGTTGCAAAAACAACTGTCGCATACCGAGTATACTTAGAAATTTTACGTTGACCAGCAGCACCTTCTTTCTTTAATTCTGCTAAAAGCAGGAGAAACCGTTGCAAGCAACTGAATTACAATAGATGCCGAGATATACGGCATAATACCTAATGCTAAGATAGATGCACGGCTTAATGCACCACCAGAGAACATGTTAAACATGTCAATGATGGTGCCTTTTTGTTGTTCAACTAATTGAGCTAGCACAGCCGCATCAATACCAGGAACCGGAATGAAAGAACCAATTCGGTAAACGATAAGCGCACCTAAAACGAAAAAGTAATCGGCTTTTTTTAATTCACCTTTACCGCTATTAGTACTTCTTGCTTGATAACCTGGTTGTTTTAGCCATTTGCTAATTATTCCTCAACTGAACCGCCAGCAGCTTCAATTGCTGCTTTTTGCACCCTTTAGTTACACGCAAACCACGAACTGTTACTGCAGATTTCACTTCACCCGCTAAAACTACTTTTAGCGAATTGGATATCTTTAGTTAAGATATTTGCTGCTTTTTAATGTTTCTAAGGTTACTACATTACCTTCAACTTTGGTTAACTCATTCAAACGAACTTCTGCAGTTACTGCAGCTTTCATTGAAGTAAAAACCAAATTTTTTGGTAAACGACGGTATAACGGCATTTGACCACCTTCGAAACCGCGACGAACACCGCCACCAGTACGAGATTTTTGACCTTTATGACCACGGCCACCAGTCTTGCCTAAAACCTGAACCAATACCACGACCGAGGCGTTTAGCGCTATGCTTTGCACCTTCAGCCGGAGATAGAGTATTTAAACGCATCTCTTACTCCTCCACTTTAACCATGTATGAAACTTGGTTAATCATACCACGTACTGCAGGCGTATCAATTAACTCAACAGTGTGGTGCATATGGCGAAGACCAAGACCACGCAAGGTAGCTTTATGCTTCGGTAAACGAGCAATTGAGCTACGAACTTGTGTTACTTTAATAGTTTTAGCCATTATTCATTACCCCAAGATTTCATCAACAGTTTTACCGCGTTTTTGCAGCAACCATTTCTGGTGATTTCATGTTTGCTAATGCATCAATAGTTGCACGAACAACGTTAGTGGGTTGGTAGAACCATACGCTTTAGAAAGAACGTTACGTACACCTGCAACTTCAATACTGCACGCATTGCACCACCAGCGATGATACCTGTACCTTCGCTTGCTGGTTGCATAAATACACGTGAACCAGTATGAACACCTTTAACTGGATGCTGTAATGTACCTTCATTCAAAGCAACGTTAATCATATTACGACGTGCTTTTTCCATTGCTTTTTGGATCGCTGCTGGAACTTCGCGTGCTTTACCATAACCAAAACCTACTCGGCCATTACCATCGCCCACCACAGTTAATGCAGTGAAACTCATAATACGACCACCTTTTACAGTTTTTGATACACGGTTTACTGCGATTAGCTTCTCTTGCAGTTCACCAACTTGTTTTTCGATGTTTGACATCTCAATTTACCTCATTAGAACTGTAGACCAGCTTCACGTGCAGCGTCCGCTAAAGTTTGGACACGACCATGATATTTAAAACCGGAACGATCAAAAGCAACAGCTTGAACGCCTTTTGCTAATGCGCGTTCTGCAACAGCTTTTACCTACTGCAGCAGCAGCATCTTTTATTACCGGTGTATTTTACTTGCTCACGAATTGCTTTCTCAACAGTTGAAGCAGCGGCAAGCACTTCTGAACCGTTTGGTGCAATAACTGTGCATAAATATGACGTGGAGTGCGGTGAATAACTAAACGAGTTACACCTTGCTCTCTCATCATATGACGTGCACGAGCTGCACGACGGATACGAGCTGATTTCTTATCCATAGTGTTACCTTAATTATTTCTTCTTAGCCTCTTTGATACGTACCACTTCATCAGCGTAACGTACCCCTTTACCTTTATAAGGCTCAGGACGGCGATAAGCACGAATATCTGCTGCAACTTGACCGATCAACTGTTTGTCTGCACCTTTCAACACGATTTCGGTTTGAGATGGACATTCTGCAGTAATACCTGCCGGCAAAGTGTGCTCTACTGGGTGAGAATAGCCTAAACTTAATGCAATTGCATTGCCTTTAAGTTGAGCTCTGTAACCTACACCCACCAATACTAATTTTTTAGTGAAACCTTCAGTAACACCGATAACCATTGCATTAACCAATGCACGTGCAGTACCCGATTGAGCATTTGCTTCAACAAAACCTTCACGTGGAGTGAACGTAAATTGTCCGTTATCTTGTTTTACTTCAACTGATTCATGAATTTTTGCGAGATAACTCGCCATTTTTACCTTTACTGTTAATAGCTGACCGTCGAGTTTAACTTCAACGCCGGCAGGAATATTAACAGGTGCCTTTGCAACACGAGACATTTTCCTACCTCTCTATTAAGCTACATAACAGATGATCTCACCGCCTAAACCTGCTTGACGAGCAGCGCGGTCAGTCATAACACCTTTAGATGTAGAAATAACTGCAACACCTAAACCGCCCATAACTTTTGGTAATTCATCTTTACGTTTGTAAATACGAAGACCAGGACGACTTACACGTTGGATGCTTTCTACAACTGGTTTGCCTTGGAAATATTTTAAAGTAATTTCCAATTCAGGTTTAGCACCTTCTAAAAACTTTTACGCTTTCGATATAACCTTCAGCAGCTAATACGTTGGCAATTGCCACTTTTAGCTTGGAAGAAGGCATATTGATTGCAACTTTGTTCGCAGCTTGACCGTTACGAATACGGGTCAGCATATCTGCGATTGGATCTTGCATACTCATTGTACTTTTTCTCCGATTCCAAAATAAAGTGGTATATTACCAGCTCGCTTTTTAAGGCCTGGGATTTCACCGCGCATAGCAGCTTCACGAACCTTAATTCGGCTTAAACCAAACTTACGTAAAACGCCATGAGGACGTCCAGTTTGGCGGCAACGGTTACGTTGACGAGATGGGCTAGAATCACGTGGTAAAGTTTGTAACTTTAACACTGCATCCCCAACGATCTTCATCAGAGGCATTGACATCAGAAATGATTTTTCTTTAATTCAACACGTTTTGCGTAGAATTTTTTTCAGCCAATTTAACGCGTTTTACATCGCGTGCTTTCATTGATTGTTTAGCCATTATAACCTGCCTTATTTACGGAATGGGAAATTAAAGGCAGCAAGTAGTCTTGACCTTCTTCATCATTCTTAGCAGTAGTTGTGATAGTGATATCTAAACCACGTACACGATCTCACTTTATCGTAATCGATTTCAGGGAAGATGATTTGTTCACGCACACCCATGCTATAGTTACCACGACCATCGAATGATTTCGCGCTTAAACCGCGGAAGTCACGAATACGTGGAACAGCAATTGTAATTAAACGTTCAAAGAACTCCCACATACGCTCACCGCGTAGTGTTACTTTACAACCGATTGGATATCCTGACGGATTTTAAAGCCAGCAACAGATTTACGAGCTTTTAGTTACTAAAGGTTTTTTTGACCGCTGATTGCTGCTAAGTCCGCTACTGCGTTGTCTAGCAATTTTTTTGTCGGTCAATGCTTCACCCACACCCATATTCAGGGTAATCTTTTCGATTCGTGGGACTTGCATGACAGATTTGTAGCCGAATTTATTTTTTAATTCGCTTTACTACTTGATCTCTGTAGTAATCATGCAGTTTCGCCATCGCATTACTCCAGTTTGTTAGATAATTTCATTGTTAGATTTGAAGAAACGTACTTTTTTGCCGTCTTCGAATCTAAAACCTACACGGTCAGCTTTATTTGTTTTAGGATTGAAAATCGCAACATTTGAAGCGTCAATTGCAGCTTCTTTTTTTCACTAAACCACCAGCTTTTTCCTAATGCAGGAACTGGTTTTTTTCATGTTTAGTAATAATGTTGATACCTTCAACAAACACTTTACCGTTTGGTAACACTTTAGTTACCTTGCCACGTTTGCCCTTATCTTTACCAGTAAGAACAATTACTTCATCATTTTGACGGATTTTAGCAGCCATTACATTCCCCTTACAGTACTTCTGGAGCTAAAGAAATGATCTTCATGAATTTCTCAGAACGAAGTTCACGAGTCACCGGTCCAAAAATACGAGTACCGATTGGTTGCTCAGTGTTATTATTTAAAATTACACAAAGCGTTACCATCGAAACGAATAACTGAGCCATCTGGGCGACGAACACCCTTCTTGGTGCGCACAACAACTGCTTTTAATACATCACCTTTTTTTACTTTACCGCGTGGAATTGCTTCTTTTACAGTAATTTTTGATGATGTCACCAATCGCAGCATAACGACGGTGCGATCCACCCTAGAACCTTGATACACATTACGCTGCGAGCGCCTGAATTATCAGCAACATCCAGCATAGTCTGTTCTTGGATCATATTAGTGCTCCGTTAAGATTAAAAAAACACCCTTTCGGGACGAACCCATCCGCACTACTCGGATAGAATGGCGGATAGGGTGGCGGATTTCTATCAAAGAAAAAGAGAAAGGCAATGATAATTTACCTTTCTCTTCTTAACCCATTTACTAAATAATCCAGTTAAAATTTACCGCACTTTAGACAAATTAAAAGCCAATGAGGTTTCTATTCATTAATATAAACTAAAAATTTATCTAAATTGGTTATCCTTTCCTAATTTCATGTATCCTAGCTGAAAACCGTACATATCAATTATTTTTGCTTTTTGAATATTTGTCAATAGTTGGTAGAAGGCTATATCATAAAAGACTAGTATTATTAAAGTAGAAATAAAACCCCAACCGCTTATGCGGCTGGGGTTTTTAATTAATATTGTTAATTAAGCAATAACTGCTTTCTCAACAACACGAACTAAAAGTCCAAGATTTGGTTTTTGATAGAGGGCGACATTCGCGAATCTCTACAGTATCACCAACTTTGGCTTCATTGTTCTCATCGTGTACGTGTAATTTAGTTGTACGACGGATAAATTTACCATATAAAGGGTGTTTTACCTTACGTTCAATAGCAACAACGAAAGATTTTTCCATTTTGTCGCTAACAACTTTACCTTGTACGCTACGAATTTTTATCAGTCATTACTCACCCGCCTTTTTCGGTTAATACAGTTTTTACACGTGCAATATCACGACGCACTTGTTTAGCCTGATGGGTTTGTTGAAGCTGACCGGTGGCTGTCTGCATACGCAACTTGAATTGTTCACCTAAAAGGTTTACTAATTCAGCATTCAGCTCTTCAACACTTTTTGTACGTAAATCTTGAGCTTTCATTACATCACCGTCTTAGTTACGAAAGTGGTCTTAACTGGCAATTTAGCAGCTGCTAATGCAAATGCGTTTTCTTGCTACTTCTTCAGACACACCATCCATTTCATAAAGCACTTTTACCCGGTTGGATTAAGGCTACCCAGTACTCAACGTTACCTTTACCTTTTACCCATACGGACTTCTAATGGTTTTTCAGTAATTGGTTTATCTGGGAATACACGAATCCAGATTTTACCTTGACGTTTTACTGCACGTGACATTGCACGACGTGCCGCTTCGATTTGACGAGCGGTTAAACGACAACGACCAACTGCTTTTAAACCGTAAGTACCGAAACTAACTTCAGTACCGCCCGCGATACCACGGTTGCGGCCTTTGTGAACTTTACGGAATTTTGTACGTTTTGGTTGCAACATTTAGCGTTTCTCCTTACTTACGACCTTTACCGCGAGGAGCCTTTTTAGGCTTGTCGGCAGGTTGTTGTTCTGATTGCGCAACGGCAGCCATTCCACCAAGAATTTCACCTTTGAAGATCCACACTTTAACGCCGATTACGCCGTAAGTTGTGTGAGCTTCTGCAGTGTTATAATCGATGTCCGCACGAAGAGTATGTAGAGGTACACGACCTTCACGATACCATTCTGAACGTGCGATTTCTGCACCACCTAAACGACCGCTAACCTCAACTTTGATACCTTTAGCACCTAAACGCATTGCGCTTTGTACCGCACGTTTCATTGCGCGACGGAACATTACACGACGTTCTAATTGAGAAGCGATGCTATCTGCAACTAATTTCGCATCTAATTCAGGTTTTTTCACTTCAGCAATGTTGATTTGAGCAGGAACGCCAGCGATTTTAGACACTGCGTTACGTAATTTTTCAACATCTTCGCCTTTTTTACCGATTACGATACCAGGACGAGCTGTGTGAATAGTTACACGAATACTTTTTAGCTGGACGCTCAATAGTAATACGTGAAACTGAAGCATTTGCTAATTCTTTTATTTAAGAATTTGCGTACTTTGAAATCGCCTTCAAGATTGTCAGCGAAGTCTTGTGTATTCGCGAACCAAGTAGAGCTCCAAGGTTTAACAATACCTAGGCGAATACCATGTGGATGTACTTTTTGACCCATTGCTATTCCTCTACTTATTAACGATCTGACACAACCACAGTAATGTGGCTAGTACGTTTTTAAAATACGATCTGCACGACCTTTAGCACGTGGCATAACACGTTTCATGCTAGGACCTTCATCAACGAAGATTTTAGCAACTTTAAGATCATCGATATCTGCACCGTCATTGTGCTCTGCGTTTTGCAATAGCTGATTCTAAAACTTTCTTCACTAAAGCTGCTGCTTTTTTGTTAGTGAAAGTTAAGATTTCTAATGCTTGCGCAACTTTTTTTACCACGAATTAAATCGGCAACTAAGCGAGCTTTTTGGGCAGAAGTGCGAGCGTAACGATGTTGCGATAGTTTCCATCTATTTACCTCTTATTTCTTAGCTTTCTTATCTGCCGCGTGACCGCGGTATGTACGAGTCGGTGCAAATTCACCAAGCTTTATGACCGATCATTTCATCAGATACATAAACAGGAACGTGCTGACGACCATTATGGACTGCGATGGTCAATCCGATCATTGATGGAATGATCATTGAACGACGGGACCAAGTTTTTGATTGGTTTTTATCCCCGCTTTCACCGCCTTCTCTACCTTCTTCAACAAGTGTAGGTCAAGGAAAGGACCCTTCTTGAGAGAACGTGGCATGGCTAATCCTCTTTAATTTAATCTATTATTTGCCACGACGACGTACGATATATTTATCAGTACGTTTGTTGTGACGAGTTTTCTTACCTTTGGTTTGAACGCCCCAAGGAGTTACTGGGTGTTTACCAAAGTTACGACCTTCACCACCACCGTGTGGGTGATCTACTGGGTTCATTGCAGTACCACGAACTGTAGGGCGAATGCCTCTCCAGCGGTTAGCACCAGCTTTACCCAATACGCGAAGCATATGTTCTGAGTTACCAACTTCACCGATTGTTGCAACACATTCAGCTAATACTTTACGCATTTCGCCAGAACGTAAACGTAAAGTTACATAGTTGCCTTCACGTGCGATGATTTGTACATAAGCACCAGCAGAACGAGCGATTTGACCGCCTTTACCTGGTTTTAATTCAACGTTATGTACTGTTGAACCAACTGGGATATTACGCATTGGTAATGAGTTACCCACTTTAATTGGTGAGTTTACGCCAGCTTGGATTTGATCGCCTACTGACAAACCTTTAGGTGCTAAGATATAACGGCGTTCACCATCTTTATAAAGCACTAAAGCAATGTTAGCTGAACGGTTTGGATCATATTCTAAACGCTCAACAACCGCTGGGATATCTAACTTGTTACGTTTGAAATCGATTAAACGGTAGTGTTGTTTGTGACCGCCACCAATGTGACGGTAGTAATACGACCATAGTTGTTACGACCACCAGTTTTAGATTTAGTATCTAGAAGAGGTGCGTAAGGTTTACCCTTGTGTAATTCAGGGTTCACGATTTTAACAACGTGACGACGACCAGCGGAGGTCGGCTTACATTTAACGATAGCCATTCTCTAATTTCCTCCGATTACTCTGCACTGTCCACGAAGTCCAAGTTTTGGCCTTCGGCTAAAGTTACATAAGCTTTTTCCAGTCGCTGCGACGACCCATTTTTGCTACCACGGCGTTTAGTTTTTACCTTTAACAACCACGGTACGAACAGAGTCAACTTTTACTTCAAATAATTGAGCAACAGCAGCAGCAATTTCAGCTTTGTTCGCATCTAAAGCAACTTTAAGTACAACAGTGTTAGATTTTTCAGCATTGTTAGTTGCTTTTTCAGAGATGTGCGGTGCACGTAGCACGCTTAGCAAACGTTCTTGACTCATGCTAGGATCTCCTCAATTTGTTTCACAGCATCAACAGTAACAATCACTTTATCGAAAGCGATTAAGCTAACTGGATCGATACCTTGAACATCACGTACATCAACTTTTATATAAGTTACGTGCTGCTAAGAATAGATTTTCATCTAAACTTGCTGTGATAATTAATGCATCTTCAACTGCTAAATCTTTTTAATTTTTTGTACTAAAACTTTAGTTTTTGGTGCATCTAATTCAATTTTTCAACAACAACCAAACGGTCTTGACGAACTAATTCAGAAAGAATGCTTTTGATAGCACCACGGTACATTTTTCTTGTTCACTTTTTGGCTGTGATCTTGTGGTTTAGCCGCGAAGGTTATACCACCAGAACGCCAGATTGGTGATTTGATATCACCAGCACGAGCACGACCTGTACCTTTTTGACGCCAAGGTTTTTTACCTGAACCAGACACTTCAGCACGAGTTTTTTGCGCACGAGTACCTTGACGCGCACCTGCTGCATAAGCAACAACAACTTGGTGGATCAACGCTTCGTTAAACTCACGTCCGAAGGTAGTTTCAGAAACAGTTAGTGCGTTTTGCACCTACAACTTGTAATTCCATCTCTATCTCCTAGACTTATGCTTTTAACTGCTGGCTTAACGATAACATCGCCATTGATAGCACCAGGTACAGAACCTTTTACTAATAGCAATTTACGCTCAGCATCTACACGAACAACTTCAAGTGATTGAACAGTTACACGCTCAGCACCTAAATGTCCTGCCATTTTTACCTTTTAAACACACGACCTGGAGTTTGGTTTTTGACCAATAGAACCAAGTACACGATGTGATAAAGAGTTACCATGAGTCGCATCTTGAGTACGGAAGTTCCAACGTTTAACACCACCTTGGAAACCTTTACCTTTAGAAGTACCGGTAACATCTACTTTTTTTAACATCTGCAAAGATGTCAACATTGATTTCTTGACCTAAAGTGAATTCTTCACCTTCAGTACGAAATTCCCATAAACCGCGACCAGCTTCAACACCTGCTTTTCACGAAATGGCCTGCTTCAGGTTTAGTTACACGATTCGCTTTTTTTAGAACCAGTAGTAACTTGAACTGCAGTATAGCCATCGTTTTCAAGAGTTTTAACTTGAGTTACGCGGTTGGCTTCGATTTCGATAACGGTAACTGGTACAGAAACACCGTCTTCATTGAAGATACGGGTCATACCAACTTTACGACCGACTAAACCAATCATTGTAATAACCTCTTAATTAACCTAGGCTGATCTGCACGTCCACGCCGGCAGCCAAATCTAAACGCATTAATGCATCAACAGTTTTTCTGTTGGCTCTACGATATCTACTAAACGTTTGTGAGTACGAATTTCGTATTGGTCACGTGCGTCTTTGTTTACGTGTGGAGAAATCAACACGGTGAAACGCTCTTTACGAGTTGGTAAAGGAATTGGACCACGAACTTGTGCACCAGTACGTTTAGCTGTTTCTACGATCTCCGCAGTAGATTGATCGATCAAACGGTGATCGAAAGCTTTTTAAGCGGATACGGATTCTTTGGTTCTGCATTAGACCAGAGCTCCAATAAAAATTTAGCTAATAAAAACTAACACCAATCACAATTCTAACTTCAAAAATAGAAAAGGAGGTGCAAGTTACCTGTTATATAGTCTCCAAATCGGAAACATTGTTTAGCGTGACATATCGTCATGCTCGTTTAATAAATGATTACATTAAACGGCTTTCATATTGAAAGCTCTGCAAATACTACACAAAAGTTAAACAAATTGCAAGGGATTTATTCAAAGCAAATAAAAAGTGCGGTCATTTATCGCCGTATTTTTCTCATCGAAAAACACTTAGAAAAAAATCACCGCACTTAGCATATTAAAATTATTGATGGTTATCTAATAGCGTAATATGTCGTTTTTGCTACAATCCACGCACCAACATATCCCATAATTAAACAGCACACTAATAAGAATACAAATTCACCCAACACCTAATCCATTCAAACTGAATTGAACGGCAAAAATATCCGTTACATATTTCACGGCAGAAGTAAAATAGCTGATAATAAAGCTACTAAAAAAATTGCTGCAACTAACCCACCTAACGCGGCATAAATCATCCCTGTATAAAGATAAGGGACGAAGAGATAAATTGATCTGTTGCACCAAGCAATTTCATCACATCAATACTCGATCGGCTACTATACACATCAGAGCGAATACTGTTACCAATAACTAAAAATACCGCTATCGTCATTAATACAGTGCAGAAAAATTGCCACATGGGCGATTAACCAAGAAAGTGCGGTTAATTTTTCCATCCAATCGTTATCCAAGCGAACTTCTTGCACGCCCTTTAATTTTTAGTTTAAATTGGTACGTAACTCATCACGTTTTTCTGAAACATTAAATTCGCTCGTTGGTTTTTACCATAACGACCGCAGGTAATGGATTATCATCTAAAATTTCTAATTCTTCGCCAAAAGCCAGACCAGCTTTTAAATTCCTTTTAAACTTTCTTGGCGAGAGACATAATTCAGTGATTCCACCCCTCTCTTGTTGACGGATTTTTCTCTACCACTAAATTCGCGTCTTCTTCACTTAAATTTCTTTATGAAGATAAATCGTCAATTCACTTTCTGGGATAAAATTGAGTGGTCGCTAAATGTAAATTTTTCCACATTAAATAGCTTACGGTTGGGATCGTCAGAGATACAGCAATCACCAAAATCGTGAGTAGCGTGCCAAATTTACGTTGCCATAAATCCGCCCATACTGCACGCAAAGTATAGGCTGTTTGAACAAAAAAGGATGCATCCGTTGGTCGGCTCATGATTATTCCTTAATAACGTAAATAACCTTGTTCAAGTACAAGACAAGGTTTTGGTTTTTGTTGAATTAAATTAATGTCGTGAGTAGCAATTAACACGGTCATTCCGAGACGATTAAATTCTTCAAACAAATTAAAAATGCCTAAAGAAAGTTCATCGTCTAAATTACCCGTTGGTTCATCTGCTAATAAGAGTTGAGGTTTATGTACAATCGCTCGTGCAATATCAACGCGTTGCTGCTCCCCTCCAGAAATTTGTGGTGGCAAATAGTGCGCTTTATTACGCAATCCCTACACGATCTAAAGATGCCATCGCACGTGTATGCGCATCTTTTGGATGCATACCTGCAATAATCAATGGCAATGCCACATTTTCCACCACTGTACGATCTGTTAATAAACGATAATCTTGGTGAACCATACCAATTTGGCGACGCAGAAATGGAATTTCATATTTTTGACAAGCGAGTAATATCGTGTCCATTAAACCAAATTTGACCCGCGTTGGCTTTTTCCATCCCCATAATAAGCTTGAGTAATGTACTTTTCCCTGCGCCTGAATGCCCAACTAAATAAGTCATACTTCCCACCGGAAGATGAAAATTCAAGCCTTGTAACGCGGGCTGCGTTGCACCATGATAGGCTTTAGAAACATTTGAGAACTTAATCACAATTTTTCCTTATTCTTTTTATTCTTCTTCATGAACGAATAATGCCTCAATAAATTCTTTGGCATTAAACTCACGTAAATCTTCAATTTTTCTCGCCTACACCGATATAGCGAATAGGCAACTTAAACTGATCGGCTATGGCAAAAATCACGCCACCCTTTTGCCGTGCCATCTAATTTTAGTTAGAGATTCCTGTTAAACCCACAGCCTCATTAAATAACTTTCGCTTGGCTAATAGCATTTTTGTCCCGTTCCAGCATCCAGCGTAAGCATAATTTCATGTGGTGCAGTTTTCGTCATATTTTTTCATAACACGAACAATTTTTCAGTTCGTCCATTAAGTTATTTTTATTTTGCAGACGACCCGCCGTATCCGCAATAAGAATATCAATATTGCGTGCAGCCGCTGATTGCATCGCATCAAAAATCACCGATGCAGAATCAGAACCGGTAGCTTTTGCGCAACAACTGGAATATGATTGCGTTCTCCCCAAACTTGAAGCTGCTCAACGGCCGCCGCACGGAAAGTATCGCCCGCCGCAAGCATCACCGATTTTCCTTCAGCCTGAAATTTACGTGCAAGCTTACCAATTGTCGTCGTTTTACCCTACGCCATTTACACCCACCATTAAAAATCACATAAGGTTTTCTTCGTAGTATCAATCACAAGAGGCTGCGCCACTGGCTCAAGAATATCCGCCATTTCTACTTTTAATTGTTGATATAAAAGCTCAGCATCTTGTAATTCTTTTGCGAGCTTGCATGTTCAGTCAAATTTTTGATGATTTTACTTGTTGTCGGCACGCCAATATCCGCAATCAAAAGTTGTTCTTCTAATTCTTCAAACAACTCATCATCAATTTTTCTTTCCTAAGAAAAAAACTACGAAAACCCTGCGCCAATATTTTTGTTTAGTTTTCAGTAATCCCTTAACTAAACGACTAAAAAGCCCCCTTCACTTGGCTTTTCGCGAGTTTCAATTTCAACAACAGGCTGAAGCTCATCTTTTAATATCTTCAACAATTTCAGATTCAACCACGGTTTCTGTAATCGGAAGATCATCTTCTAAATTTTTCGCTTCGATGATTTCTTCGACTGGCTCAAAGTGCGGTTGAAATTTCCTGTATTTTTCTTCTTCAACTATTTCATTCGTCTCAATGCTTTCAGCTAAAAACGGCTCAGAATCCACCGCACTTTCTACTGTCTCTAATTCAGACGGTTCTTCAACTAAATCATAAGTTTCAAGTTTTTCAATAGATGGCTCTGATATCTTTAATCTTTTTTCTTCAATTGTCGGCTCAATTTTTAGGTTCATCTTGCTTTTTATTACGCCCAAATAACGATGCCCAAAATCCGCCTTTTTATTTTCTTCAGCCATAAAAATGCTCTCTTAACTGTAATCCGATAAAAAAATGTCGTTTATTCTAGCAAAAATCGTCTAAACTAAGCACAATTTTCAATAAAAATCGAATCTTTATGAAAAAAATACAAACGCCAAATGCAAAGGGCGAGGTTCGCATTATTGCAGGGGCTATGGCGAGGGCGAAAACTTCCAGTATTAAATTCAGAAGGCTTACGCCCAACTGGCGATAGAGTGAAAGAAACGCTTTTTAATTGGTTAATGCCTTATATCCATCAGTCTGAATGTTTAGATGGCTTTGCAGGGAGTGGTTCATTAGGTTTTGAGGCACTTTCTCGCCAAGCGAAAAAAGTGACTTTTTTAGAATTAGATAAAACCGTCGCCAATCAATTAAAAAAGAATTTACAAACGCTCAAATGCTCATCAGAACAGGCTGAAGTGATTAATCAAAGTAGTTTTGGATTTTTCTAAAACAGCCACAAAATCAACCGCACTTTGATGTCGTGTTTTTAGATCCACCCTTTCATTTTAATTTGGCAGAACAAGCAATTAACTTGCTTTGTGAAAATAATTGGCTAAAACCCAATGCGTTAATTTACGTAGAAACAGAGAAAGATAAACCACTCATCACACCCTGAAAACTGGACGTTATTGAAAGAAAAACAACAGGAATGGTGAGTTATCGTTTATATCAGAATTAGAGAAAAATTATGTTAGATATCGTTTTATATGAACCAGAGATCCCACAAAATACCGGTAACATTATTCGCCTTTGCGCCAATACAGGATTTCGCTTGCACTTAATTGAACCGCTAGGTTTCACCTGGGATGATAAACGCTTACGCCGCTCAGGGTTTGGATTATCACGAATTTGCGGAAATCAAACGCCACAAAGACTTTTGAAACCTTTTTGAAAGCGAAAAACCCAAACGTCTCTTTGCACTCACAACAAAAAGGCAGTCCAGCACATAGCCAGGTGAAAGTTTGAACTTGGGGATTATTTAATGTTTGGCCCAGAAACTCGCGGCATTCCAATGTCAATTTTAAATGAAATGCCGATGGAACAAAAATCCGCATTCCAATGACAGCCAATAGTCGCAGTATGAACTTGTCTAATTCGGTCGCAGTAACGGTTTATGAAGCTTGGCGACAATTAGGCTATGAAGGTGCAGTAAATTTACCAGAAAGTAAAATAAACAAAAAAGAGCGGTTAAAAATTCAATGAGATTTTTAACCGCTCTTTTGTTATTTAAATGGAACTTGTTTTCCGAAACATTTTTATTTTTCTACTCGTCCAAATTCATTTTTTATTTTTCTAAAAACTAGAAGACTTACGTTGATTTCCATGCACTCTATCTCTGCCCCTCTCTAAACTACTTTCAAAAAGGATTGCTCTGATGTCAAAAACAAAAATCTTGAACACAAATACCCAGTGAAAGTTGTACTATTTTATAATTTTTGAAAATGTAAAAAGTCCTCGAAAAACAAGAGAATCAACCGCAACATCAAGTGGTTTGTTTTTACTAATTCAAGTAAATATTTAGCCCCTTTCGCTGTAACAGTATATCCCAGCAGTTCCAGATTGTTTTGCCGTAATAGGATAAATATTTCTATCACATTTTACAGATTGTGGTTTTTAAAGAACATCTTGCCATTTTGCTTCTAACTTTAAAACATGAATATCATCAGAAATATAATCAATTTCTAATAATTCTTTAGCATTTTCTCCCAGATGAATGTCATCTTCAAAAATATTGATATAGTTTAAATTGTTCTCTAAGGCTAAATTCCACAAGACAATATGACTTAATGCACAACCAATTTCTCCATCCGACAAACTTGGCTTTAGGAGAGCGATCTAATGTAATATTAAATTTTTTTAGCCGTTTCTTCAATAAGGTCAGGCGTGATAGCATCAAAAATGCGAAAGGAATATTCTGCTTTTACCAAATTCTTCTGTAATATGTTTTCGGCGTCATAGTTAAACTAATGAGCATAATTGTGGGGCTAATGCGTGTGCGTTGTGTCTGTGCTGTGCTGTGACTGTGCTGTGCTGTGCATAAAAAGTTACCCAAATAAATAGATTGAATGATATAAGATAAAAAGTGCGGTGAAAAATCATGAAATTTTTCACCGCACTTCTTCATTTTTTAAATATTATGTGCTAAACGATATTCAACCAAATCTTCAATGGTTAGCACAGAATAACCAAATTTTTCGCAAATTCTACAAACTCTCAGGGGCGCGAGCCATTGTGCCATCGTCGTTAGTAATTTCACAAATAACGCCTGCTTCTTTAAATCCTGCCAGACGTGCTAAATCAACAGAAGCTTCAGTGTGTCCGCGGCGGGTAAGTACGCCACCATTTGCTGCACGAAGTGGAAGACATGGCCTGGACGATGTAAATCTGTTGGAACTGCATTATCAGCAAATCGCCGTTTTGAATGGTTGTGACTCGGTCTGCGGCAGATACGCCTGTAGAAACACCTTTCGCAGCTTCAATCGTCACAGTAAAAGCGGTTTTGTTTACACTATTATTGTGTTCTACCATTGGCGGTAAATCGAGTTGTTGGCAACGTTCATCGGTAATGCATAAACAAACAATGCCACTGCCATAACGAATTAATTTTTGCCATTTGTTCTGGCGTGATTGTTTCTGCTGGGAAAATTAAATCGCCTTCATTTTCACGATCTTCATCATCTAAAACTAATACGCCATTTCCATGTTTTGAAGGCATTAATTGCGTTAAGTACGCGTTCTTCAGCGGTATTGCCGAATGGAGATAAAATTGACTGATTCATAGTAATTTCCTAATTTGAGATTTCAATTAAATACCAGAATCAGGGCTGAGAAATGCAAATAAAATGAACGATTTGGGAACCCAATTCGTTTTATTCTCTTTCATCCAGACTTTACTGTCGGCTTTGGAATTTTCACCAAATCTGCTGACTTTTAAAAGTGAAAATCAGGACAATTTAGCAGGGAAAAATTTGCCAAAAATTGACCGTACTTTTAAACGCTCGTGGGCTTTACCACCGGTAGGGAATTTCACCCTGCCCTGAGAATGCGCGCTAAGTATAGCGCAAAATACCTAGGCACTAAATCAGAACGTGAAAAATATTTTCATTTAGCCTACAATAAACGCACTCAATTCTTACGCTATCAAGAGCGGATTATGTCAAAAAGCAAAAGAGAAAAAAGTCGGTGTCATTTTCGGGAAATTTTTATCCCGTACACACAGGCCATATAAATATGATTTATGAAGCGTTCAGTAAAGTAGATGAACTACACGTTATCGTGTGTAGTGATACAGAGCGCGATTTAAAATTATTTTACGATAGTAAAATGAAACGTATGCCAACCGTGCAAGATCGTTTGCGTTGGATGCAGCAAATTTTCAAATATCAAAAATCAGATTTTTATTCATCATTTGGTTGAAGACGGTATTCCGAGTTATCCAAATGGCTGGCAATCTTGGAGTGAAGCAGTTAAAACGCTATTTCATGAAAAACATTTTGAACCTTCAATCGTATTTAGTAGCGAACCTCAAGATAAAAGCGCCTTACGAGAAATACTTAGGTTTAGAAGTATCGTTAGTCGATCCTGACCGCACTTTCTTTAATGTGTCCGCAACAAAAATTCGTACCACACCATTCCAATATTGGAAATTTATTCCGAAAAGAAGTTCGTCCTTTCTTTGCCAAAACTGTGGCGATTTTAGGTGGAGAAAGCAGTGGTAAAAAGCGTGCTGGTTAATAAGTTAGCTGCCGTATTTAATACCACTTCTGCATGGGAATACGGACGTGAATTTGTGTTTGAAAAGCTCGGTGGCAATGAGCAAGCGATGCAATATTCAGACTATCCGCAAATGGCTCTTGGTCATCAACGATACATTGATTATGCCGTGCGCCATGCACATAAAATTGCATTTATAGATACGGATTTCATCACCACCCAAGCATTTTTGCATTCAGTATGAAGGAAAAAGCCCACCCATTTTTAGACTCGATGATTAAAGAATATCCCTTTCGATGTCACTATTTTTGCTTAAAAATAATACTGAATGGGTGGATGATGGCTTGCGCAGTTTAGGTTCACAAAAAGCAACGCCAACAATTTCAACAACTACTCAAAAAAACTGTTAGATAAATATAAAAGTCCCTTACATAGAGATTGAATCGCTAGTTATCTTGATCGCTATAACCAAGTGAAAGCAGTCATTGAGAAAGTGTTAAATGAAGAAGAAATCAGTGAATTACAAAATAGTCCATTTGTTATAAAAGGAAAACATCAATGATCTTATTTGCCGGTGATCCACACGGAAGCTACGATCATATTTACCCTTTTGTGAGAGAACAGGAAAATGTCGCACTCATAATTTTAGGCGATTTACAGCTCACCACAACAGATGAGTTGGATAAACTTGCTCAACATTGTGATATTTGGTTTATTCATGGAAATCATGATAGTAAAACAATTAGTGCTTTTGATGCGATTTGGGGCTCTGAATGGCAATCACGCAATTTACACAATCGCGTAGTTGATATTCAAGGAACCCGCATTGCTGGGATTAGGCGGTGTATTCCGCGGGCAAATCTGGATGCCACCAAATCGTCCCCATGTTTTTTTGATCCTATTCATTATTGCCAATATAGCCCACAGGAGAAAAATCTGGCGAGGCGGTGTGCCTTTGCGTCATCGCACGTCAATTTTTCCCATCAGATATTGAAATCTTAGAAAACCAACAAGCGGATGTGTTGATTTGTCACGAAGCCCCTAAACCACATCCGATGGGTTTCCAAGTAATCAATGATTTGGCAATGAAGATGGGAGTTAAGCAAGTATTCCACGGACATCATCACGAAAACTTTACTTATCGAACAAAGTATCCCTACAAAATCACGAATGTAGGTTTCCGCAGTCTTGCTGACGCAGAGGAAATTATTTGCTGCAAACCATCGACGATCGTGAAAAATAAATCTAGTCCAAAACAAAAAGCCGACTCATCCGAATCGGCTTTTTTTACATTCAAAGTGCGGTATTATTCCGCATTGTTTTTTTCGATTTAATGACGGCGTAAACCACACCTGTTGATAAAGCACCAATCGCAATTGCACCAAGATATTTCAATGGCTCAGATACAAATGGAATGACAAATAATCCACCGTGTGGAGCTTGTAATGTAATATTTAATCCCATTGAAATCGCACCAGCCACCGCACCACCAATCACAGAGCTAATAATGACTCGAATTGGATCTGCTGCCACAAATGGTAATGCTCCTTCAGAAATAAAAGCATAAACCAAGAACAAATGACGCTTTCCCCGCATCGCGTTGGCTAACGGTGAATTTATTGCGAGCAATCCAAGTCGCAACTGTCATACCAATTGGTGGAACCATACCCGCGGCCATTGCCGCAGCCATTGGCGTATAAACTTGGGATGCAATCAATCCAACAGAAAAAGGTGTACGCTGCTTTATTTACCGGTCCGCCCATATCGATACACATCATTGCACCGATAATTGCGCCTAACACAATCGCATTCACTTCGCCCATTGAAGTAAGCCAATTACTTAGCTCTTTCATAATTTCAGCCACTGGTGGATTGATGAGGTAAATCATCGTCAAACCAACAATCATTGAACCTAAGAGCGGTAAAATTAAAATCGGTTTTAATGAAGTCAGACTTGCAGGCAATCGAATAATCACGTTCAGCCCTTTCACCACATAGCCCGCTAAGAAACCCGCAATAATACCGCCAAGAATCCCTGCACCCGCTTCACTTGCCAGCATCCCCGCAATCAAAACCAACTGCAAGCCCTGGACGATCCGCGATAGAAAATGCAACGTAACCGGCAAACACGGCAATCATTAACTTGAACGCCACACCACTACCGATATTCATTAACATATTTAGGGAAGATCCTGTAAAAACTCCTGTATTTTCAATTACATTAAAACTGAACATAAAGGAAATCGCGATCAACAAACCCACCCGCAACCACTAACGGTAACATATGAGAAACGCCCGTCATTAAGTGTTTGTAGACACCTTTTTCTCACGGCTTTCTTCTTTCGATCCCGCATTATTTCCACCATCAAAAATTTTGGCTTCTTTAAATGCTTTATCAAATTCTTGCTCGGTTTTTCTTCAAGGCTAATCCTGTTGAAGTGCGATACATTGGCTTTACCTTTAAATTTATCTAAAGGCACATCAATATCTGCTGCAACAAATACCAAATCAGCCGCCGAGACTTCTTCTGCAGTAATTTCATTGACCCAGCCCCAACTTGACCACGGGTTTCAACTTTTTACATTCCAACCTTGTTTTTCGCATAGGCTTCAATCGCTTCGGCTGACATAAACGTATGTGCAACGCCCAGTTGGACAAGCAGTTACCGCAACAATATTTTTTACACCAGAAACACCTGTAAAACTCACCGCACTTTTCGGTGCAACATAATCTGCTCCCATTCGCTAAGGCATTTGCCAGCGTGACTTCAGGAGAAATCATGGCGATAGCTTCGCCGATAATAAAGACTTTTTACCGACTAAAGCAGGGGTTATTTGGTAATACAGAACCAAATACGAGAACAAGATCTGCTTCGGCTGGTGTTTCTACAATAGAGACATTCGCTTTTTGTGCAGCTGCTCGAAAAACTTCATGTAATAAATAGGCTTTCGCATCGCCTACATTAGCTGATTGGGTTAAAAATAACTTCATACTATCCTTCAATCATCGTTATTTGTACTTTTTCTAAAAATGGGAGTCAAGTAAACTCAAATCACTCACACCGACATTACTTTGAGACACCGCAAAAGCGGACACAGCCGTAGCAAAAGCTAAGGTTTCTGCTTTCGATAAACCTTTTTTTCAAAACCATAAATTAAAGCCTGCTACCATTGAATCCCCTGCTCCCAACGGTACTCACTACATTTTCACATTTTGGTGGTTCGGCTTTGAGCACGCCTTCATTATTAATCCATAAAGAACCTTTTTGCGCCCATTGAAATAATCACGTTTTCAATGCCTTCCGCTTTGAGTTGCTGTGCAGCGGCAATAATTTCTTCAAGACGATTTAATGGATGACCAACCCAAGCCTCAAGTTCTCGATGATTGGGTTTTTACTAGCCAGGTTTCGCTTTTAATCCAGCGGTGAGCGCAGCATTGCTACTATCAAGCACAACTTTTACGCCAGCTTGGTGAAGCTGATTCAACCAATCAGCAAATAATTCAGGAGATACACCTCGAGGTAAACTGCCACAAACTGCGACAATGTCATAATTTAAAACAATAAGCCAAAAGAATCAGTCACAAATTGTTGCCAAAACTTGTGGGATTTATTTGATATCCCAAGAAATTTAAATCTGTCACATCCGCTTCAGTTTCGGTAATTTTTTTACATTGATGCGCGTTTTGCCATCTACACGGTGGAATTTATCTTCCAAACCGTGCTTATTAAACATTTGCTCGAAATCAGCTGAATTATCCTCGCCCAAGAAAACCGCCTACTGCAACATCAACGCCTAAATCTTTTAGTACTTTTGCAACATTAATGCCTTTCCCTGCAGGAAATAAGCCAAGGGTTTCTACGGTATTTACTTCACCAAGTTGGATACGATTTAAACATCCGACTAAATCATAGGCGGCATTTAAGGTAATTGTTACGACGCTTGCCATACTATTCACCTAAACCCGATTCAATCACCGAACCGATTCCGTCAATAGCCTGTTGCGCTTCATCGCCCGTCGCAACAAAACGTAAACGAGTCCCTTTCACCACGCCTAATGCCACAATTTTTCATCAAACTTTTAGCGCTCACTAATTGAGAATTACGATCAAGATTTTGAACCGCCACAGAGGCATTATATTTTTTCACTTCGTTTACCAACACTGCACTTGGGCGAGCGTGCAAACCGTGTTCGTTCTTAATCACAAACACAGCTTCAATGGCATTTGCTGGCAAGTTATTATCTTCGCTTACCGCTGGTGCGTGAATTTGTTCCCCATAATCTCAATGGTGTCTGGTTCAGATGGCGGCACCGCAGAAACATTCTCGCCCAAGCCATCAGCAATCGCTTTGCTCAATGCTTCAATAGCTTGTTTTGCATCTTCCCCCTCTGCCACAAAACGTAAACGATGACCTTGCGTTACACCAAGCGCAACAATTTTTATCAAGCTTTTTGCACTGACGACTTCACTTTCACGAGTAAGATTTTGCACGGTAATTTTCGAAGTGAATTTTTTCACTTCATTAACCAAATTGGCACTTGGACGCGCATGTAAACCGTGTTCATTACGAATCGTAAAGGTTCCTACAACAGCACCTTCTACGGATTGAGTTTCAACATCACTCGATGAACCCAAAAGTGCGGTCAAAATTTCTGTTGAATTTCCATTGAGCAAGGTTGTTTGAACATCGTCATCTAATAAACGCGCTAAAGTTGGATTAATTTGATCACTGATAGCTGAAACGGTTATCACGCCTTTTACGGCTTTGCCATTGTGGCTAAAAATCGTTTTTGGCACGACTAAATGCTAAAGGCATTTTTCACATTTCCTACGACAGAATCCGTTACCCGTAACCCTTTGCCAAGCGGTAATGCCGCATTATTAATCACCTCAGAAATAAAGCGATTTTTCACCGCACTTTGCACCTGCAATTGCCCCTGCATTAATCGCGACTAAAGTTAATAAACTTTGGGTATCTACATCTAAACTGATATTGGCAGCAGGAATTTCAAATGGCTCGATAGTTTCGCCCATTAAAATCGCACGAAATTCAGCAATATCAGTGATTTTTTTGCTAATCTCGCTGCGGTATCTTCATCGCTCAAACACGTGAGTAAGTTGACGTAATAAGGACAAATGCTCATCAGATCGCGCCGCAATACCAATCACGACATAAGCAATATTTCCCTCACCCCATTCTATGCCTTGAGGAAATTGAAACACTTGCACACCCGTTTTCTTTACCATCGAACGAGTATCCAAGGTGCCATGAGGAATAGCGATGCCATTGCCTAAAAAGGTTGAAGTTTGCTGTTCGCGCGCTAGCATTCCTTGTAAGTAACCATTTTCAACATTGTCTGCTTGAACTAATGCGGACGCTGCCATTTCAATCGCTTGTTGTTTATCAGCTGCGTTAGCATTTAAATGAATGTTGCTTTCCGAAAGTTCTAACATTCTTGCTCCTTAATAATTTAAAAATAAAGCTGCTGGTGAAATAAATCGACCAGCAGCTTGTTGAAAAACAATTATTTAGATGTACAGGCTTTCAGCAGTGCTTCACTACCTTGCGCAATATATTCATCATTTTCACCGCGCTCTTTGCCTTTTTGCAAATCACGCATCGCATCATAAATACCTTGAGTCATGCTTTTGCGAATCCACTTTTTCCCCAACAATTTGCGTACTCAAACGTTTAAGATTAGCTTGCAATGCTTCCGCATGTAACACGCCACTATAATAAGCATATACATCAGAATCATGGCCGCCTGTATAAAGTTTATCCTGAATTTGTTTCACAGGAACTAAAATACGGCCTAAATACCAGTCATTCGCACCACTTGCAAAAATTATCTACAAAAGAAATTTTTCATTCACGCGACCTTTATATGTCGCCACAGTCGCTTCATAAGCAGCCGCATAAGATTTTCTGATCGATTTTATCCTTTATCTAAATCAATCACTTTTTTATCGTTCCCCATAAATGGAATATAGTTGGTAACCGATGACCAAGAAGAACAACCTGCCAACATTAACGTAAAAAAATAAAAACAGAGATAAACATAGTCATACCTGATTAAAGTTAATAAAACGCCGCCATTATACTGGCTGAAGGGGATTAAAGAAAGGGCGGTAATTATTCCGCCTCTTTTACTAAAGACACCAAAATCTGATCGATTTTAAAAGTTTTCCGTATCAATCACTTCAAACTTGTATTTTTCCGTAAACCACAGAATCGAGTTTTTCGGGATTTTACGTAGCATATACATCATAAAGCCACTGATGGTTTCGTAATTTTCTTCATCTGGAAAAGATTCAATATCTAACACTCGTGTCACATCTTCTAATGGCGTTGCGCCATCAATAAGCCACGAATTTTCATCACGACTCACAATATATTCTTCTTCGTTAGAAACCAATTCCCCATAACAATACTCATTACATCATTTAGCGTAACAATACCCAACGACAAGGGCATATTCATTTACAATAATCGCAAAATCTTCACCAGTAGATTTAAATAATTCCAACACTTCGTAAAAGAAAGCGTATCAGGCACAAATAATGCTTTACGGAGTAGTTTAGGGATCTGTGAGCACCACATTTTCATTCTGCAAATACATGGTTAGCAACGTATGGGATTCTACATAACCTAAGATTTTGTCTAGGCTATTGTCACAAATCACGATTTTAGAATGAGAATCACGAGAAAGCGTATCCATGACCTCTTGGCGAGAAAAAGTTCGGTCTAAATACACGATATTTTTCACGGGTTGTCATGGTGGAAGTCACTGTACGTGATTGCATATCGAAAATGTTTTCAATGAGATAATGCTCTTGAGTTTTCAATACCCCAGCTTCTGCACCCGCTTCTACTACAGCGAAAATATCTTCAGATGTCATACCATCTTCACGCACAGTGGAAATACGAAATAAGCGGAAAAAAATACATTAGCAATCGTATCAAAAAAACCACAAGCGGCTTAAACACAAACATACTGAAATTCATAATGCCGACAACTCGCAACGCCACCATTTCAGGATAAGTAATGGCAATACGTTTTGGAATAAGATCAGCAAATAAGATAAAGAAACAAGTAACCAATACAAACGCGATTGTAGAAGCGGTTGGTTCAATCCAATCGCCCACAAAAGAGCGGCTTAAAATTTCCGCGATATAAGGGCTTAGTGCACTTTCACCAATTCCCCCGCCAAGAATCGCCACCATATTCAAACCGATTTGAACCACGGTAATAAAACGACCGGGATGCTCTTGCAATTTAAGCACTTGAGCGCGCACATCCCCTTCATTCGCAAGGGTTTGTAGTTTTCAATTTACGCGAACCCGCCAGTGAAATTTCTGCAGAAGAAACAACCGCACTAATTAGAATTAAGGCAATAATCGCCAAAATAGTATGAAATAATTCCATAATCATTACTCAAAAATATGAAAGAAAAACGACCGCACTTTTGCGGCCGTTCAGGATATTACTCTTCGCTGTCAAACCAGCCGCGAACAAATTGAATAGACAAAGAAATAGAGTAGCTAACAGGAATGCATAGAAAATCCAAGAAACGATTGGATGACTTGGCGTGTCATCAGCAGTAATTTCTTTAATTGAGGTTGCATTGCGATATTCATCCATCATCGTAATACGCCAACCATAGTATTTAATTTGCACAAGTTTGTTGTCATTACCCAAAAGCCTGCGCTTCAGCCTGTAAATTGGCTGAGCCAAATTTGAAGTAGAACGGAAACCCCAACGTGTATCTTCATTTGCGATACACCATAATTTTGCCATCGTCATTTTGCGTATTGATGTAATACACATCACGTGTTGGGACCATCAGCTGGATTCGATTTTTGTGATTGGCCCATCTTTATCAACACGTTTAACTTCTACGCCAGTAACACGCGTCACATCGTAATGAGGAAATACATAATTCACCACAGAAAACATAAAACCGTGGAATAAAAACAACAATAAATAAGAAATATTTAAAAACTTTCGCATACTTTTCCTTGTCAGAACTGTGCATTTATTCTACACGAATTTTTAAATAAACGCTCGAAATTTTGCGTGGTGATTCTAGCAAACGCGTCGGCAGAAACGCCCTTTAAAGGTTGCCACGTATTCACATACTTCTCTCGTATAAGCCGGTTGGTTTTCTTTTTCCTCGATAAGGCACTGGCGCAAGATAAAGGCGAATCCGTTTCCACCAATAAGCGATCCGTTGGCACATAACGAATAACCTCACGAATCGCTTCGGCATTTTTGAACGTTACAATACCAGAACAAGAAATGTAAAAACCCTAAATCCAACGCTTTTTCGCAAACTCCATGGTCTCCGTAAAACAATGAATAACGCCACCGCACTTCTCAGCATGGTGGTCGCGTAACATTGCAATGGTGTCATCGCCCGCAGAACGTGTATGAATAATCACAGGCTTATCTAATTGCTTTGCAATATCGATTTGGCTACCAAACACCGCTTGTTGCTCCGCTTTATTGTCTGCGCTGTAATAATAATCTAAGCCAATTTCTCCAATAGCAATCACTTTTGGATCTTGCGCTAAACGCAATAAGCGTTCTGCGTCATAAGGTTCCTCTTCAAAGTCCAGTGGGTGAACACCGCAAGCAAGCGAGACATTATTAAATTCGCGTAAAGAATCATAAGCCTGCTCAAAACGGCTTAAGGTTACACCAATCGCGAGCAAATGTTTCACATCACGCGCGCTTTTTTTCCACAACATCCGCGATATTTTTTATGTAAATTTTCATAATCCAAAAGCATCTAAATGGCGGTGGGAGTCAACAATGAACATAATTATTTTTTCCTTATACCTAAGGCTTGAACGCCATAGACGATATATCTTTAATTTATTGCGTTTCAAATACTTCTGTGACTAATCGCGTCAAGCCATCTAATAGCATCAATTCAACATTCACACTATTAATTGTCAGCAAATCTGACCGCACTTTTTGCATAATTTTTAATGGATTGTAATAAACCAAGAGCAGTTTGCTCATCGCTGAATTGTTCGATGCCACGGCCAAGATCGGCAATTTGTCGATGACTATCAATTTCAAGTTTATGTTTTAAACAATCGAAAGAAAAGCCAAAAATCCAATCTACTTGCTGAACATAACGTTCTTTGTCAAACAACGGAAGCAATTCCAATGGTGAACGTCGGCGATAGAACACCCAAAATTGACGTAAGAAGTTTTTACGCTGTTCAATAAGCCCTTGTTGTAAAGTTTCTAAGGCTAAAAGCGGACGCCCAAGATTCATCGCAAGTGCGGTCAAAATTTCCTGCTTTTCAGCCGCACTTTTCTGATTTCAACCAATCAAGAGCCATTTGTTCATTAGGCACGGACAGATTCCACACTTGGCAACGACTGTAAATGGTTGCCAATAAACTACTGAACTATCCGTCTGAAGTAAAAATAAGTATTTGGACGAGGCTCTTCCAATGTTTTCAATAACGCATTAGCAGCTGCTTCCGTTAAACGTTCCGCACCTTGCACATACACCACTTTATTACCGTTTTTGTTGTGCGTGCTGCGCGACAATTTCATTAATGTCGCGTACTTGATCGACGCCAATATCCTTACCGTCAATGGGACTTAATTCGTGATAATCTGGATGACTATGAGCTTGCATTAAATGACAAGAATGGCATTGACCACAAGGTTTATCACCTTGAGCCACACACATTATTTTTCTGTGCAAAGTTCATTAAATAAGCTTTCTACGCCTAAACCAGAATCAGCCTTTAATCAGCACAGCATGATGCCCCCAAACCTTCGTCAAAGGTTTGAGCTATTTGATGATAAATTGGCATTAGCCAAGGGTAAAGTGCGGTCATTTTTTTCGTTTGAGTTTCCACCAATTTTTTTACCGCACTTTCGATATCGAGCTTGCACAAGTTCAATACTCTGTTCAGCGTTAATCATTACTGCTTTTGGATTATCTTTTTACTAATTCTAAATAGCGTGCTCGAGTGCGATGGAAAAAAATCCAAATCCATTTTGCTCAATACGATCTAACTCGCCACGTCCACGAGCTCGCGCTAAACCGACGCTCGGCTCTATATCCAAATAAATCGTGAGATCTGGCTCAAAATTGCCTAATACGGTTTCTTTCAAGGTGAGCATAAAATGCGGATCTAATTGACGTCCGCCACCTTGATACGCCTGAGATGACATATCGTGACGATCGCCCACCACCCATTTTCCCTTGCATTAAAGCAGGTTTAATTATGTTATCCACCAACTGAATACGCGCTGCATAAAGCATTAATAACTCTGCTTTATCTGTCACGGGTTCTTCGGTTTCGTGTTTGATTAGATGGCGTAATTTCTCTGCCAACGGGGTTCCACCAGGTTCTCGTGTAAATACGACATCTTGAATACCAAGTTCATGCAAAACTCGCACAACAGATTGATGAGCGGAGCTTTTCCCCGCACCTTCCAAGCCTTCAATGACAATAAATTTTCCTTTCATATTTTTCTTCCGCACTTTTTATTTGGCATTTTTTCTGGCCACGATACCAACGTAAATATTCTTGCACCGCTTTATTATGTTCATTCAAATTTCAGGTAAATTTATGCCCACCAGAACCATCTGCCACAAAATAATAAAAACTCTGTTTTTCAGGGTTCGCAACAGCCTGTAACGAACTTTCACTTAGCATAGCAATAGGTGTTGGTGGCAATCCATCAATCACATACGTATTATAAGGCGTTGGGGATTTCTAAATCTTTTTACGAATATTACCGCTATAATTCTCACTCATACCATAAATTACCGTTGGATCCGTTTGTAATTTCATTTTTGCTTTTAAGCGGTTGATAAATACAGAGGCCACTTTTGCTCTCTCAGTAGCAATACCCGTTTCTTTTTCCACGATAGAAGCCAGAATCAACATTTCATAAGGATTCGCTAAAGGTAAATCCTCCTCACGCTCGTTCCAGCCTTTATTTAACGCCTTTTTCATTCGCTCAGCTGAAATCGCTTTAAGTAGCTCCAAGTCTGTCGATTTAGGCGTGTAGTTATAAAGTATCAGGATAAAGCCAACCTTCCACATTTTTAGTTCAAGATTTTGACCGACATCTGGCAAATCAAGTAATGTGAAAATTTCCTCGTTACTCTTATCTTTCAAGGTTTGCACCAAGTGCGGTGCATTTTTCAAGCTCTTTTCGCCAATCCTTGAAGGTTTTTCCTTCAATCCATTTTACATTGAACTGCACTTCCTTACCTGAATTAAGCAAATCCAGTAAATCTTGCATAGTTTTAACATTCTCAAGAGAATAAGTCCCTGCTTTTATTTTATTTAGCTCAGGTTTCAACTTCAGCAAATAAGGTAATAATTTCCCATCATCAATTAACTTTTTCTTGCTCAAAAAGTGCGGCTAATTTTGAACCAGTTGTGCCACGTTCAATAGTTAAAAAGTTGATCTGCCTGCACATTTACTGGTGTTTTTACAAATTCAGTAATTTTGTAATAACCAAAACTGGCCACGCCCGCTAAAATCAAAATTAAAAAGTAAAATAGCAATTAAAAATTTCTTCATAAGATATAAGAAAGAAAATAAAAACAACAAAAGGGGCAATTAAGCCCCTTTCTTTTAAACATTAAATCATTTATTAAAATATTGAATATCCGCAGTTTTTACGTAATGCTTTTACCCAATCTTTATTTGCGTCTTGTAACTGACTGTTCACCAAATGTTCATAGGCTTTTTGCGTATAAGCATCCGCCGTGCGGTCACCATCGCGAGTGCCCTGTCACTTCCAAAATATGCCAACCGAACTCAGTTTTTAAATGGTGCAGAAATTACACCTTGTTTACTTTGTGCAACAGTCTGTGCAAATTGTGGTGCGTAACTTTCTGGGAACGCATAACCTAAACTACCGCCATTCGCACCGGATAAATAATCTTTTCGAATATTTTAAAGCCGCGTCTGCAAAAAGTCATTTTGCCCGCAATAATATCAGAGCGAATTCTTGTTAACTCAGCTTTGGCTTGTGCATCATTTAGCATCGGGTTAAGTTTTAACAAAATATGACGAACTTCGTATTCTTTACCCGTTACTTTTTGTGCAGTGCCTTGCGATTTTTGCCTCATCTAACATTTTTGACCAAGCGCAACAACTTCTTCACGCGTCACCGCAACGCTTTCATTGATCGCCTTATTACGCACCGCTCCCCATCATCATTTGATTGGCAATTTGTTGGCGAAATGTATTTAATGAAATGCCTTGATAATCTAACGCATCCAAAAATTGACCATAAGTTAAACCATTTCTTGCTGCAGTATCTTCCACAACACTGATCGATTTTCGCGAGGATCAATTTTCACACCAGATTCTTGAATCGCTTTTTGCACCAAAAAGATCATCAATAATTTTATCAAAGTGCACTTTTGGCGATCGCCTTTTTACCCATATTTGGCACGAACTTGGCTTTCTAAAATAGGAATACCATCCACTGTTGCGACAACGCGTTCCCCAGCTTGAGCCATAGAAGTAAAAAGCAACACAACCTAAAGTAGCCAATAAAAAGATTTTAGAATAAATTTTTTTCATTTTCATCTCATCAAAAAGAGTCAATAATGTTGGTTAGAGTAACAATTCTATTGAAGGTTCACAATAGATAAGATTTATTTCCCTAGGATAGCAACTTCGTAACAGCCATCTTGTTTTTTTCAGTACGAACTTGCACTAGTTCATCACGGCTTGTTGGCACATTTTTACCTACGTAATCTGCACTGAATTGGTAATTCACGATGCCCGCGATCAACAAAAATCACTAATTCAATTTTTGCAGCACGACCAAAAATCAGTGAGTGCATCCATTGCCGCTCGAATGGTTCGACCAGTAAACAATACATCATCAACCAAAATGACAGTTTTATCTTGAATATTCAAATATTGTGATGAACCACTATAAACTGGCATTTTATCTTCCTGATCAACCAAAGTTAAATCATCGCGATAAAAGGTGATATCCAGTTCCATTGAAGGTAAATTTATACCACTTAATTCTTCAACTCGACGTTGTAATAATTCTGCAATTTCAGCGCCACGGCGTTTAATCCCAACAATCACAAGATCATCTAACGTTTGATGTTTTTCAATAATTTCGTGAAAATACGCGAAATCGTGCGAAGAAACGATCGTGGTCGATAATAATTTTTTCCATTTTTCCCAGCTTTATCAATAGTATTTCAATGCGCAAAGTATAAAGAAAATGCGCCTAAAAAGCGACGGTATTTGCACCATTTTTATTGTTCGTTATACTATACACAAAACATTCCATCAAAGGAAATAAAATTATGCGCTACTCTATTCAAGATTTTTATTCAACTCATCGCTCAACTTCGTAATCCAAATGGCGGATGCCCTTGGGATTTAAAACAAAAATTATGAATCCATGATTTCCTTGCTTAACGGAAGAAACTTACGAAGTAATCGAAGCAATTGAGAAAAAGATATACCAAATTTACGCGAAGAATTAGGGGACTTATTGTTACAAGTCGTTTTCTTCAGCCAACTTGCAACTGAAGATAAATACTTTACTTTTGACGATGTATTGCAAGATATTGCTGAAAAAAATTGTGCGCCGTCATCCTCATGTGTTTGGTGATGCAAAAGCGGGGGACGAAACAGAAAGCCCTTTCCCGTTGGAACGAAATGAAAGCCAAAGAAAAAAACAAGGTAAAAAGTGCAGAAACCTCTATTTTTAGATAATGTACCTCGTGCTTTGCCTTCTCTTACGCGAGCAGCAAAATTACAAAAACGTTGTTCAAAAAGTAGGCTTTGATTGGGAAGAAATTTCACCCGTATTTGACAAAGTGCAGGGAAGAATTACAAGAAGTTCAGGCTGAAATTAACCGCACGTCAATTGAACAAGATAAAGTGGAAGAGGAAATCGGCGATTTATTGTTCGCAACTGTTAATCTTGCTCGCCACTTAAAAATGTGATCCTGAAGATGCATTGCGAAAAGCGAATTTAAAATTTGAACATCGTTTTTCGAGCAGTAGAACAAGCGGTTCAACAACAAAGGTAAGCAAGTTAATGATGTGCCACTTATTGAGTTAGATTTGTTGTGGGATGAAGTGAAAAACAAGAAAACTAATTGAGAAGTGCAGTCATTTTTATCTGATTTTAATTTCAGTTTGCTGTATTAGCTTTAATGCTTCAGGATATAAACAAAACTACAAAAAGGAAGTCTTAACTTCCTTTTAACTTATATTCCTAGTAATTGATTTCCTATCTTGCAAAAACATAATCCTAAATATAATTACCAAAAACTCTGTAGAGTTTAAACGTACTTAATAATAAGCTCTCTAAATATCACTAATAAATTATCTTTTGGTATGAATTAAACTAATCATATTTTCTTGCACTAACAGAAGATAAAAAAATATTTTTGTGACCAATATCACAAAACAAACACTTCTAAGTTTGAAACGTTTCAATAAAAAGATCAATAATTAACCTATATGTTAATACGTTTCAAAAATAGGAGACCTGCAATGAAACTACACTTTCTTGGTACGGGTGCCTCAGAAGGCATTCCAAACCCTTATTGTAAATGTGAGTTATGCGAACAAGTTAGGAAAAACAGGAGGACGTGATGTAAGAACTCGTTCTTCTGCAATTATTGATGATGAAATTCAAATCGATATTTCTCCTGAATTTTTTTCATCAAGCAAATGTAAATCATATTGATGTAACAAAAATTAAAGATTTACTCATTACTCATACTCATCCTGATCATTTTTAATGTAGGAGAACTACATAATCGTGTAAGAAATTTTGCATTCAATGTTGAACATCCTATGTACATATACGGTAGCGATAAAGCAATTAATGGCTGTTTAAATGGCATTGTTGACCTGACTCCAGATCGTTTTAATCTTTCTATTCTTATTCCATTTGTCACCATTACTACTAGCAGCGGTGCAAAAATTACTCCACTTATCGCTAATCATGAAAAAAATGGGAAATGTGCTATATCTATTTTATTGAGAAAAATGGCAAAACACTGCTATACGGACATGACTCTAGCTATTATGGAGATTTAACATGGAACTGGTTAGAAAATAAAAAAATCGATTTAATCGTATTGGAGTGTACATATGGCTATCGTCAAAATGACAAAACCAATAATCATATGAGTATTGAAACCGTAATCAATATGAAACAAAAATTCAAGGAGAACAATAATTTATCACAACAAACACAAATTCTAACATCTCATCATTCTCATAGTTGCGGGTTTGATTATCAAAGCTTTGGTAGAAATTTTTAAACCTCACCAAATTGAAGTCGCCTATGATGGATTAATTAAAAATATTTAAATTAGGAGAACGGATCATGTTTAAAATTCCCCGTCTTTTTCGTGATGATGTTTATGCAATATTTTTGTGCAAGGTGCTTGGAATATGACTATCGGAGCTGTACTTGCTACCTACAATATGAAAGAAAGTATTGGAACAACTTATTCTTTACTAGGGACTCACAACAATTATTTCACCATTATTTATTGGTATGATTGCCGATCGCTTCTTTTGCTTCACAAAAAAAGTAATTTCAATTTTACACATCTTAAATGGCTTTAGTTATGTTGCTACTACCTACTTATATTTTTAGAAGGTAATGTAACAGCATTTTTATTCATTATTTTCATTGTTGGTTTGCTATACTATCCAACCACAGCGCTCTCCAATAGCATTGCCTTTCACCATATTTCAGAACAAAAACTGTTCCCATATATCCGAGTATTCGGCAATATCAGTTTTATTGTAATTGGTCTCATTATGGGTTATTACAAGATTTTTGATAATGTGATTGTCTTTAAAGTAGCTGCAATTTCAGCAATTATTTGCGGACTATATTGCCTTACATTACCAAACACACCACCAACAGCTAAAGGTTCAAAATTAGATCTTCGTACTATTTTCTGCTTAGATGCTCTGTCTCTCTTTAAAGATCGCTATTTTACAATCTTTATGTTGGCAACATTTGTTCTCATGATAACCAAAACAGCTTATAGTGCCTATATTCCAGTCTATTTAAAAGTTTTGGGTATGAACTCAGCCAATATGATGCAAATTGCTGTAGGTGCAGAAGTTCTATTTATGGTCTTACTAGTCAGCATGCTGAAAAAATTTGGTTTTAAAGTAGTAATCATGCTAGGTATTATCGGATGGGTTATCCGAATGTTTATTTTTCTCTCATGCTGCTACTTCTGATGATTATTTCACATATATTCTTATTGGCTTATTATTACAAGGAGTTTGCTGGGACTTCTTCTTTACTGCAGGCGATGTATATGTGAATTCTAAAAGCCCATGAAAGCATTAAAGCCCAAGCACAGGGGTTACGTTTTATAGTCTCTAATGGATTTGGTGTATTTATGGCATCCTCTGTTATCGGGGCAATTAATAATCATGTTGTCACCGAAAAAAGCATGCCACTTGCAGCCCCACAATGGTCTGAATTCTGGTTATACCCTGCCGTTGTCGCCTTAATTGTTGGGATTTTTATTCTGGATCTTCTTTAAAAGATACAGAAGAATTTAAAAAAATAATAAAATAATAGGGTGCAATTTGGCACCCTTTTAGGAAAAAGTTATGTGGTTTTCTTTAGACTTTTTTTACAACAAAATTTATCTGATATTTATCATCTATCTACCTGGATAAAATTATCATTTGCTGCATTATTAGGAGGAATGATTGGATTTGAGCGAGAAAGTAAGCGAAAACCAGTGGGAATTAAAACTTGTATTATTATTGCAGTTACCACTTGCATCCTAACTACTGTATCCATTCATTCGGCCGAATATTACGCCTCTCTTTCTAACAATATACGTACAGACCCAATGCGGCTTGCTGCTCAAGTGATTAGTGGTATTGGTTTCATTGGCTCAGGTGTTATATTACACAAAAGCGATGATGTTGTTTCAGGTATTACTACTGCGGCAATGATTTGGAGCTCCGCAGGCATTGGCATAACCATTGGTGCAGGATTCTATGGTGATGCCATTGCAGTAGCTTTAGTAATTTTACTCACATTAAAATACAGCCATTATTTAAAAACTTATTGTACCTAAAAAGCAGATGAATAATCGAGCAACCATTATTTTAAAAGTATTAAACAATAATATAGAACGCGTAATTAATGACCTAGAAAATCACCAATGTGATATTGATAGCATTAACATTAAAGAGGAATCACAAAATTGTACTATATTATCAATCTCAGCAAACCTTATTGATAGAAAATCTTATTTAGAAATTTATCAATATCTTAAAAGATCTCCATGATATTCGTGATATTGAAATGAATTATGCTTAATTCAAAAAGCTATTCATATTAATTATTTATAAAAAGAGTATATTATGAGTGCATTTATTTTAACTGAACATCCACACCGTCGATTTAATCCTTTAAAAAATCAATGGGTTTTAGTCTCACCCCATCGTGCCAAACGACCATGGCAAGGGCAACAGGAAGAAGTCATTGATGATAATAAACCAAGCTATGATCCTGAATGCTATCTCTGTCCTGGTAATAAACGTATCACTGGCGAATTGAACCCAATATATAGCAAACCTTTTGTGTTCAAAAATGACTTTTCTGCTTTTACTTAGTGATACCCCTCCCATGAAAAAAATGATGACCCTCTATTCAAAAATTTTCGACTACGCAAGGTGAAAGTAGAGTGATTTGCTTTTTCACCTGATCACAGTAAAAACACTGCCACAACTTACCATACCTGAAATCGAACTGATTATTCGAGTATGGCAAGAACAGGTTTATGAACTAAAACAACATTATCAATGGGTTCAAATTTTTTTGAGAATAAAGGTGCAATAATGGGATGTTCAAATCCACACCCTCATGGTCAAATTTGGGCAAGTAATTTCTTACCAAATGAAATAATAATTGAAGATAAATACCAAGCAGAATACTATCAAAAATATGGAACACAATTATTACTTGATTATGTAAAACGTGAATTAGAAAAAAGTGAACGCATCGTAGCTGAAACTGAGGATTGGGTAGCCGTAGTCCCTTATTGGGCAACCTGGCCCTTTGAAACCTTATTACTTCCAAAAATCGAAAACAATTTAAATCGATTGAAGAATTAAACCAGACTGAACGTGAAGATTTAGCTCTTGTATTAAAAAAACTCACAACTCGTTACGATAATTTATTCAAGATAAGTTTTTTTCTTATTCTATGGGTTTCCACTTTTGGCCCCATTTAATAGTCAGGATAATTCTCATTGGCAGTTACACGCTCACTTCTATCCTCCACTTTTACGTTCAGCAACCATTCGTAAGTTTATGGTAGGCTACGAAATGCTGGCGGAAAATCAACGTGATCTAACGCCTGAACAAGCTGCTGAACGCTTGAATTCTGTAAGCGATACTAAACATTATAAAGAATATCTATAAAGTTAGATATTACGAAAAATATTCGCTATTTTTTTCAACTGCGACATCTGTATTAAATTGATTATTAAGAAAAGCAAAAAGGATTAATCCGATTTGCTTTTTCAATTTTCACTCAAATCAATAGCATGACCTTTTTGCATCCACATTTTCACGAACACCATTAAAATTTATTTTTCTCAATTAGAGAAATCCAAGGAGACTGTTTAATCAATGCTTGATTCATTAATACATTTTTCCTTGCCGAAACACCACCAAGACGAACATAACGATCATGTATTTCATCATTTAAAAACCATTCAAAAAAACAACCGCACTTCTTCGTATTTTTCACATCCTTTCACTATTGCTAAACTTCCTCCACCAATAAGAGGCATATTTCCAGGCACTGGTGCACAACCAATTGAACTCGGCATATTGTGAGATAAATGAGAATAATGATTGGAATAAATCATTAACATTGCTGTTTCTTTTTCTCAAAACATTCTACTGCCTTATCCCACCAACTGCCGTGTAACAATACAGCATTATCTTTTTAACTCTGCTAAATTTTCTAAGACACGAAATGCAATTTCTCTACTAAATGCCGATACATCCTGTGCAAGAATCGGCTTGTTTGCTAACGAGTAATAACGAACTAAAAATTCAAGTGCTAGAATTTCAGGATTATCAATTAATGCTGTTCCATAACGAATAGGTGACTTAAGCATAAGATTATGGTCAAAAAAACGCGCAATGCGATTAAACTCCTCGAATGTTCTTGGAGGCATTAAATCAGTCTTATATTGCTCATAAAAAAGCCGCTGCGTAATCATATCGTCAAAAATGGCTTTATGATAAAAATAGAACCTGAATACTCGGATCAAATGGAATTGCATAGAGCTGGTCATTAACCAAACAAAATCGTTTAATCAAATTATTAGAATAATGAGATGCTAGTTCTGCTTGCTGAATAAAATTAAATGGTTGAAGATAACTGGCTAATAGCGGTAAACGCTCCATATCAAGACGCACAATATCATATTGCTTAGCTTGTTTTGGATTCGTCAAAACTTCGGAAATACTGATAAAAGGTACTGTATCAATCTGTACTTGAATACCCGTTTGCCGTTTAAAATGCGGGAGAATTTTTCCTTAACGCCTCAATGGAAGGACTCGATATTGCTAAAATACGCAATGAACTATGCAAAATATCTGATTTTTTTAAATAAAAATCCCTTATCTTGATGAGATAACTCAAGGCGTTCACCTTCTATAATATGAATAATGTTCCTAATAATAAAATCATAATTAATATAATAGGATATGAATCTTTCATCATGACTAAATTGATGACTAATCAGTATAAATCTGGGGTGGAGATTGATTACAAAAAGTAAAACGCATTATAAATCTCTTCAGCATGAAAAATATTTAGCGTAACAATTGAAGAAAAGATGCTCATCCCTAATAAATTTCACAACATCAAATGGGTGTTTTAAAAGAACAATAAACCAATTCGACATCTTCTTTTTATTTTTATACTTTTTATTTGAAACAATGCCAATTCGCTTATCTCCAATTCCTTTAATCTCCTTAATAATATTAGCTAAAAATAGATTTATAATCAAACCCAAGATAATATTTTGCATTTTTTTAATCTCTCTATAAAGAAAGATAATTTTAACTGATTTAACATCAAAATATTGCTTATATTCATTCGCATCAGGCAAACAAGATACAACTATCAAAAATGAAGCTCCCTCACCTGAAACTTTTCTCTAGAAATAAACGTTCTTTACTTGGATTATTATCAGTTAAATAAATATTTAACTGATACCCCTTCGGAGAAAAAAATGCCCTTCTAAAGATTCATAAAGTAAATAATATTCGGGTGATGAGATAGAAGGAAATATAACTGCAATCTGATTACTTCCTCCTGATTTTAAAAAAACTAGCTTGAATATTTTTCTGATAGCCTAGTTTTTATTGCATCGTTTACCAAATTAATTTTTTTCCAAACTAACATTATGTTTCTTGTTTAGCTACATTTGAAACAGTACCTAACGACACTCCAGCTTCTTTCGCTATATCTTTTTATTGTCGCCATAATTCTCTACTCTTAGTTATTTTACTTGTATTGTATGAGATCAAATCATAAAAATCATCAATGCTTTCAGAATTTGGATATGAATAAAATCAAAAGTATTGTAAGGGTATTTTACTCCAAAGGCCCTCCTTCTACTAAACACCTAATAAATATCATTTATGCATGCAGTTTTCTCAACTACATAGTGATACAACTGAATAAAAATATTGCTCAATATAACCGCACTTTTAAAGATTCTCTGATAATTTCCTTCTACTGAAGGATCTCACACAAACCTCATACATCTATCATTAAAAACAAAAAAGGGAGCATTTACTCCCTTAATTATGCTCCGAATAATCAAAAAAATATTTTTTCTAAATCGGCTACCACTAATAAATACTTATGGAGCATTCACACGACTAGAAACCAGATGTATGCACTCCATTAGTTTGACTTGATATTGATCTTCTAGCTGTTTCACCACACTAGAGACAACATTCCCGCAGCACAGAATCATGATACACTTATAGTGTTTTTATCTCATAAATGAGATCATACTTCAATAATAAAGGGAACCTTGTGGACAAATTAGTTAGTTTATCATTACGTAAAATTGAAATAATTCAACAATCAATGGCATATGCTCTTTAAAAGTTGATAAGGCATAAACCACTAACAAACTACCGTAATACTACTTCAGGCTCACTATGCCAATACAAAATGAGCTACTCTCAAATCAACTAGATAAGCAACTAAGTGTATAATCTCATCTGTGACAAAAATTTTTGGTGAAATCAGATGATTGATTGCACATTCTCATTATTAAATAATTTATCTTTCTCATGCAAATATTCCTCGTTACGAATACGCACAATACATGTTAGGGTATTAAAAAGTGCAGATCCTAACTGATAAGCAATCATATTGGTTTCATCCTAAGTGGTTACTGCAACCATCAAGTAGGCATCAGCTGCACCTGCATAACATAAAATTTGGGGCTGTACTAGATAACGACTAAAAATCACACTTATATTACAAATAAACGTTAAGATTAATTATCTACTAGCGTAGTATTGTTATCTTCCCTCACTAAATTTACTGCAAGTATTATCCCTACTAGTCCTGCACCTAAGATAATTATTTTCATTTTGTTCTCTCCACAACTAGGCAGGATGCCAATTTCAGCTAAATTTAGACTGCACTTTACTATATTGCGCACCAAAAAGTTGCCGAATATCCAACGCCATTTGGTCTAACATTTCATAACGTTTTACGATACATAGAACGTTTTTTTACTTGCGATATCTTCTAATTGTTTGCGTTCAATATCCAAAGGTAATTGCCAATAATTATGGCGATATTCCCCTTGATTCTCTTGCCAGAACTCATCGTAATTAAACAAAATCTTACTGCGCGCAGAAAGACGATATTTTCCCTGCGCTTTGTGCGGAATGCCCACTAGCTCACATTGCCATTTTTCAGCAAGCATTTTTGAATGCATTAACCAATAGAAACATTGGTCGCATACCGTGTAATGCTTTCGTAGCCTGTTTTACAAGTTCTTGAGCATTTTCACTTGAGGGGCCTTGAATCGAGGCGATAAGCAATTTATTTGGGCTAAAAAGTGAAAAGAAGCATCATATACTCGCTCATTATGTTGATTACGAATATTAATAGAAAAAAATACCCTTCAAAGGGATCGATATGGTTGATACTCAAAGATAAACGTAAATCATCAGTTAATTGTGTTAACACGATATTTTGTTGTTCTAATAATTGTTGGCAAAAGCGAGACGTCCCATTTTTTTCTTCTGCCAAACGTAAATTCTCCGTAATCGCCGTTAAACGTTCTGAAGCAGAAAAGCGTTTATCGCAAAAAGTTAGTCAACACGGTATTTACACGATAATAATCTTGTGTAAATAAAAGGCTGCCATTCAGTTTCTGTATTAAGAAAATCCACTAATTGGCTACATTGCTTTTTGATACAACCATTTATAGCCATAATAACGTAATTTTTTTCCCGCACTTGTTTGAGAAAAGGGCGATCCTTGGAATAAGGATACATTTGAACGTAAGTGGGGAAAAATAAAATTATTTTTTTCGTGGACATAACTCAATATTTTTGTGAAAATTTAATAAAATTGTCAGCCATTTTAGCGATTATCACTTCATTTGCCAAAATTCTTTTTGTTGAAAAACCCACTTTATAACTCAGATTTTTGTTATAATCTTTTCCTTGAATTCCTTTTTCCCTACCCCAATATTTACCCAAAATTATCGGAAAGAATTAGAGAGATAAATTATGGCGAAGAATACCCAACGTATGATGCCCGTATTGCCATTACGCGATGTCGTCGTTTTCCCTTATATGGTGATGCCACTTTTTTTGTAGGGCGTGCAAAAATCAATTAATGCCCTTGAAGAGGCGATGAACGATGATAAACAACTTCTTTTTAGTATCTCAAAGAGCAGATTTGGAAGAACCTACCCCTGAAGATTTATTTGATGTGGGGACCATTGCTAACATTATTCAGTTACTAAAATTACCTGATGGCACAGTGAAAGTGCTAGTTGAAGGTCAAAAATCGCGCGAAAATTAACAGCCTTGAAGATGGCGAAAAGTGCTTTTCCGCAAAAATTACCCCTATCGAAACCACTTATGGTGATGAGAAAAGAGTTAGATGTTGCGAAAAAGCGGTACTTTCTGAATTTGAAAATTATCTCACCTTAAATAAAAAAATCCCTGCAGATGTATTAAATGCGCTCCATCGTCTTGGTGATGCAGATCGCTTATCAGACACAATGGCAGCTCATTTACCGGTAAGCGTTCGCCATAAACAAAGCGTCTTAGAACTTGCTAACGTGCAAGACCGCTTAGAATATTTGCTTGGTATGATGGAATCAGAAGCGGACATTCTTCAAGTTGAAAAACGCATTCGCGGTCGTGTAAAAACAAATGGAGAAAAAGCCAGCGTAACTATTATCTAAGCGAGCAAATTAAAAGCCATTCGTAAAGAAATGGATAGTGGCGAAAATGAAGACACGATTGATGAAGTTGAACAACTTCGTCAAAAAGTAGAAGCGGCTGGCATGCCTGCGGATGTACGCGATAAAGTGGAAAATGAGCTACAAAAACTCAAAATGATGTCAGCCATGTCTTCTGGAAGCGACCGTTGTTCGTAGCTACATTGAATGGATGATCCAAGTGCCTTGGCATCAACGTTCTAAAGTGAAAAAGACATTTTCGAAAAGCACAACAAGTATTAGATGCCGATCACTATGGTTTAGAACGAGTGAAAAGAACGTATTCTTGAATATCTTGCAGTACAAGCTCGTTTAAACAAAGTGAAAGGACCCCATTCTTTGCTTAGTTGGCCCTCCAGGCGTAGGGTAAAAACTTCTCTTGGTCAATCTATTGCCAATGCCACTGGTCGTAAATATGTACGTATGGCATTAGGCGGTATTCGCGATGAGGCAGAAATCCGTGGTCACCGTAAAACCTATATTGGTGCATTGCCAGGTAAATTAATTCAAAAGATGGCAAAAGTGGGGTAAAAAATCCCATTATTCTTGCTTGATGAAATCGACAAAATGGCATCCGATATGCGGGGTGATCCAGCCTCAGCATTGCTCGAAGTATTAGACCCTGAGCAAAACACCACGTTTAACGATCACTATTTAGAAGTGGATTATGATCTTTCTGATGTAATGTTTGTCGCAACATCAAACTCATGAACATTCCAGGCCCATTATTGGATCGTATGGAAGTTATTCGTCTTTCTGGTTATACAGAAGATGAAAAACTTAATATCGCAATGCGCCATTTGTTAGCAAAAACAAATTGAACGTAATGGCTTTGAAGAAAGGCGAGCTTACTGTCGAAGACGCAATTTTTAGATATTATCCGCTATTACACACGTGAAGCTGGGCGTTCGTGGATTAGAACGTGAAATTTCAAAAATCTGCCGTAAAGCAGTGAAAATTTATTAGTAAATCCAAAACTTAAATCTATCACGGTAAATTCAGATAATCTGCACGATTATCTTGGTGTCAAACGCTTTGAATTTGGCAAAGCCGATACACAAAACCGCATTGGTGAAGTGACAGGCCTCGCTTGGACAGAAGTGGGCGGTGATTTGCTCACGATTGAAACAGCCTCCGTTGTTGGAAAAGGAAAACTCACATTCACCGGCTCGTTGGGTGATGTAATGAAAGAATCCATCCAAGCAGCTATGACTGTTGTGCGCGCACGTGCTGAAAAATTGGGTATCAATTCTGAATTCCATGAGAAACGCGACATTCACATTCACGTGCCAGATGGTGCAACACCAAAAGATGGCCCGAGTGCAGGTATTGCAATGTGTACTGCATTAGTTTCTTGTTTAACAGGTAATCCTGTACGTGCTGATGTAGCCATGACAGGTGAAATCAGTTTACGCGGTAAAGTATTACCAATCGGTGGATTAAAAAGAAAAACTTCTTGCTGCACATCGTGGCGGAATTAAACCGTATTAATTCCAAAAGAGAACGTTAAAGATCTCGAGAAATTCCAGAAAAGTAAAACAAAAATCTTGCGATTCATGCAGTAGAAACCATTGATGAAGTGCTTGGTCTTGCGTTGGAAAAATCCGCCTGAAGGCATTGAGTTTGTCAAAGTTAGAGCTAAAGCGGCAAAATCACCCCGCCGTAAAGCGACTAGTAAGACAACAAGAGCGGTCAATTAATTGAATGTTTTGAGGGCTTGTGAAAACAGGCCCTTTTTATCAACATTCACAGTGTCAGCTAAAATTTCATATTTACACAACATGAATTTGTACTTTTCAACTGTTCTCACATTTTAAAACTTGTAAATAACAGCATGCTCAAACTTCCTCCACTTTCCCTTTTATACACATTCCATGGTGCGTTCAAAAATGCCCTTATTGTGATTTTAATTCGCACGCACAAAAAGGCGATATACGAGAACAAGACTATATTCATCATCTTCTGAAAGATCTGCAGGCCGATTTACAGCGCTTTAAAGATTCTATTCAACAGCGAAAACTCCATTCAATTTTTATTGGTGGCGGTACGCCAAGTTTATTCTCGGCAGAAAGCATTGCGTATCTCTTAAAAGAAATAAAAAAAGCAGATTGATTTTTGAAGATAATATTGAAATCACATTAGAGGCTAATCCTGGCACAGTAGAAGCTGAACGCTTTTAAAGGTTATGTTTCAGCAGGCATTACGCGAATTTCTATGGGGAATTCAAAGTTTCAATGATGATAAATTACAGCGTCTTGGGCGGATTCATAATGCAGCAGAAGCAAAAAGTGCGGTCAATTTAGCGAAAGTTTCAGGGCTAAAAAGTTTTAATTTGGATTTAATGCACGGTTTGCCAAACCAAACGTTGGAAGAGGCTTTAGATGATCTTCGTCAAGCTATTGAGCTATCTCCTCCTCACCTTTCTTGGTATCAGCTTACTATTGAGCCAAATACGATGTTTGCTTACCGCCCACCTAAATTACCAGATGATGATGAGCTTTGGGATATTTTTGAGCAAGGCCACCAACTGTTAACCTCAGCTGGCTACCAGCAATATGAAACGTCGGCTTACGCAAAAAAGTGGGGTTTTCAATGTAAACATAATTTGAATTATTGGAGGTTTGGGGATTATTTAGCCATTGGCTGTGGCGCACACAGGAAATTGACGTTTCCGAATGGTGAGATTACCCGCTTTTTCTAAAAACAAAACACCCGAAAGGTTATTTGCGTGGCGAATATCTTTACGAAAGAATGTGCCAGGAAATTGACCGCCCTTTTTGAGTTTTTTTATGAATCGCTTTCGTTTGTTAGAAGCGGTGCCCAAACAAGAATTTGAAGATTACACGGGTTTATCGCAAAGTGCGGTGAAAAATCAAATTGATTTTTGCCATTCAACAAAACTATATTGTGGAAAAACGCATGATTCTTGGCAAATCACTGAGCATGGCAAATTATTTCTCAATGAACTATTGGAATTATTTTTAACGGAATCGTAGCTATCCGTTAAACCTCTCATTACTGAAAAATTACACTTGTTTATTCAATACTCTCGTAATAAAAGTAACGCAATCGTTTACTTATTAAAATAAGGAAAAGAAATGAATCAATTAGAAATGAAAAAAACTCGCCGCACAAGCCGCATTACAATATGTAAAAGCAGATACGATTGTTGGGGTGGGAGGCGGCTCCACGGTGAACTGCTTTATTGAGGCTTTGAGGGTACAATCAAAGATAAAATTCAAGGCGCAGTTGCGGGCTTCAAAAAGCATCAGAAGAATTATTACGTAAACAAGGTATCAAGTATTTAATGCAAATGATGTCTCTAGCTTAGATATTTATGTGGATGGTGCAGATGAAATCAATCCACAAAAATGATGATTAAAGGCGGTGGCGCAGCGCTCACTCGTGAAAAATCGTCGCTGCATTAGCGAAAAAAATTTATTTGTATTGTGGATTCTAGTAAACAAGTGGATGTTGGGTTCGACCTTTCCATTACCAGTTGAAGTTATTCCAATGGCTCGTTCACAAGTAGGGCAGAAAATTAGCCGCACTGGTGGCGCACCTGAATATCGTGAAGGCGTGGTGACAGACAACGGCAATGTGATTTTTAGATGTGCACAACTTCACTATTTTTAAATCCAGTTGAAATAGAAAAGAATTAAACAACGTTGCGGTGTCGTCACTAACGGGATATTCGCGTTACGTGGCGCGAGACGTTGTGATCGTCAGGACGCCTGAAGGCGCCAAAATTATTGACTAATTCATAATAAAAATCGCAAAGGAGCAAACATGACAAACAAAGTTTCACTAGACAAATCAAAAATCAAATTTGTATTGTTTGAAGGTGTGCACCAAAGCGCACTTGATACGCTCCATGTGGCAGGCTATACCAATATTGATTACTATAAAAAGCGCTAGATGGTGATGAATTAAAAGAAAGCCATTAAAGATGCACACTTTATCGGCTTGCGATCTCGCACCCATTTAACGGCAGAAATGATTGAGCCTGCACCCAAATTAATAGCGGTTGGCTGTTTCTGTATTGGTACCAACCAAGTGGATTTAAATGCAGCAAAAAGCGCGTGGAATCCCTGTATTTAATGCCCCATTCTCAAACACTCGTTCCGTCGCAGAACTTGTATTAGGCGAGATTTTTATTACTTATGCGCAATGTACCACAGGCTAATGCCGAAGTTCATCGTGGTGTCTGGAATAAATCAGCGACGGGATCTCATGAAGTGCGGGGTAAAAATTAGGAATTAGTGGTTACGGCCACATTGGTTCACAATTAAGTATTATTGCTGAATCATTAGGCATGGATGTGTATTTCTACGATATCGAAAATAAACTTCCGCTCGGTAATGCCAAACAGGTACGTAGCCTGAAGAATTACTCAGTTCTTGCGATGTGATTTCATTACATGTGCCAGAACTGCCATCTACCAAAAACTTAATGAACGCTGATCGTATCGCACAATTAAAAACAAGGTGCAATATTGATCAATGCCGCGCGTGGTACAGTGGTAGATATTGATGCTCTCGCTCAAGCCTTAAAAGACGGTAAAATTCACGGTGCTGCAATTGATGTATTCCCAATTGAACCTGCGTCAATTAATGAAGAATTTGTCTCACCGTTACGCGAATTTGATAATGTGATTTTAACGCCACATATTGGCGGTTCAACAGCAGAACACAGGAAAATATCGGTTTTTGAAGTGGCAGGCAAATTTGTTAAATATTCAGACAATGGTTCTACGCTTTCTTCCGTCAACTTCCCTGAAGTATCTTTACCAGAACATGAAGGAACAAAACGCTTATTGCATATTCACGAAAATCGTCCTGGTATATTGAACAAACTGAACCAAATCTTCGTCGAAGCCCAACCTCAATATTGCCGCGCAATATTTTACAAACCGATCCGAAAAGTGGTTATGTTGTCGTTGATGTAGAAACGAATGATGCATCGCCATTACTGACGAAATTGAAGGAAATCGATGGCACAATTCGTGCACGGGTACTTTACTAAATAGAAAAAGATCAGGTTAATGCCTGATCTTTTTTTGCTTTATTATTCAGTAATCGAATAAGGTAACTGCATTCGCTCTAACAGTATTTCACTATTCGGCAATCTAAATACTTGTGCCGAATCAATGTCGTTATTCATCACAACTTGCAACCATAAAACACCGTCTAAATTGACCGCACTTGTAATCGTGCCTGTTTTCTCCAATTAGATTCAATCTGCATTTCGATTTCACTGCCAATTTCTACTTCCTGCTGGGTTTGCGCTGTAAAGATAAACATTGCGCGTTTATTCGCACCACGATATTTCGCACGAGCTACCGTTTCTTGCCCAATATAGCAACCTTTGGTAAAAAGAAATTGCTTGGTCAATAGCCTGTAAATTTAGCGCCTGTGGGATAAATTCATTTTGCGTTTGCGGACTTAAATTTGGCAATCCCGCTTGAATATCGACTACATCCCAAATTTTTTCATCGCCATTAAAATTCACGGACAATTCGGTTTCATTCAATAAAATTGAACGTTGTCCATCAATTTCCAAGGAAAAAGTGCGGTGTAATTTTTCACATTTTTCACCTATCACGCCAATGATTTGCCAATCACGTAAATCAAAAACTAACTTTTGAAAAATACCGCATATTTTTCAAGGCATCTAGCCCGCTTGGCAAAAGATCTTTCTTAATGAGTAAAAAGAATTGCTCACTACTTACTTTAAACAAACGATAAATTGCATTCATTTTACCTTTTGGATCGCAGTGAGCTGTAAGTGTTGTTGCTCACTTGCTAATCGCACAACATCCGTGGTTAACTGCCCTTGCAAATATTTTTCTGCATCAGCACCATGTGCCTCAATCAGTTGATATTGAGTAAGAGAAATAAATTGAGACATTCTGCTTTCCTATTCTAAATTCTGGATTTGCTCACGCATTTGTTCGATAAGCACTTTTAGCTCAACCGCAGAAGCCGTGATATCGGCATTAATAGATTTGGACGCAAGGGTATTGGATTCACGATTCAATTCTTGCATCATAAAATCTAATTTACGACCAACTGCACCGCCTTTTTTTCAAAAATATTCGTGGTTTCTTTTCACGTGCATTTGTAAACGATCGAGCTCTTCTGCCACATCAACGCGTTGAGCGAGTAAAAATCATTTCTTGTTCCACACGTTGCGGATCAAGATTAACTTGAGCATCTTTCAAAACGTTGCAATAAACGCTCACGTTGCCATTGTAAAACTGCCGGCATTTGTGACCGCACTTTATCCAGCTTTCCCACGGCAATTGCATCCAAACGCTGTTGAATAATGTCGTTAAGTTTTTCCCCTTCACGACCACGCATTGCAATAAAATCTGTCAGTAAATCATCAAAGGCTGTCAACAAATCTTGACTAATGGCATCTAAGTCTTGCTCTTGCGCTTCCACCACGCCAGGATAACGCAACACATCTGTCAAATTAATTTCACCTTCTCCAGCTTGAGTTTTAATCCATTGCAAAGACTGAATAACTTGGTTGCAAAGCTCTTTTATTTAAATTCAATTCAGCATTTGTTTGTTGTTTCAATGCGCAAAGAACATTCAATTTTACCGCGAGTAAGATTTTTGACGAAGTTTCTCACGCAACGTGTTTTCTAATCCCCGAAATTGCTCGGGCAAACGGAAAAAGTTTTCTAAATAACGTTGATTGACGGAACGAATTTCCCATACTGCATCACCCCAATCTTTTTTCACTTCAAGGCGTGCAAAGGCCGTCATACTGTAAATCATAAGCTCTCCTATTTTTAGTTTTGTCTTAGTTGATTCGCTAAGTATTTTAACGAGATGAACGTAGAAAGGAAAAGAAAAGTGCGGTAAATAATAAAAGATATTTTGTATTCTGTTGTTTTACATACTGTAAATTTTTAAAATACAATCACCGTAAATTTATTATTACACAATAAGAAAGGCAAACATGAACAAAACTGTAGGCAGCATCACTTCTCGTTGCCGGTACGATGATTGGCGTGGGAATGTTGGCTATGCCACCACTTCCGCTGGCATCGGATTCGGCTTTACTTTAGTCTTATTATTAGGGCTTTGGGCATTATTAACTTTAGCGCACTTTTTATTCGTTGAGCTCTATCAAACTGCGGAAAGTGATGCGGGTATCGGCACACTCGCTGAACAATATTTTTGGTAAAGCAGGACGCATTATTGCCACAGCCGTGCTAATTATTTTTCTTATACGCATTAATTGCCGCTTATGTCAGCGGTGGCGGTTCACTACTAAAAGATTTATTACCAGAAAGTTTTGGCGATAAAGTTAGCGCCTTATTATTTACCGTGATTTTTCGGTTCATTTATCGTCATCGGCACACATAGCGTAGATAAAATTAATCGCGTGTTATTTTTTGTGATGCTTGCAGCCTTTGCCGTGGTGTTAAGCTTAATGTTGCCAGCAATCAAATTTGATAACTTAATGGCGACGCCAATTGATAACGCTTTAATTATCTCTGCAAGCCCTGTATTTTTCACGGCATTTGGTTTCACGGTTCTATTCAAGTTTAAATAAATACTTAGGTGGCAATGTAAAAAGCATTACGCATTTCTATTTTAGCAGGTTCAGCATTACCCTTTGCGCTTATATTTTTGTGGCAAATGTCAACGCATGGCTTGCTCACACAAAATGAGTTCTTACAACTCTTAAAAAGAAGATGCCACCTTAAATGGTTTAGTAAAAGCAACACTAGCTATCACTGGTAGTAATGTCATTGCTGGGGCAGTAAAATTATTCTCGACTTTAGCACTTGTTACTTCTTTCTTAGGCGTAGGGCTTGGCTTGTTGGAATGTATCGAAGATTTATTAAAACGATCTTTTAATATTTCTGCAGGGCGCATCTCACTTGGCTTAATGACGTTCATTCCACCACTTGTCTTTGCGCTTTTCTATCCTGAAGGTTTTATTTTAGCGCTAGGCTACGCAGGTCAAATGTTTGCATTCTATGCCGTAGTATTGCCAGTTAGCCTTGTTTGGAAAGCCCGTCGAACTCACACAAATTTGCCATACAAAGTATGGGGAGGAAATCTGACTTTAATTATCGTATTGGTATTAGGCGTAATCATTACATCTATTCCATTTGCGATTCGTGCGGGTTACTTGCCATTTGTAGTGGGTTAAAAAACAAGGAAAAACCTACCGCACTTCCCAATCTCCATAAAACAAAACGTCGTTCAATGATGAACGACGTTTTTATATTTAGATAAAGTGCGGCGAATTTTTAATGCGTTTTATGGCTTGTGCTATACAAAATTTTATCCGTATACGCCAAAGGCAATTGCCGACACCAAAAAAAGCCCAAGTGCAACAACAATTGCCACATCATCGTTTTTTTCTGGTGTATTGCTTGCGTTCACAAAGGTTTGCAACATATGGATAGATGAAATGCCGATAATAGACATAGAAAGTTTAACTTTCAATACCGTCGCATTTACGTGGCTCATCCATTCTGGCTGATCAGGATGATTACGCGTACGCAATTTAGAAACGAATATTTCATAACCACCGATAGTTACCATTACCAGCAAGTTGGCAATCATCACGACATCAATCAAATTCAACACCCCTAACATAATCGTGTTGGAATCCATCTCATTGACATTAATCACCAATGCCCATAAGCCTTTAATAAACTTATAAGTGTAGATCGCTAGCGTTACAATCAAACCCAAATAAATCGGCACTTGCAACCAGCGACTAGCAAAAATTATTTTCGCGATAATATTCGATTGTTCGTTATATTTCGCATAAGGATCAACAGGTTTGTTTTTCTTCCATTAGATTTTTATTCCTAAATTAAACAGTGGGTTAGAATAAACAAAAACCGCAAGAAAATAGCAGTTTTTGAAAATAGCAATAAAGAAATCGAGTTATTCTTATTTTATTTTTACATTTTGAAGGGGAGGAATTGATTCTCTCAAAAATACAGGTCGGCTCTAACACTAAAGTGCGGTAATTTTCATTGGGTTCTTGTATACGTTGCAATAAAGTCTCAACAGCAAGCTTACCTAATTCAGCTTTAGGTTGACTGATTGTAGATAAAGAAGGAAAAGATAACGAGCTAATTCAATATCATCGTATCCCATGATAGAAATATCTTGCGGAATACGTAAAACCTTGATTCTGAATTGCCTGATAGGCGCCAATGGCAATAGTATCGCTACAACAGAAAAATAGCCGTCGGTCTATCTGATAACACAAGCAGTTTTTGCGCCCCAACTATCCCTCCTTCAAAAATCAAAATGACTTTCTACAATCCAATCGGGATTTAAAACTATATTAGCTTCAGACAAAGCTTTCTATATCCCTGCAAACGATTTTTTAGCTACTGACTTTCTGAGATTACCAGTAATAATGCCAATTTTCTGGTGTCCCACATCAACCATAGATTTCGTTGCAAGATAACCGCCACGTTCTGAGTTCTCTAGAATTTTTGTCTGCATTTAACTCGGTAAACCACCAATCCATCACAACTAAAGGCAAAGGTACTGTAAGCTCCATATCCGCTTGAAAACGACTATCTCCGCACATCAGTAATACACCATCTACTTGTTTATGTATTAAGGTTTGTAGATTTTGCTGTAAACGCTAGCATCACCACCCGTTGTAGCAATAATAAGATTATATTGATTTTTCTGACAATATTGCTCCACTCAGCCATAACTTCAGAGAAAAAGGATTATTAGTCGCTGTAACAAGCAACCCTATCGTTTTTGTCGCTTTTACCTTTTAAGCTACGAGCTATATAAGAAGGCGTATAATTAAGTTCAACAACTATACGCATTACCTTCTCTCGAATTTCGTCACTGACAAAAACGAGATCCATAATCACGCGAGAAACAGTAGACGTAGATACTTGCGCCAATCGAGCAATATCTTTCATTGTTGCCATAAAACACCTAAAAAAATTGACCGCACTTTAAACATGAGCCAGAAATTCTAATGTTTCTTGACGAGTAGGAATAGATGGTTGAGCGCCTTTACGTGTTACACTAATCGCTGCAGCCGCCTGACCAAATCTAACGGCATTTTCAAAGGATTGGCCTTCTAGCAAGGCTGTAACAAATCCACCATTAAATGTATCACCAGCAGCCGTTGTATCTACTGCTTTTACACGGAAACCGTTAATTATACGGGTTTCACCATTTTGGCTAACAAGTACACCTTTCTCACCTAATGTAATCATGACACAATCAATTCCTTTTTATGGAAAACTTGCGCAGCTTTCCACCGCACTTTGTTCATCGCTCACTCTGTACACCAGTAAGGATTTCAGCTTCTGTTTCATTTGGTGTAATGATATCAATCATACTTAATAAAGGTGTCCGATAAATCTCTCGCAGGCGCAGGATTTTGAGTACGACTTTCACACCATTTTCTTGAGCAATTTTTGCAGCGAGCTCCACACCTGAAATAGGCGTTTCTAACTGCATTAACAAATAATTAGATTGAGCAATTTTTGCTTCACTATGCCGCACAATTTTTCATCTAAATGTGCATTTGCTCCACGAGCTAATACGATGCTATTTTTCACCTGATTGAGCTACTTGAATAAATGCCATTCCCGTCATTTCTTGAGAAATAGAATGAATATTTGTAGTATCAATCCCTCTTGTGAAAAATGCATTTTTCATTGTTTCACCTATAACATCAGAACCAACACAGCCAATAAACTCTACATTTGCCCCTAACCGAGCAGCAGCTACTGCCTGATTTGCACCTTTTCCACCATAAACAAGCTGGTAATTATCACCAGTTAATGTTTCGCCAGGCTTAGAAAAAAATAAGGAACAGAAATCACATGATCAGCATTAATACTGCCAAGAACAATAAGTTTTTGTTCATGTTAAACTCCTTGAACAATTAAAAATTTGTCTTTATAAATTGAAAGAGACATAGTTCTGAAGAAACTGGAACTCCCCTACCATTAATGTAGTCTGTCGCATATAAGCAAGGGGAGATAAAAGTGATGCAATAACTATTCACTAATTACTTTTTAAATCTACTGGGATTTTTGATTCCACTTTTTTCGCCTTTTAAGATTTTTATCAGCTGTAACAACACCCAATGAACCAATAAGATCAGGTTGTTGTGCAATAGTTGCAGCCATTTTTTTCCACCTTTTCACCGCTTTAACACCATCATCTGTACCATCAAATCCCACAACAAGGACTTTTTTTGTTAGATGCTTTAATTGCCCGTAATGCACCTAATGCCATCTCATCATTTTGAGCAAAAAAATAGCCTGTACATCTCCTTTTGAGGCAAGCAAATTTTCCGTTACATTCAAACCTTTTTGTACGATCAAAGTCCGCAGGCTGGCTAGCTAATACATTAAACTTATGTGCAGTGATGGCTTGTTTAAAAACCTTCACCTCGTTCACGCGCTGCAGATGTACCAGCAATACCTTCAAGTTGGATAACCTTAGCTCCATCACCTAATTTTTGTGCAATGAAATCCCCAGCCATTTTTCCGCCTGCTATATTGTCAGATGCGATATGGCTTACTACTTTTCCTTTAGCTGCACCACGGTCTAGTGTAATAACTGGAATATGATTACGGTTTGCAATCGCCACTGCATTGCCAACAGCTTCAGAATCAGTTGGATTGATCAATAGTACTTTTTGCACCACGCACTGTTAAATCTTTCAACATTAGCAAGTTCTTTAGCTGGGTCATTTTGTGAATCAAGCACGACTAATTTATAGCCTAATTCATCAGCTTTTTCTGTGCGCCATCTTTCAATGTGACAAAAAAATGGGTTATCTAATGTAGACACGGCTAAAGCGATCGTGTCTTGCGCAGATGCTGAACCAGTAACAGCCAAACCTAATAATACAGCAGAAGTAAGAGCGGTTAGTTTTTTCATAATTTCTCCTTGAAGTGAATTACAGTTTTTGTACCAAGATAGTTATCGGCTAAAACGGCAACCAAAATAACCAACGCTTTTTGCTATCATCTGATAGTAAGATGAAATATCTAATAAATTTAATGCATTATTTAAAAAACCAATAATTAATGCGCCAATGAGGGTTCCCATTACACGACCCTTACCACCCATCAAACTCGTTCCCCAACAACAACAGCAGCAATAGCATCCAATTCATAAGACACACCAGCAGTCGGTTGTGCTGAGGATAAACGCGAAGTAACAATTAAACCTGCTAATGCAGAAAGAAAACCACTGACAGCAAAAACAAATACTTTGATTTTATTGACGTTAATACCAGAAAGTTGGGTCGCTGCCTCATTTCCACCTAAAGCATAAATATAGCGACCGATTGGTGTGTGTTTTCAAAATATACCAAGCCACTGCAAACACGGCGCTCATAATCCAAATTGGTACTGGAATACCTAAGAAATATCCAGTGCCAATACCAGCAAATATATCCGCATTATCAGAGAAACCTGTCGTAATAGGACGACCATCTGTATAAAACCATTGTTATCCCACGCAGTAAGGTCATGGTAAACCAAGGTAGCAATAAAAGCCTGAACTTTTTCCTTTTTGCAACAATTACACCACTTACACCACCAAGAAGTGTTCCAACCAATAAAAACAACAGGAACGACTAAAAATAGGCAATTCAATACTTACCATTGAGGCTGCAATAGCACCAGTCAATGCCAATACAGATCCAACAGAAAGATCTATTCCCGCAATTAAGATAACAAAGGTCATCCCAACTGCAATAATCGCATTAACTGAAGTTTGACGTAAAATATTCAAAATATTATCTACGCTAAAAATCAGGATTAATCACTGATACAATTGCGATAAGAATAATCAACGCAATAAAAGAACGCTGTTCAATCAAAAATCTTCCTATTTGAAAAATTAGATGTTTCATTTTTCATCATACTCTACTTACTCTTATTTACCAATAGCTGCTAATAACTTTTCTTGTGTTGCCTCTTCACGAGAAAAATTCTGCACTAATTTTACCTTCACGCATGACCAACACTCGATCACTCATACCAAGCACCTCTGGCATATCCGATGAAATCATCAAAATACTCAAACCATCCTTCTTAAATTCATTAATAAGTTGGTAAATTTCCTTCTTAGCACTAACATCTACACCACGTAGGTTCATCTAAAATCAACACATTTGGGCGAGTCATTAATCCACGAGCAATTGCCACTTTTTGTTGATTTCCACCAGACAGTAAACCTACCTGTTGATCACGACTAGGGGTCTTAATATTAAACATCAAAAATAAAATCATCGACTGCCATTTTTCTGCTTGATGACGAATATTGCCTCTGTTAGAAAAATGATCGAGAGATGTCAGCGACATATTTTCTTTTACCGACATTCCTAAAATTAAACCATCACCTTTACGATCTTCGGATATATACACGATGCCATTATCTAAAACCATCTTGAGGAGTGTGATTCTCAATATCCTGATTTTTTAACCGCACTTTACCGCTTGTTTTTGGTAATGCGCCGTAAAAGTAACTTTTCCAAGCTCCAGTTCTTCCTGCGCCCATTAAACCGGAAACGCCCACAATCTCGCCAGCATGAAAGGCTGTAAATGAAACATCATCAATGCCACTACCACTCAGATGCTCTACACTCACACACATTCACCTCGCGCCAAGTGAGGATATTGTTCATCTGGCGACGCCCCTACCATCATTTCAATTAAATCGTCTTCAACAATATCAGCTACCGCTCCTCGAATTGCCCATCTCTCAGAACCGTTACATCATCGCAAATCTGAAAAATTTCTTTTAAACGATGGGAAATATAAACAATGCCACGATTTTCAGCTTTAAGTTCACGAATAACATTAAATAAAGACTCTGTTTCAGTATCGGTTAATGCATCCGTTGGTTCATCCATAATGATTACTGAGATTCAAAACTTAGTGCTTTTGCAATCTCAACCATCTGCTGTTCACCAATAGAAAGTTCTGAGCATAATACTACTATGGGTTACACCTAAACGAGCTAACAGTTTATCTGCCTCGGTATACATTTTTTGCCAATTAATTGCCCCCATGAGGTTTTAAATTCCGACCAAAGGAAAATGTTTTCAGCAATAGTGAGATTACCGACCAAATTCAGCTCTTGGTGAATAATACTAATACCCGCCTCTTGTGATTCTTTTGGGCCTTTAAAGGTCACTTCCTTACTGAGATACTCAATAGTGCCAGCATCTTAGAATAAATACCAGTAAGCACCTTCATCAAAGTCGATTTACCTGCACCATTTTTTCCCCCATCAATGCCATAACTCGACCGAGAATAAACTGATAAACAGGCATTACTTAAAGCCTTCACGCCAGGGAAAGATTTATCAATGCCAGAAATTTTTAAGTAAGTTTCCATAATTTCACCCCAAGTTAAATGGCACCAGAATATAAAATTATATTGGCATAAGGAGAACACTCACCACTTCAACAATCGCTTTGCTTGTGCGTATTTTTTAAAAAGTTTCATGTGATACAAACTCTATTTGCAGTCTTATTACCTTGAGTAATCTCAATTTGATCTAAGTTTAGATAAAAAGTGCGGTAAAAATTTCAGGATCTCTAATTTCTTCAGCAATCACTACTCGCTCGACATACATCTCAGTGATCACGGTATCTAAAAGCTTAGAAAAACTTGGCACTCCCGCAGTTAATGCCAGATTCATACGTTCCACCTTAATGGAATGAGCCTCGCATCACCAAATCGTCAAACTTTCTGTGTGACCAAGGAAGCGATACAACGAGAAAGTTGTGCATTTAATAACATCGTTTTTCATATATTTCCTCTTTCCACCTTCATCGAAACGTTTCGATAAGATAAATATAAAGAACAAAAACAGAAAAACAACTGATAAATTTCAAATTTGAGATATTAATCACAAAAATTTTTGTTTAGATAAAATAAAAATTCTCCGACCAAATTCACATTTAATCGGAGAACAAATTATTTGAAATTATCTTAGTTCAACATATCCAACCTAGCCAAATCCAGTTGATTATTCAATAACTCAACTTCCGGCATAGTTTTATTCGCTTTTTGCGGAAAGGGTTTTAAATCGTTCGACTTTGCCAACTAAACCTTGCTGGCCAGCAAGCGCGGTTACTGTGCTGTTGTATTGATTGCTGACGGTGGAAAGCGTATTGCCAAGCTTTACTTAAACGTTCTGTGACTAAAGCAAATTTGGTTATAAATTTCACCCGCTTTTTCAGGATTTCTTTTGCTCGGCATTACCACGTTCGATACGCTACAGATTTGCTACGGTACGTAAAATCGGCATTAACGTAGTGTGAGAAACCATAATGACATTACGTTCATAACCGTAATTAAATAAAAGCAGGATCAGATTTTTAAAGCCTCAATATACGCTGGTTCCACTGCAATAAACATGAGAACAAAATTCGGGCTACGCATGCCAATAAGGTTACTGTAATCTTTTTTATGCAGATCATTAATATGACTTTTCAATGCTGATACATGTTCTTTTAGTAAACGCTCACGTTCAAAAATCATCGTCAGAATTCACCGCACTGTAAAGCCACCAACGACATTTTGCTATCGATAATTAAGTGTTTTCATCGGGTAAATTCAACACAAAAATCAGGATAATTACGTCCACCTTGTTCATCTTTAAAATGTGCTTGAGCACGGTAATGCACATTTTCTTCAAGCTCACGAGTTGCAACGCTCGTTCTAATTGCACTTCCCCAGTTGCCTAACGTTTTCTTTTTCGCCTTTCAGTGCAGAAGTTAAATTACTCGCCTCTTGCGACATATTCAGACCGATTTCAATACTTTTTAATTTCAGGCTTCCCAAGCTCTGCATTACCCTTTTACGGATTCGGAGTGAATTTCATTGACACGTTTTTGAAACCTTCAATTTGCTCCCGGAAAGGCTTGAGCAACGTTTCCAATGCAGTTTGATTTTGATTGACTAAAATGAGCGACTTTTTCATCCAAAATCCGATTGGCTAGATTTTGAAATTCCACGCCTAACTGCTGCTTAGATTGTTCAAAGTTCTGTTGTTGCTCTGAAAAATGTTTTTCTTTTTCTGCTAACGTTGTTTTTAATCCTGTTAATTCTTGAAAGTGCGGTCAATTTTTCAGTTAAATGTTGTTGTTCCTGTTCTTTACGAGATAACTGGCTTTTGGCTATGTTGCAACTGGGCATTCAAACTTTCAGCTTGCGCAGAAGCGATTCCGAAACGTTCTTTTAATGCGGTAATTTGCTCGCGATGGCGGAATGGCGAGCCTGTTCCTCATCTAATTCTTTGGGTAAGATAGTGAATTTTCATCACGCTCATTGAGTCGAACTAACAAGCCTTGGCTCTGTTTGAGCTTTGATGGTTTGCTGCTCTAGCTGATTTTTGATGTTGCTAAGTTCATCAAATTTACTAGCAAGTTGATTATAATCTTGAGTCGTTTTCGATAATTCTTGATGAAGATGTGTATATTTTGCTGGCGTAGAATAAGCAATAAAATTAATAAAATAACGATGGCTAACAAGCTAAAAAGCCACAAATTCTCTGACATATATCCCCCTAACATGATGCCGTAAATTGTAACATAGAAATGTGAGTTAAATTTTAGCTTTAGGGTGCGGTGAAATTATCTTACTCACCGCCCTATCATCAGGCTGCATCAGTCAGCGTTTTCAAAACAGCTCCAATGCATCAATTTCTGCATCAGTAAGCGGTTTACCTTTAAGATCACTATGGCTTATCGTTGGAGCATATCTGCTGCTGCCGACCAAGGTTTGCCCGTTTCGGGATTTATCTACGCTCAGGATTGTTATGGCTATCCAAAAATAATAATACGGTACGCAATCCTTAAATACGCCGTTATGCATATAAGGCGCAGTAACGGCGACATTACGCAATGTCGGCACTTTAAATTTGCCTTTTTGAGCGACATCACCTTTCACCATTGGATTATCTAACAATCCATTATCCACCCAATCTTCGCTTAATTTATTGTGAGCAATCAGTGCCTCATTTTTCGGTACGCCGAGTTGAAATAACGATAATTTGTAAAGTTTCTTCACGGTGATCTTTGTCATTCAGCTGATGACAATTACTGCAAGTTGTCATCAAAAATAACGCTTTGCCTAATGCCTCTTGCTCAGTAACTTATCTTGCCCTGCCAAAGTGCGGTCATACTAGAACTGAATTGAGCAAAACAAATCTAATTGCTGAAATGCAGCCAGTGCTTGTTCCATAATGGCGTAAATTTTTTCTCATCATCTCGCCAAATTTCCTGCCCCAATGCTTGGTAATGTAATCTTTCACTGCCTGATTTTCGGCAACACGTTTTACCACACCAGCTTTATCTTTCATGCCCATTTCAACAGGATTGAGTGGAGGCCCCTGCCTGCTCAGCTAAATGTTTTGCTCGACCATCCCAAAATTGACCGCCAACATAATCCTTAATTTTTCATCGAAATGAAAATCTGGGGAATATTTTGCTAAATGGCCGTTGGTGTGTTGCGATTACCAAACTTTGTCGGATCATCACCTTGCGAAACCATTTTATCTATATCATTTTCACGTAAATCCGCAAAAAGCTGCAGGCATATGGCAAGTAGAACAACTTTGTGTTTATTGTAAGAAAGTGATTTATCAAAAAGAAAGCCCTGACCTAATCCAAGTAATGCGATTTATGGGTTCTTCTTGAGCAAAAGCAAAAATAGGTAAGGCAAATAATGACAAGAAATATGTCATTCTAACTCCACGGGCATAAAAATAACTGCACTAGTCAAAGTAAGTCCATCATTATAAATTTAGACTGCATAAATTAACTTAAACATTGATATCTTACACCAAACTCAAATTTTTAAACCTTTTCTTACATACTTAAACTTAATAAGTAGAAAGGCAATACTTTGTAAAATTGAAGAACTGTTAAAACATTTTTAACTGCGCTTTTTTGATGACCTCAATCAAAAATAACCTACTAATTTAGTCAATTACTTTTATTTGAGGTATTATATGCGTTCAAATACTCGATATAATTAGTCAGGTATTTTGCTTTTGTGTAAAAATATTTACCTATGATTTTAAATAGGAAGTCAATTTTTCAATAACCTAGGAGTGATAAAATGGGACAGTATAAAAAGTTCTGGTACCTATAGTCGCCGTATTGATTGGAGCATTCTCCATTCTCGGTTACTATGGGTTTGAAGTTTATCGTGAGCACCACCAATTCCCGCAACAATATGTTTCTGAATCGGGAGAAAAAGTAATTACTCACGATGATATTTTTACATGGTCAAACCGCTTGGCAAAACCACTGGTGGTATGCAAAGTGGGTTCTGTTTGGGGGCATGGTGCATACCAAGCGCCTGACTGGACTGCAGATTGGCTACATCGTGAATTAACCAACTGGTTAGATATCACCGCAAATAAAGAATTTGGTAACAACTTTGCGGATCTTAATGAAGAACAACAAGCTTTATTAAGCACGTTTAACTAAAAAGAATACCAGTAGCAGCAAAGTTGAAAAATGACATTGAGCTTTCAAATACCCGTTTAGCGGCAATGGAAAAACAGCACAATACTACATTTCTTTATACGGCGATGATCCTGCTACCAAAGTCACTCGTGAACACTTTGCCATGAAGGATAATACCCTTCCTGACTTACAGGCGCGTAAAGACTTAACAAAAATTCTTCTTCTGGACTGCATGGACTGCCTCTGCAGAACGTCCAAATACAAATGCAAGCTACACCAATAACTGGCCACATGAGCCATTAATCAATAACGTGCCAACACCAGAAAACGTAGTTTGGTCTATTGCGAGTGTGGTATTCCTGATTGCGGGTATTGGTTTCGTTGTTTGGATTTGGTCATTCAAAAAACGTGAAGATGAACAAGATCCACCGATTCCGGAAGTTGATCCTCACAAAACTACAGTTAACCCTTCTCAACGCGCATTAGGCAAATATCTCTTTACGGTGCTTGCATTATTCTTACTGCAAGTGAACTTAGGGGCGATTGTTGCTCACTATACCGTTGAAGGTCAAGAATTTATGGTATTGATATTTCGCATATTTTCCTTATTCATTAATACGTACTTGGCATATTCAATCAGCCTTATTCTGGATTGCGATGGCCTTCCTTGCTGGTGGTTTATTCCTTGCACCAATCATTAATGGCGGTAAAGATCCAAAAATTCCAGAAATTAGGCGTAGATATTCTATACTGGGCATTAGTAGTATTAGTAATAGGTTCATTCACTGGTAGCTACTTAGCGATTGCTCATATTCTTCCTGAAGAATGGAGCTCATGTTCGGTCACCAAGGTTACGAATTCATTGACTTAGGTCGTTTCTGGCAAGCGGTGAAATTCGCAGGCATCTTATTCTGGTTAGTCTTAATGCTTCGCGGTACAGTGAACGCATTCAAACAACCAGGAGACAAAAACTTATTAGCGTTATTCTTCGCTTCTGTCATTGCAATTGGCTTATTCTATGGCCCCTGCATTATTCATACGGCGAGCACACTCACATTTCTGTAATGGAATACTGGCGCTGGTGGGTAGTTCACCCATGGGTAGAAGGCTTCTTTGAAGTGTTCTCTGTAGCGGCGCTTTCATTCATCTTCGTAAGTTTAGGTTTAGTTTCACGTCGTACTGCGACTGTGGCAACCATTACTGAAGCAGCATTGTTCTTAATCGGTGGTATCCCTGGTACGTTCCACCACTTATACTTCGCTGGTGCAACCACACCAATTATCGCAGTAGGTGCGTCATTCTCAGCACTTGAAGTGGTTCCATTAGTGTTATTAGGTCATGAAGCTTTTGGGGAACACTGGGCGATGCAACAAAAACACCTTGGATGAACCGTTTAAAATGGCCTCTTTACTGCTTCGTCGCCGTTGCATTCTGGAATATGTTAGGTGCAGGTGTATTTGGTTTCTTAATCAACCCACCAATTTCACTCTACTATGTTCAAGGCTTGAACACGACTGCTGTTCACGCTCACGCTGCATTATTCGGTGTATATGGATTCTTAGCATTAGGTTTCGTATTCTTAATCGCGCGTTATTTACGTCCGGATACACCATTTAACGATAAGTTAATGAAATGGGGCTCGGTTATTAAACGGTGGTTTAGTGCAGATGATCGTGATCAAAGCTTTATTACCTATCGGTGTTATCCAAGGATATGCAAGTATCTCTGAAGGCTTATGGTATGACGTAGTGAAGAATTTATGCAACAACCATTATTCGATACCTTACGTTGGATCTCGTTTAGGTGGTGATGTAGTATTCATCTTCGGTGCACTAGCCTTCTTCTGGCAAATCTTTACGATGATTTTCTTCAGACCTAAACATACTTAGTTAGGTTATCCCCCAAAAGCGACTTATGTGAAAGTAGGTCGCTTTTTATTCTCATCTACCATATCTTATATAAGCTTTACAAAGTTTTTTTCACATAAAAATTAACATTACATAAAACATTAAAAATATTAGAGGCTGAAGTAGATTAGCAATTATGTTAATCTGCTCAGCCCCTTTAAATAATATCAAATCATGTTAGTTAATAATCTACACCTTAATCAATTGGTTATTTAGCCAAAATTTTTTGGGGACAGATCAAAGTGCGGTCAGATTTATGATTATTCTTCTTTGGTAATCGAATTAGGGCGTAAAACCAATCCACCCCATACCAAAAGCGAGAGACACGATCATCATAATAATTGCACCAGTACTCATTTTTATTCTCCTTTAGTTTCATCAATGGTTAACTTGGTGTCGCTTTTTCCATTTTAAGCGAGAAAGGAAGAATGCCACGACAAGTAAGCTAATAGACATCCCCCCAACCAAAGGTGTTTACGAACCAATTTGGGTAACCTTCGTAACCTTCAGAGAAGACTTTTTGCCCCTTCGCTGAAAAAGCATGAATGCTAAAACACCACTCGTTAATACAATACATAAACGCCAGAAGAAACCAACTTTGAAAGATGAAGTTTCGTTTAAGTGATTGCCCAATAAACTGAGTTTTTCATTTGCCACAATCGCAATTAAAGAAGCAAATGCTACTGCAACAATACCGAAATAGTTTACGAATTTATCGAACACATCTAACATTGGTAAGCCAGTTGTCGTGCCGAATAAAATGACAGAAACGAACATCATTGGTACGCCCACGATAAACGTTACTTTCCCACGACTAATACGAATTTTATCTTGAATTGCAGAGATAATTACTTCAATTACAGAGATGAATGAAGTTAATGCCGCAAAGGTTAATGATCCAAAAGAACAATACGCTCAGCACTTCACCAAATGGTGCTTTGTTGATGATGATTGGGAACGCAAAAATGCTAAACCAATTCCGCCTTTTGCCACTTCGCTAACTTCTTGACCTTGCGCTGTTGCAATAAAACCTAACGCCGCAAATACGCCGATACCCGCTAACACTTCAAAGCTACTGTTAGCAAAACCTACAACCAAGCCACTGCCAGTCAAATCGGATTCTTTTTAAGATAAGAGGCGTAAGTCACTATAATCCCAAAGCCGATAGAAAGAGAGAAGAAGATTTGCCCATAGGCCGCAATCCACACACTTGGATTAGAAAGTTTCGACCAATCTGGCGTAAATAATGCATCTAAACCTTTTGCCGCACCTGGTAAGAATAAGGAATAAATCACAAGGGCCATAAACATTACAACGAGCACTGGCATTAATACAGAAGATGCTTTAGCAATCCCTTTTTGAACACCCATAGAAAGCACGCCTAACGCAACAATCCACATCGCAATTAATGGGCCAGTTACCATACCGACAAATTCAAAACTCACACCGTTTTTAATGTCGCCCATTTTTAAGAATTCACCGATGAAGAAATCAATTGGTTTATCTCCCATGCGCCAGTGAAAGAAAAATATGTGTAGCTTGCCGCCCAGCCTAATACCACAGCGTAATATAATCCAATGATGACATCTCACCATCATTTGCCACCAACCAAATACTTCAAAGTGCGGGCTAACACGGCGATAAGAAAGAGGGCACCACCACGATTACGGTGGCCAATTGTATAATCTAAAAATAAAAGAGGAATCCCTGCGGTTAACAACGCGATAAGGTAAGGATGATAAATGCTCCACCACCATTTTTTCATAAGTGGTATAAGGAAAACGCCAAATATTACCAAGACCGACGGCCGAACCAATCGCGGCCATAATAAATGCACGACGACCAGAAAAAGTCTCACGCTTTTGCGCTTTTTGGGCTGAGTGCGCCATAAATTATCCTATGTAAAAATGAAAAAGAGTTTCAATATAATGAAATCTAATCATCAGTCAATAAATAAGCTAAAAGAACGGGTAAAAATTCACGAAATTTTTAATAAAAAGAACATAAACATTCAAAAAAAGCCAATTTTTCACCGCACTTTTTTCGTTTTTTTTCGCTCCAAACCCTACCAATGACTCGAAATTTCGCTACAATGCTGAACTTATCCCAAAATAAAAACAACAGGAAACAAACACAATGACAGGTGCACAACTCATCATGGAGTGCCTGAAAGCACACCACGTCACGACTCTTTTCGGCTATCCAGGCGGCGCAATCATGCCAACCTACGATGCCCTTTATGACGCAGGCTTAGATCACTTACTTTGTCGTAATGAACAAGGGGCCGCCATCGCAGCGATTGGTTATGCTCGCTCCACAGGAAAAGTGGGCGTATGTATTGCAACATCAGGCCCTGGCGCAACCAATTTAGTCACAGGATTAGGCGATGCCATGATGGACTCCATTCCAGTTGTAGCCATTACCGGTCAAGTTTCCTCTCCATTAATCGCACGGATGCGTTCCAAGAAGCGGATGTTCTAGGACTTTCTCTTGCTTGCACTAAACACAGCTTTATCGTGCAAAAGTGCGGATGAATTAGCCGATGTTTTTGCGGAGCCTTTGAAATTGCCCAAAGCGGACGTCCTGGCCCCGTTCTTATTGATGTGCCTCGTGATATTCAAGTTGGTAGTACCTGTAAATATAAAAGCCTACGTTAAAACACCAGAAAAACCGACCGCACTTTCAGTAGATAAACTCGCTGAGAAAAGAATTATTAAAAATGCTAAAAACCGGTGCTTTATGTGGGTGGCGGCGTTGGTATGGCGAAGGCTGTTCCTGCCTTACGCGAATTTTTCAACCCAGACTCAAAATGCCATCTGTTTCAACTCTAAAAGGTTTAGGTGCAATTGATCCAAACGATGATGTGTATATGGGAATGATTGGTATGCATGGTACGAAAGCTGCTAATTTTTGCCGTGCAAGAAAGTGATTTATTACTCGTATGCGGTGCTCGTTTGACGATCGTGCAACAGGTAAACTCGATACTTTTGCGCCCTCATGCCAAAGTGATTCATTGTGATATTGATGCGGCAGAAATCCATAAATTACGCCATGCAGATGTCGACCTACAAAGGGGATTTAATCCAAGCACTTAATGCACTCAAACAAGAGCTTGATATTGAACCTTGGCGTGAACAAATCAGAAATTTCAAAGCAAAATTAGATTTCACTTATGTTGAAAATCAAGGTAATCGCCCGATTGATCCTGGGCATTACTCAACACCCTATCTAATCGCAAAACCAGATAATGCGGTAATTTGTACCGATGTAGGCCAGCATCAAATGTGGTCAGCGCAACATATGAAGCATTTTGCGCCAGAGAACTACATTACTTCGGCAGGTTTCGGCACAATGGGTTTTGGCTTACCCGCCGCAGTGGGGGCAAAAAAAGCACGCCCGCAAGATGAAGTCATTTTGGTTACGGGTGATGGCTCACTCATGATGAATATCCAAGAATTGGGTTCAATCAAACGTGGCAATTTACCGGTAAAAATTTTGCTATTGGATAACCAACGCTTAGGTATGGTTCGTCAATGGCAGGATTTATTCTGGAATAAACGTCGCAGTGAAACCATTTTAGATGACAACCCAGATTTTGTGATGCTTGCTAACGCATTCGGTATTCCTGCAGAACGTATTGAGTCAGCAGACGGTGTGGATGAAGCACTCAACCGATTATTAAACAGCAAGACAGCCTATTTATTACAAGTATGTATTCCACCTGATGAATGTGTATGGCCACTTGTTCCACCGGGTGCATGTAACGCGGATATGGTAGAGGAGATGAACTAATGAATGAATATAAACTGAACTCGTCGCTCGCCATCGTCCTGAAGTACTAGAACGCATTTTACGTGTAGCACGTCACCGTGGGTTTACCGTTACAACAATGGAAATGACACTGATTGAAACCCAAGTGCAGTTAAAAATCACCGTAAAATCTGACCGCACTTTAGATTCTATTAGTGAATCAGTTGGCGAAATTGCCGGATGTTTTAAATATTATTTAAAAAGGAAAACATTATGACTAAATTTTTAAATTATTTTTTAGCCGTATCAGGATTAGTATTCGCAACTTCATCACAAGCTGCTTATGCTCTCACTTATTTGCAAAATTATACAGGCTATATGACAACACTCTCAATTCATAATACAAAAAGAGCAATGTGAAAAAGGCGAAAGAAAAATTTTCAAAAGAATTTGAAGGACAATACGATACAAAACAAATAGTTTACAAGTGCGTAGATATAGCTAATGGAGCAATTTAATTTAAATGTGGTTAAAAACTACTATTAAATCTGACTAGACTTTTATTTTTAATCGGTAGGCTCTTTATCTAAATAATCGCATTTATAAACTTAATTTTATCGAATAATTTCTTCGTATTACCTTCTGCTAATCTCCCCTACCCCTCTTTACAAAGAGGGGGAAAAGAACTAGCGAGATTTTTATATCATTGTTCTACTTTGATATGGCAAATATAAATTAGTCAGATGACAGCAAATTTATAGAAGAAAATCCCTCTTTAGCAAAGAGGGTAGGGGAGATTTGGCAGTCTCAATTAATGAAGAAATTAATCACACAAACGAACCCCAAAATTTTTACTCGGAGAGATTATTTATGCCAAAACTACGTTCAGCGACCAGTACACAAGGTCGAATATGGCAGGCGCACGTGCCTTATGGCGTGCGACAGGAATGAAAGAAAATGACTTTGGTAAACCGATTATTGCGGTGGTGAACTCTTTCACCCAATTCGTACCAGGGCATGTGCATTTAAAAGATATGGGTCAGCTTGTTGCCGCAGAAATTGAAAAAAGCGGGCGGCGTAGCAAAAGAATTTAACACTATCGCGGTGGATGATGGTATCGCGATGGGACACGGTGGAATGCTTTTATTCTTACCAAGCCGTGATTTAATCGCTGACAGCGTGGAATATATGGTTAATGCGCACTGTGCTGATGCGATGGTGTATTTCCAACTGTGACAAAATCACCCCAGGAATGTTAATGGCAGCAATGCGTTTAAATATTCCAACTATCTTCGTTTCAGGCGGCCCAATGGAAGCAGGCAAAACTAAACTTTCTGATCAATTAATCCGCTTAGATTTGGTTGATGCGATGATTGAGGCAGCCGATCCGAATGTGTCAGATGAACGCATTGATGCCATCGAACGTAGTGCTTGCCCAACCTGTGGTTCTTGCTCAGGGATGTTTACTGCTAACTCAATGAACTGCTTAACTGAGCTCTTTAGGTTTATCTTTTACCTGGCAATGGTTCTATGTTGGCGACCCATGCTGACCGCAAAAGAATTATTCTTAAAAGCAGGTCGTCAAATTGTTGAGCTGTGCAAACGCTATTACAAACAAGATGATGCAAGCGTATTGCCTCGTTCAATCGGCACCTTTGATGCCTTTGAAAATGCAATGAGCCTCGATATCGCAATGGGTGGTTCAAGCAACACGGTTTTACACTTGTTAGCGGCGGCACAAGAAGCAGGCGTAGATTTTTAAAATGGAAGATATTGACCGTTTATCGCGTAAAGTACCTTTGTTTAAGCAAAATTGCGCCAAACACCAATAAATACCACATGGAAGACGTACACCGTGCAGGCGGTATTATGGGATTGTTGGGGGAATTAGATCGCGCTGGATTAATTCATAAAAAAATACACACACCGTGCTTGGAATGAGCATGGGAGAACAACTAGACCAATACGATATTATTCGCAATCAAGATGAAGAATTACATAAATTCTTCCGTGCAGGCCCAGCAGGCATCCGCACAACTCAAGCATTCTCACAAGATTGCCGCTGGGATACCGTCGATAATGATCGTGTAAACGGTTGTATTCGCAATAAAGAAAATGCGATTTCACAAGAAGGTGGCTTAGCCGTATTATTCGGTAATCTCGCTGAAGACGGATGTATCGTTAAAACCGCGGGCGTAGATGAGTCTATTTGGAAATTCACCGGCACTGCTATCGTATTTGAAAGCCAAGAAGATGCAGTTGCAGGTATTTTTGGGTGGCAAAGTCAAAGAAGGTCATGTTGTTGTTATCCGTTACGAAGGCCCTAAAGGCGGACCTGGTATGCAAGAAATGTTATACCCAACCAGTTACTTAAAATCGATGGGCTTGGGCAAAAAATGCGCTTTATTAACGGATGGCCGTTTCTCTGGTGGTACATCAGGCTTGTCTATTGGACACGCATCACCAGAAGCTCGCTTCTGGCGGTGCAATAGGCTTTAGTACGCGATGGCGATATTATCAACATTGATATTCCAAAACCGTGCAATTAACTTAGAAATCAGTAATGAAGAACTCGCAGCACGCAGAGCTGAACAAGATCAAAAAGGTTGGCAGCCTGCTAACCGTGAACGTGAAGTCTCTTTTGCATTGAAAGTATTCGGTCACTTTGCCACCCTCTGCAGACAAAGGTGCGGTACGCGATAAAACATTGTTAAAATAATTTAACAAGATGGCGCGCGTTTCTAACGCGTGCCTTTTTATAGGCAAAGTGCGGTCATTTTTTTCTACGTGTTTTGAAATAAATATAGGAAGATTCTAATGGGATTTCTCGATTTTTAAGAAAAAGAAATAGTTGGGATTGGTACATCATCTTATAACAAAAAGTTAATTGATGTTTGGAAAGATAGCATTAATGGAAATGAGAAGTCTTGGGTGCTGTTTGAAAATGGAACTTGCGTTATTTTACTTGAACCCGAAGAAGATTTAGCAAAAACAAGCTAAAGAATTATTAAGTGAATGGGGGAAAAAAGTTCAAGTAGCTACATCGTCAGCAGATTTTGGTGTTATCCATTTGGATAATGGCAAAGGATATGCTGTTTCATGCCATCATCCCGAAATTTTTACGTTAGTTTTAAAACAAGATGGATTAGATGAAGATTTCAAAAATAGGTATTGAAGGTCGCTCTAACCGAAATTATGATGCCGAAGGGCTCAATATCATTCATATCGAAGATAAACGAATAAAAGAAATACTATGAAAAACCTACTCACCAATCCTCAACCTTCTCAATCAGATTATATCAATGCCATTGTTAAACTTGGTTCACGCGTATATGAAGCAGCGCAAGTGACCCCTTTACAAAAAAATGGGAAAAACTTTCTGAACGACTGCACAATAATATCTGGATTAAACGAGAAGACCGTCAGCCAGTAAATAGTTTTAAACTACGCGGTGCTTACGCAATGATTTCTAGCCTTTCAGCAGAACAAAAAGCAGCTGGTGTAATAGCGGCATCTGCGGGTAACCATGCGCAAGGCGTGGCATTATCAGCGAAACAATTAGGCTTAAAAGCATTGATCGTCATGCCACAAAACACGCCAAGCATTAAAAGTGGATGCCGTGCGTGGTTTTGGTGGTGAAGTGTTCTTGCATGGTGCTAATTTCGATGAGCCCAAAGCAAAAAGCGATTGAGCTTTTCAAAAGAAAAATATGACATTTATTCCTCCATTCGATCATCCATTAGTGATCGCAGGACAAGGCACGTTAGCGATGGAAATGCTACAACAAGTGGCAGATTTGGATTATGTGTTTGTACAAGTCGGCGGGGTGGCTTAGCTGCAGGTGTAGCAATTTTTGCTTAAGCAATTTATGCCGGAAATTAAAATCATTGGTGTAGAATCAAAAGGATTCTGCATGCTTAAAAGCTGCTCTCGATAAAGGCGAACCAACAGATTTAAATCATGTTGGATTATTTGCAGATGGCGTTGCCGTAAAACGCATTGGTGACGAAACATTCCGTCTATGTCAGCAATATCTTGATGATATGGTATTGGTCGATAGTGACGAAGTGTGTGCAGCAATGAAAGATTTGTTTGAGAACGTTCGTGCTGTTGCAGAACCATCGGGTGCGTTAGGTTTAGCCGGTTTGAAAAAATATGCAAAACAAAACCATATTGAAGACAAAAATATGGCGGCAATTTTTGTCTCGGCGCAAACTTGAATTTCCACACGTTACGTTATGTATCTGAACGTTGTGAAATTGGTGAAAACCGAGAAGCTTTTTATTAGCTGTGACCATGCCTGAACAACCTGGTAGTTTCTTAAAATTTGCTTATGTATTAGGTAACAGAGCAGTAACCGAATTCAGTTACCGTTATGCAGATGATAAACGTGCTTGCGTGTTTGTCGGGGTAAGAACGACAAATGAGCAAGAAAAAAAGCAGATATTATTGCAGACCTCACTAAAAATGGTTTTGATGTTGAGGATATGTCTGATGATGATATTGCGAAAACGCATGTTCGCTATTTAATGGGTGGTCGGGTAGCCAATGATAATGAACGCTTATATACGTTCGAATTCCCAGAGCAAAAAGGTGCGTTATTGAAATTCTTGGAAACATTACAAAATCGTTGGAATATTTCATTATTCCACTATCGTGCCCACGGCGCGGACTATGGAAAATATCCTTGCAGGTTTCCAAATTGAAGAATCCGAACAAGCAGAATTTGAACAGGCGCTTGCTCAACTCAATTATGTTTTTTTGAAGATGTAACAGAGAGCAAATCTTATCGTTATTTCTTACGTTAATCTTATAAAAAGGCGTGATATTTTTTTCACGCCTTTGTATTATTCAAACTCTAATTCCACCGCACTTTCGCCAAGTAAATTCACTAATTCCGTCAGAATTTCATCTGTTGGAATAATCGACCATTGCACGCCCAAACGTAACAACGCACGACCTCTCGGACTTTGGTAATACACGTTAATCGGCAACGTTCCACCACTCACCGGCTCAAGTAATGCTTTAAGTTGTTTAATGAAACTTGGTGTAATTTGATGCTCAGAAAGGCTGATAGCTAAGGATTTAACATAACGAGAACGAGCCTCATCTAAGGTCATTAACTCGCGCACCGTCATTTTTAAGCCACCAGAGAAATCATCAAAGCTCACTTGCCCCTGTGCCCACAATCACAGTATCTTTTTGTAATTTCTCACCAAATTGTTCTAGACTTTCACCAAATAATGTTAAATCTAAGCGACCTGAACGGTCGTCCAATGTTGCAATACCTAGCCGATTGCCTTTTTTCGTCATCGCAATTCTCGATGCCACCACTAGCCCCTGCCACAGTGCTAATTTGTCCACGGCGATTTGATGCAAAGATCTTTTAAGCGAGTTGAAGTGTAATGAGAAAGTTCTTTCAAATAACGGCTAACAGGATGGCTACTTAAATAAAGCCCCAAGGTTTCTCGTTCACCATCAAGGATTTGTTTTTCGGTATAAGGTGGTGTATTGGCATAGGCATTTTTCCACTTCTTCATGGGTTTCAGTCAGTACACCGAACATATCCGTTTGCCCCATTGCTTTCATCTTTCGCATGCTGATCGGAGCTCTAAGCGCATCTTCTAAATTCTTAGAAAGTGCGGCGCGATGTGGCCCTAATTTATCAAAGGCACCTGACATAATTAGGCTTTTCAAAGGTACGACGGTTAATTTTTCAAATCTACACGAGCGCATAAATCGAATAAATCTTTGAAAATCCCCCTTCATTTCTAGCCGTCACAAGTGCTCAATCGGGCCTTCCCCCACACCCTTAATCGCGCCAATACCATATACAATTTCGCCTTGTTCATTGACGCTAAAATGGTGTTTGCCGATATTAATATCTGGTGGCGTTACTTTTAAGCCCATACGCAAACATTCATCGTACAAAACCTACGATTTTATCCGTATTATCCATTTCAGATGTCATCACTGCAGCCATAAATTCTGCAGGAAATGAGTTTTGAGCCAGAGGGTTTGATAAGATACCAAGGCATAAGCAGCGGAGTGAGATTTATTAAAACCATAGCCAGCAAATTTTTCCACCAAGTCGAAAAATCTTCATGGATAACTCACCATCAACACCGTTTTTTTCTCAGCACCTTCTTTAAATACAGAACGCTGTTTTTGCCATTTCTTCTGGTTTCTTTTTACCCATCGCCCGACGCAATAAGTCAGCTCCACCCAGCGTATAACCAGCCAACACCTGCGCAATTTGCATCACTTGTTCTTGATACAAAATAATACCGTAAGTCGGCTCAAGAATAGGTTTCAAGCTTTCATGTTGATATTCTGCATCTGGGTAAGATACTTCTTCTCGCCCGTGTTTACGGTCGATAAAGTTATCCACCATGCCTGATTGCAACGGACCAGGACGGAACAATGCCACCAACGCGATGATATCTTCAAAACAGTCTGGCTGCAGGCGCTTAATCAAATCCTTCATTCCTCGCGATTCCAACTGGAACACAGCGGTGGTTTCAGAACGTTTAAGTAATTCAAAAGATTCAGGATCATCAAGTGGAATGGCGGCAATATCTACTCGAGGTTTGCCTTCACGCACCATCCTAGCATTAATCATATCTAATGCCCATTTAATGATAGTGAGAGTACGCAAGCCTAAAAAGTCGAATTTCACTAGCCCCGCATATTCCACATCATTTTTATCAAAGTGAGTAACTGGATGTAAGCCTTCATTATCACAATAGAGCGGTGCAAAATCAGTAATTAAGGTTGGCGAAATGACCACGCCACCAGCATGTTTACCCGCATTACGCGTCACGCCCTCCAGCTTGCGTGCCATGTCAATCAACGCTTGCACTTCTTCATCACCGTCGTAGGCGATCTGTACTGTGGCTCAGCCTCAAATGCTTTCGCAAGCGTCATACCAGGATCTGGCGGAATTAATTTCGAAATGCGATCAACGAAACCATACGGATGCCCCAATACGCGCCCCACATCACGAATCACCGCTTTTGCTGCCATGGTTCCAAAGGTGATAATTTGTGATACCGCGCCACGGCCGTAGGTTTCAGCGACGTGCTCAATCACTCGGTCTCGACCATCCATACAGAAATCCACGTCGAAATCGGGCATAGACACACGTTCTGGATTTAAAAACGTTCAAATAGCAAATCAAACTCTAGCGGATCCAAATCAGTGATTTTTTAATGCGTAAGCCACTAATGAACCCGCGCCAGAACCACGCCCCCGGCCCAACAGGAATATCGTTATCTTTCGACCACTGAATAAATTCCATTACGATCAAGAAATAACCTGGGAATCCCATTTGGTTAATTACATCTAGCTCAACCTGCAAACGTTCATCATATTTTTGGTCGTTTTTTTCTAACCGCACTTTTTTCATCAGGGAATAAAAAGCTAAGCGTTCTTCCAAACCTTCTTTTAGCTTTTTTTGCACCAAGAAATCTTCTGTACTTAAATCGCCAGTTGGAAATTTAGGGTAAGAAATACTGACCAAGGCGCAAAGTCACACTACAACGCTGCGCAATTAATAAGGTATTTTCGAGAGCGGAAGGAATATCAGCGAACAACTTGCACATATCGTCTTCGCTATGGAAATATTGTTGTGGGGTATAACGTTTTGGACGTTTAGGATCATCTAATGTATAGCCATCACGAATCGCAACACGAATTTCATGAGCTTCAAAATCATCAGATTTCAAAAACATCACATCGTTTGTCGCCACCAAAGGCAATCCATGACTTTTAGCTAATTTTAATGCGGCTTGGATATAACGTTCTTCATCAGGTCTGCCAGTGCGCGTAAGTGCAAGATAAAAATGATCAGCAAAAAAATTCTTGGTAAAAAGCAACCGCACTTTTCAATCTCTGCAGCGTTTTCTTTCAACAATTTTTTACCCACATCGCCTTGCGTGCCACCAGATAAAATAATCAACCCTTCTCGGTGTTCAATTAACCAATTTTGATCGATATAAGGATAGTCATCATAACCGCGCTGATAGGCTTTTGAGAGCAATAATGTAATGTTTTTTATAGCCTTCGTTGTTCTTTTGCCAAAAGCGTCAAATCAAACATTTTCATTACCGCATAGTGCATTTTTTTCACTTTAACATCGGCACCAATAATTGGTTTCATACCCGAAGAAAGCATTTCGCCATAAAAACGCACCACACCACAAAAATTAGTAAAAATCGTTAATCCCATAGCGACCATTTTCATTGGCGGCACAAGCTTTCACGAGAGGTTTCACTTGACAATACTGTCAATCATCGAAAAATCTGTGTGCGTGCGAAGATGGACGAAACGAGGCTGGGATGACATTGAAAATCCTTAAAAGTGCGGTTAAATTTTGCCGTAAATATTGAGGCGGTATTATAGCGAATTTTTTCAAACAAATGCCTATGCAACAAACGGCTTTCCTAATTCGCTCGGATAACCGATTGCGTGAACAAAAATGTTAAGTAGATCAAAATTTTGATAATTATCCGTTCCCATTTTGGGTGATTTCGGCTAGTCTAGCAGCGATTTATTTATTTCAAGAGAATAAGGATGATCCTATGATAACTCTTTTTTTCATGTAGCGCAAAATTGGTTAAACCAAGATCCTGACGCAGAAACTCGTGCAGAATTAACCGCACTTTTAGATGCAGCAAAAGGCGGAGATAAAGCGGCTGAAGCAGAATTACACGCGCGTTTTGATGGTCGTTTACAATTTGGTACGGCAGGTTTACGTGGCCGTTTACAAGCTGGCTCAATGGGGATGAACCGAGTTTTAGTTTCTCAAGCTGCTGGCGGTTTAGCGGAATATTTAAAAGATTACGATAAAGAACCATCAATCGTAATTGGTTACGATGGCCGTAAAAACTCTGATGTATTTGCCCGTGACACAGCTGAAATTATGGCCGGGGCAGGCGTGAAAGCCTATTTATTACCACGCAAATTACCTACCCCAGTTTTGGCTTATGCTATCCAATATTTTGATACCACTGCAGGTGTAATGGTGACAGCAAGCCATAATCCACCGGAAGATAACGGCTATAAAGTATATTTGGGCAAAGCAAATGGCGGCGGTCAAATCGTTTTCACCAGCAGATAAAGACATCGCAGCATTAATTGATAAAGTTGCGACTGGCAATATCCAAGATTTACCACGTAGCGATAATTATGTAGTGTTAAATGATGAAGTAGTAGATGCGTACATTGCAAAAAACAGCATCATTAGCTAAAGAGCCAGCTTGTGACATTAACTATGTTTATACCACTATGCACGGTGTTGGATATGAAGTTTTAAGTAAAACGCTGGCAAAAAGCAGGCTTACCACAACCTCACGTAGTAGCAGATCAAGTTTTGGCCAGATGGCACTTTCCCAACGGTGAATTTCCCAAATCCAGAAGAAAAAAAGGTGCGTTGGATTTAGCAAATTAAAGTGGCAAAAGAAAAGAATGCTGAATTTATCATTGCTAATGACCCAGATGCAGACCGTTTAGCCGTTGCTGTGCCTGATGCACAAGGTAACTGGAAATCACTACACGGCAACGTAGTAGGCTGTTTCTTAGGTTGGTACTTGGCAAAACAATATCAAGGCAAACAAGGCACATTGGCTTGCTCACTTGTTTCTTCTCCTGCACTTGCTGAAATTGCAAAAAAATACGGTTTCCAATCAGAAGAAACCTTAACCGTTTCAAATATATCGGTAAAGTATCTGACTTATTGTTTGGTTTTGAAGAAGATTGGGCTATTTAGTTGACCCAGACAAAGTACGCGATAAAGACGGTATTTCTGCAGCAATCGTGTTCTTAGATCTTGTGCTAACTTGAAAAACAAGGCAAAACTTTAGCAGATTATGCTGATGAATTTACCAAAGAATTTGGTGCTTATGTAAGTGGACAAATCTCTATTCGAGTCAGCGATCTTTCAGAAATCGGAAAATTAATGACCGCACTTCGTAACAATCCACCAGCAGAAATCGCTGGCGTGAAAGTGGCACAATTTATCGATCATACTAAAACAGATCGTCAAAGCGATATCCTTGTATTTAACTTAGAAAATGGCGGACGCTTAATTGCTCGTCCTTCAGGTACTGAACCAAAAATTAAATTCTACTTGGATGCGCGCGGTAAAGATCCAAAAAGATGCAGATCGCGTATTAGCAGAATTTGATGAAGGTGTTCGTCACATTCTTCGCCAAGATGCTTATGGCAAACAAGCTTACTAATTAATCGCTTCTAAAAATAAAACGCACTTTGTAGAAAGTGCGTTTTTTACGAGCCTAAAATCGATTGTTAGTCATTTAATAAAATGCGATAAATTTTTACCGCACTTTCGATTTTTATAAACTAATTTCTAGCTGTTCATAAGTTTGTTTTACTTTTTTTCCAAGGCTTTTTTTCAACAGATACATCACGTGCAAGTAAAACGCCCTAAGCGTCGATGGCCATTCACTTCACCTTTACCAAATAATCGAATATTAGTATGAGGTTGTGTCAGTGCTTTTTCAATTCCACCAAATTGCACATTTTTGTGATTTGCCTTCCACAACGATGGCTTTAGATGCCGATGGGCTAATCAACGTAATTTCTGGGATTGGTAAACCTAAGATCGCACGAGCATGTAAAGCGAATTCAGAAAGCTCTGAGAAATCAGCGTTACCATTCCTGTATCATGAGGACGAGGCGATACTTCATTGAAAAATCACCTCATCGCCACACACAAAACATCTCCACACCGAAAAATACCGAATCCACCCAATGCACCAGTAATTTTCTCAGCAATCGATTGCGCTTTTTGATAATGCAATATCCGACATAGCTTTGAGGCTGCCAAGATTCCCGATAATCACCATCTTCTTGACGATGACCTATTGGCGCAAGGAAACTTGTACCATTGATATGGCGTACTGTCAGTAACGTGATTTCACAATCAAATTTGACAAAACCTTCAACAATTACTCGACCAGCTCCCCGCACGCCCACCTTCTTGCGCGTAATCCCAAGCTTTTTGAATGTCATCTTTAGACTTTAAAATGCTTTTGCCCATGTCCAGAAGAAGACATAATCGGTTTCACTACACAAGGAATACCAATTTTTTTCGACCGCACTTTTGAAAGCCTGAAAAATTATCCACAAATTGGTAAGGCGAAGTTGGTAGCCCTAACTCTTCTGAGCTCAGACGACGAATCCCTTCACGATTCATCGTAAGTTGAGTTGCTTTTTGCAGTCGGCACAACATTAAAGCCGGCTTTGTTCTAATTCAACCAAAGTGGCAGTCGAAAATAGCTTCAACTTCAGGAACAATATAGTCAGGCTTTTTCTTTTCTCCACAAGCGCTTTTCAATGCATTACCATCTAACATAGAAATGGTGTATGCACGATGTGCCACTTGTTGTGCTGGGGCATTTTCATAGCGATCGACTGCAATAACTTCAACGCCTAAACGTTGCAATTCAATCACTACTTCTTTACCCAGTTCACCAGAACCCAACATCATTACTTTGGTTGCATTAGGGTTAATGCTGTGCCAAGTGTTGTCATGATTTCTCCTATTTTTAATAACGAATCATCGAGTGCCAAATCTTCATTTTTATTCACGCCTACATCGCGTGCGATAACATTTTTTGCAATTTCGTGTGCTTCTTCCAAAGAATGTTCGGTATAAGTACCGCATTGATAGATATTTAATTCAGGGATAGTTGTTTGATCTTGCACACCTAAAAATATCCTGCATTGAAGCTAGCCAAGCTCGTGCGACTTGCTGTTCATTTGGCGTACCAATTAAGGACATATAAAATCCTGTGCGACATCCCATCGGAGAAATATCAATAATTTCAAAGCTATCGCTATTTAAATGATCACGCATGAAACCCGCAAACAAATGTTCAAGCGTATGAATACCTTTTGGAGGAAGAATTTCTTTATTTGGAATACAGAAACGTAAATCAAAAATGGTAATGTCGTCACCTTTTGGCGTGCGCATCGTTTTTTGCAACACGTACTGCTGGCGCATTCATTTTGGTATGATCCACTTTTAAAACTATCAAGTAATGGCATAAAGTTTTTCCTTATAAATCAGTAAATTAAAAATAAATTTGAATAAATGTTCATTTTTTTGCAAATTCTAATGAACTTTATGGCAAGGCTCATTGTCTTATGTAACAAGCAACTTGCAGTTGTTTTAATAAAATTGGTTCCTTAGGTTATTTGCCCCACATTCATTGTGGGGCTTTTTTATCCCAAATTTTTTTATTTAAAAATTTTTCAGAAAACATTTGAACTTTCTTATAAAGTGCTAGTCTCATAGAACAAGCAACTTGCAGTTGTTTTAATAAAAATTGGTTCCTTAGGTTATTTGCCCCGCATTCATTGTGGGGCTTTTTTTCTTTGCGCATTTTATAATAAGAATGGTGCACTAAAAACAATAACGCAACATAACGAACCAGTTTTCCAAGAAAGATAAAGACGCTACTTGCTACAAAATTTAATCTTAACCAACCCCGCATGGCGCAAAAATAAATCACCAACTACAGGCAGCCAGCTTAAAAAGTAAAGTAATCGCCCCATAACGCTTTATCTGATTCATGACCCATAAAAGTGCGGTGATTTTTGGATCGAATTTTGGGCATCCATCGCCCAATCCCGTAAGTGGTTAAACTCCCCAATCCATTGCCAAGCGTAGCGAAAAACGAGATCCAATATATCTGCACTAAATAAAGATCCCAACGCCAATTTAGGGACTGCAAGAGCAACAAACACCACTTCTGAATTACTCTGGTAATACCGTTGCACTCAAGAATGCACTGACAAACATAAGGCATAACGCATGAGTTTGCCAAAAAAATCAGCGCTAAAAATGAAAAATCTCCATTATCTTGGCGAAATAATTTCTCGTGTGCGAACATCAAACACGTCCATTCCCGCATTTAATCCCGCTTGCACGCCTAAATCCGCATCTTCAAATACAATACAACGACTTGGATTTGCTTGAATTAACTCCGCACAGCGTAAAAAAAGTTTCTGGATGTGGCTTATGTTCTTTTACATCATCTGCACTGACAATGGCATTAAAGTAAGGTGCGATAGCCAGTTTATCCATCAACATATCAATAATTTTACGGTGTGAGCCAGAACCTAGAGCAATCGGCTTTTTCTGATGGAAAGATTTCACAATTTCAAAGGTTGGTAATAACTTTGATTGGGTCGGAATAAGTTGATAAGACAACTCACGTTTTGCAGCCAATACATCCTCAATTCGATCAAGTGGCATATTCGCTGCTTTCATCATTTCCCCTGCGATAGTTCGAACCGTCGCCCCGCCAAAGTTATACATAATTTGGCAATCAAATTCATAGCCAAATCGCTCTCCCACCATCGTCCAAGCCTGTGCATGCACAGGCATTGTATCGATTAAAGTTCCATCCATATCAAAAATCAATCCTTCATATGGATTGAACATCTCATAATCTAACATTTTTACATCCTTACAAATTTTTTATCATTTTGCTACAAAACTGTGATCTGTGCACTGTTTTATTTCAGTAAAGTGCGGTAAATTAGTGAACAAATTTTGAACTAATAAAAACAAATGCGGTTATTTAAGCAACTAGAACGTTGGAAAATTCGCAGGCAAATAAATCAATCTATTATTGATGTGGTATTTCGTTTACGAGATCGATTAGCTCATTACTGGCAAGCTGATGTGAATACGCCTCAAGTGGATTTTATGCTGCTGCACATTGCTTGCAGCTTAGGTCGAATAGAACGAGGAGGTTGCGTTTCACCACTTTATCCAGAAATGCTCGAAGAAATTCAAAGTGCGGTCATTTTTTTCCACAAGTTTTATCCATCCATCAAGATTTGCTCAAAGTTGATGCCATTTTTCCATTCCTGAAGCAGAACAAACTTATTTTTTTAGCAAATATTCATTCTTTTGCTTCTTGAACAGAAACAATTAAAGCATGTGGTGATAAATAAGCCCATTTATAAAAAAATGACCCTAGCTTTTTAAACTAGGGTCATTTTTTATATCTTAACGATATTTATCTAGAAATTTGTAATACTGCACACCAATCTTTGTCGCAAAGATCTTTTGATAATTCGACCCACCATAAACAGAAGGGACTTTCAGTCCTTCAAAAATAGATAAACGTTCATCTTCCCCCAAAATCGCCTCCGCTACAATTCGTCCCCGCAAGACCTGTCAAAGCAACACCGTGACCAGAATAACCATGAGCAAAATAAATGTGCGGAGAAATACGACCAAAATGTGGCGTTGAATTTAACGTCATATCAATCGGGCCAGCCCAGCCATAATCGATTTTTACATTTTTCAAGTTGCGGGAATACGCGCAACATATTTTTTTCCGCATAATCGCGACCATATCTTTTTCTGAGCTAGAATCACTACCAAAGAGCAAGCGATTGTCAGCACTTAAACGATAATAGTCTAATAATAAATTATTATCGCACACCGACATGCCATTATTAATGACAGAATCCGCAACCGCTTGGCTTAGCGGCTCTGTGGCAATAATAAAACTTTCTACGGGTAATATTTTACGATTAATTCCGTGATGGATAGATTTCGGGAGCGCATCAATATAAGCATTGGTAGCTAAAATAACGTCTTGAGAAATCACCGCACTTTTAGCTGTTTTTAACCTCAACGCAACCATTTTTTTCTCAACCATATCCACTACAGGGAGATTGTTCAAAAAAATCTGAACACCCTAGATCGACACAAGCTTTCGCTAAACCTAAAGCAATAATTAAGTGGATGCAAATGCCCTGAGTTACTATCAAATAAGCCGCCCACATAAATATCACTGCCTAAGTGTTGTTTTTAATTTAGCCTTTATCCCAAAGTTGCATATTCTGATAGCCAAAATTCTCATGACTTTCTTTTTCAATTTCAATTAAGTCATCCATTCGACGTTCATTTAATGCCAATGTAGCATAGCCTTTTTTTCCAATCGCATTGAATGCCATATTTTCTCAATGCGTTCATCAATAATATCAATGGCCTCTAATGACATATTCCAAAGTTTATGCGCTTTATCTTCGCCAACTTGTTTAACGTATTCATCAATGCCTTCTTCAAAGCCATTAATTGCCTGCCCACCACTGCGACCAGAAGCACCAAATCCTACTCGAGCGCCCCTCTAATACAATAACTTTTTCCTTTTCTCCGCTAGTTCTAATGCCGCAGATAAACCAAAAATCCAGCCCCGATCACACATACATCAGCATGTTCAATTTGAGTGAGCGGCGGGAATTGAAAAATCTTGGTTACGAGAGTCGAAATAATAAGAGCGAACGTGTTCTTGATAGGCAAAATTAAGCATAAAAAATCTCTTAGGAAAAAACTGGCAAAATCTTACCCCGAAAGGGAAATATGTCAAACCTTTTACGAAAAATGCTATACTGCGCGCACGCAAAATTTGTGCGTTTTATGATGAACGATAACCCTCGGAGGTCAATAAATTGAAAAATTCTTTGCTCACTCACTCAAAAATCTTTTTCCTTTCCACCACCGCACTTTTTCGCGGCTTTCCGCTTTTGCCAATAACAAACTTTACGTCTATAACTGGACAGACTATGTACCTTCTGATTTAGTCGCACAGTTCTCTAAAGAAACCGGCATCGAGGTAATTTATTCTACCTTTGAAAGCAACGAAGAAATGTATGCGAAACTCAAACTTACTCAGAATACTGGCTCTGGCTATGATTTGGTGTTTCCATCAAGTTACTACGTAAATAAAAATGATTAAGGAAAAGATGCTTCAACCGATTGATCAAAAGTAAATTGACCAATATTCATCAAATTCCTAAACATTTATTAAACAAAGAATTCGACCCAGAAAATAAATATTCATTACCTTACGTTTACGGACTTACTGGTATTGAAGTTAATGCTGATGAGATTGATCCTAAAACCATCACTAGCTGGGCGGATTTATGGAAACCTGAATTTAAAGGCAAAGTTCTTATGACCAGTGATGCGCGTGAAGTGTTCCACGTAGCATTATTACTTGATGGTAAATCGCCAAACACCACCAATGAAGAAGACATCAAAACAGCTTATGAGCGTTTAGAAAAACTTTTACCAAATGTAGCAAACCTTTAACTCTGACTCGCCAGAAGTCCCTTACGTACAAGGTGAAGCTGCAATTGGTATGATTTGGAATGGTTCTGCTTATTTAGCACATAAAGAAAATCCATCTCTTCAATTTGTGTATCCCAAAAGAAGGCGCAATTTTTCTGGATGGATAACTATGCGATTCCAACTACAGCAAAAAAATGTTGAAGGTGCGCATAAGTTCATTGACTTCTTACTTCGTCCAGAAAATGCCAAAGTTGTGGTAGAACGCATGGGCTTTTCTATGCCAAATGAAGGAGTCAAAGCATTACTCAGCCCAGAAGTTGCCAACGATCCTAAACTATTTCCACCAGCATCAGAAGTAGAAAAAGGGATTATGCAAGGTGATGTTGGTGAAGCTGTCGATATTTATGAAAAATATTGGAGCAAATTAAAAACCAATTAATTTCTCAATTTAAAAACAAAAAGTGCGGTGAAAATTCACCGCACTTCTTATATCAGAAAAGAAAAATACTTAAAGAATAAAACGACTCAAATCTTCATTTCTCAACCACTTCAGCCAAGTGCATCCGCAAACATAAGTCGCATCAATATTGACCGTTTGACCATTCATGTCACTTGCGCTAAAAGAAATTTTATCCATCAAACGTTCCATTACCGTATGCAAACGGCGTGCACCGATATTTCTCCGTTTTTTTCATTCACTCGGAATGCGGCCTCAGCAATTTTTCTTCACTGCGTCGGTTGTAAATTCAATATTCACCCCTTCTGTTTGCTATCTAAAGCTTTGTATTGCTCGGTTAAAGAGGCATGTGGCTCCGTTAAAATACGCTCAAAATCAGCTCGCACTTAATGCGGTAAGTTCAACACGAATCGGCAAACGCCCCTGTAAACTCTGGAATTAAATCTGAAGGACGAGCAACTTTGAAATGCACCAGATGCAATAAATAAGATATGATCCGTTTTTAACCATTCCGTGTTTAGTACTAACGGTCGAACCTTCCACTAATCGGAAGTAAATCACGCTGCACGCCTTCACGCGATACATCAGCACCGCTGTATTCACCTTTTTTACAAATCTTTGTCAATTTCATCGATAAAGACGATACCATTTTTGTTCTACCGCATCAATGGCTTTGTTTGTTTAAGTTCTTCAGGGTTAATTAATTTCGATGCTTCATCATCAATCAACGCTTTCAACGCATCTTTAATTTTCATTTTGCGTTTTTTCGTTTTATCTGAACCCAAATTTTGGAACAATGATTGCAGTTGATTTGTCATTTCTTCCATGCCCTGGAGGAGCCATAATTTCAACCCCCATAGACACGCCTGCAGACACATCAATTTCGATTTCTTTATCATCTAATTGACCTTCACGTAATTTTTTACGGAACGCTTGGCGAGTACTGCTGTGACTATCATGGCTTTCAACTTCGCCCCATTGATTTTTAGCTGGAGGAAGTAAAGCATCCAAGATACGCTCTTCAGCCGCATCTTCAGCTCGTGCTCTGTTCTGGCAATTTCCTGCTGGCGAACCAAGCTTCATCGCACCATCCGTTAAATCACGAATAATGGAATCTACCTCTTTCCCCACATAACCCACTTCGGTAAATTTCGTTGCTTCTACTTTGATAAATGGAGCATTAGCTAATTTTGCCAAACGACGCGCAATTTCAGTTTTTACCCACACCAGTTGGGCCAATCATTAAAATATTTTTTTGGGGTTACTTCATGACGCAAGTGGTTCTTGAAGCTGCATACGACGCCAACGGTTACGCAGCGCTATCGCCACTGCACGTTTTGCATCGGCTTTGACCAATAATATGTTGATCTAATTCAGAAACTATTTCGCGAGGAGTCATTTCAGACATAGCTTTTTCCTTAATTCGGTAATTCTTCAATAGTGAAATTGGTATTTGTGAACACGCAAATATCACCAGTAATTTTCAAAGATTTTTCAACAATTTCACGAGCAGAAAGTTCGGTATTTTCCACCAACGCACGTGCAGCAGACAACGCATAGTTACCACCCGATCCGATAGCTAAAATTTCGATCTTCTCTGGGTTGAACCACGTCGCCAATACCCGTGATACGATTAAAAACTCTTTTTCATCCGCCACAATCAACATCGCTTCTAACTTACGGAGTGCACGATCTGTACGCCAATCTTTTGCTAATTCCACCGCACTTTTTAGTAAAGTGCCCTTGATGCATTTCAAGTTTTTACGTTCAAATAATCTCGAAAAGCGTAAAAATGCATCTGCAGTACCACCAGCAAAAGCCAGTCAATCACTTTTGCTATTATATAAACGACGCACTTTTCGTGCATTGCCTTTCATGACGGTATTACCCAAAGAAACTTGTCCATCACCGCCTACGACGACTTGTCCATTGCGACGTACGCTTACAATCGTTGTCATTGTTCTGTCCTTTATAAAGTGAAAAGTTGTTCGTTATATGGCGGTAAATTAACAAAATTCAAGGGAAAATACTCTTTTGCCGATTTATTCGCCAAAAATAATCAAAAAATGTGAGCCTGATCATACTTCAAGATAGCAAAACGTTTGCTTTTAAATTGATATGAAAACATAAAAAGTGTATGATGACACAGCATTTTCAATGACCATCCAACTAGGAGTTTTTCTATGAAAAAAAGATGATCAAGCTATCTGTTGTAGCTTTATTAACTGCAGCAGCAATTCCCAGCTATGGCAGGAAAAACTGAGCTTATACCCAATCTGGTACAAATGCGCGTGAAATGTTGCAAGAGCAACCAATTCACTGGATTTCAGTAGATCAAATTAAAAAAGAATTAGAAGGTAAAGGCCCAATTAATGTCAGCTTTGATATTGATGATACCGTACTTTTCACCAGCTCTTGTTTCTATTATGGTCAACAAAAATATTCTCCAGGTAAACAAGACTATTTGAAAAACCAAGATTTCTGGAATGAAGTTAACGCAGGTTGTGATAAATATTCCATTCCAAAACAAATCGCTGCTGATTTGATCAAAATGCACCAAGAACGCGGAGACCAAATTTATTTTATTACAGGTCGTACTGCAGGGAACGTGGATGGCGTAACACCTGTATTACAAAAAGCGTTTGATATTAAAAATATGCACCCTGTTGAATTTATGGGCGGACGTGAACGCACAACTAAATACAACAAAACCCCAGGCATTATTGCGCACAAAGTTACCATTCACTATGGCGACAGCGATGATGATGTATTAGCGGCTAAAGAAGCGGGTATTCGTGGTATTCGTTTAATGCGTGCAGCAAACTCAACTTATCAACCAATGCCGACTTTAGGTGGCTACGGTGAAGAAGTGTTAATCAATTCAAGCTATTAATTGACCGCACTTTAATAACAAAAAGGCAAGTTAGGATTCTAGCTTGCCTTTTTGTTTTACCACTTAATTAGTGTTTAGTTTGACCTTCTTCAGATTTTTTTCTTCTGCATTTTTCTGCTTGTTGACGATTCATATATTCAACAAACAATGCATCAAAGTTTACTGGAGATAAATTCAATGCAGGGGAACGTACCACGATTTGACTAGGTTAGACACTAATTCACGCGCATAAGGGAAAAGCATATTCGGGCATTGAGAAGTTAAACAATGCGCCATTTGAACATCTTCTAAACCACTAATAGTGAACACACCTGCTTGTTTAACTTCGCAAATAAATGCGACATCGCCACTATCTTCAAGTGTAGTTTCAACAGAAATGTTTAATACTACTTCATATAAGTCATCACCAACTTGGGTTGTTTCGGTGCTTAAATCAAAAACCAAGTTTTTGGTTTCCATTCTTGTTGGAAAAATATGTGGAAGATTTGGTGCTTCAAAAGACACGTCTTTCACATAAATACGTTGAATTTGAAGAACGGGTTGTTGTTCTTCTGTTGCTGCAACGTCTTGTTTTTGTTCTGACATTTTCTATTCCTTATTATTTATGTTTTTTTAACTAAAGGTAAATTTGCTGCAGCCCATGCAGAAATGCCTTCTTTTAACACAAACACACGGTTAAAACCTTGTTTCGCTAAAAGCGTAGCTGAAGCTGGTGCGGAAACACCGTTAATATCTACCAACACAATGGCTTTTTCTTTGTGTTGTTCAATTTTACCGATGTTTTTGATTTTTAATTTCGCTTGAAGTAAATTAATGCTATCAATGATATGACCACGTTGAAATTCTTCAATACTACGTAAATCCACCACAGTAGCTTCATCCGCATTGATTAAACGAATAACCTCATTGTGAGTGATCACTTTTAAATTTACTCGTTGCACCTTTTATAGAAGGTATAAATTACCATCACGAAAATCGCAAAACCAAGAAACCGCTAAAAGAGTATGTTTTTTTGAGCAAACTCTGTTGCCATTGGGAATAAATTCTTGCATTGTTTTCTCTACTGATTAAGTACGTCAAAATAGGGCTCAAGTATAACCGCACTTGGATTATCTTTCAAAAAAATTCTTATGAACGTTAAATACCTTGAATTATACATCTATAACTAAACTAGAAATAACCGCACTTTTTGACCACAATTTATTGATCCATGTTATGGAATCGATACCTATTTGTTGCTATATTAAGCGCTGTTTTTAACAAATAAAAAACAAAGATGTTTTTTTAATTAACTTAGGGGCAGTATGTCTGCAATGTTCTTACTACAATTTGCCATCGTATTATTGTGTATCTTTGTGGGTGCACGTGTAGGTGGTATCGGTTTAGGTGTATTTGGTGGTTTAGGCCTTGCTATTCTTTCTTTTGGCTTTGGTCTAAAACCAGCAGGTTTACCTATTGATGTTATGTTTATGATTATGGCTGTAGTGGCAGCGGCGGCAGCAATGCAAGCAGCTGGCGGTTTAGACTACATGATCAAAATCGCAACCAAAATCTTACGTCGTAATCCTAAACACATTACGTTTATTGCTCCAGCAGTAACTTGGTTATTCACTTTCTTAGCAGGTACTGGCCATGTAGCATATTCTGTATTACCAGTTATCGCTGAAGTGAGCCGTCAAAACGGTATCCGTCCAGAACGTCCAATGTCAATGGCGGTAATCGCATCACAATTTGCTATCGTAGCAAGCCCTATTGCGGCAGCTGTTGTAGCGGTCGTAGCTTACCTTGAACCTCAAGGCATTCATCTTGGCGACGTATTAATGGTAACTATTCCTTCAACCATCTTAGGTATTTTTATTGCTTGTTTATTTGTAAACAAAATGGGTAAAGAATTAAAAAGATGATCCGGAATATCAACGTCGTTTAAATGATCCAAAATATGCAGATACTTTTGCTTCTACCACTTCAGTCAAAGAAGTAGAAGTGAGCAAAACAGCTAAAATTTCTGTTTCTTTATTCTTATTTGGTTCATTACTTGTTGTAATCATGGGTGCGGTTCCATCTTTACGTCCAGTATTTGATGGTAAACCAATGGGGATGGCACACACTATCGAAATCATTATGTTAGCGATTGGTGCGTTAATTATCTTAACTTGTAAACCAGATGGCACTGAAATCACTAAAGGTTCTGTATTCCACGCAGGTATGCGTGCAGTAATTGCAATCTTCGGTATTGCATGGTTAGGCGATACATTGATGCAAGCGCACATGACCGAAGTAAAAGAAATGGTGAAAGGCTTGGTTGAAACTGCACCATGGGCATTTGCTTTCGCGTTATTTGTACTTTCAGTATTAGTAAACAGCCAAGGTGCAACAGTAGCGACATTGTTCCCACTTGGTATCGCATTAGGTATCCCAGCACCAGTATTAATCGGTGTATTTGTGGCGTAAATGGTTACTTTCTTTATCCCTAACTATGGCCCAATCATTGCGTCTCTTGACTTTCGATACCACGGGTACAACCAAAATCGGTAAATACATTTTAAACCACAGCTTTATGCTTCCTGGTTTATTGAGCATGCTTTTCTGCTTATTAATCGGTTTAGGGTCTTTCTCAGGTTATTCTTTAATAATGTGATTCGATATCAAAGAACGGTGCTGAAATAGCACCGTTTTTTTATTTCCCAAATATAAACAGAAAGAGATAAAAATACCGCACTTTAATATCTCAAAGTGCGGTAATTTTTAAGCGATATTTTTAACTACACATCATAAGTGGTAGAGGCAGTATTCCCCACCACGACCAGTCCAGTTAGTATGGAAGAATTCACCGCGTGGTTTATCAGTACGCTCATAAGTATGTGCGCCAAAGTAGTCACGTTGTGCTTGCAATAAGTTTGCAGGTAAACGAGCTGAAGTATATCCATCTAAGAAGGTGATTGCAGACGCCATACAAGGCATTGGAATACCCACTTCAATAGATTTTGCCACCACTTTACGCCAGTCGCTTAATGCATTTTCTAAAATGCCTTTGAAGTAACTATCTGAACCTAAGAAGATTAAATCTGGTTCGCTTCTGTATGCATCACGAATGTTGCCTAAGAAACGGCTACGAATGATACAACCTTCGCGCCATAATAACGCCGTTGCACCATAGTTAATATCCCAACCAAATTGTTCAGAGGCTTCACGAATCAGCATAAAACCTTGTGCGTAAGAAATGATTTTTTTGACGCCAATAATGCTTTACGCACAGCTTCAATCCAAACTTTTTTTGTCACCTTCAACCGGTTGAACTTTGTTTTGCCGAATAATTGATTTACTGCAACACGTTGATCTTTAAATGAAGATACGCAACGAGCAAAGACGGATTCAGTGATTAAGGTTAATGGAATACCGAAAATCTAATGCATTGATACCCGTCCATTTACCTGTCCCTTTTTGACCAGCGGTATCTAAGATTTTTCAACTAATGGCTCACCATCGGCATCTTTATAACCAAGAATATCGGTGGTGATATCGATTAAATAACTATCAAGTTCAGTTTTTCCATTCTGCGAAGATGGCTTGCATTTCGTCATAGCTTAAGCCTAAACCTTCTTTTAAGAATTGGTAAGCTTCACAGATTAATTGCATATCGCCATATTCGATACCATTGTGAACCATTTTCACAAAGTGGCCAGCGCCTTCACCGCCAACCCAGTCACAGCAAGGTTCGCCTTGTTCTGTTTTTAGCTGAGATTGCTTGGAAAAACTGGTTTCACATATTGCCATCTTCTTGATTACCACCTGGCATGATAGATGGTCCATGACGTGCACCTTCTTCACCGCCAGAAACCCCCGAACCGATAAAGCGAATACCTTTTTCCGCTAATGCTTTTACACGACGGTTAGTATCAGGATAGTTTGAGTTACCACCATCAATAATGATGTCGCCTTCTTCTAAATGTGGCAGTAATGCCTCAATGAATTGATCCACTACATCACCCGCGCGTACCATTAACATCACTTTACGTGGTTTTTTTCTAATTTAGCAGCTAAATCTTCTAAAGAGTATGCACCGATAATATTCGTGCCTTTTGCCGCACCTTGTAAAAATTCATCCACTTTGGATGTGGTACGGTTATACGCCACCACTTTTAAACCCGTGGTCGTTCATATTTAAAAATGAGGTTTTTGCCCCATTACGGCTAAGCCGATAACACCGATGTCGCCTTTTATTGACATTGTTTTCTCCTGTTTGTAGGGTGAAATTCTTTCACCATAATGATAAATCTTGATATTGTAGAGTATATGAAATATAAATATTTTACTCGTATTTTTTGAGCTAAAATAATGTAAACATAAAAATTTGTATTTATTATTTCTTGTGTAAATACATATTTATGATTCATATCTAGACGCTGATTCTATTAATTTAAATAAATAATCTTGTTCTACTTTACGATGTACACCAATAAGTCATAAATCTCTTTCGCTAGGTAGCTCAAGCTGTCTGATATTATTATATTTTTCTAAATCCTTGATCATATTTCTAATACAGACAGATGCATCAATATTTTGTTTTACTTCTATAGGGATAAAAGCTATGAGCGCCTTTTTTTCTCGAACAATAAAATCAATAGCACATAAAGATTTTTAATTTTTTCTTTCCTTTGATCCATAAAACATCGTTCTTCACGATAGGACTTCTGAACATTATCTTGTGCACAGAGAAAAAAATAAGCATTTCAACTTGTAGCCATATCTCCCATCCTGAAATATTTAATCGTTCAATATCATTTAAACGATTAATAATATGTTTTTGTTGAAAAAAATTTTAAGAAGATTTTTAAGAAAATCAAAATCTTTATTGATTTTATACATTAACATTTTCTCACACATTTTTTTAACTCTTCGTCCATGCACTCATATGCTGCGTAAATCCAATATGCGGATAATAATCCACGGCTTGCGGGGCGGATAACAGCACAATTTTGGCTTGTGGATGTAATGCTTGTTTGGTGTGTTCAATTAACTGCACGCCGATGCCTTGTTTTTTTGATATTGCTCGTCCACCGCCAAATCAGACAAATAACAGCTGTAGGCAAAATCCGTCACGGAACGTGCCACACCCACTAATCGTTCACCATCCCAAGCTGTGATTAATAAATCCGCATGGTGCAACATTGCTGCGACACGCTTTTCATCCTCTAACGGACGGCGTGCACCTAAAGTCGTTTTTATTTAGCAGTTCAATAAATTGTTTGACTGAAATCGGTTCATTCACTTTTGTAGTCTATCATTTTGCAAGCCTCGATATTTGATTCTAAACTTGTTATAGCAACTCCGCTGCTGCTTTTATCCAAATACCATTCCGTCACCCCATTTTTGCTTTAATTTTTGGCAGCAGGGTAAGGAAGGTTTTTCAGCTGGAGTCGTTTGAATTTCTTTTGAGGATTTCCGCTTTGCTTTTCACCCGTTACCAAATAGGTAATGCGTTTGGCTTGTTCGATGAGTTTGGCTGTTTTTAGAAATGCGGATTTGACCGCTTTCAGGGTGCTTAGCAATGACAGCTAGGTTTTCATCATCAAAATTGGTTTGATGCGGGAAGAGAGAAGCGGTATGACCGTCCGTTCCCATACCTAAAATGATCCAATCAAAAACACCGTTTGGAACAACCGCACTTAATTCTTCTTCGAAGCGTTTTAACTCAAAGTGCGGTTCATTTTCACCACGAATTCGGTGAATATTTTCTGCTGGAATTTGAATATGATCGAATAAAAGTTTTTGCACTTCGCCATAGTTGCTTTCTGAATCGGTTGGTGGAACCATACGATCATCACCCCACCAAAAATGCAGATTTTTTCCAGTTAATTTGTTCCGCATAGGGCGCTTTGGCTAAGGTTTTAAATAACAACTTAGGTGTTGAACCACCAGAAAGGGAAATATGTACGGGATGATTTAATTGGCTATAAATCAAAAATTCTTGTGCAATTTTATCGACTGCGTGTTGAGCCGTTGAGAAGCTGATAGTGTTCATTAATTTTCCGTAGAGTGGGCTTTAGCCCACGATTTATTATGTTGAGATATTAGAGCAGCGGGCTAAAAGCCCGCCCTACATTAGATTAATTAAACTTTTTTTCTTCATTAAACCCTGTCGGTTTACGCCAAACTTTGCCTTGTTTTGCAATTAATTTATCGGCTGCCACAGGGCCCCAAGTGCCAGCTTCATATTCGTGAATACGACCACCGTTCGCTTTGTAATCTAAAATCGGTTGCACAAATTTCCATGCGGCATGCACAGCATCAGTACGAGCAAACAAGGTAGCGTCACCTTTCATCGCATCTAACAATAAGCGTTCATAAGCGGTTAATACTTGTGCGCCTGCTAAATCTGCATAACGGAAATCCATTGATACTTCTTTCGCTTCAAAACCTGCGCCTGGTTTTTCAAACCAAAAACGCATTGAAATCGCTTCATCAGGTTGAATACGAATAATCAATTTATTCTCTGGTGCATTTTGGCTGAATACAGGATGTGGTGTAGTTTTAAAATGGATCACAATTTCAGTCACGCGAGCCGGTAAGCGTTTACCCGTACGGACATAGAACGGCACACCAGCCCAACGCCAGTTTTCAATTTCACAACGCAATGCGATGTAGGTTTTCAGTGCGAGAATCTGCCGGTACGCCTTTTTTTCTTCTAAATAGCCGTTTTTCCATTTTGCCATTAATTTCAGCCGCAGTATATTGACCTAAAAACAAGATTATGCTCCATATCTTCGGCAGTTAATGGACGCAAACTATGCATCACTTTTGCTACTTCATCACGCATGGAATTCGCATTAATAATCGCTGGCGGCTCCATTGCCACCATCGCTAATACTTGCAATAAATGGTTTTGGAACATATCGCGCATTGCGCCAGAACCATCATAATAGCCACCGCGCTCTTCCACGCCTATAGATTCTGCACCAGTAATTTCTACATAATCAATGAAATTACGGTTCCAAAGCGGTTCAAACCAACCATTTGAAAAACGTAATACAAGCAAGTTTTTGAACGGTTTCTTTACCTAAATAATGGTCGATACGATAAATTTGGTGCTCTTCAAAGAAACGGTGGATTTGTACGTCTAATGCTTGCGCTGTTTTTTCATCATAACCAAAAGGTTTTTCAACGATAATACGTTTCCAGCCATATTCTTCCGTATTTAAACCATGTGCAGCCAAACACTCAGGAATCACGCCATAAAGACTTGGCGGAGTGGACATATAGTAAAGGGTGTTACCACAGGTTTTGATATTTATCGTGAAGTTCGTCTAAACGTGGAACAAGTTTGCCATAATCTTGAGCATCAGATGTATTCACTGCTTGGTAATAAAGATGAGAGCAGAAAGCATCTAAAGTGTCAGGTGTTGTTTCTTCATTATGAATTAACGCCTCACGCATTTTTTTCACGGAAAGTTTCATCGTTCAACTCAGAACGAGCAACACCTAGAACGGAAAAAGTTTTCACTCAAACGCCCGATTTTTGTAGAGATTATAAAGGGCTGGAATGAGTTTACGGTGAGTTAAGTCACCAGACGCGCCAAAAATGACTATACAGTTATTATCAGTTTGCATAATTATTCCTTATAAGATTCCGAGTAATGTCGAAAATAATGCCGTATTCTAGAGAAAAAAACCAATCGAACCAATCAATTAAATTGAAAGATAGAACGCCAATCGAGCGATTGATCGCCCACCATGACAAAATGTGGATTAATCAAGGTTTCACGTTGGTTATAGGGTTAAAGGCTCAAAATGAGAGTCAAAAATAGCACCGTGAGTTTCACCCAGTAGCACTTCAGCGCCAGCGGTATCCCATTCGCCTGTTTGACCTAAACGAACATAACAATCTACTGCACCTTCCACCACCAAAACCGCTTTTTAAGCTACTTGAACCAACCACAACAAATTCACAAGGAAAAATCCTTTTCGGTAAAATCGACCGCACTTTGTCTTGTGAAGTGGTTGCACCTACCGCAATTCGTAAAGGGCGGTCAAAAATTCATCGTGTTTTTAGTGAGTTTTTACCTGATCCAGTTGTTTTTAAACGCGCCAAAATCATGCATTGCATAATAAGTCGTCGATAAAATTGGTGCATGAATAATGCTTAATACTGGCTTATTTTTACGAACTAGGGTTATCAACACAGAAAAATTGGTCGGTACGATTAATAAATTGTTGTGTGCCATCAAGAGGATCAATCAACCAATATTCTTTTTCCAATTTTTACGTTCTTCAAAGGAAATATGACAATTTTCTTCCGAAAGAACGAGGGGACATTAGGAAAAAGTACGGTCAATTTTTCTGTTAAAAATTGGCTCACAAAAAGATCCGCTTTCCGTCACAGGTGTGTTGTCTTCTTTCAATTCAACATGCACCTGTTTTTTTGATAAAACTGTTGCAAATGCTTACCCGCTTGGTAAGCAATCAGCAATACTTGGTTAAGTAAGTGTTCGTTTAGCGTGAGCATAAAATTATTCTCTTGTTTTTGGCAGCAACCACGGCATCACAAATAGAGCATAAAACACCATTCCGCATGTGCTTATTAGCCCGAGGGATAATCCCCTTCAGTCAACCAGCCCCAAAAGGACGTTTCTTGTTCGCCGAGCAATAGCAAATAAAAAAATAAGATGCCATATTGCAGTAAACAAATGAAATGATCGATGAAACTAATACAATCGAAGCAATGTTATAACGTGTGTAACGGAATTTTGCGGCTAAAAGTGCGGTTAAAAATGCGGGAATAGTGGCAAGAAGAAATGCTGTGAGAGCATAGCTAGAAAAAGGAACGATAACGCCACTTGAATCATCATCGAACCAAATCAAAAAGTGCGGTGACGATTACTTGTAAAAATCAGAGGGATAAGTGTTTTTAAGTAAGATTTCATAATAAAAAATAGGCTATCCAAAAGGTAGCCTATTCTAAAAATAAATTTAAAGATTAATCAGATTTTTCGCACGTAATACGCGAGATGCAAAAATCACAATGCCCACGATAAATACGATTAAAACCCTAACCACTCGCCAATAGTATCCCAGTTTTTCAAGATTTAAGGATAATGGCGCTTCAGAACCACCGGTAGTAACAGAAGCCGCAATAATGAATGCTAAAATCACACCCATTAAGCTTTCACCTACGATTAAACCTGCAGAGAAAAAGGGTACCGAAAACGTTCTGCTTTAGCTGATACTTCTTTGTTACCAAGTTTTTGCAATATGGCGAGTCATGATCCACGCTAAGAATGCACCTACAATCACAGGCATATTAATTGATGGTGGTAAGTAAATACCAATCCCACAGCAATAACTGGCAAGTCAAAGACTTTGTTGCTGACTTTTTCAAGAATGCATCAATCGTAATTAACACTGCACCTAAAGCCTCACACCAGTTAAGATGTAAGTCCATTCCAATTTTATTGGTGAAAATACCTTGAGAAATGGTGGTCATCAATGTTGCTTGTGGGCAGATAGAGCTGTGAAGGATCCATATCTGGACGTGGCAACGCACCGCTGAAACCATACGCATGATATAAGATTTCTAATACTGGTGCGATAACAAGCGCACCGACAAAGCAGCCGATAATTAATGCTACTTGTTGACGCCAAGGTGTCGCATCCACTAATAAACCGGTTTTTTTAAATCTTGTGTTATCATTAGAAATCGTTGCGGTGGTTAAGACAATTGACGCAGTAAAGAGTGTAAGTGCGGTCAAAAACTTCTGACCATCTACGGTTTCAAATAAGCCTGATGCATTACCGATTGACACCAATACCAATGAAATCACGATAACAGAAATAATCCCGATACCAGAGTGGGCTTGAAGATGAACCCACTAAACCTGCCATATAACCGGAAGCTGCAGCCACGAAGAAGCTCGATAAATACAGCTAAGAAAGTACAAACTACAACTAATAAAATGGAAAGCTCAGGTGAAATCGGTGCAGCAGCGATAAAGTGGTGTAATGAAATAACAATTAACACAACTGTAGCGATTAAGATATAAATCATTGTTTTTTGAGAAAGGTCGATATCAACGCGATGCTCAGATTCAGCCTGTCCACCTTTTCAACATACGGAAAGAATGTACCATCCCTTCAATCATTGGTTTTCATTAAAATAAGTAATGTCCAAATCGCTGCAATACCAATCGTACCCACACCAATAAAGCGAACTTTCGTTTTCCAAACCACCATTGCAGCATCAATCAAGCTTTGCGTCTGCAGCGATATCACCTGACATCATGAAATATGGCACAGCCACACCCCCAAGTCAAAAATAACACCGATCAACATCGCGATACCGCCTACGATACCAATTAAATAACCAGCACCAAGTAAGGCAAGTGAGAGTCCCATTGGTAATTGGAAAGCCGCTTTACCAGTTTGAATCCAAGCGCTTGCACCATCAGCCATCACACGTAAAACCGTTCGTTAAAAATGCAACTAATCCCGCTAAAAACACCACCGTAAGCAATATCTTTCACGCCGCTATCGCCATCTGCATGATTACCCGCTTTTTAAGATTTTCTGCAGCCGCTACGCCTTCAGGATAAGGTAAATCACTGTTTACCACCATCGCACGGCGTAATGGAATGGTGAATAACACGCCCAATGTACCACCAGCAGCACAAATCAACATGGTTTGCCAGAATGGGAAGTCTTGCCAATAACCCATCATTAATAAGCCTGGTAAGACGAAAATCACAGAAGAAAGAGTCCCCGCTGAAGATGCTTGTGTTTGCACCCATGTTATTTTTCAAGAATACTAGAATCTTTGAAAAATTTGAGTACCGCCATAGAAATGACGGCCGCTGAATAGATGAGGCGAATGTCATCCCCACTTTTAGACCGAGATACACATTGGATGCAGTGAAAATCACTGTAATCAATGCGCCGAGGATAATTCTCGAACGGTCAATTCTTTTAAGTTTTTCGTTATGCATAAAAATGTTCCTTGAGTAAAAAGAAAACACCTAAACATTGTCAAAAATCGAGTATTTTTCAAGTTTTTTAAAGGGAAAATTTGAGCTTATTAGAAAATATTTAATAAAAAGGGGAATATTTGAATGATATTTTACTTATAGATAAGCGAAAAAGGCTAACTCAGAATGATGTTCATCTGGTTAGTCCATGATTTTTCCCCTTCAAAAGGGGAAAATAAGGAACAATAATTAAATTAAGCCTATTCTTTTTGGCTTAAATAATCTTTCAAAAGAATAAAGTGCGGTCAAATTTCTAGCTCCATTGAAACTTGGATCTGCAAGTAATTCATCGATTTTCGACAATGGAAAGCGAACAATTTCTAACGGCTCTGGCTCATCACCTTCTAACTGGCAAGGATAAAAATCCTGAGCAACAAAAATATGCATAATGCTGCGCATATAACTTGGATTGGTAATCACCGTACGCAAGAAATCAATTTTTATTAGCTCCTCAGCCCCAACTCTTCCTTTTAATTCACGATTTGCTGCATCTTTTCGGTTCTTCATCTTTATCTACACCGCCTTTAGGAAATCCCAATTCATAACGTTCTGTACCAACTGAATACTCACGAATCAATAAAAGATCATCCCCATCAATAGGAACCATCATAACAGCCTGTTGATTACCTGGTTTGAAAACGCTCATAAGTACGTAATTCCCCATTAGAAAACGCCAAATCAACAGCCTGAATTTCAAATAAACGAGACTTAGCAACGACTTGTGCGGTAAGAATTTTTAGGTAATGGATGAATCGGATAACATAAGTTTTTCCTTTATTTTTGTGATAGGATTGGGACAAACTGTACCACAAAATAGCAAAAAGAGAAATTCACAAATGGAAGAAAAAGAAGTCAGATTAGATAAATGGTTGTGGGCTGCACGATTTTACAAAACACGTAGCATTGCCAAAAGCCATGATTGAAAGTGGTAAAGTGCATTACAACAACCAACGTGCGAAGGTAAGTAAAATTGTGGAAGTGGGCGCAATGTTAAAACTTCGCCAAGGAAACGAAGAAAAAGAAATAAAAATTATCGCCTTAAGCGATCAACGCCGAGGTGCACCAGAAGCACAATTACTCTATCAAGAAACCGAAAATAGCGTGAAAAAAAGAGAAGAAATCGCGTGGGCAAGAAAAAATAATTCCCCTTTCCATGCCCCATCCTGATCGTCACCCAAACAAAAAGAGCGGAGAGATTTATTGAAATTTAAAACATCAGGATAAATTTGAATAAAAATTTCACCGCACTTTTCTACGTTCTTAGGTTTAATATCTCGCAAAATTGGATTTTGCATTGAAATCAAGGTTTCAGTGGATTGAATTTCATCTATTAACTGAATCTTGGTCGCCAAAACAGAATGTAATTCTGCGATTGTGTGATGTCATCACCTTTAAGAAAATCGAGTAATTACCCGTTGTATAATAGGCTTCCACTACTTCATCAAAACTTTCTAGCTTTTTGATCACTTTCTCATAATCTTTTGCACTTTTTAGAATAATGCCGATAAAACAGCATACGTCATAACCTAATTTACGCTCATCAATGATCACCTTCGTGCCTTCAATAATGCCCGATTGGCGCATTTTTTTCTACTCGCACATGAATCGTTCCCCGGGCTGACGCCAAAGTTTTTAGCCATTTTCGGCATAGGGCGTTCTCGCATCTTTGGTGAGTACGCGTAAGATTTGCTGATTCAAACTGTCAATATTGTGCATAAAATCGCCTCCCTTTAGATTTTTATTTAATTTTTTTCTTTTTCTGATTTAGATAATATTCAATTTAAAAAGAAAGCAAACAAAAATACTTGAAACAAAAAGTAATATTTATTAAATAATACATAAAAAAACATCACCTATTGTTAAAAAGGGTTATCAAAATGAAAAAGACATTTATTTTACAACAACAAGAAATTAGTTTTGTGAAGAATACCTTCACCCTAAAAATCTTATTGAACAACTTGGCATTATTGAAGTACAAGGCCCTATCTTGAGCCAGTGGGTAACGGAATGCAAGATAACTTATCTGGCATTGAAAAAGCCGTTCAGTTAACGTGAAATGTATTCCAAATGCTGTATTTGAAGTAGTGCATTCTTCTTGCGAAATGGAAACGCCATACTCTTGCTCGCTTCAACTTTTAAAGAAGGCGAAGGCTTGTTTGTTCATGAAAGCTTATTACGTCCAGATGAAGATTCTCTTGATCCAACGCACTCTGTTTATGTGGATCAATGGGACTGGGAAAAAGTGATTCCTGAAGGTCGTCGTAATTTTGCATACTTAAAAGAAACGGTAAATTCTATTTATCGCGCTATTCGTTTAACGGAATTAGCCGTAGAGGCACGTTTTGATATTCCTTCAATTCTTCCAAAACACATTACCTTTGTGCACAGTGAAGATTTAGTAAAACGCTATCCAGATTTAAGCAGTAAAGAACGTGAAAACGCAAGTTTGTAAAAGAATACGGCGCAGTATTCTTAATCGGGATTAGCGGCAAACTTTCAGATGGCAAACCTCATGATGGCCGTGCACCAGACTATGATGACTGGACAACTGAATCTGAAAAACGGCTATAAAGGCTTAAACGGTGATATTTTTGGTATGGAACGACCAATTAGGGAAAAAGCATTTGAACTTTCCTCAATGGGTATCCGTGTAGATGAAAGTGCATTGCGTTTACAAGTTAGCCTAACGGGTGATGAAGACCGTTTAAAAATGGATTGGCACCAAGATTTATTAAACGGAAAATTACCACTAACTATCGGCGGTGGTATCGGTCAATCTGCTTAGCAATGCTTTTACTTCGTAAAAACATATCGGTGAAGTGCAATCAAGCGTATGGCCAAAAGAAATGTTAGAAGAATTTTCAAATATTCTTTAAAAATAATTAATTTTAGAAAGAAGTGCGGTGAAATTTCACCGCACTTTTTTGTTAGATAAGAAACTTAAAGAATCGTTAATAGCTGGGCAAAATCATCAAACACCCAATCTGGATTGGATTCACTGATAGGGATATTGTAATTGTAGCCGTAAGTTAAACCAACAACTGCACAGCCTGCAGCGTGGCCTGCGATAATATCATTTTTAGAATCGCCCACGAAAAGCACTTGGCGTGGTTCAAAACCAAATTTTCCGCATAAATAATAAAGCGGACCTGGATGTGGTTTAATAGCAGGTAAAGACTGACCACCCAACATTTCACTAAATAAATGATCAATCCCAAACGCTGCCAATACTGGTTGAACATGTCTTGTGGGTTTATTGGTAACAACTGCTAGGACATAGCCTTTTTCTTTTTAAGGTTTCTAATGTTTCTTTTACATTCGGATACAAGCGGCTGACATTACATAAATTCTCGCCATAATAAAAATTAAAACGCTCTGTTACCTGCTTAATCTCTTCTTCAGTTAAAACTTTTCCTGTTTGTTTTTGCGCCCAATCCAACGCACGGGCAATTAATACAGGCGCACCATTACCGATCAAGTTAACACTAATTCTTCTGGCGTTTGCGGTAAATCAAATTCAGCCAAAGCAGAATTTACCGATAATGCCAAATCAGGCAAGCTATTTACCAAGGTGCCATCTAAATCAAAGCCAATAAGTTTAAATTGTGTATTCATTGTTTTTCTCTGTTCTATTGCCATCGCATTTCATTAAAATGACAGTTATGCGCTCACACTCGCTAACTGTGTACGCATTTGGTCAATAACTTGTTTATAATCTGGCTTACCAAAAATTGCAGAACCTGCCACGAACATATCTGCACCCGCCGCTGCAATTTCCGCAATATTATCAACCTTCACGCCACCATCTACTTCAAGACGAATGTCATAACCACTTTCATCAATGATCTTACGAGCCTGTTGTAATTTCTTCAATGTTGCTGGAATAAAAGATTGTCCGCCAAATCCAGGATTCACTGACATTAATAAAAACCACATCCACTTTATCCAAAACGTAATCTAAATAGCTCAACGGCGTCGCAGGATTAAAAACTAATCCAGATTTACAACCACAATCACGAATAAGCTGCAAAGAGCGGTCAATATGTTCGCTAGATTCTGGGTGGAAAGTGATGTAGTTCGCACTCTGCTTTTAGCAAAATCGGGAATAATGCGATCGACCGGTTTTACCATTAAATGTATCATCTATCGGTGCGGTAATGCCATAATGCGTAAAGCTTGACATACCGCAGGCCCTAAAAGTGAGGTTAGGTACATAATGATTATCCATTACATCAAAATGAATAACATCCGCACCCGCATTAAGTACGTTTTGTACATCATCACCAAGACGAGCGAGATCGGCAGAAAGAATTGATGGGGCGATAAGATAAAAGGTTTCATAAAGGTTCTCCGTTGAGAAAATGAGTGCATTTAGTTTACTCACTTAAGTTCAAAAACCAATAGTAATCCTTATATGAAATAATAAGATAAACAAAGAAAGGGCACTTTAGTGCCCTTTCAGTTATTAATATAAATAGACAAAAATTTACACGTCCAAATTTGCTCTCAACGCATTCAGCTCAATGAACTCATTTGCGTGGCTCAACTTCATCTCCCATTAAGGTCGTGAAGAGTTGATCCGCTGCAACAGCATCCTTAATAGAAACTTTCAACATACGACGTGAATTTGGATCCATTGTGGTTTCCCCAAAGTTGATCTGCGTTCATTTCACCAAGTCCTTTATAACGTTGTACTTCAAGGCCTTTACGAGATTCTTTTCACTAGCCATTCAACGGCTTGTTCAAAAGCTACGCACTGGTTGTACTTTTTTCACCACGTGTGACATAAGCGCCTTCTTCTAATAAACCATTGAGCTGTTTATTAAGAGAAACAATTTTCGCGTATTCATTGCCGTGAACAAAATCAAAATTCAAGAAATAATCGGTATCAATACCATGTTTACGAACGGTAATCACCGCTCATACACTTGGCGTTCCGCATTAAATTGTGTACGCACCGAATATTGATGCGCTTCTGTTTCTTTTGCTGTCAGTTGTTCAACAAAAGATTTACCCCAATTTTCAACCGCACTTTCGTCTTTCATCATTTCAAAAGAAATTGGCGACTGATAAATTAATCCTTGCAACACAGGAGTTGGATAATGGCGACTTAAACGGCCGATAAGTTTTTTTGTACGCTGTTATATTCTGCCACCAATTTCTCAAACACAAGGGCATTCATTGCTCGGTGCATTTGCGCTAATATGTAATTCTGCGCCATCTAAAGCAAGCGTTAATTCATATTGCTCCATTTCATCCGCATCTTTTAATGTAGCGTTCTTGTTTTCCTTTTTCACTTTGTAAAGTGGCGGCTGAGCAATGTAAACATAACCACGTTCAATAAGCTCAGGCATTTGGCGATAGAAGAACGTTAAAAAGCAATGTACGTATGTGAGAACCATCCACATCAGCATCAGTCATGATAATGATATGATGATAGCGTAATTTATCTGGATTATATTCATCACGACCAATACCGCAACCTAAGGCAGTAATCAATGTGCCCACCTCTTGGGAAGACAACATTTTGTCAAAACGTGCTTTTTCTACGTTTAAGATTTTACCTTTCAATGGCAAAATTGCTTGAGTTTTACGATCTCGACCAACTTTTGCAGAACCACCCGCGGAGTCTCCCTCCACCAAGTAAAGTTCAGAAAGTGCAGGATCTTTTTTTCTTGGCAGTCTGCAAGTTTACCCGGTAAACCTGCAATATCTAATGCCCCTTTACGGCGCGTCATTTCACGAGCTTTACGTGCGGCTTCGCGTGCACGCGCCGCCATAATAATTTGGTTTACGATGATTTTTGCATCTGCCGGATTTTCCAATAAATATTCCTGCATTTTTTCATTCATCGCAGATTCCACCGCACTTTTTAACTTCTGAAGACACGAGTTTGTCTTTAGTTTGCGATGAGAATTTTTGGATCAGGCACTTTAACTGAAATAATCGCAACTAAACCTTCACGCGCATCATCGCCTGAAGTCGCCACTTTTTCTTTTTCAGCATACCGTTTTCCATGTAGCTATTTAAGCTACGGGTTAAAGCCCCACGGAAACCTGCTAGGTGAGTACCGCCATCACGTTGAGGAATATTATTGGTAAAGCAATACACGTTTTTCATTTACACCATCATTCCACTGCAACGCGACTTCTACACCGATGCCATCTTTCTCAGCTGTAAAATAAAATGGCTTTTGGATGAATTGCTTTTTATTTTTTGTTCAAATATTCGACGAATGCTTGAATACCGCCTTCGTAATGAAAATGATCTTCTGAGCCATCACGTTTATCGATTAAACGAATAGATACGCCTGAGTTCAAGAAAGAAAGCTCACGTAAGCGTTTTGCTAAGATTTTTTGTAATCAAAGGTTGTGATAGCAAAAATATCTGAGCTTGGCCAGAAACGAACTGTTGTACCCAGTTGCCTCTGTGTCACCAATCACTGTTAATGGCGCTTGTGGCTCACCCAAATGATAGAATTGCTCATGAACGTGACCTTGACGACGAATGGTTAACTGTAATTTATCAGAAAGTGCATTCACTACTGATACGCCCACACCGTGTAAACCGCCCGATACTTTATAAGAGTTATCGTCAAACTTACCGCCAGCATGAAGCACAGTCATGATAACTTCTGCTGCAGAAACGCCTTCTTCTGGGTGAATATCCACAGGAATACCACGCCCATCATCTTGCACCGATACAGAATTATCATCATGAATTGTCACGATAATATCGGAACAATGGCCAGCGAGGGCTTCATCAATGGCATTATCCACCACTTCAAATACCATATGGTGCAAAACCAGTTCCATCATCGGTATCACCGATATACATACCAGGACGTTTACGCACCGCATCAAGGCCTTTTTAATACTTTTTAATGCTCGATGCACCATAGTTATCATTGGTCGTTTCTGACATAATTTATCTCATTCTTTTGTAAATAAAAATTGGGCGGGATTATAGCAAAAATCGCCGTTTTGGCGATGCTTTTTCGGGAAAGGAAAGATATAAAAAGGGCGAATAATCTCGCCCCCATAACTTGTTATTTTTCCAATTTTTTTAGCGCATCAGCAAAGGCATTGCCCATCGCATTATTACCTCTTGAACTACGCCCTCTCGTTGGGTATTTCCACGAGGTCTTGCAGATAAAGTGCGGTCAGATTTGCTATCATTTTTGGACCGCACTTTCATCTAATCGCATCGTTAAGGCAATACGTTTACGCGGTACATCCACTTCCAACACTTTCACTTTCACGATATCGCCAGTTTTTCACCACTTGGTGTGGATCTTCAACGAATTTATCGCTTAATGATGAAATATGCACTAAAACCATCTTGGTGAACACCAATATCCACAAATGCGCCGAAGTTAGTCACATTGGTGACGGTACCTTCTAAAAATCATGCCCGGTTTTTAAATCGGTGATTTCTTCACGCCTTCTGCGAATACAGCAGTTTTAAACTCACCTCGAGGATCACGACCCTGGTTTTTTCCAATTCTTTGAAAATATCTTGAACGGTTGGTAAACCAAATTGCTCATCAATGAATTGTTTAGCATCAAGCTGACGTACTACACCGGAATTGCCCATTAAATCTTGAATAGATTGCGCGGTGGCTTTGCAAGATTTTTCGACCACAGGATAAGCTCTGGGTGAACACCTGAAGCATCAAGTGGATTTTTCCCACCTGCAATACGCATAAAGCCTGCACATTGCTCAAAGGCTTTTTGGCCCCTAAACGTGGCACTTTTTCAATTCGCTACGGCTTTTCAAAACGCCCATTTTTCATCACGATATTCCACAATATTTTGCGCTAAGGTTTTCGTCATCCCCGCCACGCGAGCAAGCAATGGCGCCGATGCCGTATTCAAATCCACACCCACCGCGTTTACACAGTCTTCCACCACAGCATCAAGTTTACGCGCAAGTTGGGTTTGGTTTACATCGTGTTGATATTGCCCTCACACCAATGGCTTTTCGGTTCGATTTTTCACTAATTCTGCCAATGGATCTTGTAAACGACGAGCAATAGACACCGCACCACGTAAAGATACATCTAAATTCGGGAATTCATTTGCGGCAAATTCAGAAGCAGAATAAACCGATGCGCCCGCTTCACTCACCACAACGGTTTGCGGTTTATTTTCTTTGATTTCTTTAATCACGTCTTTCGCAAAAACGTTCTGTTTCACGAGAGCCGTACCGTTACCAATGGCAATTAACTCTACGTTATGTTTGCGGATTAAGCTGAAAATCGCCACTTGCGCTTCAGCTTCACGGCCCGTGTGTGGATAAATAGTTGTGGTATCTAATAATTTACCAGTGTTATCCACCACTGCGACTTTAACACCTGTACGTAAGCCTGGGTCCAAGCCCATGGTGCTTTTTCGCGCCAGCGGGTGCTGCCATTAAAAAGTGCGGTCAGATTTCGAGCGAAAACATCAATGGCTTCTTCTTCCGCTTTTTCACGTAAACTTGCCATTAATTCCGTTTCTAAATGCAACGACACTTTGATTTTCCACGTCCACGCAATCACTTGCTCACGCCATTTATCCGCTGGCTGGCCAGTGAAGCGCATCATCTAAATAATCACGAATAATCTCTTCACAATAGCTTTGACGACTTCCCTCTTCCGCATCAGGATCAGCATTTAAGCTTAATTGTAAAATACCTTCATTGCGTCCACGGAACATGGCTAATGCACGGTGAGAAGGCACATTTTTCAATAATTCTTGGTGATCGAAATAATCTTGGAATTTTGCGCCTTCCGCTTCTTTGCCTTCAATCACTTTAGATACTATAACCGCATTTTTCGCTAAATAATCACGCACTTTCGCTAATAAGCCCGCATCTTCAGCAAAACGCTCCATTAAAAATATAACGAGCACCATCTAATGCAGCTTTGCATATCAGCTACGCCTTTTTCAGCATCAACAAAGGAAAGTGCGTTGATTCTGGATCATTTTTGCCTCGTTCCAAAGTCAAATCAGCCAATGGCTCAAGACCCGCTTCAATGGCAATTTGGCCTTTTGGTATGCAGCGTTTTGGTTTGTATGGTAAATACAAATCTTCTAATTCAGTTTTACTTTGTGTCGCATGGATTTTGTCACGCAATTCATCGGTCAATTTCCCTTGCTCTTCAATAGATTTCAAAATGGTTTGACGACGATCTTCTAATTCACGTAAATAAATTAAACGGGTTTCAAAATGACGAAGTTGGTGTCATCCAAGCCACCTGTGGCTTCTTTTTACGATAACGGGCGATAAATGGAATGGTGTGCCATCATCTAGTAATTGAATAGCGGCGAGGATTTGTTGGGGTTGAACGGTTAATTCTGCCGCAATAATTTGGCTAATCTGTTGATTTAACATTGTCATACTCTTTGTTATGAAAGGATTCGAGAAAAACGAGGGATGAGAATACTGGTTTTAGGCTGTTGGCTCAAATATAATTCGAAAAACTTTCTTTTATTTTTATTATGGCAAAATCAAATTATATTACCCGTCAAGGATGGAATGAGCTTTGACCAGGAACTCAAGTTTTTGTGGAAAGAAGAACGCCCAAAAGTCACTCAAGCAGTCTCAGATGCCGCCGCTCTTGGTGACCGCAGTGAGAATGCAGAATATATTTACGGAAAACGTCGTTTACGTGAAATTGATCGTCGTGTACGTTTTTTTAACTAAAAGATTGGAAGTGCTACAAATTGTCGATTACAACCCAAAGCAAGAGGGAAAAAATTTTTCTTCGGCGCATGGGTAGAATTGGAGGATGAAGAAGGTGAAACCAAGCAATACCGTATCGTCGGTTGCGATGAATTTGCCTCGCGAAAAATTGGATATCCATTGATTCCCCAGTTGCTCGAGCTTTAATCGGAAAAACATTAGACGACGAAGTGCGGGTAGAAACGCCCTCAGGTTTTATCACACTTTTATGTGAATAAAATTTTGGTATGAAAATAACTCGGAAAAAAATAAAAGATAGTGAATATCTAAACTAACTAGGCTAGATACAAACTATCTTACTTGCTCTTTTCCTTATTCGCTGCAAAATCAGCGCCTTTTTGCAAGCATTCTCAACTGCAAAATCACACGCGCTTTAAGTTGCTCGCGTTCAGCTTTACTCATATCTAAAGCATTAGCTCCCGCAGTGAATACTATTGTTACGATGCCTTCCGCTTGAACATAAGCAACATATTGCGAATATTGATGTTTGTAGGAAATATATTCAGCTAACTCATCAACAAAATGTTTAATTTCACGTGCTGCCGCAGTACGAAAAAGCTTGAGATGTTCCAGAACTTTCGCGTAATAGCAAGCGGAAAACGTTCGTGCTATTAGTAATAAATTCAAAAATGTATCCACAGAAACAGAAATAACGCTACCGCCAGCATCAATACGTTTACGCGCTTGACGCATTAGTTGGCGCAACATCAAACCAGCTTCATCCACCATTTCTAAGCCGAGTTCATCCATATCGCTAAAATGACGATAGAAAGATGTAGGCGCAATTCCAGCCTCACGAGCAACTTCTCTCAAACTTAAATTAGAAAAACTTTTTTCTGCGCTAAGTTGATTAAATGCCGCATCCACTAAAGCGCGACGAGTCTTTTCTTTTTGAACAGCGCGAACACCAGCCATTATTTTCACCCCACCTAGAATAGATTTAACTTCATCACTGACCGCACTTGCCACACGCTCATAACGATTACGCAATGGTGAACCAGGACGATAAACCAACGCAATGGTACGTGATGGCTCAGGCGAATAACAAGGAATATATTTTCACACCTTTGCGCGCGCCTTCATTCAGTACCGCAATTCAGGCATAAAACGTGATACCTGCATTTGCAGCCACCATATTGCGCAAAGTTTCAAGACTAGTTGCTTGGAAATGCGAATTTTTCTTTTTGCGCCAGCAGTGAAGCAATAATCTAACGCCTGATTACGCAAACAATGACCATCATCTAACATTAACATTTCTTGCCCATTTAACTGGTTCATTGACAGTTTACTTTTCTTGAGCCCAAGGATGATGCTCTGATACGGCAGTAACATTTTTCTCGTTGAAAAATAGGTACTTCAATAAACGCCTCAGTTTCAGGAACAGTGGCAACGATGGCACAATCTAAGCGTCCCAGTTTCCAATTGTTCTAATAATTGATGCGTTTGCGCCTCATAAAGAAAAACTTCTAAATCAGGGAATGCCGCTTTTTAGCGTTGGCACAATATAAGGGAGCAAAGTAAGGGACCAACTGTTGGGAATTAAACCGATGTGTAATGGCTCTAGTCATTTCTTTACCTTGATTGCTCGCCATTTCTTTTCAATAATTTTAACTTCTCGAAAGAACAGTACGAGCCTGATCAACTAATAGCATCCCAGATTGAGTAAACAACACCTACGACTAGTGCGCTCTAATCAAGATAATACCGAGCTCATCTTCTAATTTACGAATTTGACCACTTAATGTTGGTTGGCTCACATTACAAGAATCAGCAGCACGGCGGAAATGTTTATATTCAGATAAGGCAACAAGATATTCTAGATCACGGATATTCATGAGATTTTTCCCTATAGAAAAATTTCAATTAAAAAGAATAGAATTAATTGATTATGACTATATCATAATTTTCCCTATAATACAGCGCGTAAAAATTTAAATTAACAACCAATAGGAGAAAAAAGACAATGTCTAGTATGGAAGGAAAAAAGTCCCTCAAGTGACATTCCGCACTCGTCAGGGTGATAAATGGGTTGATGTAACTACCTCTGAATTATTTGATAACAAAACAGTGATCGTGTTCTCATTACCGGGCGCATTCACTCCAACTTGCTCATCATCACACTTACCACGTTACAACGAATTAGCACCAGTATTCAAAAATACGGTGTAGACGATATTCTTGTTGTATCTGTAAATGATACTTTCGTAATGAACGCATGGAAAGAAGATGAAAAATCTGAAAATATCACTTTTCATTCCAGATGGTAATGGTGAATTTACAGAAGGTATGGGTATGTTAGTTGGTAAAGAAGATTTAGGTTTTCGGTAAACGTTCATGGCGTTATTCTATGCTTGTAAAAAAACGGCGTAGTTGAAAAATGTTTGTTGAACCAAACGAACCAGGCGATCCGTTCAAAGTATCAGATGCTGACACTATGTTGAAATATCTTGCGCCACAACACCAAAGTGCAAGAGTCTATTTCAATCTTCACAAAACCTGGTTGTCCTTTCTGTAGCAAAAAGCAAAACAACTTTTTACACGATAAAGGCTTAAGCTTCTGAAGAAATCGTATTAGGTCACGATGCAACAATCGTGAGCGTACGTGCAGTTTCAGGTCGTACTACTGTTCCACAAGTGTTTATCGGTGGTAAACACATTGGCGGTAGCGACGATTTGGAAAAAAATACTTTTGCATAAGCAGGCAAGTATTTAGCTGATTATTATTTGGGAATGTAATTTAAAGGGCGCATTAAGCGCCCTTTTCATTTGATACGAATTTATTGCAGAAATTAATAATGCGGGCGGTGGTGTTTCTTCAGATTGGCTTGCAATGTTAGAGGGTTGAAAATCTTTTTAATTTATTTGCCATATAACGCAATTGGACTTGCATTTTTATCTATATCAAATTGCTGTTGAACTAAAGCGTGATTTAATTCATCTAATAACTGTTCCTGAAAATGCAATTTTTGGTTTCAAGTTCCTCGATGCGATTTTTCTAACATTTGTTGAATTTGCATAAAATTTTCTCTAAATTTTAAAAAAAGTTGAGAATAGATAGAAAGCCATTTAATCTATTCCTCGTATTATTCCATTCATTATAAAGGATTAACTCATATGTTAAAAAAATTCAAAAATTATCTATCGCAGCATTAATGGTAAGTGCGGTGATTTCTGGCCAAGTTTTTGCAGAAGATAGCGCATTTGATGAGAAAAAGCTGCATCTTATGCCGTGGGTACGCTCATGGGCGGTCAAATGAAAGATCTTGTAGATTCACACAAAGAAGTCATCAAATATGATAATGCTCGTATTTTAGATGGCTTTTAAAAAGATGCCTTTAGAAGGTAAAAGTGGATGTTCGTAAAGATGAAAAATACAAAAAAACCTTAGAATCTATTGAAGCAAAATTAATGGCTGCATCAAAAGCAAAAAGCAGAATCGATTGCTAAACAAGCAAAAGAAGAAGGTGATAAATTCCGCGCTGAATTTTGCTAAAGGTAAAGATGTAAAAACTACAAAATCTGGTTTAATGTACAAAATTGAAAACGCAGGTAAAAGGCGATGCAATCAAAGCAACAGATACGGTTAAAAGTACATTACACGGGTAAATTGCAAATGGAAAAGTGTTTGATAGCTCCGTAGAGCGTGGTCAACCTGTAGAATTCCAACTTGATCAAGTAATTAAAGGCTGGACTGAAGGTCTTCAATTGGTGAAAAAAAGGCGGAAAAATTCAATTAGTCATTGCTCCTGAATTAGGCTATGGCGAAACAAAGGTGCTGGCGCATCTATTCCACCCTAATTCAACATTAATTTTTGATGTAGAAGTATTTAGACGTCAATCCAAAAAGCTGCAAAATAATTAATGAGTTTAATAGCGCGTGTTCTTTAACGCGTGCTTTTTATTATAAAAAAACGAGCGTATTTTTTGACCGCACTTTTAACCTCAACACCATGACTTTAAACGACAAAACATCCTTTCACCGACGAAGATCGCACTATCATAAACTCTTACAAAGCGGTCGTTGATGGTGTAAGCGCACTGATTGGCGAACACTGCGAAATCGTGCTTCATTCTCTAGAAGATATTGAACATTCTGCTATTTGTATTGCTAACGGACATAATACTAATCGACAAGTTGGTTCACCAATCACCGATCTTGCCTTACGTTCACTACGAAATATGCAAAGTGAAAGTGTTTCAAAGCCTTATTTTACACGAGCAAAAGGCAGTGTACTGATGAAATCAGTCACTATTGCCATTCGTAATAAAACTCAACGTATTATTGGTTTGCTTTTGTATCAATATTAATTTAGATGTACCCGTGTCTCAATTTTGTACAATGCTTTTATGCCAACGGAGCATACAAATGAAACATCTTCAGTGAACTTTTGCGAGTTCTGTGGAAGACTTAGTTACTCAGACTATTGAAAAAACAATAGAAGAAGTCAATGCGGATCGCTCTGTTGCCAATAATACTAAAAACCGACAAATCGTCCTTTCTCTTTACGAAAAAGGCATTTTTGATATTAAAGATGCGATTAATTTAGTCGCTGAACGTTTAGATATTTCCCCGACATACGGTTTACCTGTACATCCGCCAAATCAAACAAGAGCAAGAATAATGCGCTATGTTATCGCCGTCAAAAAGCCCTATTTACGGAAAACAAGGGCATTTTTAGCTTATCAATTTGCAGACACCTTAATCAAAAAAGGACACGAAATCTCACAGATTTTTTTCTTTCAAGATGGAGTGAGTAACGGAAATGCATTAGTGTATCCAGCTAATGATGAAGTTAATTTACAAAAACATTGGCAAATGTTTTCCATCACCCACAATGTTCCTTTGCATTTATGTGTTGCAGCATCTCAACGACGAGGCGTCGTCGATAACTTAACCACATCAACAACCGATCACTACAATCTTGCAGAGGGATTCATGATTGCAGGCCTTGGTGAATTTATGGCAGCAAGTTTTAAAAGCAGATCGAGTAATAACCCTATGAAGATAGCCTTTTTATTTCGCACATCTCCCATGGCACATCCATTTCACGAGAAGGCTTAGATGCAATTCTTGCCGCAACAGCTTTTTGTGAGCCAGATGACATTGGCGTATTTTTTTATAGATGATGGTGTACTAAATCTTATTAATCATCAACAACCTGAACTCATTCAACAGAAAAGACTTCATTAGAACCTTTTAAATTATTAGATTTATATGATGTAGAACAACGCTTTTATCTGCAAGGAGTCTTTTACAGAAATTTAAGATAGATAATGAGCAACTCATCCTATCTTGTGAAAAAAATTGACCGCTCTTTATTAATAGAAAAACTTAATCAAGCAGAAAAATTGTTTACTTTCTAAGGAATATTATGCTTTTATACATTTTTCCCAGTCAGATTACCCCAAAAACTGAACTAGATGATTACTTTTTCATACATTACAGAAAAAGATGCGGTAGTATTATGGCAAGATGGTGTGTTATTGGCAGTAAAATACCCTGATTATTTTGCCAAATGTAAAGGGAATTGCATGATATTGAAACAAGATATTTTAGCAAGAAACCTCACCGCACTTTTACCTCAAAGCAGCAAGATAAAAATTAATTTTCAATAGAAGAACTTGTTGGAATAACTGAAAAATTATTCACCGCAGCTATCACTATAAAAATCAAATAATCTAGTAAATACTTAATTTAATGATCAGATATAGAATAAACAAAAAGTGCGGAGAATTTTCCCCGCACTTTCTTTTTGTCTTCTTTCTGTCTTTAAGACATTCAAGAATTCATCAATTATTTGATGATTTTTCGCTACAACACCAGCACCTACTGTACGGCCACCTTCACGGATTGCGAAACGTAAACCTTGGTCCATCGCGATTGGGTGGATTAAGCTTACTGTCATTTTGATGTTATCGCCTGGCATTACCATTTCCACGCCTTCTGGTAATTCGATAGTACCAGTTACGTCAGTTGTACGGAAATAGAATTGTGGGCGGTAACCTTTGAAGAATGGAGTATGACGACCACCTTCATCTTTTTGATAATACGTACACTTCTGATTCGAAATCAGTGTGTGGAGTGATTGAACCCGGTTTCGCTAATACTTGACCACGTTCGATTTCTTCACGTTTTGTACCACGTAATAATGCACCGATGTTTTCACCCTGCACGACCTTCGTCAAGTAATTTACGGAACATTTCAACACCCGTTACAGTAGTTTTCGCTGTATCTTTTGATACCTACGATTTCTACTTCATCACCAGTACGGATGATACCACGTTCTACACGACCAGTTACTACAGTACCACGACCTGAGATTGAGAACACGTCTTCGATTGGAAGAAGGAACGGTTGGTCAATCGCACGCTCTGGCTCTGGGATGTAAGTATCTAAGTGGTTTGCTAATTCAAGGATTTTTTTCTTCCCATTCTGCTACGCCGTTTAATGCTTGTAATGCAGAACCACGTACGATTGGTGTATCGTCACCTGGGAAGTCATATTGAGATAGAAGTTCACGAACTTCCATTTCTACTAATTCTAATAACTCTTCATCATCTACCATGTCGCATTTGTTTAAGAATACGATGATGTATGGAACACCTACTTGGCGACCTAATAAAATGTGCTCACGAGTTTGTGGCATAGGACCATCAGTTGCTGCTACTACTAAGATAGCACCATCCATTTGTGCAGCACCAGTAATCATGTTTTTAACATAGTCGGCGTGTCCCGGACAGTCAACGTGCGCATAGTGACGAGTTGCTGTATCGTATTCAACGTGTGAAGTGTTGATGGTGATACCACGCGCTTTTTCTTCTGGCGCGTTATCGATTTGGTCGAATGCACGAGCTGCACCACCGTAGTGTTTAGATAATACGGTTGTGATTGCTGCTGTTAAAGTTGTTTTACCGTGGTCAACGTGGCCGATTGTACCCACGTTTACGTGCGGTTTTGTACGTTCAAATTTTTTTCTTTAGACATTTAAAGAGTCCCTCTAAATAGACACGGTTATCGATGGGTAAATAAAACCACATTAACCAATAAAATTGTTTATTCTAAATGAAGGAAAGAGAATTGAAGGATGGTGCTGATAGGCGGATTTGAACCGCCGACCTCACCCTTACCAAGGGTGCGCTCTACCAACTGAGCTATATCAGCGTTTGGAGCGGGCAGCGGAATCGAACCCGCATCATTAGCTTGGAAGGCTAAGGTAATAGCCATTATACGATGCCCGCAAGTCCTAAATTCGTCTGTCCCATCAGGATTCATCTAAAAAGATGGTGGAGGGAGAAGGATTCGAACCTTCGAAGGCTGAGCCAACAGATTTACAGTCTGCCCCTTTGGCCGCTCAGGGAACCCCTCCACACTAAATGAATACTTGATACGAAAGAATGGTGCCGACTATCGGAATCGAACTGATGACCTACTGATTACAAGTCAGTTGCTCTACCTACTGAGCTAAGTCGGCGTGTCGTAAGCAAGTGAGGCGTATTATATGGAAAAACTTTTCGTGACAAGTTTTTTTCTAAAAATTATTTTTGCGTGTTCGTTTAAATCACAAGCAAAAATGTGAATTTTTAACCAAATCTTATTAAATTTACTGAAAAAAATAAATGCGAACATGCTGGTTATAGAGTATATTTTTTTCTTCGTTTATTTAGCTATCAAATAAAATTATTGTGGAATTTTTCAACTCAGCAAACACCTTTTTTTAAGCTTTAATCGTGAACAATGGGCGGAACTACGTAAATCCGTGCCATTAAAATTGACAGAACAGGATCTGAAACCACTTTTAGGGTTTTTAATGAAGACCTTTCATTGGATGAAGTAAGTACGATTTACCTACCGTTAACTCGTCTTATTAACTATTACATTGATGAAAAATTTACATCGCCAAACGGTACTACATCGCTTTTTAGGCAGAAATAATGCCAAAACACCTTACATAATTAGTATTGCTGGCAGTGTTGCTGTTGGGAAAAAGCACTTCTGCACGTATTCTACAATCTCTGCTTTCTCATTGGCCAACTGAAAGAAAGGTTGATCTCATCACAACAGATGGGTTTCTTTATCCATTAGACAAACTTAAACAAGAGAATCTTTTTACAAAAGAAAGGTTTTTCCGTTTCTTATGACACACCTAAACTCATTCGCTTTTTTTAGCAGATGTAAAAATCAGGTAAAAGGCAATGTTACAGCACCAATCTACTCCCATTTAACATACGATATTATTCCCGATGAATTTGATGTGGTAGATAAAACCCGACATTCTCATTTTAGAAGGATTAAATGTTCTTCAAACAGGCAATAACAAAAACCAATCAAACCTTTGTGTCTGATTTTTGTTGATTTCTCTATTTATGTCGATGCCGAAGAAAAATTACTGAAAGAATGGTACATCAAACGCTTTTTAAAAATTCCGAGAAAGTGCATTTAATGATCCTAATTCTTACTTTTAAACATTACGCAAGTTTATCAAAAGAAGAGGCTATTGCGACAGCAAGTAAAATTTGGGATGAAAATTAACGGGTTAAATCTCAATCAAAACATTCTTCCAACCCGTGAGCGAGCAAATTTAATTCTAAAAAGGTGAAAACCATCAGGTAGAGTTAGTTAAATTGAGAAAATAGACTAAAAAGTGCGGTAAAAGTTCACCGCACTTTTTTTATATAGCTAATATAAAAAGGAGCATCATTTGATGCTCCTAAAATTTAAACCGAACTTAAGAGTGCTCTTCCGCTTTTTTTCAACCGTTCCTTTGACAGTCAAACAAATTTCCGTTGAAATCAAATGAGAAAGCATTGACGCCAAATATTCTATTTTTCTCAAGATTGCCATTGCCTGATTCATCAAAATAACCCTTGCTCTTTCAAATTCGCAATGAACATAGAGAAGACGGCTTTATCAAAGAACTCTGGCGCGTTAATACCATGCAATACAGATAAACGTTGTGCAACAAGTTGACTTTCTTTTTCCAGTTCTGCACGTGAAATATCTGGTTGTTTTTTGCAAAATTGTCACTGTAATGTAATAACGTTGCAAGATTTCACGCATTCCCGCAGACCAAAGTTGTAAAATACGTACTTTCGATTTATTGATAGATAAGAAATTATCATTAGAGTTAATCACCTGTTGGCGCGCAAATTCATCAATAATTTGGTGAATTTGAGTTTTTAACTCTTCTTCACTAAAGTGCAAGAATAACTCGCCTTTTAAGAATGGATAAATCTTGCCAACAGCTTCGACTAATAAATCTTTTTTTGAATCGCCTCGTAATGCAAAAATGATGCTTGCAACTAAAAGATGGCAATACAAATAAGTGTTGAATATTATTGCGATAGTAAGTCATCAACACGGCCGATGCACGTTCCAAACGCACAATTTCCCCGAAAGTTATCCTTTTTCGACTAACACGCCAACACGATCAAGCGTTAATACATGGTTTAACATCATTTCAGGCGTAGCAGTTGGCAATACAACATCTGCGGAATAAGGCACGTTTTGTAGTAATTGCTGATAACTCGCCAGTTGTTCTAAAAAGTTGCTCACGAGAAAGTGCACGCTGACGAGAAGACAATAATGCTGTCCCAACCAAATTCATTGCATTCACTGCGGCAGCTTTATTAATGTTCACCATTACTTTGTTTTGATACAGAATCAACTGCTGGAGCAAACCATTGTGGTTTTTCTTCGTGATTTTGCTCTTTCCAATCAGGGAAATGTTGGCTCAAGTAGTTTGAAAGCGTAATTGGCTCACCAAAATTCACAAAACCTTGACCAAGATTGCGTAATTTTTTTATTACTCGAATAACCAAACCTGCATTTTCTTTTTCTTTCGCCGCGCCACGTAATTCTTTTGCGTAAGTATCCACTTCTAATACATGCTCATAGCCCACATAAACTGGCACAACAGAAATTGGACGAGTTTGATTATGTTGCAAGGCTTGAAGTGTCATCGACATCATGCCTGTTTTTGGTGCAAGTAAACGGCCAGTGCGCGAACGACCACCCTCAATAAAATATTCTACCGAATAACCACGGTGGAATAACTCTGATAAATATTCGCGGAAAGATGGCGGAATATAATCTGTTTCCTTTAAAAAGTGCGGCGAATAAAGAATGCGCCCCAACTGCGGAACATTCTACCCACAGGCCAGAAATTTAAATTAATTCCTGCTGCGATATGCGGTGGAACAAGCCCTTGATGATAAAGCACATAAGAAAGCAATAAATAGTCGATATGACTACGGTGGCAAGGCACATAAACAATCTCATGACCTTCAAGTGCTAATTTACGTACACGATCTGCATTTTGCACATCAATACCAGAATAAAGTTTATTCCAAAGCCAACGTAAAAACGATCAGCCGCTCGTAAACTTGAATGACTTACATCTGCAGCGATTTCATCCAAAAATCTTATGCGCTTCTTTTTTTGCGCTTTTTCAATACTGATATTTTTTTCGATTTTGCTTCATCTTCAATCGCATGTTGAATCGCTTCTGATTGCAATAATTTATTAAACATAGCTTGGCGATTCGGTAAACGCGGGCCTGTGGCAGAAATGCGCTGTTTAGCAAAATGCATTTTTGCAACTCGAGCCAGCTTTTTGTGCAATTTTTTTCATCAGAGCCATGCTCATTCACCATATAACGTAATGAAACGGCTTGAGAAAAAAACGTACAAAAAGTATCACGTCCAAAACCAAATAGCAGCAAAAGTTTTTTGCATGCCATTTAACAAACGCAAGTTAGGCAAACCGGATTTATCTTCATGCCCAGGAGAACGCCCCCAAAGGACGGAAACTGGAATAAGTTGTACATCTAAACTCTCAGAAGTACGGTGTAATTCTAGGTATTTATTGAAAATCGTGGTGGTTTCATCTTTCGCACCTTTCGATTTAAAAAAATGCGGCGTCCCTCATCTAAATACACATAACGAGGCAACTTCACTCCATCAATTTCATTTTTCTCAGCAGGATCAGGCAAACCTAGCGCCAAACAATTTCGACGGAAAAATAACGAAATCGGTTTGAGAGGTATAAGGCAAAAACATAAACAATAGGTTGGTGAATATTGAGGGAAAGCTCTTCCATCGGATTGGCTGGAATTGGATTATTTTTTTCACTAATACTGACAGAGGCAAGCTCAATAATTGACGATACATATTTACAAAATTTGCCATGATAAATTTTCTCTTTGTTGTAAATTTGAAATATTTTAACACATCCGATCTCAACCGCTTTAAAAAATTTAGTGACAGAATGTGACCTAATACACAGATCTTTAAAAATAACTATTGCAACTTCACACAATCTGTATACAATACCAGTTATCTGTATTTAAAAACAGGAGTGTATATGAGACCATTAACAGCACGCCAACAAGAAGTGTTGGATTTATTAAAACGTCATTTAGAAACAACAGGCATGCCACCAACACGAGCCGAGATCTCTCGAGAATTGGGCTTTAAATCACCCAATGCGGCAGAAGAACATTTAAAAGCGCTTTCACGCAAAGGTGCGATTGAAATTATTCCAGGTGCATCTCGCGGTATCCGCATTTTAGACAATAGCACAAATGAAGAATTTGATGGTTTACCACTCGTGGGGCGCGTAGCGGCTGGAGAACCTATTCTTGCAGAACAACATATCGAAGCAACTTATCGCGTAGATGCCGATATGTTTAAACCACAAGCAGATTTCTTACTAAAAGTTTATGGTCAATCCATGAAAGACATTGGTATCTTAGATGGTGATTTATTAGCTGTACATAGCACTCAAGGATGTACGTAATGGACAAATTGTCGTTGCCCGTATTGAAGATGAAGTGACGGTAAAACGCCTTGAGAAAAAAAGGTTCTATCATTTATCTACACGCAGAAAATGAAGAATTTGATCCAATCGTAGTAAATCTTGAAGAACAAGAAAACTTTTGAGATTGAAGGCATTGCAGTAGGGATCATTCGCAATAATGCTTGGATGTAATCTGAGTAAATTAGCGAATAAAAGTGCAGTAAAAATTTCTGTGTTTTACCGCACTTTTCTTAATCTAAAAATTCTGAATTTGCCATTCTTTTTACCGCTCTCTATAATGCAATCAATCTTGAATTTAAATAAAGGATGGAAAAATGCAGTTTTCCAAAATGCACGGATTAGGCAACGATTTTGTTGTGGTTGATGGTGTTACTCAAAATGTTTTTTTCACGTCAGAAACCATTCAACGCTTAGCTGATCGCCACCGTGGAATTGGTTTTGATCAGCTTTTGCTTGTTGAACCACCTTATGATCCTGAACTCGACTTTTCATTATCGCATTTTTCAATGCCGATGGAAGTGAAGTTTCGCAATGCGGAAATGGTGCCCGCTGTTTTGCTCGTTTTGTGACATTAAAAGGGCTAACTAACAAAAAGACATCGCGGTTAGCACGCAAAAAGGCAATATGGTTCTAACGGTAAAAGACGATAACCAAATTCGTGTGAATATGGGTGAACCGATTTGGGAGCCAGCAAAAATTCCATTTACTGCAAATAAATTCGAGAAAAATTACATCCTACGCACAGACATTCAAACCGTCTTATGTGGTGCTGTTTCAATGGGTAATCCTCATTGCGTTGTACAAGTAGATGATATTCAAAACTGCAAATGTTGAACAACTTGGTCCTTTGCTAGAAAAGTCACGAACGCTTTTCCCGAACGTGTCAATGCTGGCTTTTATGCAAATCATCAATAAAGAGCATATTAAACTTAGAGTTTATGAACGTGGTGCTGGAGAAACGCAAGCCTGTGGAAGTGGCGCTTGTGCAGCTGTTGCAGTTGGAATTATGCAAGGTTTATTGAACAATCGAGTTCAAGTCGATTTGCCAGGCGGTTCATTAATCATTGAATGGGAATGGCGTTGGTCATCCACTTTATATGACTGGCGAAGCGACCCATGTATATGATGGTTTTATAACCCTTTAATCTTCTTATCCCCATCAAATTATTAAAGATGGGGATTTTATTTCCCATTCGCGCAAACGTTTTCGTTTTGGTGTTTTTCCTTTATAATAGCCCGCGATTTTTACCTCAAACACAACTCAAAGGTACCCCGTATGTTTCAAACTTTTCGTGGCTCACCCGCCCTTTCTGAATTCCGTATTCAAGGCTTAATGCAAAAATTCCAACAAAATCAATTACCGGTAAAATCGGTTTATGCGGAATATTTGCATTTTGTGGAATTAAATCGACCGCTTGTTAGCGAGCAGGAAGCAAAATTAAAAGCGTTGTTACATTACGGACCGACCTTGGCAGAACACGATGCCAAAGGCGAAACCTTTATCGTGATTCCACGCGTCGGCACGATTTCTTCTTGGTCTTCTAAAGCGACGGACATTGCGCATAACTGTGGTTTAAGTGAAGTGGAGCGCATTGAGCGTGGTTTGGCGTATTATTTTTGAGTTAAAGCCAACCGCTTGATGAAAAAACAGCAGAAAAATTGACCGCACTTTTACACGACCGAATGATGGAAACGGTGGTGCGTAATCCAGAAGATGCAGAGATCTTTATTCCGTCATCAAGATCCGAAACCATTTAAAACCGTGGATATTTTTAAAAGGCGGACGTGAAGCTTTAGTGACAGCCAACGTAGAATTAGGTTTGGCACTGGCAGAAGATGAAATTGATTATTTGGTTGAAAACTTCACCCAATTAGGGCGCAATCCGCACGATATTGAACTTTATATGTTCGCGCAAGCCAACTCTGAGCACTGTCGCCATAAAATCTTTAATGCGGATTGGATTATTGATGGCAAAAAACAGGATAAATCCCTGTTTAAAGATGATTAAAAATACCTTTGAGAAAACCCCTGATTTCGTGCTTTCAGCCTATAAAGATAATGCTGCAGTAATGGAAGGCTCAAAAGTCGGCCGTTTCTTTGCCGGACCAAGATGGGCAATATCGCTATCACAATGAAGATGCACATATCTTAATGAAAGTGGAAACCCACAACCACCCAACCGCGATTTCGCCATTCCCTAGGTGCCGCAACAGGTTCGGGTGGTGAAATTCGTGATGAAGGTGCAACCGGTCGTGGTGCAAAACCTAAAGCAGGTTTAACCGGTTTCTCTGTATCAAACCTTGTCATTCCAAACTTTGAACAACCTTGGGAAAATCCACTTTCCAAACCAAATCGTATCGCCTCTGCTTTAGATATTATGATTGAAGGCCCATTAGGGTGGCGCTGCATTTAACAATGAGTTTGGTCGCCCTGCGTTGTGGGTTATTTCCGTACCTATGAGAGAAAGTTAATAGCTTCAATGGTGAAGAAGTGCGTGGTTATCACAAAGCCGATTATGTTAGCGGGTGGTATCGGTAATATTCGTGGCGAACACGTTCAAAAAGGTGAAATCCCAGTTGGAGCAGAAATTGATCGTATTAGGCGGCCCAGCCATGAATATCGGCTTTAGGCGGTGGGGCAGCGTCTTCTATGGACAGCGGGAAATCAAAAAGAAGATTTAGATTTTTGCTTCTGTTCAACGTGAAAAACCCAGAAATGGAACGCCGCTGCCAAGAGGTGATTGACCGCTGCTGGCAATTGGGCGATGAAAACCCAATTCTCTTTATTCACGACGTGGGTGCAGGGTGGTTTATCCAACGCGATGCCTGAATTGGTTCATGATGGTGAACGTGGCGGTAAAGTTTGATTTACGCTCCATTCTTTGCGATGAAAAAGGCATGTCGCCATTGGAAATTTGGTGTAACGAATCGCAAGAACGTTATGTCTTAGCGGTTGCGCCCAGAAAAAACTCGAATTATTTACCGCACTTTGTGAACGTGAGCGTGCGCCGTTTGCGGTCATTGGTGAGGCAATGGAAGAAAAACATTTAACCTTGCACGATAGCCATTTCAACAACAATCCAATTGATTTGCCAATGAATGTGTTATTAGGCAAAACCCCGAAAAATGACGCGCGAGGTTTCGTCAAAAAAACTGTCGAAAATAGACCGATTGCAACGGAAAATATTCAATTAAAAGAAGCTTTCCATCGTGTATTACGTTTACCGGTGGTGGCAGAAAAAACTTTCTTAATCACCATTGGCGACCGTTCGGTAACCGGTATGGTAGCGCGTGATCAAATGGTCGGCCCATGGCAAATTCCGGTGTCTGATGTGGCTGTTACAACCGCTTCATTAGACAGCTATCACGGCGAAGCCATGGCGATGGGCGAGCGTGCACCTGTGGCATTATTAGACTTTTCGGGGCTTCTGCACGTTTAGCGGTGGCTGAATCGATCACTAACATTGCGGGCACCAACATTGGCGATATTAAACGCATCAAACTTTCTGCAAACTGGATGTCTGCAGCGGGTCATGGTGGTGAAGACGCTGGCTTATATGAAGCGGTGAAAGCAGTCGGTGAAGAACTTTGCCCTGCGTTAGGCATTACTATTCCAGTGGGTAAAGACTCCATGTCGATGAAAACCACTTGGGAAGAAAATGGCGAGAAAAAATCGGTTACAGCTCCGCTTTCTTTAGTGATTTCATCTTTTTGCTCGTGTGGAAGATGTCCGCAAAACCGTGACACCTCAATTACGTACAGACAAAGGCGAAAGCCGTTTATTGTTGATTGATTTAGGGCGAAAGAAAAAAAATCGCTTAGGCGCGACCGCACTTGCGCAAGTGTATAAACAATTGGGTGACAAACCAGCCGATGTGGTGAACGTAGCCAAACTGAAAAACTTCTTCGATGCAATGCAAGCATTGGTGGCAGAGCGTAAATTATTGGCTTACCATGACCGTTCAGACGGTGGTTTAATTACCACACTTGTAGAAATGGCATTTGCGGGTAACTGTGGCGTGGATATTGATATTTCTCCGTTATTCGATAGCGGAAAAGGATGGGCGCTTGAGCTCGGTGCGGAACACTATGCGCAAGAAATTTCTGAGTTAGCCATTTTATTTAACGAAGAATTAGGGCGCGGTGATTCAGGTATTAGAGGCGGAACTTGACGCTATTTATGACGGTGTTGAAAACACATGGATTAGAGGGATTACCTACGACATCGGCAAGGTTAGCAACGATGATCGTATTGTGATCCATCAATTCGGAAGGGAAAAACTTTTGGATGAAAAAAACGCTCTGAATTGCGTGGCATTTGGGCGGAATTGACCCATCAAATGCAACGCTTACGCGACAACCCAGAATGCGCCGACCAAGAATTTGAAGCGAAAAAAAGCAACAGACAACAAAGGTTTGTCCGCTCACTTAACCTATGATGTGAATAAAGATATTGCTGCGCCGTACATCAGCAAAGGCGTGAAACCGAAAAGTGGCCGTATTACGTGAACAAGGCGTAAACAGCCACGTTGAAATGGCAGCTGCTTTTGACCGTGCAGGCTTTTGCCTCGATTGATGTTCACATGAGCGATTTAATGGCGGGTCGTTACAACTTAAACGACTTCAACGCGATGGTGGCTTGTGGAGGCTTTCTCTTACGGTGACGTATTAGGCGCTGGCGGTGGCTGGGCAAAATCCATTTTATTTAACCCACAATTACGCGATCAATTCAGCCAATTCTTCGCCAATGAAAACACGCTTTCATTAGGTGTATGTAACGGCTGTCAATTTATCTCCACTCTTGCGGAAATCATCCCTGGTGCAGAAAAATTGGCCACGTTTCGTGCGTAATAAATCAGAACGTTTTGAAGCCCGTGCCGCGATGGTGAAAATCAACGATACCAACTCATTGTGGTTTAAAGGCATGGCAGGTTCACATATGCCGATTGCCGTTTCTCATGGTGAAGGGCGCGTAGAATTCAAAACACCTGAGAATTTGACTGCACTTCAAGCGCCAAAACTTGATTGTAGCACAGTATATCGACAGCCATTTAAATGTGACTGAAACCTATCCAGCCAACCCAAATGGCTCGGCATTAGGGTATTACCGCGATTTCTAACGTGGACGGTCGTATCGCCGCGATGATGCCACACCCAGAGCGTGTATTCCGTGCCGTGAGCAACTCATGGTATCCAGAAGATTGGTCTGAAGATGGTGCTTGGATGCGAATTTTTAGAAACGCGAGAATAAATTTCAAATAATGTGAAATTGCTCACAGAAAATTAATACAAAAATAAGGGATACTGGGCGAGTCAGTATCTCTTTTTTTATACTGAACAATTCTTGGATATTTTGTCCGTAATATCAATTGAACTATATGAGGGGTTCTTAATGAGTAGTTTAGTTACATTGCTAGCTAATATTGTTGCGCCATTGCAACGTCAATTTATTAACTTTATCCGCATTGCTATTTGTGTAGTGATGGTTTGGATTGGTGGCTTAAAAGTTTGCCAATATGAGGCAGATGGTATCGCACATTTTGTGTCAAATAGCCCTTTCTTAAGCTTCCTTTACAAAAATGGAGCGAACATGGTAGAAAATGATAAGGGTGTTTTAGTAAAAAGAATATACCTTATATAAAAAAACCCTGAAGGCAAAATGGTCGCAAAAATATTGAATGGCATAAAGCTAATGGCACCTATACAGCTTCTATATTATTGGCGCGATGATCGTGACCATTGGTATTTTAGTATTAGCGGGGATTTGGTCTCCAACATTAGGTTTATTTCGGAGGTTTACTCACCTTTGGCATGTCGATAGTCACGCTGTCGTTCCTGATATTTACGCCTGAAACCTGGGTTCCGAATTTAGGCGGGGACTTCCCAACACCTAATTATGGCTTTCCATATCTCTCAGGTGCTGGCCGACTCGTGATTAAAGATATTATTATGATGGCGGGTGGCTTTAGTTGCTGCAGCAGAATGTGCTAAACGTTATTTAAATAATAAAAACAATTTGCGTAGTAAATAGATTTTAAAAAGGCTTGCTTGGATAAACAGCAAGCCTTTTTGTTATTAAGAGATATAAACCAATAACAAAGAAAGGAGATAGAATTCAAAACTCTTGAAAATTTGCCCCCATGATAGCGCGCGTCTCCTGACGCGTGCTTTTTCTACGATCTGAACTTTGGGCACGCCTCGGGAGACGCGCGCCAGCGCTATTCTGGCAGTATAGAATGTGCCATTCTTGTTTATAGAAATTAATTTTGTTTTTGTGCTCTGGGTTCCCAAATAAGTGTTTTTATTGTTGAATCTTATTTAAGGTTAATTCTAAGGTATGATGCAGCTAAAAAGTGATCTGCACCCCAAAAACCTGGACACCTATTTTTGAGGTGCAGATTATGTCCTACTCGTATCAATTTCGTTTGAAAATTATCAAACCCGTCACCGAACAGGATTATGGTATCCGTGAGGTGGCTAAACTTCATAAAATTTCCCACGCTCTCGTCATTTATTGGCTAAAAAGCATTTCGGGAAAGAGGGCTTGATGGCGTAAAAATCGCCTCATACAACCCCTTCAACCACCGAAAATAGTGAGCCAAAGATGAAAAAGAAAGACATTGAAATTCCGAAACTACAGACTTTTTCACCTAAAGCGTTTAAAAGTTACAACGAGAGCTCGCCATGGCTCGTGTGGAGATTGCTTACCTAAAGGAGTTGGAGGCTCTCGACTGTCAAAAACAACGACAGAAAAAGAAAAAAATCATTGAAAGATTGAAGCCCGGACCATGCGTTAAAATGATTTTACTTCATGTGGCTAAAATGCCTCGCTCAAGCTTTTACTATAAAGAGATTAAGCGAGATTATCACGAGGCTAAATAAGCTATTTTATCTCTGTATAAAAAGAACAGAAAACGAGATGGTTATCGCCCCATGACGTTTTAAATTACGCCAAATGGGTTTTAATTTGAATCATAAAACGGTGTTAAAGCTGATGAATGAGTTAGGTATTCATTCCATTTTACGTAAGAAAAGACATGGAAAAATGAGGAAAAACATCGCATATTGCCCCGAATTTGCTGAATCGTGACTTTACAGCAACTGCGCTTAATCAAAAATGGGTAACGGATATCACAGAATTTCAGGTTGGGCAAGAAAAGCTTTATTTTTCACCGTTGATGGATTTGGCTAACCGAGAAATTAGTGCCTATAACTTTGCGACACGCCCGAAGTTTTCATTGGTAAAAAAGATGTTAGAACAAAGGGCTTAGTCGGCTTAAACCGACAGAATGCCCGATTATTCATAGCGACCAAGGCGTATTGTATGGCGCGGCGGAATGGGAGAAAATATTGGAAGGTAAAGCGGTGCAAAGTATGAGTCGCCGAGGAAATTGCTACGATAATGCGGTGATTGAAAGTTTTTGCGATACTAAAAATCAGAGTGTTTTTACTCACGGACTTATCATTCAATCACTGAATTACAGGCTGAAATTGAAGAATATTTAGTGTATTACAACCAAAAACGAATTAAACTTGGTTTCAAAGGATTGAGCCCAGTGCAATACCGAGCTCAATATTTAAGTTAACTAACCTGTCTAACTTTTGGGGGGCAGATCAAAGAGCGGTCAAAAATTCATGGTGTTTTTGACATTAAGTCGTCACACAAATCTTAAACACAACCTTAACAGTAGTAGACTTTTAATGCTCTTAGCTATCTAAGAGCATTCTCTTTTTTTAGTAAGTGACTTTCCTTTGAAAAAGCATCTGCTCTTTTTCTTGTTTTTATACCAAATTACATAAGCAGTTTGGGCAAAAAGCTTTTCTAGGTAACTGACCAGGGATGTTAGGGAAAAGAATGAGTTCTGTTCATAACTTTTAACATGTGATCAATTGCTTTTCAAAAAGTTGGCGAAGCTTATCTTTCAAATCAGATAAATTGTAATAAGGGCTATTATTAGGTTGTTCGATATGAAGAATGATATTTATTGTTGAACGTGTAAGAACTTCTTTTGGCAAAAATTTTTTTCTCTTCAGTCATCATTAGCTCTTAACTTTGCAGAAACTAGTCCAGCAAGAGTATCTCTTACTTTTTAGAGCGATCTCATCATACAATGGTATTTTTTCTTTATTTCTATCGACTTTTGTCTAAAATCTTTAATTTCACAAAACCAAGCTTTATCGTTCATTATAAACAATAAAATCAACAGCTTTTATTATCTTTATAACATTTATCTTTAGAATTGTTTTCGATAATGTATCCCAACCATCATATTTAGTGGGACAAAACGTCTTCTGAAAATATAAAAGTCAAGTTTTCCTTCTTTTATTGATAAAGGCATATCATTCTCCAGAATATAGGTAACGTTCGGATTGAGTCTAAACTTTCATCTAAGGAGACAATATGATCTAAATCATGCATAGAATCTGCTTGCTCAACTGCAACATCAGTATTGTTTTCTCTAAAATATAGAGAAAAAAATAACGAGTGCTCAAATTTTTCTTTAATGTTTCAATAACTCTAACTCTCTTAATAAAAATAATGAATGTGTGGCAATAAATACTTGAATTCCTTGTTTTACTAGAGAATATATAATTTTAGCAGCTACTTTTGATTAATTTAGGATTTAAGATTTGCTTCAGGTTCATCCCAAAATAAATAGCCTTTATCAAGCAGATGCTCCTATCGAAACTAATCTAGCAATCATTACAAACTTTTCTAAGTCCTTCGGCAACTAAAGGTGCTTCAATTTTTCCCTGTTTGAGTGGTCTGTTTTTAGATAAAAATCGACCATTTTTCTTCAATAACAGTTCCTTCTAAAGCTTCTTCAATTGGCTCTAATAGTTCTTTTTATTTTTATTTTGCTCTTGGTCCTTTAGCTAATGGGATGGTTTAATAGTAGGCATGTATCAAACCAGATTTCTTCAAATGGAATATTTTGGTTTTGATATAAGGAAATAAACCAAGGACAAAGGGTAATAAGTTCTCTTGTTGGAATAAACACAGGCATTGAGGGTTTAGTATATTGAAAAGCTTTCAATGTTTACCTGAGTAGATGAATTACTAGAAAATGAAAAATTTATTTTCTTCACTTTTATTTAATCCCCATGCCAGCTCAGTACGAGTTCTTCCTTGTTGGCGCTTAACTAGACGACCTAAAGAGTCAGGTCTAAATACAGCTAATAGTTTACTTGCAATAAGCTTTTTTCTGGGTTTCACTTTTAATTGATTTGTTTTTCTCATTTGCTCCAACCTCTAAAAAGAGTATATAGCGATCTTCAACAAATGACTCTTTTCCACAACCATTTTTCAGCGACAATGATGTTTTAAATTTTTTTGAGAAGTTTAAAAGTGTCGTTTGGTAAACAACTGAAATTATCTAGTGTGTAAATATTTAACGTACTGATTACTTTAGCATATTTATACCTGGTCAAAAAAATTAAAAAGAAGGCAAGTATATTCTACAGAAAATCAGTATTAATTCAATCAGCCTTTTTCTCTTCAATATCACGATATTTGATAGGAAATGTTTTGATGTTTATTGTTTTGGTTCGAGCTATCTAATAGTTAAAATAATCTGATTCTTGATAATAGATGAAGAGGAATTTCCACATTAGTAAATTTTTAAAAACGTAGTTATTGACTGATTATTTATTAGGCTTATTTTTCCAGCCATACTTGTGTTGAGTTAGCAAGATGGAACTTGGGATAAAATAAGCTTGCAGAAAATGAAATCATACTTAGCAATATAAAAATTTTTGTTTATCAAAAATACATCTCTTATTTATGGGGTATTGAAGCATAACTTAGAGAAAGATATTAATAAAAAAACTGGTAAAACACATAATCTTACCAGAGTTTTTTTCATTAATGTGACCAAGATAGCAACTGTTATATAATATTGTCTTTTTTTATTGATTGCTCTTTTTTATCTTTGATGGAATAGTTAGGCCTCAATCCCTTCAAACAACGCCGTACTTAAATAACGTTCTGAAGCTGAAGGTAAGATCGCGACGATTAATTTATCTTGGAATTCTGGTAGTTTTGCTAAGCGGTCAGCGGCTGCTACAGCGGCTCCAGATGAAATACCCTGCAAGAATCCCTTCTTCAGCCATTAAACGACGGCGAGCGGTAGCAATCGCAGTATCGCTATCTACAGTTTCCACGCGATCGATGAGCGATAAATCCAAGTTTTTAGGAATGAAACCCGCACCGATACCTTGTTGTGTGGATCCGGTTTCACTTCTTGGCCTGCAAGGGTTTGGGTAATAACGGGTGATTCTGTTGGTTCAACTGCCACAGAGGTGATTTTTTTACCGTGATCTAATTTGATCGCACGGGAAATACCGGAGATTGTACCACCGGTACCCACACCAGCCACTACGACATCAACTTTACCTTCAGTGCCTTTCCAGATTTCTTCACCCTACGGGTTATGAAAATTTAATAACAATTCTCTGTAATATTCATACCGCTTTTTGGCTTTGTTCAATCGCTAAAGGCAAGCCTTCGGTGATGGAATTAGTTAAGGTTTCAAATTTGTCTAAGATTGAAACGATGCGGTGTTGTTCTTCGATTGGCGGAACAAAAATAGGAATTTCATTCAAAAATAGCTTATGTTAAGCTCGGTCTGCCTGAGCCTGTATCCAATTTTATTAAATCTACCGTTTCATAAAATGATAAAAAGTATTTTGGTAAAAATTTGAGTTGTGTCAATTTCTGTATAGTAAATCGTATCAACGTTCCAAAATGGTTCTTCAAGGTAAAATATGTTTGTAATAGTTCCTTTTCGTGGAATTAATACCGTAGGTTTATCGTATGAATATGTATCAACATATCCCATAATCCCACCTGAACCATATATTTGGAATATTACCTTCCCCAAGATGTTTCCAATCTTTTCCATTTTTTTGATTTTAGCCACATCAATAAGTTTTTCTTCCCCCGAATTTAATTGTTCTAAACTATCAAAAGATAATAATTTTTCCCGATAGTATTCATATTGTTTCTGGCGTAAAATCGCCTTATACAAATCTTCAAACATCGAAAATAGTGAGCTCAAAGATGAAAAAGAAAGAAATTGAAATCCTAAAAACAATAGATTTTTCTAATTCCGTCACGCTTTATTTTTC
>BNJS01002399.1_pt1 | contig 132593 bp, 161 predicted proteins | sample 8540461 | NCBI WGS metagenome assembly BNJS01 (sample SAMD00202454, study PRJDB9452) | human saliva metagenome | isolation source: human saliva | place: Japan
GCTACTTTTTGTGAATAAATAAAACATATATAATATACCTCCCTAATATACCCTTATAGGGTATATTAAATCATGAGGTAGATGAATTGTCAAGAATGTTGATTATAATCAGAAAATCAAAAACTAGCTTATGAATTATTTTAAAAAAAAAGATGTTTTTAGAAATTTTATTTATAGTTCCTAACTTCTAACTAGAATAATATTTCTGTAATTTTTAGTTTGAAATTTTTATTAACAGCTAGTAAAATAGTATATGAGCAGTTAGTATTAAATATAAAAGAAAATTTTTAGGAGGGATAAGATGTATATAAATGAGTTTAAAACTGATCAAGAAGTACGTATGTTTTTTTCTTGTTGGATAATGTAGTAAGAGGAATAGCTACTAGTGGTAAACCTTACTTAACATTACACTTTAAAAAGATAAAAACCGGGTCTATTGATGGAAAAAAATTTGGGAAGTTAAAGAAGAAGATACTGAAAAACTTAAAAAGCTGGAATTATGGTATTTATAGAAGGAACTGTTTTAGATTATAGAGGGAAATTACAGCTTAAAAATAAAAAAATTATAGATTAGCAAATGATAATGATTCAATAGATATCCAAGATTATATTCAAACAGCTCCCATTACCAAAAAGAAAGTTATGATTAGCGAATTAAATGACTTTTTTTAAAAGAAATAAGTAATCAAAAAAACTAAAAAGCAGTTACGATAGAATTATTAAATAAATATAAAAAACAATTTGTTAGTTATCCAGCTGCAAAATCAATGCACCATGATTTCTATTCAGGATTAATCTATCATACGATTACAATGTTAAAAATTGCTAAAGCATTATTAGAAATTTATCCATCTTTAAATAAAGATTTATTATATAGTGGTATAATTTTACATGATTTAGGAAAAACTATAGAGTTAAGTGGTCCAATAGGTACTTCATATACTTTAGAAGGGGAATTATTAGGACATATCGTTATTATGAGCGATGAAGTTTCTAAAACAGCGGAGAAACTAGGTATAGAGGGTGAAGAGATTATATTACTTCGTCATATTATACTAGCTCACCATGGAAAATATGAATTTGGTTCACCAAAATTACCTATGGTAAAAGAGGCAGAAATTATTAATTTTATAGATAATATTGATGCTCGTATGATGATGTTTGATAAAAACTTATCAAATGTCGAACCAGGAACTTTTAGCGATAAGTTATTTGGTTTAGAAGGTCGACATTTCTATGTGCCTACATTTGATGTCAACGAAATAAATAATAGGAGAATATTAGGAAAATATTATGAATAAAACAGTTAAATATATATTAGGTTTTGTAGCTATTTTTGTGGCAGCAGTAATTTGCGTTTTTGGTATTATTAAGTATGAGGAATCACAGGAAGCTTCAACTACTAATAATAGTGAAAATTTAGGTAGTGTAGATGGTAAAAATCTAGATAAGGAAACTACAGTAGTTGTAGAGAAAATACGTACTATTACAGATTTAGATTCATTAAAATCTGAATTGAATTTATCTCAAGAAACTATAGCTGAGTTGAAAAACTTTGCCCCAACGGTTAGTTATACAGTGGATAATAGCGATGGAGGTACTAAAATCTACCTAAGACAAGGTGGACATATTTCAAGCAATAAGATTGTAGGAAAAAATGAATTAATTGGTGCATATGATGTAAAAGATGGGAAATTAACACCTGTCAGTGAAGATCTTAAAAAAGTTTCATCAAAAATAGATTCTAGTAAATTAAAATGGACTGATTTAAATCTAAAAAATACTGACCATAATAAATCTGCAGCAAAAGAAATGCTAAATAAATATTTCTTCCCAACTCACGGAAAAAATAAATTAGGTGCAGTAGAATTTTTTGGCTATCTAGTTGATTTTAGTAAAACAACTCCAGTTAGTGGTAAAGGTTATCAAGTAACTAAAATATCATTGGCTGAATTAACAGATGTTTATAATACAGCATACAAGGATACATACAGTGCAGAAGATGTATATAAAGATGTACCATCACTGAAAAATATTAAATATAGAGAAGTAGATGATAGTTATTCAGGTAATGAAGATAAGTACAATAATTCTCTTGGAATAGCTGAGACAGTATACTTTAAAAAAGATAAAGTATATATAACAGCTATGGGAGGTGTAGGAGGAGCAACTAGTTATTCTCCTACAGAAGAAAGTAGTTGGACAACCGAAGGGGATAGATTAATAGTTCCAATTAAGGATGCAGCTAAAGATAATAAAATTGTAGGAAAATATATATTGCGTTTAAATAATAAACAATATAAAGGTGGAGAATCTCGTTCTAAATACTATATAGAGAGTATGGAACTAAACTAATATGTTAGAGATAAATAATAAAGTAGCTTTAGTAGTTTGTTCTAACGGCAAAGTTAGGGAAGATAAAATTAAATTAGATAAATTAGAAGAAATATTAAAAAGTCTAGGCTTAGTTCCTGTTTATAGTAACTATTTATATAAAGATAAATTTGGAAGAAGTGCTAGTGCAGAAATACGTAGTGAAGAACTTATGAAATTTTTTAGTGATAAAAGTATACAGGCAATTTTTTTGATATTTCTGGTGGAGATCTTTCTAATGAAATATTAGATTATCTAGACTATGATATTATTAAAAAGAATATTAAACCATTTTTTTGGATATAGTGATCTAAGTGTGGTATTAAATGCAATAACGGTTAAAACAGGAGAACCTACTTATTTATACCAAGTATTGAATATTATCAGGAATAGAGATATAAGAAATAGGTTCGAAAAAACAGTGTTGTATAATAAACCAGATTTAACAAATATATCATGGGAATTTTTTTCAAGGTGAAGAAATTAGTGGGATAGTTGCAGGTGGAAATATTAGGTGTTTTCTTAAACTAGCAGGCACTCAGTATTTTCCAGATTTAGAAAATAGAGTATTATTTTTAGAAGGACTAGGTACAACAGTAGAATCATTAATTACTCATCTAACTCAATTAAAAACAAATGGGTGTTTTTGATAAAATTTCAGGTTTATTACTTGGAACTTTTACTAATATCGAAAAAACTATATAATAAAACATGATATTTATAGTATAGTCAAAGATTTTTATAGATAAAGATTTACCAGTAGCTAAAGACAAGTGAAGTAGGGCATGATATAAATTCTAAAATGATTACTATAGGTGGTAAAATAAATATAAAAAACTTTCAGAGTAGCTAAATTACTCTGAAAGTTTTTCTATTATTTATAGGTTATACCATTTAGAAATAGCTTGAGTACCATTAGTATTTCTTACTTCTTCTTCTAATTCATTATATAGTTTATAAGCTACTTCTAATCCTGGTAGAGTAATATTCATTTTTTCACATTCTTCAAGTGCTAGACGCATATCTTTTATAAAGTGATGAACAAAGAAACCAGGTTTAAAATCATTTTTAAGAATTCTTGGTCCGTAAGATGTCATAGAGAAGCTTCCTCCTGAACCTGTTGAAACAGTTTTGAAGAAATCTTCTAAATCAAGACCCACCTCTTTAGCAAATTTAAAGCTTTCAGCAACAGAAATCATAGTAGTGGCAATAGCTATTTGGTTGGCAAGTTTTGCATATTGCCCTTTTCCAGCTTCTCCGAAATAAGTAATATTTTTTCCTAAGTGTTGAACAAGTGGTAGTACTTTTTCCTCATAAACTTTTTTGTCTCCACCAGCCATTATAGATAAAGTACCATTTTTTGCACCAATATCTCCACCTGTTACGGGTAGGTCTAATGCGCTAGCACCAACTTTAGCAAATTCTTCACTGATTTTTTTTGCAATAGTAGGTGAAGAAGTAGTCATATCAACAAATACTTGTCCTTCTTTAGCAGTAGTAATTAAACCGTCACTTCCTAGATAAACACCTTCAACATCTTTAGGATATCCAACCATTGTAAATACAACATCTGCATTAAGTGGAGCATCTTTTATCTCAGTAAGGAGTTTAGCCCCTCTATTAACTAGATTTTCTGTTTTTGATACTGTACGATTATATACATAAAGTTCATGCCCTGCATCTAGTAGATGACCAGCCATACTTTCTCCCATAACACCTGTACCAATCCATGCAATTTTCATAATGAAATCCTCCGATTATTTATATTATATTTTTAATTATATCATATATTGTAAAATATGTTATAATAATCTAGATAATAAAGATATTTAGGAGGTAGCTTTGAATAAAGGTAAAATAAAAGAATTCTTTTTATGTACTAGACCACACAGTTTTCCAGCAGCAATAGCGCCCGTGTTATTTGGAACAACATATGGATTGGTATATAGTAATGGTGTTTCATATTTGAAGTTTTCTTTATTTCTTATAGCGTGTTTACTTATACAAGCAGCAACTAAATTTATTTAATGAGTATTTTGATTATAAACATGGATTAGATAAAATTGATTCTGAAGGTATTTCAGGTTCAATTGTAAAAGGTAAGTTAAGTGCAAAAGAAGTGATGAACGGAGCGATAGTACTTTATGCGGTTTCATTAATTCTTGGTATAATTTTAACATTAATGACAAGTTATTATATTTTTTTAGTAGGTATAATATGCATGTTGACAGGATATTTTTATACAGGCGGTAAGTATCCTATAGCGTATTCTCCTTTTGGAGAGATTGTTTCTGGATTGTTTATGGGTACAATTATTATTGCACTAGCTTTTTATTTTCAAACAGGTTATATTAATATTGATATTATATTAGTATCTTTACCGATATTTTTAATGATAGCAGCTATATTATTGGCTAACAACATCCGAGATTTAGAAAATGATAAAGAATCGGGGAGAAGAACTTATGCCATATTAGTAGGAAGAGAGAATGCTATTAAGACATTAGCTGCCAGTTTTGTTTTAGTGTATTTATTAAATATATTTTTTTCAATTACTAAATATGGATCGATATCATATTTATTAGTACTTGTCACAGTACCATTAGCTATAAAAAAATAATAAAAGGCTTTTAAAGCTAAACACTAATAATAAAACAATGGCACCATATATGCTACTGACAGCAAAATTAACAATTTTTCATAGGATTTATAATGTCATTAGCAAATATAATAAATATAATTTTAAAATAAATTAAACTTGTCAACTTTTTTTGTTGACACCAGGCGATAAAAAGATATATAATAAATAATGTGTTTATGAGGTGATATTTAATGAAATGGTTAAGATCTTCGTTATTCAAAAATAATAATGATACTTTTGTTTTTGAAGAAAAAATAAATGTTAATGTAGGACACTACGATAATTCTCTTAAAGATATTAGAGATGTTGTTGTTAGTGGTAAATTAACTCGAGGTGGCCAAGATAAAATATATGCCGATCTATTAATTAAAGGAAATTTCGAAATGATTTCAGGGAAAACATTAAAAAATGTTATAGTACCTTTTGAAATCGAAGAGAGAGAAGAATATGTCGATAAATCTCTTTTTATGGGAGAAGATGTATTCGATGTTAATTTAATGGATATGTATATAGATCTTACATCTTTAGTACATGAGCTTATAATTTTAAATATTCCAATTACAACTTCACAAGATGAAGAAGAGTTGGAGATGGTTTCCGGTAATGACTGGGAGTTGGTTTCTGAAACTGATTTAACAGAAGTTAAAGAGAAGAAGGAATCACCATTTGCAGCCCTTAATGGTTTATTTAAAGAAGAATAAGAATTATTTAAAATAATTGGAGGAAATTAACTATGGCAGTTCCTTTTAGAAGAACATCAAAAACAGCTAAAAGAAAAAGAAGAACTCACAAAAAACTATCTGCACCATCAATTTCTATCGATGCAACAAGCGGTAACTATGTAATGGGTCACCGTGTTGATAGAAAAACTGGTATGTACAAAGGTAGACAAGTTCTAGACGTTAAATAATTTAAATATTACCAAAAGCTTAAGGAGGTGTCCTTAAGCTTTTTTTATAATTAAAAAAGAGGTATGGTTAAGGCCATACCTCTTTTGCTTATTAATCTAAGTATCCTAATTTTTTGATTAATTCTGCAGTTAATACTGCTCCTCCAGCTGCCCCACGTAGTGTATTGTGAGAAAGTCCTACAAATTTGTAATCAAATAGGTTATCCTCACGAAGACGACCTACAGTAATTTGCATTCCTTTTTCGTTATCACGATCTAGAACTGGTTGTGGACGATCATTTTCTTCATAGTATTTAATGAATGGTGTTGGAGCTAGTGGTAGTTCATATTTAGAAATTTCTGGAACATGGTTTTTAATTTTTTCAACTAAAGTTTCTAGTCCTGGGTTATTTTCTAAATTGAATGATACACAAGCAAGGTGTCCATCAAGTACTGGAACACGAATACATTGAGCAGAAAGGTTCATAGAATCTGTTGGGAACAATTTTTCCATCTTTTACTTCACCCGAAAATTTTAAGTGGTTCTTTTTCACTTTTCTCTTCTTCTCCACCAATGTAAGGAATGATGTTTTCTACCATTTCTGGCCATTCGTTGAATGTTTTACCACTTCCTGAGATAGCCTGGTAAGTACAAATAGATGCTTCTTTAATACCATATTCTTTAATTGCTTCAAATATTGGTACATAACTTTGGATAGAGCAGTTAGGTTTAGTAACAATAAATCCTTTTTTTGTACCAAGACGTTCTCTTTGAGAAGGAATAACATCTAAGTGAGCTGAGTTAATTTCAGGGATAATCATAGGAATATCCTCTTTATTTCCTATTTGCTGAGTTGTTAGAAACAACTACAACTTCATGCTTAGCATAATCTTCTTCAAGTTTAACTAATGCTTCTTTGTCTAAGTTTATAGCACAAAATACCATATCGATATCTTTTGATACTTCATCTATTTTATATAAATCTTCTACTACTAATTCTTTAGTATATTCTGGGATAGGTTGATCTAATTTCCAACGGTTTTCCATTAAGTCTGCATATTTTTTTCAGCAGAACGAGGTGATGCAGCTAGTTTAACTACATCAAAATATGGGTGGTTTTCTAATAATACTAATAAACGTTGACCTACCATTCCTGTTGCACCTAATACGGCTACTCTTGATTTTTGCATAATTTTTCTCTCCTTGTATTTGTATAATATTTTATTTAATCTAATAACTCTATGAGCTAAGTTAATTTTCTTATTTTAAAAAATTAATTTAGAACAACTGTTCCTTCTTTATCTACTTTAAGTAGAATAGCTTTCCAGTTATAATTTAACTTATCTAATTCTGATTGGATTTTCTCAATATTTTTTTCATCACTTACAATATTCATAAGTGTTGAACCACTACCTGAAATAAAGAATGCTGCACTATCTATACTTTCACAGATATTTTTAACTTCTTCATATTCATGGATAATTACTTTTCTATATGGTTCATGTATTCTATCGCCCATAACTTTTTTTAGAAGTGTTAAATCATAAGTTTCAAATGCCTTAATAACTGAACCAAGACGAGATAATGAGTATATAGCATCTTGCAGTTTAATATTTTCAGGCATAACTTTTCGTGCTTCTTCTGTTGATGTTTCAAAGTTTGGTATAAGAGCTAAGAAGTTAAATCTTTCATCAACATCATATTTTACAGTTACTGCTTCTTTATTGTCTGTAGTACAAGAAGAACTTAAACTACCAAAGATTGCAGGTGACACATTGTCTGGGTGGCCTTCAATCTCATTAGCAATTGTAAATATTTCTTGTTTGTCTACAGGGGTATCAGTTAATAAATAAGCTCCATATATTCCAGCAACAACACATGTAGAGCTGCTACCTAAACCACGACAGATAGGAACATCATTTTCTATAGAAATTCTTACACCTGAAATAGTTTTATTTAATTTTTTTAATGTTGTTAGTAATGTCTGATACACTAAGTTGTCTTCATTAGAAAAACGCTCTTCAAATCCAACAAATTCCACACCTTTATCTAACTTTTCAAATCCAAAAGTAGTGTAGAGTGTAAGTGCGATACCTAAACTATCAAAACCACAACCAACATTAGCAGAAGTTGCAGGTACGCGAACATTAACCATTATAAATCACCTAATTTCTCTAAAATATATTTTTTCATTTCATTTTTATTAATGACATCTTTATGTCTAATTTCTTTTTTATCTAAGTCTTTTAAGTTTTCTGGGATAGCTACTTTAGTTTGTTCATGAAGTTTATTCATAAGAGTAAACTCATCTTCATTTGTAGCTTCATTTAATGAAGTGTAGACACTTTCTGTAAATTTATATGGAGATGCAGTAGATAAAACAACATTAACATGTTCTTTCATCTAAGTTATCTAATAACACCTTATAGGCTACTGCAGTATGTGTATCTAATAAGTAAGAATCTTTTTCGTAGATTTTCTTAATAGTTTGTTTAGTATCAAGATCATCAGCAAAACCAGTTTGGAATTTTTCTTGAATTCTATTAAGTATTTCTTTTGTCACTTCAAAGCGTCCAGTTTCTTTTAAGTCTTTCATTAGACTAGCTACATAAGCATTATCACAACCACTTACATAGTATAGTAATCTTTCTAAATTACTAGAAATAAGGATATCCATACTTGGAGATACAGTTTTTAAGAAATCTCTATTTTTATCATAAACACCCGTTTTTAAGAAATCATATAAAACATTGTTATTGTTACTAGCACAGATAAGCTTATTAACTGGTAAACCAATTTGTTCAGCGTAGTAGCCTGCTAGAATATTTCCAAAGTTACCAGTAGGTACAACAAAGTTTACTTTGTCTCCTAATTTAATTTTATTAATATTTACTAATTCTAAATATGAAACTATGTAATAAACTACTTGAGGAATTAATCGTCCAATATTTATAGAATTAGCACTTGATAATTTAATGTTTTTAGTAAGTAATTCTTTTTTGAATTCTTCATCTACAAATAGCTCTTTAATACCACTCTGTGCGTCATCAAAGTTACCATGTATAGCACAAACTTTTGTATTTTTTCCTTCTTGAGTTTGCATTTGAGTTTTTTGAACTGTACTTACCCCGTCATTTGGATAAAATACCATTATCTTAGTTCTTTCTACATCTTTAAATCCTTCTAACGCAGCTTTTCCAGTATCACCACTGGTAGCTGTTAAAATTAATATATCATTTTTGTCATTAACTTTAGTAAGTGCTGTTTTTGTAAGCTGTGGTAATAGTGAAAGTCCCAAATCTTTAAAAGCACTAGTAGGCCCATTAAATAATTCTAGAACATAGCTATCGTTAAGTTCAACAAGGGGAGTGATTTTCTCATTAGAGAATTTTCCTTTATATGCATTTTCAACGCATGCTTTAATTTCTTGTTCACTAAAATCAACGAATAGTTTTAATACTTCTTCTGCAACTTCATAATAATTTTTTCCAACTAAATTTTTTAAATCTAATTTATTTTTTCCTAAATCTCTTAAGACGAAAAGCCCACCTTCTTCACTTAAACCTTGAAGAATAGCTTCACTCGGATTTATTTTTCTATTTATATCACGTGTACTTTCGTAAATCATGTAAAATCTCCTTGCTTTATCGTTGTATATATGATACAATGTTCTCTATAAAAAAATACAAGTGTTTTTTTACAAAAAGAACATAAAAAAATTATACAACTATAATTTTACAACAAAATTTGCTGTAAAAAAACAGTGTAAATTAAAAAAATCTACTTTTTTTCAAAAAATTTATGATAAATATAGTTGAAAAAGAAGATATATATAAATTATTAAACATACATAAAAAAATAAAAAAATGATAGGAGAAAAGTGTATGAAAGTAGCAATTTTGGGATATGGAACTGTTGGAAGTGGAGTTTATGAAATTATTACAAACGGTAAGAGTGAAGAATTAAAGAATATAGAAGTAAAAAGTGTTTTTGCTAGAAGTCGTGATAAAATGCACCTTGCTACTGATGATATAAATGAAATTATTAATGATAATGAAATATCAGTAGTAGTTGAGTGTTTAGGAGGATTAAATCCTGCGTATGAATTTATTAAAAGAAGTCTAGAGAGTGGGAAACATGTTGTTACTGCCAATAAGGCTGTAGCTGCAAAATATTTAGATGAATTCGTTTCTTTAGCTAAAGAAAATAATGTTAAGTTTATTTTTGAAGCTAGTGTTGGTGGTGGTATTCCATGGTTAGTTAATTTAGAAAGAACTAGACGTGTTGATGAGATTAACAGAGTATATGGAATATTTAATGGAACTAGTAATTATATCTTAGACAATATGTATAGGAATGAACAAGAATTTGATTCTACTTTAAACAGCTCAAGATTTAGGATATGCAGAAGCGGATCCAAGTGCTGATATTGATGGTGGGGATGTTATTAATAAAATAATATTAAGTAATGCTTTAGCATTTGATATTCATATTGAACCAAACTTCCCAACATATTCTATGAGAAACATAACAAAAAATGATATTGATTACTTGAAAAAATATGATTATGCTGTGAAGTATATTGGTGAAACTAATGTTGCGGATGGTAAGTATGAAACTTCAGTAATGTTATCTATTTTTGATAAAGGTTCACAGGAAGCAGCTGTTGAATTAAATAATAATATTATTACTTTGGATGGTTCATTTATTGGAGAACTTAAGTTTTATGGACAGGGAGCAGGTAAATTACCAACTGGTAATGCGATAGTTCAAGACATAGTAGATATATACTCAAATATTCCAAGAAAAGATGTAGTAATAAAAAATGAATTAGTTCAATCAAATGAATTAACTAGTAAGAAATATTTACTGCGCTCATCTTTTGAATTAGGAGGAGAATTAATTGAGTCTGTTGAAAAATATGAAAATGAGTTTTACAGTATAACTAAAGAAATCTCATTAAGTCAATTAAGTGAGCTAACTAAAGAATTAGAAGGAAAAGATGATAAGTATTTAGTGGCTAAATTCCATTAATATTGATAATAATTTTGGAAATACATTGAAATATTTTCATGTTAGATGTAATATATAACTAAGTAAAAATAATTATGGAAGAGGACAAATAATGGTTAGAGTAGCTAAGTTTGGTGGTAGTTCAGTAGCGAGCGCTGAACAATTTAGAAAAGTTAAAAATATAGTTGAGCTTGATGATTCAAGACGTTTTGTTGTAGTTAGTGCTGTAGGTAAAGCAGATAAAGATGATAATAAAGTTACGGATTTATTATATCTTTGTCATGCACACATTAAGTATAATATTAATTTTGATAATATCTTTAAGATGATTGAAGACAAATTCATTAATATAAAAAATGAATTGGGATTAAATTATGATATAGAAGGTGAGCTTGCTAAATTAAAAAGTGAGATAAAAAAAGGTATAGATGAAGAATACTTAGTAAGTCGTGGGGAGTATCTAACTGGTTTATTAATGGCAGAATACTTAGGATATCATTTTGTAGATGCAAAAGATTTAATTTTCTATAATTATAATGGAGAAATAGATTATTTAAAAACACAAAATGCATTTGATAATATTATAAGAGAATATGATAGATTAATAATTCCAGGTTTCTATGGAAGTCGTCCAACAGGTGAAGTTAAAATTATGACACGTGGTGGGGGAGATGTTAGTGGAGCAATTGTAGCGAATATAGCTGATGCAAGTGTTTATGAAAACTGGACAGATGTTTCAGGAATATTAATGGCTGATCCTCGTATTATTGATAATCCTCGTGAGATAAAAGTAATTAGCTATACGGAATTACGAGAATTATCATATATGGGAGCTAGTGTATTACACGAAGAGGCTATTTTCCCTGTTCGTGATAAAGATATCCCAATTCAAATACGTAATACTAATAATCCAACTGCTGAAGGAACTATAATTAGTGATAAAAAATGTGTTAGTTCAGATCAGATTGTAACTGGAATAGCAGGTAAGAAAGATTTTTCTATTATTACAATAAAAAAACGTCATATGGCAAACGAAGTTGGATTAATAGCTAAAGCGCTAAGAATCTTTGCAAAATTTAATGTGAGTATTGAACATATCCCTAGTGGCATTGATTCATTCTCTGTTGTTGTGGAAACTAATAATGTAAGACCGTTTATCCATGAGCTTGTTGCCAAAATTAAAGAAGAAATTGGTGCTGATGAAATAAATGTTACGAATGAAATAGCTCTTATTGCTACAGTAGGTGAAGCTATGAAGAATACTTTAGGTGTTTCTGCAAGATTATTTGGTGCCCTAGGAAAAGTAGGTGTTAATATAGCGTTAATTTCACAAACAAATGATGAAATAAATATCATTGTTGGTGTGCACAATAGAGATTATGAAAAAACTATAAATACACTATATGATGAATTTAAATAGTTAATAAAAACTTTCTAACATTAGTATTATGTTAGGAAGTTTTTTAAGAAACTTTATTTTACTGAAAGTAAGGAGAAGATAATGAAGATATTACAGATTTTAGCCCATCCAGATTATGATAATAAAAATAGAATTTCAAATCTACTAGCAAAATTAGGGGAAGAAGAGTTAAGGAAAAAATATAATAATATTACAACATTAAATCTATATGATCCTAAATGTTATATTCCTGTAATGGACAAACATATGTTTAATTATGATGATAAAGAATTAACTAAGCAGGAAGAAGCTGATAAGATAAGACAAGAAGAACTACTTAATATCTGGAAAAACTCTGATTATGTATTTATTTATATGCCGTTACATAATTTTAATGTTGTTTCAAAGTTTAAAGATTTCATAGATAATATTGTTATTGTTAATGAAACATTTAAGTGTGAAATAGAGACAATGGTAGGTTTGGATAATACTAATAAGCAAGTTACTTTTGTTATTACTAGTGGTGGAGAATTTGATAGTCATATTCAATATGTAAATTTAGATTTTGCTGTTCAGTATGTTAGAGGAGTTTTTAGTGTAATAGGAATAAATAAAGTTAAAATTATTCGCTCTCAAGGATTAGACCTAGTTCATAATGATAAACAAGCAATAGTAGAAAATACAAAAGAAGAACTAATAAAGCATATTAACTCATTATAAAAATAAAAACAGTGAGCAAGTACGTAACTTGTTCACTGTTTTATTGAATATCAAACTCAAGTTGTTTTTCACGAGAAGAAATAATCTTAAATTGGCCATTAGTCAGGTTGGCAATCCACGTTTCAAAATTACTATAATCTTCTTGCATTACATATATTGTATATATAAGTTTATCGGTATAATCAATATTATTAACAATAAAATTAGTTTTATCTATTTCATATTCTATTTTTCCGTTTAAACTATAATCTATTTCTAACTTTATTTCAAAAGCATCTTTTCTTTCAACTAATGTAGCATTCTTTAATGCATTAATAACTCCACCGCCATAAGCACGTACTAGCCCACCTGTTCCTAATTTTGTACCGCCATAATATCGTATAACAGTAGCACAGACATTTTTTATATTATTTTTAACAAGAACATCAAGCATAGGTGCTCCTGCTGTACCACTAGGTTCACCATCATCATTTGCTCTTGTAATTTCATTATTGTCTCCTACAACATAACAAGAACAAACATGAGTCGCATCGTAGTGTTTCTTCTTCATTTTTTGTATAAAGTCTCGAGCTTCTTCTTCGCTATTAATTCTAATAAGATGAGTAATAAAAGTAGATTTTTTTTCTACAAATTCATCATAAGAATCTTCTTTAATTGTAATAAAATTCTTTGCCATATACTCTCCTTAAAAATTTGAAATTTTAACATGTATTAATAATTATTATATAGGTTATGGAAAAAGTCAATAAGTAAGCAAACTTAATTAGGAGAAAAAGAAAAAGAACTTAGAGAAATTTTATCTCTAAGTTCCCGTTTTTTAATTATTATTATTGTTATTATTACCATCAGGTTTATTTTCATTACTTACTGTTGGATCATTATTTAAATCAGATTCAGAAAGTCTTTCAGGTAAGTTAGTTAGTTGATCATCTGAATCAAGTGAACCAATGAAGATAAGCCATACTGACGTCTAGGAAGTAAATTTTTAATCTTATATTCTTTTTCTAAGATTTGAATATGATTTTGATAGTAAATATTCAGTAGGTCAGTAGCGTTAGGTAATTCTAAATCTAAGTTATTTCGTAAGGCAGATGATGTATAAAGAAGTGAACTTGGTTTTGGATAATAATAGTATACCCCGTTATGCATTACATCATAACCATCTATTCTGTGTGAAACAATCTTCATATCGTTGTTGATAAACATTTTAATTGCAGAAGCAATTTGTGTTGAAGTAAGGTTGTGTTCTGTATTATCTCCAGCTATATTTATAACTTCATTAATTTTAGTTAATGCATTTAAACTTTTTGCTTTATCTATTAATGCATGAATTGCTTGTAGTTGTCGTTGACCACGTTCAATATCACTATCATAATATCTACTACGAACGAAAGCAAGCGCCTGTTCACCATTTAATGTATGCCAACCTTTAGTTAATTTAATAGTATTCATTTCTCCGTTAGCATTTTGTTCATCCATATCAAATGGAACATAAAGATCAATTCCACCAAAAGAATCGACAGCTTGTTCAAAGGCTTTGAAATTAATTAATACATAGAAGTTTATAGGTGTATCAAGTAAGTTTTCTACTGCATTAACAGTACCTTTTACATCGTTATAAGAGTGAGCGTGAGTAATTTTGTCAAAGAAATATGCACTATTATCACCTTCGTCTTCTTTCTTACGCATTAAAGTTAGAGAGTCACGAGGTATACTAACCATATCCATACGATTTTTTTGTTTGTTAACTGTAGCAAGAATCATTGAATCGGTTCTACTATTTTCTCTTGTCTGTCCTTCAGCTGCACGTGAATCATTTTCATCGATACCTAGCATAAGAATAGAAAACTTATTGAAGTTTGGATCAACTTCTGCAAGATAATCTACTTTTTTATAACCTTTATTAGTAGAGTTGTTGAAATTATATATTGTATATAAAGCAAATGCTCCTGTTGCTAATAAAATTACAGAAATTATAGAAATAATTATAGGTTTTAATTTTCCTTTTTTCTTTCTTTGTTGTTCCTGTTCTTGTCTTTTTCTATCTCTTCGTGATATTTTTTCATCCATTTTTGAAATAACCTCTTTAATATTTTTACATTTGATTTTTCTTATTATACTACAATTTATTCTGTATTACCATAAAAAAAATTTAATTTTTAAGGGAAAAATCTTTGATAAAAATTTAGTCTATATATTACAATAAAAGTAGTAATATTTGATATATAGGAGCTTATTATGCCAGAATTACCTGAGGTTGAAAATATAAAACTAGGTTTAGAAAGATAGTTTGAAAAAAATAAAAAAATTTTTAAGTGTTTACATATTCTGATACTGTAAAAAAGGACATGAATTAAATAAAATGCCAATAGTTAAACAAAGTCTCATTGATTTTTTTCGAATAATGTAGTAGGTAAAAAAAATTAAAGAATTGTCTAGACGAGGTAAATATTTATACTTAGCTTTGAATAAAGGATATATTATTACACATTTTGGTATGACAGGAGCATTTTTCTTAGTAAACGATATAGCTGAAATTACAAATAAAAATTATTATAAACATAGACATGTAATATTTGAATTAGATACTAACGAAAAGCTAGTTTTTAGCGATATTAGACGTTTTGGTGAATTAAGATATATTGAGAAAATTGATGAATTCAAACCATTTGTGAATTTAGCGCCAGAACCATTTGAGAAAAAAGCAAAACAGTATTTTTTAGATAAATTATTAGAGAAAAAATATAAAGATCAATCTATTAAGGCACTTTTATTAGATGGAAATGTATTTTGTGGATGTGGAAATATATATGATTGTGAAGTTTTATATAGAAAAAGAATTCATCCATTAACAAAAGCTTGTGAATTGACACTAAAGGAAAAAGAAGATTTATTTGATGAGCTAGTTTTTATATTAGAATGGGCTATAAAGGAGGGAGGTTCTACTATATCTGATTATGTGCATGCTGATGGAGGTGAAGGTAATATGCAAAACTCCATCAAATATATGGTAAGAAGAAATGTCCACTTGGACATGATGTTGAAAATATTAATATCAAAGGCAGATCGAGTCATTATTGTCCAGTTTGTCAAAAAAGAAATTAATAAACGAAAGGGGATTGTATGGAGAATACAATAGAATTTTCGAAAAAATACATAAGTATTATAATAGGATCGCTTATTTTTGCGGCAGGATTAGAATTCTTCCTAATTCCAAATAATATATTGGATGGAGGAGTAATAGGTATATCAATTATTGCTCGTCATTATATTGGATTGCCATTAGGGGTGTTTATATTTCTATTTAATATTCCATTTTTATTTTTAGGTTATAAACAGATAGGGAGAGGATTTTCAGTAGCTTCAGTATTTGGAATTATCGTACTATCGCTAGCTACATCATATTTACAAAAGTTTCCTCCATTAATAACAGACCCATTTTTAGCATGTGTCTTTGGGGGAATAATACTAGGGATAGGAGTAGGACTTGTTATTAGAAATGGTGGTACTTTAGATGGTAGTGAGATGTTCTCTATATATGCTACCAAAAAGTTACCTATATCAGTAGGTGAGATGGTATTAGGAATAAATGTAATAATATTTATTGCTTCTGGTTTTGTTTTTTCATGGGAAGCAGCACTTTATTCAATGATCAGTTATTTCATAGCATCTAAAGTAATGGATATTATAATTGAAGGGCTTAATGATTCTAAATCGGTAATGATTATAAGTAGTAATTACCAAGTTATAAGTCAAGAAATTCAAGATAGACTAGGACGTGGAGTTACACTTCTTCATGGAGAAGGTGGTTACACAGGACATGAAACAAAAATTATATTTTGTGTAATTACTCGTATAGAGGAGTCTAAGCTTAAGAAAATTGTTTTTAAAAATGATAGAGGTGCATTCTTATCTATCGGTACAGTTAGTGAAGTAAGTGGTGGTAACTTTAAGAAAAAAGATATTCACTAATAAAAAATCTCGTAGACTATATGTATTCTACGAGATTTTTTATTTTTAGTTGAGACTGTTTAAAAAAGTTTGGTTTGCTCTTAGTGATATTTAAAAAATAAGCAAAAATATATTAAATATGGTATAATATACTGATGGAAATTTTAAAGGATAAAAAGATGAAGATAAAAGAGATTATTGTAGTAGAGGGAAGAGACGATACAAATAGAGTGAAGGAAGCTATTGATTGCGATACTTTTGAAACTAATGGCTCTGCTCTAACTAAGAAGAAAATAGAAAGATTAATTTTCTTGGAGAAAACACGTGGATTAATAGTGTTGACAGATCCTGATTATGCAGGGAAAAGAATTAGAAATATTATAGAAAAAAATATACCAACAGCAAAACATGCTTATATTTCTAATAAAAAAGCAGTGGATAGCAAAGGGAAAATAGGAATTGAAGCAGCAAGTAAAGAGGATATAATTGCTGCAATAAAAAACCATTATACACCTATGGATGAAGTCAAAAATGATATTACAAATGAATTATTAATAGAGTTAGGTTTAGTAGGTGGTTCTACATCAAAAATATTAAGAGAGCAGTTATGTGAAAGAATTAATATAGGCTATACCAATGCTAAGCAACTTTTAAATAAGCTAAATATGTATAATATATCTAAAGATAGATTAATAAATGAAATGAAAAAAATAAGTAAAGGACAAAAATAATGATAGGAACACCAAAGAAAACTTTTGAGATTCTAAAAAAATATGGTTTTACATTTAAGAAGAGTTTAGGACAAAACTTCCTAATAGATGCAAATATATTAAATAGAATAGTAGATGGTGCAGGAATTAACGATAAGGTTGGAGTAATTGAAATTGGTCCAGGTATAGGTTCGTTAACAGAAGCTGTAGCCAAGAAAGCAAAAAGAGTAATTTCATTTGAAATAGATGGAAGATTATTACCGATTTTGTCTGAGACACTAGCTGATTATTCAAATGTAGAAATAATAAACAACGATATTTTAAAAGTAGATGTTGACAAAATAATTGAAGAGAAGATGTCTGACTGTGAGAAAATTATGGTAGTTGCCAATTTACCATACTATATTACTACACCAATTCTGACTTATTTAATTGAAAATACTAAAAGAATAGATGGATATGTGGTAATGATGCAACGTGAGGTAGCTAATAGATTAAATGCAAAAGTAGGAACAAAAGATTATAACTCATTGACAATACTTTTAAACTACTATACAAATGTAGAATATTTATTTACAGTACCTAAAAAAGTATTTGTGCCAGCACCTAATGTAGAAAGTGCTATAGTTAAAATTATGACAAAAGATAAAAAAGAGTTTGAAGCTGATAGTAAATTCTTTAAATTTGTTCGTTCTTGTTTTGTTCAACGTAGAAAAACATTGTTGAATAATTTAATTTCAAGTTACGGTAAGGATAAAAAACAAGATCTTCAGAACTCTTGTTTAGACAGTGAAATAGATTCGACAAGAAGAAGTGAAACTCTATCTTTAAGAGAATTTTATAATTTATATAATAACTTTGAAAAAAATAATGATTTGATTTAAAGGAATTTTTTTATGGAAGAAGTTAAAGAAATTATTACTAATTTTAGAAAAAATAGAGATTGGAGTAAATATGATAGCGAAAGTAATTTAGCAAAAAAAGTATAATTATTGAAGCAGCTGAACTATTAGAACATTTTCAATGGAATGAAGATGATTATAATAGAAAAGAAGTAAGTTATGAAATAGCAGATATACTTATATACTCATTAGCTATGTGTTATCATATGGATATTGATCCAAAAGAATTAATAAAAGAAAAATTAAAAGATGTAGCGAAACGTTATCCAGAAGTAAAATAAAAGTACAAAGGAAATTTCCTTTGTACTTTTTGTTTTTATTAATTTAAGGCTTTAGCATCTTTTCCTTTGTAGAAAATAGCGTATAGAATGGCTACTGCTACAGTTAGTACTGCACAAAGTACATAAATACCACTGTATGATAAGAATGAATGAACAGTACCTAATGCATAAGGCCCAAAACCAAGACCTAAGTCTAATCCAATAAAGTAAGTAGAAAGTGCAATACTTACTTTAGAAGATTCAACAAGTTTTAAGCATACAGCTTGTCCATTTGACATAAATGTTCCGTAACCAAGACCAATTAATGCACCAGATAATAATAGCATAAAGCTAGTAGTAGTATAACTTAGTGTTAATAATCCAATTGCAAGGAAAATAAAACTTGGATACATAACGGCATTTTCCCCTTTGGCATCAAATATTTGTCCAGCAAATGGTCTTGTTAAAGTTATGATTAAGGCATATACTACAAAGAAGAATGCTCCTGCAGTAGAAAGACCTAGGTTGTCAGCATATATTGATAAGAACCCAAGTACACTTGAGTAAGATAGACCAATAAGAAATGCTACAATAGAAATAAATAATACTTTATATTCTATAAAAGTATTTAGTGACCAGCTATTAAGTAATTTTTTGTGATCATCAGTTAGTTCAATATTTTGAACAGGGAATAAATAACAAGCTACAGTTACCAATACAGATAAAACAATTGCAAGAATGATTACTGATTTAAAACCAACAATTGGTAATAATAATATCCCAATAAATGGACCTATTGCAGCTGCTAAACTTGTGCTTAGACCATAGTAGTTAATTCCTTCACCGTTTCGTGATTTTGGAATATATGCCGTTACAATAGCGTTAGCTGCTGTAGAAATAGTACCGTATGCAAATCCATTAAGGAATCTAACAGTATCTAAAATAATAATATTAGTTGAAATAAGGTAAGCTATTGTAGTTATTAAATAAATAATAGCACCAAATCGTAACATTTGTTTACGTCCGATTAGTTCCAATTTTTTACCGATATAAAGACGGGCAATTAGTGTACCAATAATATAAATACCTGCTGCAAATCCGGCTTGAGCTGGATTTGCTCCAAGTTCAGATGTTGCGAATTTAGCGGTAATTACTACGAAACAGTAATATATTAAAAATACAATAAAGTTAATTGTTGTTATTGTTATAAAGCCTGTGTTGAATAATTTTTCTTTTTGAATATTTATCTGACTATCCATTAAAGTTCTCCTAATTAAAATATAGTTTAAAAATCACATAACATCTATAATACTCCTATGAAAATAGTTTTTGCAATAGAGAAATATTTTTCAAAAAAATGATAGATATTAAATTTTATTCACATTATTTAGATTAAAAAAAATGGTGCTAATTATAAAAACTTGATAAATCAATGATTTTTGCTCTAGTTTTAGATGAGAGATATACCTTATATGCCAAGTTATGTAAATGAAAAACGAATTATTTTTCAATAGTATTAATATAGTAACAAGAGCATATTTAAGAAAGTATATTGTTTAATAAATTCATATAAAATCTAATTAATATTTTTTTTAAAAAAATTTTTTTAAAAAAATAATATAAATTACATAAATAGATAAAAAAACAAGATATTTAAAAAAAAAGTGAATTAGAATTTTTCAGAATTTTTTTAATTAAATTCAATAAATATATTGACAATAAAAAAACAGTTGTTATAATGTAGTCAAGAATTAAAAGTAAGGAGAAAAAAGATTTATGAAACTGTATCGTGTTGACATATTACAACTAAATATTCGTTGGCAAAGCCACTAGATACAGAGTCGATCTTGTTTCTTTATTATAAAGCATAGATACGGCTCTCAGCGAGAAGTTAGTATCTATGTGGATTATTTGTGATGATATAATTAAGACCACATAGAGTTATCTAGGTGGTTTTTTGTTTTATATTTTATAGATGTAAAGACCACTAGATAGTATCTAGTGGTCTTTTTATATGGATACGCTTCTTAAAAATATAAAATTTTATTATTAACAAAAAAGGAGATAGGAAAATGAAATTAAATAAAATTTTTATAGCATTCGCATTATTATTAGTATGTGTTTTAGGGTATGGAGTATATTCAAGCAATAAAGGAGAAGATACTAATAAAACACAAAATAAAGAGGTTAAAGTAGGAGTTCTTCAATTATTAAGTCACCCGGCATTAGATCAGATTTATAAAGGTTTAGAGGATGGACTTGCTAAAGAAGGATATAAAGCAGGAGAAAACTTAAAAATAGATCTTCAAAATGCTCAAGGTGACCAAAGTAACCTAGCGAGTATGGGACAAAGTTAGTTACTGATAACAATGATATATTAGTAGGTATAACAACACCAGCAACTTTATCATTATCAAACGCAACAAAAGATAAACCTATTATAATGGCAGGTATTACTTATCCCGTTGAAGCAGGACTTATAAAATCAGAAGATAAACCTGGAAATAATATTACTGGTGTAAGTGATAGAACTCCAATAAAACAACAATTAGAAATTATGAAAAAAGTATTACCTAAAATGAAAAAAGTGGGTATCTTATATACAGCAAGTGAGGATAATTCAGTAAAACAAGCACAAGAAGCTGAAAAACTAGCTAAAGAATTGGGATTAGAAGTTAAAGTATCTAGTATTGCAAATACAAACGATATTCAACAAGTAACAGAAAGTCTTGCTTCAGAAACAGATGCGATTTTTGTCCCAATAGATAATACAATAGCAAGTGCAATGTCAACAGTTGTAAAAGTTACTGATGCTAAAAAAATTCCAGTGTTCCCTTCAGCAGATACAATGGTAGCAGATGGTGGAGTATTAGGAATTGGTGTTGACCAATATCAAATAGGTGTTGAAACAGCAAAAGTAGTAGCAAAAGTATTAAAAGGTGAAGATACTAAAAATATGCCAATCGTACTTGCTAATGAAGGTGTTATCTACTTAAACGAAGCTAAAGCAAAACAATTAGGAATAGAAATTCCAAATGAAGTTAAAGAAAAAGCAAAAGTTGTAGATAAAAAATAGTTAATTTGTTATGATATTTGGAGAGAAAATTTTTTTCAAAAAAATTTCTCTCCAAAATAATTTGATATTAAAAGATAATATCATAAAATTTTTTAAATAAGTATTAAAGAGGTAGAGGATGGATTTAATTATTTCAGCGATTTCTCAAGGTATGCTTTGGGGAATATTGTCGCTTGGATTATTTATAAGTTTTAGAGTTTTAAATATAGCTGATATGACAACTGAAGGAGCATATCCTTTAGGAGCAGCAGTTTGTGTTATTTGTATTCATAATGGTATTAATCCAATAATAGCTACGTTGATTTCAATATTAGCAGGTATGATTGCAGGATTAGTAACAGGTTTTTAATTACAGTGTGTAAAATACCAAGTTTATTAGCAGGAATTTTAACAATGACTGCTTTACTATCAGTAAACTTAAGAATAATGGGTAGGCCAAATTTAAGTTTAATAAATAAAGAGACGATTTTTAGTAAATTACAGAATTTACACCTGCCAACTCATTATGATACTGTTCTTGTAGGATTTATACTATCATGTCTAATAATAGGAGCAATGTCATTATTTTTTGCAACAGAATTGGGACAAAGTTTAATAGCTACAGGTGATAATGAAAAAATGGCAACAGCATTAGGAATATCTACAAAAACTATGACTATTTTAGGGCTTATGCTTGCGAATGGAATTATTTCTTTAGCTGGAGCAATTCTTGCACAGAACAATGGATATTCTGATGTAAATAGTGGTATTGGAGTTATCGTAGTTGCTCTTGCAGCGATAATAATAGGTGAAGTTGTATTTAAGGATGTAAGCTTTACAACTAGATTAGCATGTGTAATATTTGGTGCAATTATATATAGATTATTACTTGTAGGGGTATTAAAATTAAATATAATAGGGGCTAATGATTTTAAATTAGTTTCCGCTTTAGTTATTGCATTATTCCTTACATTACCACAATTAAAATTAAAAGCTAAGAGAAAGGATGTATAAAGATGTCATTTATAAAAATTAATAATATAGATAAAACGTTCTTTCCTGGTACAATAAGAGAGCAACATGCTCTAAAAAGTATAAGTTTGGAAATAAAAGATGGAGACTTTATTACTATTTTAGGAGGAAATGGAGCTGGGAAATCAACATTTTTAAATGCTATAGCAGGTTCGTTTTCTGTTGACTCTGGTGAGATTTTAATAGAGGATAAGGATGTTAGCAATATAGTAGAACATAAAAGGGCTGCATTTATTAGTAGAGTATTCCAGAATCCACTAGATGGAACAGCACCTCGTATGACTGTGGCTCAAAACATGTCGTTAGCTCTTAGACGTGGTAAAACTAGAGGTTTTAAAATAGGAACTACTAAAGAAGATAGAAAGTTATTTAAAGAATTATTATCAACATTAGACTTAGGCCTAGAAGATAGACTAGATAGTGAAATGGGACTATTATCTGGAGGACAGCGCCAAGCTATAGCGTTACTAATGGCTACTATGACAACACCAAAACTATTACTTCTTGATGAACATACGGCTGCACTAGACCCAAAAACTCAAAAGAAAATAATGGAGTTAACTAGAGAAAAGATTGAAGAAAAAAACTTAACTGCTCTTATGATTACCCATAATATTCAAGATGCTGTGAAATATGGGAATAGAATAATTGTACTTCATAGAGGAGAGTTAGTTCGCGATATAGGTAAAGAAGAGAAAGAAAAATTAGATGCAAAAGCTCTATATGAGTTGTTATACAATTTAGAAGAAAATGAATAATAATTAAAAACTGATTTCAAAAACATGGAATCAGTTTTATTCATTTTATATTCATCATAATTATGTATAATAGCGTTAGATAAGTTTTATTTTTACATTTTAATATTAATTAAGTAAAAATATAGTTGAAATTCAAGAGAGGAGAAAGTTATGAAAATACTTGTTGTAGAAGATGAACGTGATTTAAATAGAATAATTACAAAACACTTAAAGAAAAATAACTATAGTGTTGATAGTTGTTTTGATGGTCAAGAAGCATTGGATTTTATTAGTTATAGTGAATATGATTTGATTATAACTGATATTATGATGCCAAATGTTGATGGTTACGAATTTATAGATAAACTTCGTGCAAATAAGAATAATACACCAGTAATTATGCTTACTGCAAAAGATGCATTGGAAGATAAAATAGTGGGCTTAGATAGTGGTGCAGATGATTATATAGTTAAGCCATTTGAATTTGATGAATTATTAGCAAGAATTAGAGTTCTAATGAGAAGAAATTATGGTTTAGCAACAAATATAATTCAAATTGAAGAAGTTACTTTAGATTTAGCAAAAAAACAAGTTGCAAAAAGTGGTGAAATTATCGACTTGACAGGGAAAGAATATGAAGTGCTAGAATACTTAATGAAGAATAAAGGTAGTATATTAAGCCGTGACCAAATACTTAATCATGTATGGGATTATGAATATGAGGGAGCTTCTAACATAGTTGATGTAATTATAAAAAACATTAGAAAAAAACTAGATAGAGGAGAAGGAAATACAATTATTTATACAAAAAGGGGGTTAGGATATTTTGTTAAATAAAATAAAAAGAATAAAGTTTTACCCACATAAAAAAGTGTCATTAACTTTTAAAATTACTTTATGGTATACAACATTTATTGTGTTACTAATTGGCTCGCTTGTGGCAGGAGCATTTTTTGTAGGAGATAATGCTATTGAAAAAAATAGTAAGAAAAAGCTAATTGAAGAAGTAACAGAAATAGCAAATGGTTCGGATAGCTTTACAGCCTATGAGGATGGAATTACCTTGTCTGTATATGATAAAGATGGGAATTTGATTGCAGGTACTGTTCCAAAAAAATTTAAAGTTAATGATTTTAGTATAGGAGTCACTACAGAATATAAAGATACAAGTAATAATAGATATATATATTATGATTTAGAATCAAGTTCAAATAAATTAGGAAACGGGAAATATGTTAGAGGTGTAGTACAAGTTTCTAAAAATATTACAGGATGGATTTTACCACTTATTATCATTCTAGGGAGTTTAATTGTGATAGTTATAATTATGTATGGAGGTTATTTAATTATTAAAAATTCTTTAAAACCTGTAAGAGATATGACAGAAACAGCAGCGACAATAGCTACTAGCAATGATTTAAGTAAAAGAATAAATATTGATAAAGGATCTGATGAGATTCATAAACTAGGTTCAGTATTTAATGAAATGTTAGATTCATTAGAAAAATCTTCAAAAAGAGAGCGTCAATTTAGTTCGGATGTTTCTCATGAACTTAGAACACCAATTTCAGTTATTATGGCAGAAAGTGAATATGGTAAAAAACATACAGACTCTTTAGAAGAAGCAAAAGAATCTTTTGAGGTTATTGATAGGCAAAGTAAGAGAATGACAGTTATGATAAACCAAATTCTGGAGTTAGCAAGATTAGATAGTAAAATTGAAATAACTAAGGAAGAAATTTTATTTTCAGATAAACTTAAGAAGACACTTGAAGATTATGAAATACTATTTAATAATAAGAATATTAAATTAACACAAGATATTGAAGATAACATTAAGGTATTTGGAAATGAGATATTGATAATGAGAATGATAGATAATTTATTATCTAATGCTTTAAAAATATGCTAAATCAGAGGTAAATATAGTTTTGGCAAAGAAAAAAATAGTATAATTCTTGAGGTTGCTGATGACGGTATTGGTATAAGTGATGAGGAAAAAGTTAATATTTGGAATAGATTTTTATAAAGTAGATAAATCAAGGACTACAACTGAAGATAATTCTTCAGGATTAGGTTTATCAATCACCAAAAAAAATTATAGATTTACACAATTGGAAAAATAGGGGTACTTGACAATAATCCTAATGGAGCAAAATTTGTGGTGAATTTATAAAAAAATTAGAGGACATACAAAATATGATGTATGTCTTTTTTTACAAAAAAATAGAATCTTCATTTTATATTCATAATACATAGATATAATAAAAAAATACAAATAAAAGATGTGGACTTTTATTTTACATTAGCCAATAAAATAAATAAATAATACAAAAAGAATGGAGAGAAATAAAAATGGTAAACAAAATTAATAACAATGAAATTGAAACAACTGAAGGTGTAGATACAGAAAATACAAGCTATACAGAAAATGAATTTAAGGAAGAATCGCAGAAAAATAGAAGGAGATTCTTAAAACCAATTATCATCGGAGCATTATCTACTTTAGTGGTTGGAGGAGCAGGAGTCTACGCTTACGATAAGTATGAAACTACACAAAAAGCAAAAATAGAAGAAGCTTATTCTAAAATTAAGATGAATGTTGGTACACAAACGAATTCTGAAAATAATAATAACACTGATGAAAGTAATTCAAATTCAAATGTTACTCAACAAAATCTACAAGATATGAAATCACAAGAGGATATTCGTAAAATAATTTCAGAAGCAATATCAACGTCTGAACAAGATATTAATTTTACTAAAGTTAGACCTAAGTATAAAGATGACCATTCTTATAAAAAAACAATGGATCATCGTTATATATTTATGATGTAGAAGCAAGAGCTAATGGACTAGAATATGATTTAAAAAAATAGATGCAGTGTCTGGTAAAAATTTTTAAAAAGTAGAAATAGATGATTAAAAAAAAACTAAAGATTATGTACTGACCCCAAAAAGTTAGACTAAAAAAATCTAACTTTTTTTGGGGTCGGTATTTTTATGTCAAAATACACATTTGAATTTTTTTAAAAAAAGTAGTACCAGAGTATATAAATGAAATACATAAGTATAAGATTATTAGCGGAAAAAGTATGATATAAATTCTCATAATAATATTGAAATTGGGGTTGCAAAATATAAGAAATAGGGAGATGAAGGATTGCGTCATTCAAGAAAAAAAGAATATTCTTTCGAAAAAAAGATATTTGTTGTAGAATTATACTTAACAAGTGACCTCTCATACAATGACATAGCTTTACAAGAAGGTATAAATAATCTATCACTTATTTGTAACTGGGTTCATCTCTTCAGAGTAGCTGGTCCTGATGCATTGAGAGAACGAAGGAAAGGTCGGGAAATTTCAATGGCTAAATCAACTAAAAAGTTAAGTAAGAAAACAACAAGTCAAACCACAAATGATAATATATCTAAAGAATATGTAAAAGAATTAGAAGATCAATTACTACAACTAAGGATAGAAAATGCATTTTTAAAAGAAGCGAGGAGATTGCGTTTATCGGAAGAAGCAGAAATGAAAAGAAGGCGCAAATTATAAGCAGTCTCCGAGGAGAATTCATATTGAAAGATCTTTACTACACTATCCTAAGTCTAATATTTTAGGGGTAGATTAGACATACAAAATATGATGTATGTCTTTTTTTTTTTTACAAAAAAAATAGAATCTTCATTTTATATTCATAATATATAGATATAATAAAAATACAAATAAAAGATGTGGACTTTTATTTTACATTAGCCAATAAAATAAATAAATAATACAAAAAGAATGGAGAGAAATAAAAATGGTAAACAAAAATTAATAACAATGAAATTGAAAACAACTGAAGGTGTAGATACAGAAAAATACAAGCTATACAGAAAATGAATTTAAGGAAGAATCGCAGAAAAATAGAAGGAGATTCTTAAAACCAATTATCATCGGAGCATTATCTACTTTAGTGGTTGGAGGAGCAGGAGTCTACGCTTACGATAAGTATGAAACTACACAAAAAGCAAAAATAGAAGAAGCTTATTCTAAAATTAAGATGAATGTTGGTACACAAACGAATTCTGAAAATAATAATAACACTGATGAAAGTAATTCAAATTCAAATGTTACTCAACAAAAATCTACAAGATATGAAATCACAAGAGGATATTCGTAAAATAATTTCAGAAGCAATATCAACGTCTGAACAAGATATTAATTTTACTAAAGTTAGACCTAAGTATAAAGATGACCATTCTTATAAAAACAATGGATCATCGTTATATATTTATGATGTAGAAGCACGAGCTAACGGTCTTGAATATGATATAAAAGTTGATGCAGTTACTGGTAAAATTTTAAAAGTAGAAATAGATAATTAAATAATAGACCTAAAACTTAATGTTTTAGGTCTATTTATTTTATCCTAGATACTGTCCAATTAGTATTCCTATATAAGTACCTATAATATAACCTAGAGTTCCAACTAACATACTTGGGGCTACTAGTTTTTGCCATCCTTTAGAAATGGCCATCGCAGCTGCTGTGGTTGGACCACCAATATTTGCATTTGATGCAAGAATAGCTTCTTCTAAGGTGAAACCAAATATTTTTGCCGCAATAAATGTTACAAGCATATTAATTAATACCATAATTCCACAAAACAGAAGTAATAAAGGTGACTTCTCAATAATTGCTTCTATAGAAGCTGGAATTCCTATAACAACAAAGAAAATGTATATTAAGAATGTACCTATTTCGTTTGCTCCGTTAAATGAATTAAAATATTTTGGAAATATTGATGCAAATCCAACAGTTAATGTAGTTACTAGTAAGTATTTATTTGAAATAAATGTAATTAAAGATGAGTCTCCTAAATTGCCTATATATTTAGAAAGAGTAAAACTAATTGCAACAATAACTACAGCTGTAGCAAAAGTAAATGCAATATCAGTAACACCTACTGTGGCTTTTGAAGAACTACTTTGCTCTTTGATTTCTACGTCATTAGAATATGAAGTCTTAAAATACTTTTTAAAGAAAGTTATGTTAGGAATTAATATTAATACGAAGAAATATAATACCATAAGTAAATTATCGCTGACTGTTGCAGCAGATATTAAATCTCCAGGGACTTCAAATGCAGAAGAGACTGCAACAAAATTCACGCCACCGCCTATATATGATCCTGTCATCATTCCAGCTATTTTGTTTAAAACTGGTATAAAGTTGTGTAATGCTAAGTAACCTATGGCAGCACCTATGATTGTTCCAACAGAACTTATAAGGAAAATAATAGTCATCCTTCCGCTATCTTGCCAAATTTTTCTTAGGTCACATTGGAAGAGAAGCATGGCAACAGCTATAGGAACAACATATCCCCAAATGCTATCATAAACCGGTGATTCAAGTGGGATAACTTTAAGATTACTAAGTGTTGCAGCTATTACAAGTCCAATTATGGCCCCGCTAACTTTAGCCGCCCACTTATATTTTCCTTCTAAATAAATACTAAGTGTAGCTATAAAAATGATAATAGCCCAAAGAGCCCATATATTGTCTTTATCTATCATAAAATTTATTCTCCCCATATATTATTTTTAATTATAATTATATCAAAAAATGAGAAAAAAAAAAGATTTAGTAATAGTTTTCAATTATATTACTAAATCTTTTATAATTATTTATTTTTTCTACCATTATATATATAGTATCCAAATAGGATGGCTAATATAATATATATATTAAAAATTAGGATTGTTAACATAAAAAAATAGTGGCACTATATGAAGTTCTCATTAATATTCCTTGTATAATTTGTGGACTAAATAATAGAAAAAAATACAAACGAGCTTTTTAATTTTTTTCTAGCAAAAAAAATATTAATAATCCGAGTAATAAAACTAATAAAATAATCGCAAGATATCTATTGATTATTATATTGAAAATTACAGGAAACTTGATGAAAATCAAAAGTAAATCATTGCCGCAATAAGCAAGACAATAATAGTGATAATTGTATTTTTTCGTTTGAATTGATAATTTACTTTTTGTAGTATAAAAGTAAATATAATGTAAGTAAGAACACCCATAAACTAATAATGCTAATACAGCAGCTTCCATTATGTTTAAATAGGCAAATGGATTGGCTAGTATTGGCGAGAAGTAAAATAAAACATAAATAAGTGTTGCTACAAAGTTATTTCTTTTTAGTATTGTCATATAAAACCTCCGAACTTCTATGTAAATAGACCAGATATTAAATATGAGATAAAATGAAAATACAACAATTATTATTATGACAACTATAGCGCTTGTATTAAATATTAACAATAGTGGTAATGAAATTATGATACTTAATATAGGTGTATAGATTTTTCTTTCGCAAAAATATGATATTAATAAGGTAATAGCAAAAGAAGAAAAAGTATACATTAATATTAAAGTAAATCCTGCTTTATCACTGGCACCATTATAATATTTTTATAAATAATAAGGGTATAAGATAGTACAGTCCAATTGATAACGCAAAATTGTAAAATAAAGTTCTTTTGTCCATAATTTAACTCCAAAATGTTATTTTACATATAATTGTAATATTTTATTTATTTCAAGTCTAGTAATTTTGTATAAGATAATATAATAATATTTTTTTGAAAGTATAATAGCGTTTTAATTTACACTTGTGAAAATCTTATAATTAGAGTAAAATAATTATAATAATACAATAAAAGGAGAGAATAAAATAATGGCAAAAGTTCATGTATTTGATCATCCGTTGATTCAACATAAATTATCATTTATAAGGGATAAAAAGACTGGATCTAAAGATTTTAGACAGCTAACTAATGAAGTAGGTTCACTTATGGCTTACGAAATTACTAGAGATTTACCTTTAGAAGATGTAGTAGTTGAAACACCGATTCAAAAAACAACTTGTAAGAGATTAGCAGGGAAGAAAGTTGTGTTTGTTCCAATTTTACGTGCTGGACTAGGAATGGTAGATGGATTAATGAATTTAATACCTTCAGCAAGAGTTGGACACGTTGGATTATATCGTGATCCAGAAACACTTCAACCACATGAGTACTTTGTAAAAATACCAAGTAATCCAGAAGAACGTTTATTCATTGTAGTAGATCCGATGTTAGCAACTGGTGGATCAGCGATTGCCGCTATAGATTCATTAAAACAAAGAGGTGTTAGTGACATTAAATTTATGTGTTTAATAGCAGCTCCAGAAGGGGTTGAAGCATTACACACTGCCCACCCAGATGTTGAAATATTTATTGCAGGTTTAGATGAAAAACTTAATGATCACGGTTATATCGTACCTGGATTAGGGGATGCCGGCGATAGAATATTTGGAACTAAGTAAAAAATAAAAATATTTTCAAAAAGTTGTATAAAATTTAAGAAATAACTAGTAAATTGAAAAAAAAAGTAATATAATTATTATATATTTCTTATAATTTATGAAAATAAACATTTTTGAAATATAGTAATAATAATTTCCAAGCGAAAAGAGGTGAGGGGAATATATGGAAGAGCATACTTACCTTATTACCAAATTATTTGGTTATGATATTACAGTCAATATTCCTAGTGTAATAACAACCTTATTAACAGTTATTTTAACCTTTATATTTGTAATGTTTTTAACTAGCAGAGTAAAGTTAAGACCAGATAGCAAGCGTCAAAATGCTGCAGAGCTACTAGCTGTTTTTGTTAGTGATAATGTTATTAAAGGTAATGTGGACTGGAAAAAATATGGTAAAGGTTTATGGGCAACTGCTTTAACATTAATTACATTTATAGCTGTTGCAAATACCATAGGGGTGCTAATTGAGGTGAGCTATGATGGAGTTATATATGTTAACTCTATTACTGCAGATCCAACATTTACGTTTACAATGGCTGTTTTAGTTATTGTGTTTACCCATTATGCTGGACTTAAGTATAAAGGGCCAAAGCATTATGTAGGAACTTATACATCATCAGGTATAGGTATTACACCATTTAAAATTATTGAAGAGTTTACAAACTTAATGACTTTTTCAATGCGTTTATACGGTAATATCTATGCAGGTGAAATATTATTAGCACTATTAGCTACACTTACAACAGCAGGGTTCTTTGGTGCAATAGCTGGAATGGCAGGTTTAGTAGTATGGAAAGGATTCTCGCTATTTATTGGTTTTATCCAAGCATACATCTTTACTGTATTAACATTCATTTATTTATCACATAAAATTAGTGATGAACATTAATTTAAAAAACGCACTAAAAGTGCAAAAATCTAATAATTAATAAAATTCATTTATTATCCAAGGAGGAAAATATAATTATGGTAGAATTAATTGGAGCAGGATTAGCAGCAGGATTAGCAGCAGTTGGTGCTGGTATCGGTAACGGATTTTTATTCGGTAAATTTATAGAAGGTGTATCTCGCCAACCAGAATTAGAGTCAAGATTAAAATCAAATGCTTTCGTATTATTCGCACTTGTAGAAGCGGTACCTATCTTAGCAATAGTTATCTCATTCATCATTTTAGCAAAATAGTTAATTTTAGTATTAAAATAAAATAACTAAGAAGAATAGGAGCAGTTAGTAAATGGAAAATTTAGTATTTTTAGCTACTGAACACTCTTCTCATCAAGGTTTTAATCTAGGAAATATGGCTATTAACATTGTAGCTGTATTAATCTTATTAGTATTACTGAAAAAATTTGCTTGGGACAAACTTATTGATATGTTAGATGAGCGTCAAAAATTAGTTGAAGGTCAACTAGATGATGCTGCTAAAAATCAAAAAGAAGCGTTGAATTTACTTGAAGAAAATCAGGAAAAATTAAGAAATGCGCAACAAGAAATCAAAGTTATGATGGAAGATGCTCGTGAACAATCTAAGGTTGAAAAACAAGCTATTCTTGAAGAAGCGCGTAAACAAGCAGAACAATTAAAAGTAAATGCTCAAAGAGATATTGAGGATGAGAAGAAAAGAGCACTTGAAGAAATCAATAAACAAATTGCTGATTTATCTGTGCTTGTAGCTTCGAAAATTTTAGAAAAAGAATTAGATGGCTCAACACAAAGTGAATATGTTGATAAAGTCATTAAAGAGGTAGGGGTGAAATAATGAGTAAATCAGTATTAGCTAATAAAATTGGATATTCATTATTTGAAGTTGCAAAAGAAAATAATTCTTTGAAAGAAGTTTCATATGAATTAAATGAAGTTGCAAAAGTAATAAATGAAAATTCGGATTTTGTTACATTGATGAACAACCCTAATATAGAAAGAATAAAAAAAATCAATTTGATAGATGCTTCATTTGTTGGTGTGAATAAACACATAATAAATGTAGTAAAAATTTTAGCAGATAATCTGCAAATCTCATTAATAAATTTTGTCTTAGAACAATTTGATGAATTGTATAGTAGATATTCAAATAGCGTTGTTGTTAAAGTTGAATCAGCTTCGCCATTAACTGAAATTCAGTTAGAAAATCTAAAAGAGAAACTTAAGAATGAGTTAGAATTAGATAAAGTAGAGATTAATAATTTAGTTGATGAAAGTCTTATAGGTGGTTTAAAAATAACTTATAATAATAAAGTTGTTGATGCTAGTATTAAGGCTAGATTAAATGCTTTGAAATCAAAAATTTCTGCTGTCTAAAAGAAGTTGAAACAAGGAGGGACATAAATGGCTATTAAAGCTGAAGAGATTAGTGCATTACTAAAATCACAAATAGAAAATTATCAGTTTGAAGTTAAGTCAACAGATGTCGGATCAGTTATAGAAGTAGGGGACGGTATAGCACGTGTATACGGTCTAAATGAAATAATGAGTGGTGAACTAGTAGAGTTCACTAAGACTGGAGTTATGGGACTTGCTCAAAACCTTGAAGATACAAATGTTGGTATTGTAATTTTAGGGCCAACTACTGATATTAAAGAAGGAGATGAAGTTCGTCGTACTGGACGTGTTATGGACGTTCCTGTCGGTGAAGAGCTAATTGGACGTGTAGTTGACCCATTAGGTCAACCAGTTGATGGACGTGGACCAATTAATATTACAAAACGTCGTCCTATTGAATCACCAGCAGTTGGTGTTATGGGACGTAAATCGGTATCTGTTCCTTTCCAAACAGGTATTAAAGCGATTGATGCATTAGTACCAATCGGACGTGGACAACGTGAGCTTATCATTGGAGATAGACAAACAGGGAAAACTGCTGTTGCTATTGACTCGATATTAGCACAAAAAGGACAAGATGTTATCTGTATCTATGTTGCAATAGGTCAAAAAGAATCTACTGTACGTAGTGTTGTAGAAACTCTTAAAGAACATGGTGCATTAGATTATACAATCGTAGTTACAGCTGCGGCATCTCAACCAGCACCACTTCTTTACATTGCACCTTATGCAGGGGTAGCGATGGCAGAAGAGTTTATGTTTAATGGTAAAGATGTAGTTATTGTTTATGATGATTTATCAAAACAAGCAGCTGCATATCGTGAATTATCATTATTATTAAAACGACCACCAGGTCGTGAAGCATATCCAGGGGATGTATTCTATCTACATAGTCGTCTTCTAGAACGTGCTGCTCGAGTAAATGAAGATTTTGGTGGAGGAAGTATTACTGCTCTTCCATTCGTAGAAACTCAAGCTGGAGATATTTCAGCATATATTCCTACAAACGTAATTTCAATTACAGATGGACAAATCTTCTTACAATCTGATTTATTCTTCTCTGGTATTAGACCAGCTATTAACGCTGGACTTTCAGTATCTAGGGTTGGTGGATCAGCGCAAATTAAAGCGATGAAAAAAGTTTCAGGTACATTACGTCTTGACTTAGCATCTTATCGTGAATTAGAAAGTTTTGCTCAGTTCGGTTCTGACTTAGATCCTGCAACTCGTGAAAAACTTGAACGTGGTAAACGTACAGTTGAAGTATTAAAACAAGACTTACATAAACCACTACCTGTAGAAAAACAAGTTATGATTCTTTATGCTTTAACTCATGGGTATTTAGATGATGTTGAAGTTAAAGATATTCACAGATTTGAACAAGAACTATATGCTTATTTAGATGCTCATGAAACAGAAGCAGTTAAACATATAGTAGAAACTAAAGACTTACCAGATGAAAAAGTAATGAATGAAGCAATTGAAGCTTTCAAAAAAACTTTTTCTTAGAATCCAAAAGTAGAGAAAAGGTGGTGAACTAATTGGCGTCACTTAGAGATATTAAAAACAAAATCAATTCTACAAAGAAAACTAGTCATATAACTAAAGCGATGGAGATGGTATCAACATCAAAATTGTTAAAAGCACAAACTAACACTCAGAAATTTTATCCATATATGAATAAAATGCAAGAAGTTATGGGGACAATTTTCGGAGGTAATGAGAATATAAAACACCCAATGTTAGAAAAAAGAGAAGCTAAGAAAACTCTTTATGTAGTAATCACTAGTGATAGTGGATTGTGTGGTGGATTCAATTCTAATATAATTAGAAATTTTGTCAACACAGTAAATGAAAGACACACTGAAGGTGATTATGGTATTGTTGCAATAGGTAACTATGGGGCAGAATTCTTTAGAAAAAATGGCTATAATGTAATTGATAGTTTTAGAGATATACCAGATGAGCCAAGTTTCACACAGGTTAAAGAGATTACTAATAAGGTAGTAGGTTACTTTATTGATAAAGAATACGATAAAATTTATTTACACTACAATCACTTTGTTAGTATGATTCAACAAGTTGTTACAGAAAGCCAAGTTCTTCCTATAGAAGACACTAATCAATTTAAGGATTCTAACAATAAAGTAACAGGTGCTTACGAATTTGAACCTGGTGAAACAGCGGTATTAGATGTCTTGCTACCACAATATGCAGAAAGTATGATTTATGGAAGTATATTGGATAGTAAAGCTAGTGAACATTCTGCAAGAAAAACAGCGATGAAAAATTCGACTGATAATGCAGGTAATATTATTGATACACTTACGATTAAATATAATCGTGCAAGACAAGCTGCTATTACTCAAGAAATTACAGAAATTGTAAGTGGAGCAGCAGCGGCAAAATAGTAAATAAGAAAGGAGAAGCTATTAAGTTAGCAAACAACATATGAATAAAGGTTATATTCTCCAAGTTATGGGACCTGTAGTAGATGTAAAATTCGAATCAGGGCATATGCCTAATCTATTAAATGCACTTGAAGTATTTGTAGATAAAGGTGATGGAAAAAAAGAAAAATTAGTACTTGAAGTTTCTTTAGAAATTGGTGATAACGTTGTAAGAACAATTGCAATGTCATCAACTGATGGATTAAATAGAGGAGCTGAGGTAGTAGATACAGGAGCTCCAATTTCTGTTCCTGTAGGAAATTATACATTAGGACGCGTGTTTAACGTGCTAGGAGAAGCAGTTGACCACGGTGAAGAACCTGGAGCAGAAGTACAAAAAGAGTCAATTCATAAAGAAGCTCCAACATTTGAACAATTATCTACACACGTTGAAGTATTAGAAACAGGTATTAAAGTTATTGACTTACTTGCTCCATATATTAAAGGTGGTAAAATCGGTCTATTCGGTGGTGCCGGAGTTGGTAAAACGGTTCTTATCCAAGAACTTATTAATAACGTTGCTCAACAACACGGTGGACTTTCAGTATTCACTGGAGTAGGAGAGCGTACTCGTGAAGGTAATGACTTATACTATGAAATGAAAGATTCAGGAGTTATAAACAAAACTGCCATGGTTTTCGGACAAATGAATGAGCCACCTGGTGCACGTATGCGTGTTGCATTAACAGGATTAACAATGGCAGAATACTTCCGTGATGAAGAAGGGACAAGACGTTCTTTTATTCATCGATAACATCTTCCGTTTTACACAAGCAGGATCTGAGGTTTCTGCGTTATTAGGACGAATGCCATCAGCCGTTGGTTACCAACCAACTCTTGCTACAGAGATGGGACGTTTACAAGAACGTATTACATCAACTAAAAAAGGATCTGTTACATCTATCCAAGCAATTTATGTACCCTGCCGATGACTATACTGACCCGGCACCAGCTACAACGTTCGCTCACTTAGATGCTACAACAAACCTTGAACGTGCGTTAACAGAGATGGGTATCTACCCAGCGGTTGACCCACTAGCTTCTACATCAAGAGCTTTAGCTCCTGAAATCGTAGGAGAAGAACACTACCAAGTTGCGACAAGAATTCAAAGAACTCTTCAAAAATATCGTGAATTACAAGATATCATTGCTATCTTAGGTATGGATGAACTTAGTGATGAAGATAAGAAAACAGTTGATAGAGCACGTCGTGTTCAATTCTTCTTATCTCAAAACTTCCACGTTGCTGAACAGTTTACAGGGCAACCAGGATCGTATGTACCAGTTTCTGAATCAGTTCAGGCATTTAAAGGTATCTTAGATGGTAAATATGATAATATTCCTGAAGACTGCTTCCGTCTTGTAGGTGGAATTGAAGACGTATTAGAAAAAGCTCGTAAACTAGGAGTAGAAGTATAATACAACAGGAGGTAAATAAATGAATACTTTAAATGTAAGTATTGTTACTCCTAATGGAGAAGCTTACAGAGCTGAGGAAGCTTCTATGGTTGTATTAGGGACTACAAGTGGACAAGTAGGGATAATGGCTAACCATGTTCCTATGGTTGCTTCATTGAAAATTGGTCCATTAAAAGTGGTTTTTCCTGATGGAAAAGAAGAAATATTAGCAGTAAGCGAAGGTTTCGTAGAAACACATAAAGATAAAATAACTGTAATTGTTCAAACAGCTGAATTGGACAAAGATATAGATGTAGAGCGTGCAAAACGTGCTAAAGATAGAGCAGAGAAAAGAATTGCTGAAAATCAAGAAGGTTTAGACGTTCGTCGAGCTCAACTTGCACTTGCAAAAGCTCTTACTCGTATAAAAGTTGCAGAAAAATAATTTTAAAAGATATACGTTAGATAATCATTTAATGTATATCTTTTTTTACTTTCATAATATTTGAAAATTTTTTAAAAATATAGTAAAATTATTTAATTAATACATAAAAGAAAGAGGTTAAATTAAACCATATGGATCTCAGTATCTTAATTAAAATTATAGTAATAATATTATTATTAGCCGCATCAGCGGTGTTTGTAATGTTCGAATTTGCATTAGTAAAGCTACGACCTACGAGAATTAAAGAAATAGCTGAAGATGGAAATAAAACAGCTAAAATACTCTTGAAAATGGTTGATCAATTAGATCATTACTTATCGGCAACACAATTAGGTATTACTATTGTGTCTTTAGGACTAGGTTGGCTTGGTGAATCAACGTTTCATGCATTGTTTAATCCTATATTCGAAGTGTTTAAGTTAAATGAAACATTAACTCATACTATTTCATTAGTTGTTTCATTTGGGTTTATGACACTACTTCATGTTGTATTAGGTGAATTAGTACCAAAAACAATAGCGATTCAGTCTGCAGAGAAAACATGTTTTAAAGTAGCTTGGCCAATGTATTGGTTTGACAAGGTAATGCGTCCACTAGTATGGATATTAAATTCATTAGCAAATGTAATTGCAAAGCTATTTGGATTTGAACCTGCTTCAGAACATGATGATATTCATAGTGAACAAGAACTTAGAACAATTATGAAGTTATCTCGTGCTCATGGACAAATTAACGATATAGAGTATCGTTATGTAGAAAGAGTATTTGAGTTTGATAATAAAATAGCAAAAGAAATAATGACGCCAAGAACAGAGGTGGAAGCTATTGACCTGAGCGACTCATTAGGAATCATAACGAGACAAATGAAGCAAGAAGAATATACACGTTATCCAGTTATTGAGAATGGAGATAAAGACCAAATAATAGGGATACTAAATGTAAAAAAATTATTATTTACAGATAAAAAAATTGAATCAACAGAAGATTTAGAAGAATATATAACACCAGCTATTAAAGTGTTCGAACATACTCCAATCTCACAAGTATTAGCTATTATTAAACAAAATCGTGAACATATGATTGTTATTACAGATGAGTATGGTGGAACAAGTGGAGTAGTTACACTTGAAGATATAGTAGAGGAATTAACTGGGGAAATTCGTGATGAGTTTGATGAAGATGAACTAAGTTTAGTTAAAAAACTAAAAAATGGTCACTACCTAGTAGATGGCTGGGTTCCTATACAAGATGTAAATGCATTATTTAAAGTGCAATTACCACACGAGGAAGTAGATACTATAGGTGCATATGTTTATATGCAAAAATATGAGGCTAAAGTCGGAGCTGTATATTCAATAGATAAATTAACTTTTGTTGTTAGAAAAGTTGAAGAACACCAAATCAGAACGTTAGAGGTTTGGAAAGAAAAATAATAAAGAAACGATTGAAAATTTTCAATCGTTTCTTTTTTTCGTTATTTTTATTTTATCTCTACACAGAAATATCCGGTATTGGTTAAATTAATAAATAATAATATAGAAAATATTAAATTAATATGTTTTAAATATTATTGTAAACAGATTGTAATGGCTAAATAAATTAATTTTCCTTTACTAATCCGAACAATAATGGTATTATATACTTATAATATACGAATTGAGGAGTATGAAGTATAAAATGAAATTAAAACGAAGTGAAAGAATAGTAGTAATGACGGAATATTTATTAAATAATCCTAATAAACTAATTCCTTTAACTTACTTTGTGACGAAATTTAATCAAGCAAAATCGTCAATAAGTGAAGATATTCATATTATAAACAGGTTTTAAAGAAGAGAATATTGGAGAAGTAAAAACTCTTGCTGGAGTAAGTGGTGGTGTAATTTTCACACCTACATTAGTAGAAGAAGATGCAAGAAAAATACTTGACGATTTCATTGAAAAAATATCAGAGGGTGATCGACTTTTAGCTGGTGGTTATATATTTATGTCGGATATAGTAGGGAATCCAAGTTTAATGAACAAACTTGGAAGAGTTATAGCTACTGTGTATAAAAATAAAGAAATTGATGCAGTAGTTACAGTGGCTACTAAAGGTATTCCGGTGGCGTACGCAATAGCATCTATATTAAATAAACCAGTTATTACAATAAGACGAGATAATAAAGTTACAGAAGGAACTACTGTTGCGATAAACTATGTTTCTGGCTCTACAAAGAAAATTGAAACAATGATTTTATCTAAGAGAAGCTTAAACAATCATTCTAAAGTATTATTAGTAGATGATTTTATGCGTGGTGGTGGCGTACTTACAGGTATGGAAAGTTTGATGAATGAATTTGATGTGGAAGTTATAGGAAAAGTTATATTAACACAATGTTATGACTCACCTAGAGAACATGAAAATGATTATTTATATTTATCAAAAATAGAAAATATTGATGAGTACAATGGTTCATTTGATGTTAAAATAGGTAATGTAATAGAAAAACTAAAAGAAGTAGAGAAAGAGGATTTAACTAATGAGTAATAAAAGATATGCAGTAATTTTGGCAGCTGGTAAAGGAACAAGAATGCAGTCTAAGTTGTATAAAGTATTACACAAAGTATGTGATAGAACGATGGTTGAACTTGTTCTAGATAGTTTAAATGATTTAGAGATGGAAGATGTAATTACAGTTGTTGGTCACGGAGCTGAAAGAGTAAAAGAAGTTTTAGGTGAGAGAACAAAATTCGTACTTCAAGAAGAACAATTAGGTACAGCTCATGCAGTTAAAATGGCAAAAGAAGAATTACAAGATAAAGAGGGTACTACTATTGTAATGTATGGAGATACTCCTCTAATCCGTCCTGAAACTATTAATAACATGTTAGATCATCATGAAAGAACAAATGCCAAGGCAACAGTTCTTACTGCGATAGCGGATGACCCATTCGCTTATGGTAGAATTATCCGTGATGTTAATGGAAAACTTGTTAAAATTGTAGAAGAAAAAGATGCTACTGAAAAAGAAAAACAAATAAAAGAAATCAATTCAGGTATATATTGTTTTGACAATAAGCTTTTATTTGAAATGCTAGAAAAAGTGAAAAATGACAACAAACAAGGTGAGTATTATCTACCAGATGTATTGGCATTAGTTCGTGAGCAAAAAGAAATAATCGAAACATATTTATGTGACGATTTTGATGAAACTTTTGGAGTTAATGATAGAGTAGCACTGGCATATGCAGAAAATGTAATGAGAAATAGAATTAATACTAAACATATGCTTGCTGGAGTAACGTTAGTTGATCCTAATAATACATATATTGCTCCAAATGCTATTATTGGACGTGATACAACAATTTATCCAAATGTTACTATTAAATCAAACACAGTAATCGGAGAAGATTGTCAAATTAAACCTAACTCATTCTTAGAAAATGTAGTAATAGGAAATGGAGTAAAAGTTTTATCTTCAACAATCAGTGATTCTAAAGTAGGAGACCATACAACAGTAGGACCATATGCACATATTAGAAATAACTGTGAGCTTGGTGAAAATGTAAGAATTGGTAACTTTGTTGAACTGAAAAATACAACATATGGAAATGGTTCTAAGACAGCTCATTTAAGTTATTTAGGTGATGCTACTGTTGGTAATAATACAAACATTGGTTGTGGCACAATTACAGTTAACTATGATGGAAAAAATAAATTTAAAACAAAAGTAGGTAGTGATACTTTTATTGGATGTAATTCTAACTTGATAGCACCACTTGAAATTGGTGATGGAGTTGTTGTTGCTGCAGGTACTACTGTAACTGAAAATGTTCCAGATGATGCATTAGTAATTGCTAGAATGAAGCAAGAGAATAAAGTAGGATATGCTAAAAAATTACCTGCTGGAAGAAAATAACAATATATTTTGCTAAAGGAAATGAATAATTGTTATACAAAAAAAAAATTTATTAATCTGTAGTAGTAAAAGAAGAAAATTATTTTTAATTTATATATACAAGAAAATATAAAAAAAGTGAAAAGAGTGAATTATAAGTGAAATAACTATAATTTCACTCTTTTTTAACTTGAAATAAAAAGATGAAAAGTATATAATTACTATAAAGAGAATGTGTACTAGAAAAAATAATTGTATTATAATAATAAATGAGGAGGCAAAGCAGTGAAATCAAAACATCAAAAAATATTAGAATATATTAAAAGCTTACCGATTGGTAGTAAAATTTCAGTACGACAAGTAGCCAAAGAATTAAAAGTGAGTGAAGGAACAGCATATAGAGCTATTAAGGAATCAGAAAACCGCGGTTTTGTGTCTTCAATCGAGCGTGTTGGAACTGTAAGAATTCAGAAGAAAGAACGAGATAATGTTGAAAAATTATCTTATTCTGAAATAGTAAATATAGTTAGTGGTCAGTTAGTTGCAGGTCGTGGTGGAGTTCATGAAATTGTTCAAGACTTTGCAATTGGAGCCATGGATTATGAACAAGTTGGTCAGCATATTAGACAGGGTACTTTATTAATAATTGGAAATCGTCCAAAAATAATAGAAATGTCACTAGAAAAAGGATGTGCTATTTTAGTTACTGGTGGATATATGCCAAGTGATAGTATTAAAGCAATAGCTGATAAAAAGAATTTACCACTTATTGTAACACCGCATGATACTTTTTCAGTAACACATTTAATAAACCGTGTTACAAATGACCAAATTATTAAGAGAGATATTATTGCAGTAGATAGTATCTATATTAAAGCAGAAAGACTATATACAATAAATCTAAACAGTACTGTTAAAGATTGGTATGATTTACAGTTAGAAGTTGGTCATACTAGATATCCAGTTGTAAATGAATATGGAAAATTAGTCGGTATAGTAACAGCACGTGATGTATTTTTACAAGAAAAAGATACATTAATAAAAGAGGTTATGGAAAGAAAAGTTGCTACAACTACTCTAGATACTCCAATATCTTCCGTAGCCAATACTATGTTATCTGAAGGGTATGAGCTAATGCCTGTAATAGATAATAAAAATACATTACTAGGAGTTGTTACTAGAAAAATAGTAATAAACTCATTATTAACAAATAATAGATATCAAGAAGGACATAATAATGATACGTTTGATGAAATAATGAGAAAAGGTATTGTACCTCGTGCTGATGGACTACAGGTAAAAGTAATTCCTCAGATGTTAGATCAATTTGGTACTTTTTCTAGTTCTGCTTTATTAAGTATTATTGATGAATCTATTCATATAACAAGTTACAATTACAATAGAAGTGAAGTGTTAATGCAAAATAGTACATTATACTTCTTAAAATCAGTACCTTTAGATAGAACAGTAACTACAAAAGTTACAATTTTAGATATCGGTAGAAAAACAGCAAAATTTGATGTTGAAGTATTTGATAAAACAGAATTAGTAGCAAAAGCTATGGTTACATGTCAAGTATTCCAAAGAAACTAATAGAAAGAAGAAATTAAATGACTACAAATTATGAGAACTTATACGAAGAAATCTTTCTTAAAATAAAAGAAAATGATAAGATTATTATTCATAGACATGAAAGACCAGATCCTGATGCATATGGATCACAGGGCGCTATGTATCAACTAATTAGAGAAAACTTTCCTGAGAAAGAAATAATAACAGTGGGAAAAGATTCACCTTCTCTTAACTTCTTATTTACGAATACAGAAGTTAATGAAGAAGATTATAAAGATGCTTTAGTAATAGTAACAGATACAGCTAATTTTCCTAGAATTGATGGAAAGTTATTTACAAAAAACAATTTTTTAATTAAAATTGACCACCATCCACCATTAGATGACTATGGAAATATAAATTTAGTAGATACAGAAGTATCATCTTGTAGTGAATTAATTTATAATTTTTATACATATTTAAATAAGAACTATGGTATAAGATTAAATGATGAAGCGGCAAAATTATTGTACTTAGGTATCGTAGGTGATACAGGAAGATTTTTATTCCCAAACACATCTAATAATACACTTCAAGTGGCATCAGAACTTATAAAATATAATTTTAATATGAGTGAATTATTAGATAAGCTAGAAATAACAAGTGAAAATCTTATGCGCTTTTAGAGCATTTATATTTGAAAAATATGATGTTTATCAAGATGGAGTGGCGTATTTAAAAATAACTAAAGAAGATATGGATAAATATGGAGTTGATCCAGGGGAAGTATCTACAGGTGTTAATTTACTTAGAAGTTTAGAAGGTCTATATGCATGGTGTTTTGCTATAGACGAGGGGGAATAAAGTTAGAGTTAGAATACGATCAAAAGGTCCAGTTATTAACACTTTAGCAGAAAAATATGCAGGTGGAGGTCATCCATTAGCTAGTGGTGCTACTGTAAAAAATTGGGAAGAATTTGATGATCTTCTTGATGACATGGCTAGAGTTGTAGCAGAATATATTAGGGAAAATGAGTAATAAATTATTTAAATAACTGTATTTTCAGAAATTTTAAGAATATATTAAAAAAAAAACGTCTTGACAGTAAAAAAATATAATGCTATACTTAAAAAAGTTATAATAAAAACCAATACTCTTATAAGTACTAGGTGAATTAATCAAAGAGAGTGCAGTGGGCTGAGAATGCATATTATGTAATCTAGGAAAATGGTTTGAGTGGTTAATGAAGTAAACAATGATTGTAAACTTTATTCGGGTATCCACGTTATAGGATAAGCTATGTTAGTAGTATGAGTAAAAAAGTAAGGTGGTACCGCGTAAAACGCCCTTATTCTGTATAGCAGAGTAAGGGCGTTTTTTTAAATAATAAAAAAGAGAAAGGATATACTATGATTGAATTAAAAAATGTAAATAAAATATATAATAACAAAGTTCATGCATTAAAAAATATTAATCTTAAGGTAGAAGAAGGGGATATTTATGGAATAATTGGATATTCTGGAGCAGGTAAAAGTACACTAATAAGATTATTAAATGGTTTAGAAATTGCAACAGATGGAGAAGTAATTATTGAAGGAGATGACTTCAATAAGATTACTGAGTCAGAGCGTCGATTAAAACGCCAAAGAATAGGAATGATATTCCAACATTTTAATTTGTTGTGGAGTAGAACTGTTGCAGAAAATATTGCATTTCCATTAGAAATTTTAGGTAAACCAAAAAATGAGATCAAAGAAAGAGTAGAAGAATTAGCTAAACTAGTTGGTTTAGAAGATAGATTAAATGCTTATCCTTCACAACTTTCTGGTGGACAAAAACAAAGAGTAGGGATTGCTCGTGCATTAGCAGGTAAACCTTCAATTTTACTTTGTGACGAAGCAACAAGTGCTTTAGACCCAGAAACAACAGCTGAAGTATTAAACTTGATTAAAGAAATTCATAGAAAAACTAATATAACTGTTGTACTTATTACTCATGAAATGAATGTAATCAAAACAATTTGTACTAAAGTAGCTGTTATCGATGGTGGTACAATTGCTGAAAATGGATTAGTATCTGAAGTATTCTATCACCCAACGCAAGAAGTAACTAAAAAATTCTTAAGTCAAACTTCATTCGCTTCAGAAATTGAAGAACATGAAAATATTGAAGAATGGAAAAAAGTATTTGCAGATGGTATTATTATTAAATTTACATTTGATAACAATACTTCTAAGAAACCTATTTTGAGTATGCTATTAAAAGAAATTGAGTTTGATTTTCACTATTATTAATGGTCATCTTGATAAAACAGCGGATGCAAATATAGGAACATTATTTGTTCAATTACTAGGAACAGATGAAAATATTAAGAAAGTAATATCTAGATTGAATGAATTAGATATTTTAACGGAGGTGTTATAATGTTTGATTTTTCTCGTGTTAGTTGGGTAAAAGTACAAAGTAAAACAATAGAAACATTAGTGATGACTTTTGAATCACTGGCAGCAGTAGTTATTATTGGGATATGTTTAGGTCTATTACTATACCTTAGTTCTAATAGTAATGGAGCATTTGGACGTATTTTTTATGCAGTTGTTTCAGCAATAGTTAATATTTTTAGAGCAATTCCATTTATTATTTTAATAGTTCTATTATTACCATTTACTAAAACTTTAGTTGGTTCTATAAGTGGGCCTCAAGCAGCAATGCCAGCATTAATTCTTTCTGCAGCTCCGTTTTACGCTCGTCTTGTAGAAATTGGACTACGTGAAGTGGATAAAGGTGTTATTGAGGCAGCTAGAGCTATGGGAGCTAAAAAAATTACAATTGTTACTAAAGTATTAATTCCAGAAAGTTTACCAGCAATCGTTTCTGGATTAACAGTAACGGCAATTGCACTTGTTGGCTCAACAGCAATGGCCGGGTGTTATTGGAGCAGGTGGATTAGGGAATCTTGCTTATTTAGATGGTTTCCAAAGAAACAACAATACATTAACATTTGTAGCTACAGTATTAATATTAGTAATAGTATTTGCTATTCAAATACTAGGAGACTTTGTAGTTAAGAGAATAGATAAGAGATAATAAATCAAAAAAATGAGATAGTTTGTGATTTGGTAATCAAACTATCTCATTATTTTATTTTTTTATTTATTTTTACCAAAATACGTTAAAAATAGCTAAAAATATGATAAAATAGTTAAGATGTTAAAACAATAGTAAATTAGCAAAAAGGAGGTTATTTATGGTTATTCAATGGTTTCCAGGTCATATGGCCAAGGCAACAAGAGAAGTTAAAGAAAAGTTGAAATTAGTTGATATAGTTTTTGAGTTAGTAGATGCCCGTTGTCCTTTGTCTTCTCATAATATGTATTTAGATGAAGTAGTTAAAGATAAGAAAAAAATAATTATATTTAATAAAATAGATTTATGTGATAGAAAAGAAACTGCAAAGTGGAAAAATTATTTTGAAAACAAAGGCTATGTAGTAGTATATACTGACGCAAAAAATAGTAATAATCTTAATAAAGTCATAGATAAAGCAAAAGAAGAGTTAGCGGAGAAAATAGCAAGACAAGTAGCTAAAGGAATAAAACCTAGAGCAATTAGATCAATGGTAATAGGTGTACCGAATGTTGGGAAATCGACATTTATAAATAAACTTATAAAGAAAAATGTGGCTAATACGGCCAATAAACCAGGTGTTACAAAAAAACAACAGTGGTTAAAATTAAATAAAGACATAGAACTTTTAGATACTCCGGGAATACTTATGCCAAAATTTGATAATCAAGAAATTGGGAAAAAACTCAGTTTAATTGGTTCTATTAAGGATGATATAACTCCTTTAGATGATGTAAGTTTGTACTTAATTGAATTATTAAAAAAATAATTATCTTGAAAAACTTAAATAATCACTATAAATTAAATGTTAAAGCCGAAGATGAAAAATCTAACAATTATGGAAAAAAAATAGCAGAAAAAAAGATTTAAAAAAATAGGCGGAGATTATGATTATGATTCAACTATTAAGCTATTAATTCAAGATTTTTAGAACACAAAAAAATTTGGATTAATAACATTAGATAATTATAATGAAATAGTTAATAATGAGGAAAGTTATGAAGATTAATGAAATTAAAGAGTTACTTCAGCAAGATGAAATATCTAAAGAAGTACTAGAAAAGTTACGCACTGATGATCGAAGTGGTGTGAAGAAATTACTGTCAAGCTACGATAAAAGACAAGAAAAAAAACTTTTTTATAAAAAAGAGTACGAAAAAAAATCATTTTATGAAAATAAATGTTATAATAGAGGATGTAAATATATCTGTGGTATAGATGAGGTAGGACGTGGTCCGCTAGCAGGTCCCGTAGTGGCGGCAGCGGTAATTTTAAAGAAAGATAGTTATTTTGAGGGATTAAATGATTCTAAGAAACTATCAGAAAAAAAAACGTGAAGAACTATATGATAAAATTAGAAATGAAGCAATTGCTTATGCTATTTGTGAAGTAAATAATGAAGAAATTGAAAAATATAACATATACAATGCTGCAAGAATAGCTATGCAACGAGCAGTTGAAAAGCTAGATGTAAAACCAGACTTTTTACTAATTGATGCAATGCCTTTTGAAAATTACCCTATCCCTAGTTATAGTATGGTTAAAGGTGATGAAAAAAGTGTTTCGATTGCAGCCGCCTCAGTAATAGCAAAAGTATACCGAGATAATTTAATGAAAAAATATGCTAGTAAATATCCGTATTATGATTTTGAAAATAATGCCGGTTACGGAACAAAAAAACATTTAGAAGGTTTAAGAAAACATGGAATAACACCTATACATAGACGAGATTTCGAACCTATTAAATCTATGATAAAAAGAGGAGGCAATAATGGACAATAACAATAATATTAGCATTGCAAAGAATCTGCAATCTAGTAAGAGAAAAAATACTCAAGCTAAGCAACGAAATAATAAAAAAATAGATAAGAGTAAAAATACAAAAGTAGTTGCTAAGAAAAAAGCTAATGAGAGAGTAATTACTAAACAGTCTGAAATAAAAAATATAAAAAGTAATAAAAAAGATTCAAACCCATTGATAAATCTTAAAGGAAAATAGAAGTAAAAAAAATATAGCAAAAATTCGTATTACACCATTAGGTGGTGTTGAAGAAGTTGCAAAAAACATGTATATGGTTGAAATAGCTGATGAAATATTTGTTTTAGATGCTGGTCTAATGTTCCCTGAGACGGAGATGATCGGTATTGACGCCGTAATTCCTGATATAAGTTACCTTGTGCGTAACAAACAAAAAGTAAAAGGTATTTTTCTATCAAATGGACATGTTAGTTCTATGGGTGCAATACCTTATATAATTGATAAATTAAAATGTCCTGTTTATGGTTCAAAACTAACTATTGACTTATTAAAAAATCATTTAAAACATTTAGGAATAAAACGTAGAATTAAGTTCTACTATGTAAAAGAAAATAACAAGTATGAATTTAATAATGCTAATGTTACATTTTTCAAAACTACATATTCAATGCCTGATTCGTTAGGAATATGTATTGAAACTAGTCAAGGGAATATTGTTTACACAGGTGAATTTAAATTCGATCAATCAGTAAGTAAAGAATACAAATCAGATATTGTTAAAATAAGTACGTTGGGACAAAAAGGTGTTTTAGCATTATTGAGTGATTCTAGTAATGCAAATGTTAAAGGGTACAATGTACCAGAAAATGAAGCTGCGGAACAAATAGATAATGCTTTTTATAAAGCTAATAAACGTATAATAGTAACATGTTATGCATCAAACTTCTTAACTATTTCTCACATAGTGAAAGCTGCATTAACACAAAATAGAAAAATTCTATTATTAGGTGAAGCAATTCAAAATTCTATCAACACTGCAAGAGATATGAAATATTTAAATATAGAAGATGAGAATTTAATAAGTATTGAAAACTTGAAAGACTATCCTCAAAATGAAATTTGTATTTTATCGTCTGGGGATCAGGGTGAGCCGATTGAAGCAATGAAAAATATGGCTGAGAAAAAAATTAAAGGTATTCAAATAGATGAAGGGGATACTATTATGATTGCAGCAACTCCATCACCTAATATGGAGGTAATGTTATTCCAAACACTAAATCTATTGGTGAAATTAGGTGCTCATGTTGTCACTGCTTCTAAGAGACTTCATGCTGCAAGTCATGCTACTCGTGAAGAGTTGAAGATGATGTTAAATATGCTTATGCCTAAGCACTTTATACCTGTTCAAGGTGAGTTTAGAAATCTAAGAAAACATGCAGAGATTGCTGAGGAGACAGGAGTTTCTAAAGAAAATATCCATATACTGCAAAAAGGAACAACTTTAGAAATAAGTGGTAATAAAACAAAAACTATCCCTAATAATGTACCTATAGGGAACGTACTTGTTGATGGTCGAGGAATTGGAGATGTAGAGGATAGTGTTCTAAAAGATAGAAAAGTACTATCAAATGATGGAATATTTGTTACTTCATATGCTATAAGTAGAAAAGAAAAAACATTAGTAGGAAGACCATGTATTCAAACAAAAGGTTTTGTATATGTTAAGAAAAGTGCAGAGCTTATAAAAGAAGCTGAAGAAAAAGTTATTGATTATCTAGAAAATAATCCAATTAAAAATATAAGAGAGTGTGCTGCAGTAAAAGCAGAAATTAGAAATATGTTAGCAAGCTTATTATATGATAATACAAAGAGAAAAACCTATTATTATTGTTAACTTTTCATTAGTTTAAAATAATTTAGTAATTTTCAAAAAATTAACAGTTTATATTTTATGAATAATCTTTAAAACAGATTATTTCTTGTGGGAGTAATTCAATAAAGTTGATTTCTATTGAAATCATGTTTTTGAATTACTCCCAATATTAATATCAAATAAGTGGAGGTGAAGTGTTATGTCTAGGGTTATAGCTCATATAGATATGAATTGTTTTTATGCTAGTGTTGAAGAAAAATACAACCCAGAATTACGAGGGAAACCGTTAGCTATAGCTGGAACAGTAAAAACTAGGCATGGTATAATAGTCACTTCTAATTATGAAGCAAGAAAACTAGGTATAAAAACTACAATGCGAGTTGGAGATGCAAGAAAGATTTGTCCAACAATAAAATTTCTTCAACCAGATATGGAAAAATATCAAAGAGAGTCTAAGTTGATTTTTGATTTAATACGAGAATATACTACAAAGGTTGAGGTAGTTTCGGTGGATGAGGCTTATATAGATCTTTCTGAATTTGAAGAGCCGATAAAAGTAATTGCAACTATACAAAGAAGAATCTATAAACAACTAGGGATGCCCTCTAGTGTTGGGGTTTCATTTAATAAATTTTTTGCTAAAATGGGTTCTGATTTGAAAAAACCATTAGGTTTTACTATTATTAATAAAAAGAATTATAAGTCTATATTATGGGATATGGGTATAGGTGAAATGCATGGTTGTGGAAAATCTGCAACAAAGAAATTAAAAAAAATGGGTATATCAACTATTGGAGATTTGGCGAATGCTAATGAAGTATTATTACATAGTATATTAGGAATTCAGGGCTTACGATTAAAAAAATGTGCTAATGGTGAAGATAATAGAGAATTAAAATATACTGTGGAACGAAAATCAATAGGTAATTCAAAAACTTTTTCAGAAGATTTATTAGAAGAAATCGAGATAAAGAATCAACTAAGAAAATTGAGCGAAAAAGTTAGTAATAGAGCAAAATCAAGGAATTACGTAGGGAATAATATCTCAATAGTTATTAGGTCCTCTGATTTTAAGAATATTACACGTTCAAAAAAGATATCAGACTATATCGATAATACTGATGATATTTATAACAATGCATTAGAGTTAGTTTTTAGAAAATTATGATTTTTTTCCTATCCTATAAGATTATTAGGTGTATCACTTAATGATATTAAGAAAAAAGATAACTTAAAGGTACAACTGGATATTTTTGATAAAAAGAGTTATAAGGAAGAAGAAGAGTTTAGAAAATTATCAAAAAAATTGAAAATGGAATTTGGAGATAATATAATTACAGATTTTAATAATCTTGATGGTAAAAAAGGTAAGACAATTATTACTACAAGTTTTAGCAAAGATTTTTTAGAATAAGGATTTTATTAAAGAAGGAGAAAGAATGTTAGCAATAAATAAGAGACTAGAGTTAGTAGCAAGCTATGTTGAAAATAAGAGATTAGCAGATATAGGTAGTGATCATGCGTACTTACCTATTTTCTTGGCTAAAGAAGGAAAGATAGATTTTGCTATAGCAGGGGAGATAGTAGAAGGACCACATAAGGTATCGATTAAAAATGTTAAGGAAGAAGGATTATCTAATACAATAGATTGTAGAAAAGCAGCTGGATTAGATGCAATTACTCTAGAAGATAATATAGAAGTTATTACTATTTGTGGTATGGGTGGAAAATTAATTTCGGATATATTAGAAGATGGAAAAGATAAATTAATTAATAAACCCAATTTGATATTGCAACCAAATGTTGGTGAAAGTTTTGTTAGGGAAAAATTACAGCAATTAGGGTATAACATTGTAGCAGAAAATATTATGGAAGAAGATGGTCATATTTATGAAGTTATAGTTGCTAAAGCAGGAGAAATGAATCTGACAGAAGAAGAAAAAGTCTTTGGTAAATATTTACTAAAAAGAAAAAAAGTGATCTTTTTATTAAAAAAACAGAAATTAGAACTGAATAAAATAAAATATATTTTTGTCACAATTACAAAAAAAGCAAAAAGAAATTCAAAAAGATAAAGTGGATGAGTTGGAGAAAAAAATATAAAGAAATACAAGATATAATTTCTGTGTAGAAAAGGAAGAGGAGGAGATTATGATACAAAGCTTACAAAGCGAACAAGAAGCAAAAAAGTTATTATACCTGAGTGTAAAAATGGCTAAAAATATGCTTTCTTATGGTGCTGAAGTTTATAGAGTAGAAGATACAATTAATAGAATATATAAATCTTTTGATAATATCAGAGCTGCAAATAGTTTGGTTACTTATAACTTTATAATAGTATCGTTTATTTATGATGATACTACATATACAACAATGAGAAGAGTAGTATTAGGGGATAGAAATCTTGAAAAAAATTTCTTTAATAAATGATTTATCTAGAAAAAAATGGTTATGGGTGGCTGTTCTTTAGATTATGCTTTTAAAAAATTAAAAGAGATAAAAAATAAGAATAGATATCCCAATCTCGCAGTAATAGCATCTATGACATTGTCTGCGCCATTTTTTGCTATAATGTTCGGTGGTACTTTTAAAGACAGTCTTATAGCATTTGTAATCATGGCTATACAAACGTTATTTTTATTATTTACAGCAAAATTTAAAATAACTTACTTTTTAAGTAATTTTTTAGGTGCTTTTATTGCAACAGTATTAGTGATGTCTTTTGCGAAAATAATAACCATCTATAATCCATTTAGTATTATTATTGTTAGCTTAATGCCTCTTGTTCCAGGGGTTCAAATAACAAACTCGGTTAGAGATTTTATGGCAGGAGATTATTTATCAGGTATGATAGGTGCCCAAGCTGCAGTATTTATTTCAACCGCTATAGCTATTGGCGTTGTATTAGGGTTAAAGATTGTTTAAGGAGGAAAAATGGAATATAATATAATAATTCAATTTGTGGCAGGTTTTGTAGTTTCATTTGCCTTTGCAATATTTTTTAATGCTCCTAAAAAATCATTATTATCATGTGGTATAGTTGGCGCAGTAGGTTGGTTAGCATATGTATTAACCAAATTAGTATCGGATGTTGTAGTAGGAAGTTTTATAGGAGCGTTATGTGTTGGAATGCTATCTACTAGTGCTTCTAAACGATTACGTATGCCTGCAACAATATTTATTTATACTGGTATTATCCCCTTAGTCCCTGGGTATGGAATGTATAATACTATGCAAAATATAGTTACAAAAAACTATAATATTGCATTAAAAGTTGGTTTAGAAACATTGCTTCAGGCTGGAGCTATAGCAATGGGGATTTTACTAGCATCAGTATTTTCAGATTCAATAAAAAGGGTAAAAATACAAAGAAGAAGATAAAAAATAATAGCTCTACAAACATATAAATAGAGCTATTATTTTTTTTATGATAAAATTAGCTTAAAGATATAATTAGGAGGACAATTATGAAACCAATTTTATACTATGCAAAAGACTGTCCAGATACAAAACCATTCGTTGATAGATTAAATGAATTAGGGATTGTTTATGAAGAAGTAGAGGTATTTACGTCTTTAAAAGATTTAAAACAGTTTTTATTTGTAAGAGATACTTATAAAGTATTTGATAAGATTAAAGGGAATATGCAAATAGGAATTCCTTGTTTAGTAGTAAGTGAAACTGAATGTATTTTAGATATAGATAAATTAAATGAATTATAAAAAAGGATAATTTTTAAAATTATCCTTTTTTGATTTTTTATTAATCTTGATTTTGTTTTCTTCTTAACGCAGCACCTGCAAGTGTAAGTAAACCTAATCCTGCTAACGCAGAATTTGTACTAGTTTCACCAGTATTTGGTAAATGTTTAGCTTTAACTTTGTTAGGTTTTACAGGTTTGTTTGGTTTGTTTGGTGGAGTTACTGGAGGTGTTTGTGGTGTTGTTTTTTCAATTTCAATAACATTCTCATGCCATTTTATTTCTGGTTTTGTTGGCTCCACTGGTTTATTTGGAACTTCTACAACTTTAGGAGTTGGAGGAGTAGGTTTAGTTGGTTCTGTTGGTGCAACTGGAGGAGTAGGTTTAGTTGGTTCTACTGGTTCTTTTCCAGGTTTTTGTGGAAGACCAACTTGTGAGTTTATTGCAAACCAATAAACTGTAGGTTGTCCAGAAGCATTTGCTCCGTTAGCAGTAAATACTAAATGACCATCAGTCATTTTTAATCCGGCACCACCATAGTATAAGTATTTAGAGTTTGGATTATCCCATCCTTCTAATGTAGAAGAAGACTCACCATTGAAAACTGAACCATGTTCAATATATTGATTATCTTTAAGTGAAGTTACTTCTTTAGTATTAGAATCATAAGTTACACTTGAATTTGGAATTGGAATAAATTTATTATTACCAACATTAACAAATTCTTGGTGTTCAATGTTTTCGAATTTTTTCTTAGGAGTAAATGTAATTTCTCCAGTGATTGAATTAATAGAATATGTACCAATTACATCATCTTTATCTTCGAATGTATATTCTTCAGCTCCGATAGAGTGTCCATTACCTCCGCCGGAAGCGTTTACTGAAGTAGCTGATGTTACTGATTCTTCGCTAACAGCAAATTCACTACCATTCCAAGTTGCTTTTTGAGTAACTACTTTTAGAGGATTATTTGCTGATATATTAACAGTTACTCCTGATCCGAAGTTTGCAGTTCCTGATTTAGTAACTACAGCATTATTTTCAATACTCATTGAAGAACCGTCTGCATAAGGATTCCATGTACCACGTACAACATTTCCATTTGTATCTTTAGCTTCAACTGTTAATTCTCTTGGTTTATCACCGTTGTCTACATAAGAAGCACCAGTCCAGTGGTTAAGTGAGTTTAAAGCAACAATAGCATTATATTTTTGAAGGTCAAATTTATTTCCAGCATTATCATAAAACTCAACATCAACTGCTACTTTAACAGGTTTATCTTTATCTGTAGAAGCACCGACAGTTAGTGTTACAGTTGGATCGTTATTAACTGCAGCGATTCCTTTTCCATCATTAGAAGGCAGGCTAAGTATTTCATAGCGGTAAATAACTCTTGTTATATCATTTTTAGATTTATCTTTTTCATTCATATGAGATTGGTTTAATCCATCATAAGTTACAACGAATTTATCACCTTCTTTAATTTGAACGTATTCAACTTCATTATTAGCCCATGGACTTGTAGAAACTATATCGTCACTAGTTAATTTATTAGAGTCGTATTGAGCTACATTACTTGTGTTTAATCTTGATTGAGCTTCACGAGTTAAATATGTGCTTATTCCATCAATTTTATGTGTTGCATTATTTTCACGTTGGAATGTTAAATCTTGAACAGTTTCAACTTCTTTAATATCTCTATAATTACTGTCGTTTACATATTTATCATATGCTTCTTTGCATCTTGGAATTGTTTAAGTAATATTTTGTATTCTGCTAAATTCTTTTCGTAAGTTGAAAGATCATTATTGTATTTTGCAAGAGCAGAATCATATGCAGCTTTATCTGTTACATATTTATTGTTTGCAGTATTATAAGCTTGTAATTCTTTATTGTATTTAGCTTCATTTTCTTTATTAACAGCATCAGCTGCTTCTTTTTCAGCTACTTTTTTATCGTAACTTTGTTTAGCTTCATTATATTTTTCTTTTTCAGTTGTATAATCTTTAACAGAAGTTTGAATTTCCTCAGCTTGTTTTAAATTATCTTTTACAGCTGATTCAATATTTTCTTTTACTTCAGTTTTTTCTTTAGTAACTGTTAAATCTTCTTTTTTTGCAGAGTCAACAGCTTCTTCCAAAGATGGTGTTACAACTTTATAAGTATTTTTTTCTACATTTGCTTTTTTTTCGGTAGATACTAATTCTGTTGTAGAGTTAGTTTCTTTTTGCAGATTCTTATCAGTATTAGTAGTAGAAGAAGCTACTGCTTCTGTTGATGATACATCAGCTGCTTCAACGGCACTAGTACCTAAGAAAAAGAATCCTATGGCAATAACTGCTGAAACTACACCTTTTCCTCCTATCTTTCTAAGTGAATAATGAAATTTTTTCTCATTTTGATTATAAATATTTTTCATAATATCCTCCATAATATAAATATTTTTTCTGCATCAGTGTTAATAATATTTGATTTTTATAATAATACACATGAGCAACTTATTATATCACATCATCTTATGAAAAATACAAGAAATCAGTTTCATTTTTTTATATAATTTGCACCTTAAACATTAAATTAGATACAGGGGTAACGTATATCATTTTTTTGAAAAACATACAATAATAGTAAATAAGCTAGTAAATTGAATTCAAATTAATTATTATCTTTATAAATTCCTCTTGAAATATCTAAAAAAATTTATCTAATTTAGTAGATGGAATAGTAATTTAAGAAATTTGTATTATAATGTATTTTTGCTATAAAATATTATTAATTAAAACGTTATAAGGAATTTAAAGATGAATAAAAATAATTTTAAGATACTAATTACATTTGTAATATTAACTTTTTTATTTTTATCACAAGGTTATAGTAATATTTTAAAGCCATTTGATTTAAATGTAATAAGTTATATTCAAAATTTAGAAAATGAATGGTTAACAAAATTTTATAAGATGATAACTATTATCGCTGATACATATCAGAGTGCTATTATCACAATACTATTAGTTGCGTTATTATATATTAAAAAGTACTATAGAGAAGCGCTGTTTTTAACGGTAACAATGTCTGCATGCGGCCTTGCCATGCCATTGCTTAAAAATATCTTTAGCAGGGAACGTCCTAATTTTCACAGGTTAATAGAAATAAGTGGATATAGTTTTCCAAGTGGACACACTACATCGGCAACAACTATGTATTTAACACTTGCAATTATTCTACTAAGTATCATGAAAAAATTAAATAAATATTTTGTTTTTAGTATTGCAGTACTAGGAATTGTTATTATAGGTAGTTCTAGAATTTATTTGGGTGTCCATTATCCAACAGATGTTATAGCTGGAATTTGTTTAGGTATTAGTATAGTTAGTACAGTATATTTTTTATATTATAATAATTCGAGTAAGGAGGTTAAATAATGAAGAAGGTTTTATTACTAACAGGCTCATTTGGAAATGGACACATTCAGGTATCAAATAGCTTAAAGGATGAATTTAAGAAAAATTATAATAGTGAAGCGTCAATAGTAGAATCTGATTTGTTTTTAGAAGCACATCCCAATTTAACACCAATACTAAAAGAACTGTACTTATATAGTTTTTTTCATATTTTTAGAGATATTTATGGATATTTATATTACGCTGGAAAAAGGAATAAGAATATATCTTCTTATAGATACTTTAGTTATCATTATTTAAGGAAGCTTGTAGAGAAAGAGTCTCCGGATATTATTGTTTCGGTATTTCCTACACCAGCATTGTCTTTATTGGAGAGTACCGATATTCCAATTGTGAATGTAGTTACAGACTATTATTTTCATAAAAGTTGGTTAACTAAAAATGCTTATAGATACTTTGTTTCAAATGAGAATTCAAAAAAGGCATTTGTAGAAGCAGGTGTTGACTCAGATAAAGTAATAGTTTCTGGGATACCGATAAATACTAAGTTTGATGAAAAGGTGGATAAAAAGACATGGTATGAAAAAAATAATTTATCTTTAGATAAAATGACGATATTATTATCTGCAGGTGCTTTTGGGGTAACAAATAATTTTGAAAATACAATTAATAATATTATTGATGTTGGAGAATTACAAGTTGTAATAATCTGTGGGAAAAATAATCAATTAAAAATGAGGTTGGAGAAAAATTTCGAAGGAAAGAAAGATATCAAAATAATTGGTTACACAGATTATATGAGAGAATGGATGCAAACATCTGATGTATTAATTACAAAAGCTGGAGGAGTAACAATTTCTGAGGCATTAGCTAGTGCAGTTCCTTTAGTTCCTTTTAAATCCAGTACCTGGCCAGGAAAGAGAAAATGCAAAATATTTCGAAAGGAACGGATTAGCAAAAATAGCAAATACAGAAAGTGAAATCATTGAACATTTAACATATTTTTTAAATGAGGAGAATTTAAGACTAGTTAGAAATAAAATGAATACATGTTATATCCCACATAGTACAGAAAATGTATGCAAGGCTATTCTAAGTATAATAAATGAAAGAACAAATAAGTAATAGGTTTATGATGTGAATGATTATCAATTAATTAGGATATTACTTGTAAAAAAGATAGAAAATTGGTAATATTACTATAGAATAATTTGGTATATACAAAATCACTGGGAAATAGAGTGAAATTGTAGATATTTAATAGAATATTGAGTTAAATTAATTTTTTTATCTGTAATTTACATAGTATTTAAATATAATAGGTCGACTAACAAAATTGTTAGTGGGAGGGCCTTTTATTTTATTTTATATAATACAAAACATATATTAAAAAAATACGAGATACTCTAATTTATTCTATATAAAAAGTACTTTGTATAGAGTTGTTGAAGCAGGAATTATTTATACAAGTATAAAAAAAGGGAAGAGAAGTTTTTTTAATTATTCTAATAAATCTATATGTAAAAAGGTGTAAATCATTTAAATTTTTAGTGATTTACACTCTTTTTTATTAAAAACTATGATATAATTTATAAGTAGAATTTTATGAGGAGGAATAGCAAGATGAAAAAAAAAGTCTATTCTAACGTTATTAGGGTAGTACCATGGTGCTAAGTGTATTATATTTGCAAAATCCTATTTTTTTGGAAGGATACCTAGGGAAAAAGAACGGAAAAAAAGATTTTTAGAAATCAAAGAATTATTATAATGGACAATTTAATAATATTGAAAATACACCTTCAATACCCGAAGATACAGGTGTTCTTGATATCCTAGGTACTCTTTTTTCAGTACACAAGGACAATAGACCTAAATCAGAAATTCCTCTTATAAAGACAAATTTAAAGAAAATATCAGAGACTAGTGATAATTTTTATATTTGGTTTGGTCATTCTTCATATCTTATTCAAATTTCTGGTGTAAAATATTTAATAGATCCTGTCTTTAGTGGATCGGTTTCACCGGTTCCAGGGTCAGGGAAAGCTTTTAAAGGAGCTGATTATTATGATGTTGAAATGCTACCGGGAAAAATTGATTATCTAATTATTTCTCATGACCATTATGATCATTTAGATTATATTACCGCAAAATATCTGAAAGATAAGGTTGGAAAAGTAGTCGTTCCACTAGGGGTGGGTGAACACTTTGAATATTGGGGGTATTCTCCTGAGAAAATTATAGAACTATCTTGGGATGAGGAAAGTCAATTAGAAGAGAATGTAAAAATAATTTCGGTACCATCTAGACATGCTTCGGGAAGACGATTTCCTTTAAATAAAACCTTATGGACATCATATATTTTATATGTAGATGGTAAGAAAATCTTTCTTGGTGGGGATAGTTCATACGGGAAGCATTTTAAGAAAATTAGAGAAAAATATGGTGAAGTAGACATAGCTATTTTAGAAAATGGACAATATAATAAAAATTGGAAGTACAGTCATTTATTTCCTGAAGAAACCTTGAAGGTTTCTGTGGAGCTTGGAGCGAAGTACTTAATACCAGTTCACAATTCAAAATTTACTTTAGCACCTCATGCGTGGTATGAACCATTAAGAGAACTTGTAAAAATAAATGATAAGAAATATAAAGTGCCAATTATAACACCGATGATAGGAGAAGTTATTGATTTAGACAATTTAAATCTGGTAAAAACTAAACGTTGGTTTGAATAATTAAAATATTTTGGGGTGAAATTTATGGAAAAAATTAGTTTAGAAGAGTTTAAGAAAAAGGTTATATTATAATGAAGCAGATTTTTTTCAAATATTATTTTTTTGAAAAAAATGGATTTAGAAAAATTTTGATCTAAGTAATAAAAAAATTTTTTTCTTATTCGAATTTCATATGTGTGAATTTAAAAGGGGTAAATTTTTCGTTTTCTAATCTTGAGAATAGTTTATTAGATGATTGTAATTTAGAAAACTCACTATTTATAAATTCTAATTTACAGCATGCGTCAATGAGAAGAACAAATTTGAAAAATGCGAATATTGAGGATGCGAATCTTTATGCTTCGGTACTAGAAGCGGCAAACTTAGATAATATAAAATATAACGAAAAGACTAAGTTTTTTAGTTTGTACTGCCCGGAAGAAGGAGCATTTATAGCATATAAAAAAGGGTTAAATAATAGAATAATAAAACTTTTAATCCCTGGAGATGCGAAGAGAGTTTCTGCAACTAGAAACTGTTGCAGATGTGATAAAGCAAAAGTATTAGAAATTAGTGATTTTGAGAAAGAGAAATACTTTGATGAAGCATGGTCAACAGTTGCAGAAGGCTTTTGCTATAAGCTTGGGGATTGGGTTTATGCCAAAAATTTTAATGAGGATCGTTGGTATGATTCGTCAGGTGGTATTCATTTTTGGATGACTAGAGAAGAGGCTAAAAAATATTAATAATAGTTTTAGGAGATAATTGTGAGAGTAGTTTTAATATGTAGATATGATGGAAGTAGATATCATGGATTCCAAATACAGCCGAAATAACAATACTGTCCAAGAAGAGATAGAGAAAAGTTTAAGAAAGAATTCATAAAAAAAATGTAAGAATTTATATGAGTGGGAGAACTGATAGTGGAGTTCATGCTTATGGACAAGTGTTACACTTTGATACAGATTTAAATATTCCTACAGATGGTTGGGTTAAAGCGATAAATGCTATGATACCAAAGGACATAAGAATTGTATCGGCTAAAGTAGTTAATGATGAATTTCATGTTAGGTATAATAGTATAAAAAAAACATATAGTTATAAATTGTACTTAGGCAGAGAAATAGATCCGTTCTTAATTAATTATGTTGGCCAGCATAAATTTAACTTTAACTTTGATAAAGCTAAAGAGGCTCTAAAATATTTTATAGGAGAACATGATTTTTCATCGTTTTGTTCTAAAAATACTAGTGTAGAAGATAAAGTTAGAACAATTTATAGTTTCAAAATGGACCGTGATAATCAGAATGATAATATAATTAATTTTGAAATTACAGGTAATGGATTTTTATATAATATGGTAAGAATTATAATAGGTACTGTTCAAGATGTTGCAGCAGGGAAATATGAGCCGGAATATATACAAGAAATACTTGCTAAGAAAGAAAGAAGTTTTTCAGGACCTAAAGCAGATGCATCAGGATTATATTTAAAAGAAGTATTATATGATAACGATGAAGTTAATGAGTTTATTAATAACACAATAGATTTATTTTAATATAATATTGAAAAAGTAATGTAATGATTAATATTAATTAAATTGGTAAATAGTAAAAAAAATATGTATTTCTAGTTGACGAGAGTTACTAGATGTGTTAGAATTGAAATGTTGAGTAGCTCCTAAAATAGCTACTACAACCGCACGTATAAGGTATAAAAGTGAGAAATCCACCTTATGTGGCGAGTCTTAGTAAAAAATATTTAAGGAGGTGCAGATATGTACGCAGTAATTAAAACAGGTGGGAAACAACTACGTGTTGAAGAAGGACAAACAATTCTAGTTGAAAAATTAGCAGCTGAAGTTGACTCTACAGTTACTTTTGATGAAGTAGTATTAGTAGGTGGAGAAACAACAAAAGTTGGTGCTCCTTTAGTAGCTGGTGCGACAGTAACAGCTAAAGTAGTTGCTCAAGGTAAAGGTAAAAAAATCACAGTATTTAAATACAAACCTAAAAAGAACAATCACCGTAAATTAGGTCATCGTCAACCTTTCACTAAATTAGTAGTTGAAAAATTAACGCTTAATCATGATTAAGGTGGAAATTATTAAAGAAGTTGATAATATTAAACAAGTCACAGTAGATGGTCATGCAGATTTTGCTGAACATGGTTCAGACATTGTATGTGCAGGGGTATCAGCAGTGGTATTTGGATTAATTAATTCAGTAGATGTATTAGATGATGATGTTCAGTTTGATATTTCAGCAAATGAAGATGAGACAGGACATTTAACATACAGATCACTTAAATCTACAGATAAAGAGCAACTTCTACTTAATGCAATGTTAATAGCATTAAAAACAATTGAAGAAAATTATTCAGAATATATAACTATTGAAACAAGAGAGGTGAACTAGAGATGATGTTAAAATTAAATTTACAATTCTTCGCATCTAAAAAAGGGGTAGGTTCTACTAAAAACGGACGTGACTCTGAATCAAAACGTTTAGGTGCTAAAAGAGCTGACGGTCAGTACGTAACTGCAGGTTCTATACTTTACAGACAACGTGGAACAAAAATTTGGCCAGGAACTAACGTAGGAAAAGGTGGAGATGATACACTATTTTCACTAGTTGATGGTGTTGTACGTTTCGAAAGATACGGACGTAGCCGTAAAAAAGTTTCTGTATATCCACAAGCATAGTAAAATAAGAAATATCTATGGTAAATTATTACTATAGATATTTTTTTATTTGTTTATAAAAACTTATGTTGTAACAGTATTTTAATATAAATAATAGTTGTATTTTTCATCTATATATGTTAAACTCAATCTGTGCATTTGACATTGCACATATACATTTTCAGGAGGAGAAAAATGTCAGCATTAGGACAAGAAATTTTATTTTCTTTTTTAGGTGGACTAGGTATGTTCTTATTTAGTATTAAGTACATGGGGGATGGTCTACAATTAATAGCGGGGGATAAAATGCGTTATGTCTTAGATAAATATACTTCTAAGCCTCTAATGGCATTACTCGCTGGGATTATAGTAACTATATTAATTCAATCTAGTACAGGTACTATTGTTATTACAGTAAGTTTGGTAGGTGCTGGTTTATTGAAAACTAAACAAGCCATTGCGATTGTTATGGGTTCTAATATCGGAACAACATTAACGTCATTTATTATAGGTTTTAACGTATCGCAATATTCATTACCACTTATATTTTTAGGAGCAGCGTTTTTATTCTTTACGAGAGCTAAATTAGTTAACAATATTGGACGTGTTATTTTTGGATTTGGTGGAATATTCTACTCTTTAAAAATGATGTCTACAGCTATGGGGCCTTTAAAAACAATGGACTGGTTCCAAACAATTTTAACTCATATCGATGATAGTGCATGGGTAGGAGTTGGTGTAGGTACATTTTTAACAGTATTAATTCAATCATCTGCGGCAACAATTGCGATTGTACAGAACTTATATGCAGAACACGCACTTAATTTACATGGTGCTATCCCAGTAATCTTTGGGGATAATATTGGTACAGCGATTACAACAGCAGCATTAGCTATTGTAGGTACAAATATTGCAGCTAAACGTGTTGCTATATCTCATGTGATTTTCAATATTGTAGGTACAATAATATGTTTGATTTTATTACAACCATATATTTCGTTTGTAGGACTTGTGGAAGCTAAACTTGGTTTAGAGCCAAAAATGGTTATTGCGTTTGGTCATGGTACATTTAATATCTTTAATACAGTTTTACAGTTTCCATTTATTTGGCTGCTAGTTAAAATTATTACTAAGATTATTCCAGGTGAAGATGAGCAAATTAAATACACTACACAATATCTTGATCAATCACTAATCGCTAGTGCACCTGCGGTTGCATTAGGACAAGTAGAAAAAGAATTTGTTGAAATGTTAACACTATCTAAAAAAAGCTTAAAAAATTCAGTTGATTACTTTATGACTAGGGATGAACAGTATAATGCAAAAGCTGAAATATTAGAAGATGCAATCAACACATTTGATGAAGAGATGACTAATTATCTAACACTTCTATTTAGGGAAAAATTAAGCCCTAAAGAAGGTTTAACAGCATCGATATTATTAGATGGTACGCGTGATATAGAGCGTATAGGTGACCATGCTCGTGATATTGTCGCTTCAGTTAATTATCAATTGAAAAAGAAAGTCAAATTCTCAGATGATGCAAAAGCTGAAGTACAAGAGATTTATGATTTATCAAATGGTATTATAGAAAAAACTATTCAATCATTGCAAGAAAACAATATTGCTATTGCTGGAGCAGCATTAGCGGCTTGCGAAAATATTTACGAACTTGAGAAAAAAGCACGTAAAAAACATACACAACGTATGAAAGATGGTGAGTGTGAAATCTCTGCTGGTGTTGTTTATATGGACTTAATTCAACACTTTACACGTATATGTGAACATGCAAGAAATGTTTTGGAAAAAGAAATCCAAGGTAATTTATAATTATGACAAATAAACAAAAAATATATTTTATAATATTTATTATTCTATTACTTATATTTTTAGTAATATATAAATTATTTAAAATACAATTAGGATAAATTTTAAGAGGTAAGCATCCAATGTTAAAATTATGATGTTTACCTCTTTTTTCCTTTGTAAATAAGGGTATTCGTGATATAATAAAATAGTCGATTTATATAAAGAATTAGTAAAAAAAATTGAAAGGAAATTAAGATGTTTCAAGAAAAGAAAGTATACACAACTAAGTGGGCAGGTAAAAGATTTAACTGTCGAAATTGGAGAAATGGCAAGACAAGCAAATGCTGCAGTAGTAGTTAAGTATGGAGATACAGTTGTTTTAACTACGGCGGTAGCATCTAAGGAAGCAAAAGATGTAGATTTCTTCCCATTAACAGTTAACTATGAAGAGAAAATGTATGCTGTAGGAAAAATACCAGGTGGATTTTTAAGAAGAGAAGGAAGACCTGGAACAGAAGCTACATTAGCTGCTCGTCTTATAGATAGACCTATTCGTCCTCTATTTGAAGATGGATTCAGAAATGAAGTTCAAGTTATATCTACAGTATTATCAGTAGAATATGATTGTGATCCTGTAATGGCAGCAATGTTGGGAAGCTCATTATCTTTATCAGTATCTAACATTCCTTTTAAAGGACCGATTGCTGGTGTGACAGTAGGTTATATTGATGGGGAATACATTATTAATCCTAATATTGAACAATTAGAAATCTGAAATTGACCTAAAAGTTGCAGGAACAAGTGATGCAATTAATATGGTAGAAGCAGGTGCTAAAGAAGTATCAGAAGAAATCATGCTAAATGCAATTATGTTTGGTCATGAAGAAATCAAACGTTTAATAGCATTCCAACAACAAATTGTTGATGAAATTGGTCAAGAAAAAATGGAAGTAGAACTTAAAGTTATAGATGAAAATATCTATAATGAAGTTTTAGAATTAGCATTATCAGAAATGAAATCTGCTATTTCTATTAAAGACAAGCAAGAAAGAGATGAAGCTATCTCTGCTGTTAAGGAAAAAGTAGTTGCTATTTTTGAAGAAAGAGCTAGTGAAGAAGATGAATTAGATATAGTTAAAGAAGCTAAATTATCTTTAGATAAGATTGTTAAAGATGAAGTTCGACGTGAAATTACTGAAGATAAAGTTAGACCAGATGGACGTGCATTAACAGAAATTAGACCATTAGCATCAAGAATAGATGTACTACCAAGAACACATGGTTCAGCATTATTTACTCGTGGTCAAACTCAATCATTAGGGGTTGTTACTTTAGGTAATTTATCAGATGAGCAAATTATTGATGACTTAACACAAGAGGAAAATAAACGCTTTATGTTACATTATAATTTCCCAGCATTCTCTGTAGGTGAAGTAGGGTTCAGTCGTGCTCCTGGTCGTCGTGAAATCGGACACGGTGCATTAGGTGAAAGAGCTCTTGCACAAGTGATTCCATCAAAAGAAGATTTCCCGTATACAATCCGTATCGTATCAGAAATCTTAGAATCTAATGGTTCAAGTTCACAAGCAACTATATGTTCAGGATCTATGGCGTTAATGGCGGCTGGTGTACCTATTAAGGCACAAGTTGCTGGTATAGCAATGGGATTAGTGAAAAAGATGAACATTATACTATTTTAACTGATATTCAAGGTATGGAAGACCATTTAGGAGATATGGACTTTAAAGTAGCAGGTACTGCTGATGGTATTACAGCTTTACAAATGGATATCAAAATAGATGGTTTAAGTGAGCAAATTTTAAAAGAATCACTAGAGCAAGCACGTATTGGAAGACTACAAATTTTAGATCATATGAATGAAACAATAAGTGCTCCACGTGAAGAAGTTTCAACTTATGCACCTAAAATTAAAATCATTAAAATTAAACCAGAAAAAATTAAAGATGTTATCGGATCTGGTGGTAAAGTTATTAATGAAATTATTGAAAAAACAGGTGTTAAAATTGACATTGAGCAAACAGGAGAAGTATTTATTTCTTCACCTGAAATCGATGGAATTAATAAAGCAATCGAGATTATTGAAAACATAACTCGTGAAGCTGAAGTAGGTGAAATTTATTTAGCAGAAGTTAAACGAATTGAAAAATTTGGTGCATTTGTTGAATTGTTCCCAGGTGTCGATGCTCTTGTTCATATTTCTAAATTATCTGCTGAGCGTGTTAATAAAGTTGAAGATGTTGTTAAAGTGGGAGATACTCTGAAAGTTAAAGTAATCAAAATTGATGAAAAAGGTCGAGTAGACGCAACAGCTCACTTCTAGGAGAATTATATGGAGTTATTTGAAAAAGAACGTCGTGGAATATATGTATATTTCAAAAGCTTTAAAGATTTAAGTAAACTTGAAAAATATGGAAACTTTATTTCATATTCAAAAAAAGGAAGGTATGCATGTATCTATGTTGATGAAAATAGAATAGATAGTATAGTAGCGGACCTTAAAAAGAAGAAATTTGTTAAAAAGATAGAAATTTCAGAGATGTCTGATTTACATCTTAGTTTTGAAAACTTTGATAATAAATTGGATAATACTAGGTAGTTTATAGTTTTTAAGGGAGGAGAAATCCTCCTTTAATTGTATTCAAACTACATTCTTGTGTGAGGATTAAATGAGAGTTATAGCCGGGAAGTATAAATCAATAAAATTAAATTCAGTAGACGGTATGAATACAAGACCAACGACTGATAAAATAAAAGAAAATTTATTTAATATGTTAGACTGTGAAGGTAGAGTGTTAGATTTATTTGGTGGCACTGGCGGTCTAGGGATAGAAAGTTTAAGTAGAGGAGCGAATTATGTAACTTTTATAGATGGTAGCAATAATGCTATAAAAGTTATTCGTTCAAATATAGAAAAGTGTAGAATACCAAAATCGGATTATGATATATATCGAAATGACTACAAAAGAGCATTAAAGATATTAGGTAAAAAAGGAGAGAAGTTTAATTTAATATTTTTAGACCCACCATATGACAAGGGATTAATCAATCAAGCTATTAGTTCTATATTAGAAAATGATGTATGTAGTGATGGTTGTTTAATAGTATGTGAGAAAAGTGTGGATGAGGTTGTTGAATCGAAGTTTGAAAAATTAGAACTAGTTAAAGAAAAAAAATATGGGATAACAAATATAATTATCTTTGAGTATATGGAGAATTAATTAGATGAAAAGAAAAATTGCGATAGTACCTGGGAGTTTTGATCCTATTACATATGGTCATATTGACATAATAAAAAGAAGCGCACAATTATTTGATGAAGTCATAGTTGCTATTTTAGTAAACCCTGATAAAAAATATTTATTTACATTAGAAGAACGTGAAGAGATGATTAATGAATCTATAAAAGATTTTAAAAATGTCAAGGTTGATTCATTTTCAGGGTTATTGGTTAATTATGCTAAAAAAGTTAATTCTACAGTTATTGTAAGGGGACTAAGAGCAGTTTCAGACTTTGAATATGAAATGCAGCTTACTTTTATGAATAAAGCACTGGATGACAATATAGAAACATTTTATATGATGGCTAATAAACAGTATTCATTCATAAGTTCAAGTATAGTTAAAGGTGTTTCAGGTTTTGGAGCAGATTTATCAAAATTTGTACCTAAACATGTAGAAGAAAGACTAGAGAAAAAGGTGAAGGAGAGAGAGTAGTAGTGAATAAAATTCTTTTTACTGGTGGTGGCTCTGCGGGACATGTCTCGGTTAATGTAGCACTTATTCCGGAGTTTAAAAAACATGGTTACCAGATTTCATATATTGGTAGCAAAAAAGGAATAGAAAAGGAAATGATAGAAAATATAAATGATGTAAAATATCATGCTATAAGTTCTGGGAAACTAAGGCGATATTTTTCTTGGGAAAACTTTATAGACCCATTTAAAGTATTAAAGGGTATTTTAGACTCTATATTTATTATAAAAAAAGAAAAACCAGACTTTATTTTTTCAAAAGGTGGTTTTGTAAGTGTTCCTGTCTGTGTAGCAGCACGTTTATTAAAAGTTCCTGTCGTTCTTCACGAATCTGACTTAACTCCAGGATTAGCAAATAAAATTAATATAAAGTTTAGTAATCATATTTTTACTACTTTTGAAGATACATTAAATTATTTGCCAAAGGGTAAAGCAAGTCTTATAGGTGCTATTGTACGTGATGCTATATACGATGGGAATAAGAAACGTGCTTATGAATTTACAGGTTTTAATGAAGGAAAATCTGTTATTCTAGTAATGGGTGGATCTTTAGGTTCAAAAATACTTAATGATTATATTTGGGATAATATTGAAGAGCTAACTAAAAAATATCAAATAATACATTTAGTTGGAAAAGGATTATTAAATAAAGACATAAACGTTGAAGGTTATAATCAATACGAATTTTTATCTTCAGAGTTATTCGATATTTTTAAAATTGTAGATTTTACAATTTCTCGAGCAGGTGCTAATGCATTATATGAATTTTTGGCACTAAATATTCCTGCTATATTAGTACCATTAGGAACTAATCAGAGTAGAGGAGATCAAATAGAAAATGCTAAGTTTTTTGAAAAAAATGGTTTTGCTCTTGTTATTCAAGAGGATAGTTTCAAGGACTTAGAATTAACTAAGGTTGATGATTTTTATAATAGTTTGAATGATTATAAAAAAATGCGATGATAAAATATAAAGATGAGAAAAAAAGTAATTAACAATGTGGAAGATTTTTTTACAATAAAAATATTAAAAGGAAGTAGGAGGTAAATAATAATGAAAAAAATTAAAATTTTATACCTATTTAAAAAAATAATAGCTTTTTCTTCTATTAATGTTTGTAGCAATAGCTTATCCTAAGAATGTTTTTGATGTGATTATTGCTGATTTAATTGAGATAAAAGTATTAGCGACAACTGCTAAGATTATATCTTCAGTGTTTAATGATAAATTATTATTATTAATAATGATTTTATTATCAGCATTTTTAGTGTGGATTAAAGAAGTTAAAAAGGCAGTATTTATTTTCTTTAGTGCAGGTATTGGTGGATTCTTATTATTTGCAATTAAGTATTCTGTTCAACGTGTAAGACCTTTACCAGATGTGCATGATGGATTTAGTTTTCCAAGTGGACACTCTACATTTGTAGCATTATTCTTCTTGGCATTACTATTTATAATCAACAAGAAAGAAATTCTATCTGCAGTAGCAACATTTGCAATTATTGCTGTACCAATTTCAAGAATGGTACTAGGGGCACATTTTTTAACTGACGTTATTGCAGGAGTACTACTAGGTAGTATAGTTGTAGATGTTATGAAAGTATACTATATAAATATATATAATATAATTGTAAGGAAATTAGGAAAGAATAAATGGATAAATTAAGATCAAAAGAGGGAATAGTTGCCATATTTTTAGCTGTAATTCACTTTGCTTTATGGTACTATTTTGCTTATATTAAATATGCTGGAGTAGATGTTAAAGATTATAAATATATACTAGGGTTACCAGAATGGTTTTTCTATAGCTCAGTTGTAGTAAGTATATTTATAATTATTATGGTTATTATCTTTACTAACTTTTTGTTTAATAAAGATATAGAAAAGGAGGATAATAATGAAATATAATGTAGATCTTAAAATTCTTCTTTTGTTTACGTTTATATTTTTAGGCATTATTCTCTTACCTTTAATATTAAATAAGACAGCAAAAAATCATCATGGTTTTTTTGAAAAATATTATTTGGCAGATAGAAATGTAAGTGGAATAGTTTTAGCTATTACTTTAATGTCAACGTATGGATCAGCTTCAACATTTTTAGGTGGACCTGGGGTAGCCTATAAATTAGGATATGGTTGGGTATTACTAGCTGTAATTCAGGTAGTTACAGGATACTTTGTATTATTAGTATTAGCCAGAAAATTTAAAAAAGAAGCGAAACGTATAAATGCCATAACTATAAGTGACTATTTAAAAAATAGATATAAATCTAATATTGTTGCTTATCTTTCAACATTTGCAATGATTATTTTCTTAATCGCTGCTATGTCAGCTCAATGGGTCGGAGGAGCTAAACTATTAGTAGCTTTTACGGGCATAAGTTATAAGACAGGTGTACTATTGATATCTGTAATTATAGTATTTTGCGTAGTATTTGGTGGATTAAAAAATATTTTGATTACCGATATGATTCAAGGTTTAATAATGATTTTTTCTACAATAATATTACTATACTCAGTAATATCATTTGGTGGAGGAATCGAAAATATTACAAATAATTTAGTTGCAATAAATGAAAAGATAATAACACCTTTTGGAGCGGATGGTAGTTTAACTGCAAAATATGTATCATCATTTTGGGTATTAGTTGGGGTCGGAGTAATAGGTATACCTCAGATTGCAATTAACTCAATGTTGTATAAGAATACAAAAAGTTTGAAACAATCAATAATTATAGGAACAATAGTTATTTTTATTGTAATGTTTGGGGTACATTTAATAGGAGTAATGGCTAGAGGTGTTTTCCCAGATATTAAAGATTTTGACTCTGTTATACCAATAATTACATTAAGAGTACTTCCTTGGTACTTGGCAGCGATAGTTCTTGCGGCTCCAATGGCAGCGATTATAACGACAGTTAATGCTCAATTTTTACTGATATCATCAGCACTTGTTAAAGATTTATTATTTAATACAAAATTTGTAAAAAATAATATTACAGGAAAAAAAGTTCCAGTTTTTGTTTACACAATAAACATAATTGTTATTTTACTAATAATGTTTATTAGTATGAGACCACCTAGTTTAATAGTTAATGTTAACTTATTTGCTTTTGGAGGTCTTGAATCAACATTCCTATGGCCTATTCTGTTAGGTTTATATTGGAAATATGCTGAAAAAATAGGGGCAATAGCTTCAATAGTAGTAGGTTTAGTAAGTTATATAATTTTCAAAAATATATATGTTATAAAAATCAATTGAACCAGTAGTAATTTCATTAACATTATCATTTATAGTATTTGTTATTATATCAATGGTTATAAATAAAAAAAATTGCAAAAATGGTGATATTATAATAAAATAAAAGAGTATATAAAAGGAGGAAATACAATGGCTAAAAAAGTTAAAGTTAAACACACTGATGCAGAGAAGTTTAAAGTGAGTGACATGTTAACAATTGGAAAAGTTTATGAAGTTGTAAATGAAACAGAAGAATATATATTCATAAGAGACAACAGTGGTAAAATTGGTGGATATTACCATGACTATTTTGAAGAAGTTTCGGAATAGATGGTAGGACTTTTATATGGATAAAAAAAGTATAAAAAATTCTGTACTAGTTGTTATCTTTGTTGTATTAGCTCCACTTATTCTTGTAGGGTTGACTGCATTAGGCAATACTATTGGTATTAAAGGTAATCCTTCTACAAATGCAACACAAACTACAGAAAGCAGCCAAAGTACCAGAAGAAACAAAATCAACAACAAATAATGATATACCTAAAGCAGATGATAAAAAAATCTCAAATAATACATCATCAAATAATAAAGATAAGAATCAAAACTCAGGAACAGTAAGTTCAACTCCTATAGCAGGACAGAGTTATGTGGTAAAAACAGGGGATACATTATTTACGATAGCCTCAAGTGCATATGGTGAAGGAAATGCACAAAGTGGAATAGATAAGATAAAACAAGCAAACAACATGAATAATAATAATTTAACTGTTGGACAAAAAATTCAAATTCCAAAATCATAAATAAAAGAATCATCATTAAAAGAAATTTCTTCTAATGATGATTCTTTTTATTTTTCTAAATCTTTATTAAGTTGCTCTAATTTTGCTAAAAGTGTATCTATTTGTGTATCTGATAAACTAAGACTAACTCTAATATAATTTTCGCCGCCACTTCCAAAAACATGTCCAGGCATAGTAACTATTCTATATTGTTTTAATAATAATTCGAAGAAACTTTGACTATCAAATCCTTCTTTTACTTTTAACCAAATAAAAATACTACCTTCCGGTTTAAAGTAAGAATAACCTAGTTCATCTAGTTTATTAGTAATTTTCTCAATTCTATTTTTAAATGTATCCTTAATATTTGAAGTAAGTTGCTTATGATTTTTTAGTGCAGTTACTACAGTATCTTGAATTGCGCCATAAATATTAGCGTGGAAAATAGAGTTATACACTCTAAGACCTTCAATAATTTCTTTGTTTCCGACAGCAAATCCAATTCTAAGTCCTGAAATAGAGAAGTTTTTAGAGAAAGAAAAGAATTCTATACCTACATCTTTTGCACATGGTGTGCTAATAAAACAAGGTGATGAACCTTCATTATAATAAAAATCTGAGTAGGCATGGTCTTGAACTACAATAACACTGTTTTCTTTAGCCCAACTAACAGTTTCTTCATAAAATTCTTTTGTTGCAACGGCTCCAATAGGATTAGAAGGGTAGTTTAGGAAAATTAATTTTCCTTTTTCAACTAGATTATTTGGTATTGAAGAATAATCTACTAAGTAGTTATTTTCTTCTTTTAACTGTATTTCTTCATAGTTAGCTTGTGCAAGGGCAATACCCTGTATATAATCAGGGTAGCTAGGTACAGGAAGCAAAACAGTATCATCTTTATTCAATAATACTGAAGGAACACTAGATAATCCAGATTTAGTTCCAAATACTAGAGCAATCTCATCTTTTGGATCTGCATCTATTCCATATGTTTCTTTAAGCCAAATAGAAATTTCATTTAGTAATGTTTCTTTACCATCAAAAGCTCCGTATCTCATATTTTCAGGTTTTCTAATTGCTTTTTCCAATGTCTCTAATAAAAGTTCTGGGGTATCAGAGTCTGGAACTCCGATACCCGCATTTAATAATGGTATATTACTAGAACTTTCTTCAGAGATTAATTTAAAAATTGGATAAAAAACATTTTCTGGAACATTTTTTAATGTATTTGATAATTCAATTTTCATAATTAATCACGTCCTAATCTATTATTTTTCAGGTTTGTCAAAACCTTTGAATTCTTTATCAATTATTTCATTAAATTCTTTTGATTGAACAATTTCAATTAAGTCTTTTGAAAGTTGTGAATCTTTATTTGCAGTAGTCACAACAATGTTATTTCGGTTATTTTCATTCATTTTTTCTAATTTTAATGCTTTAGTTAAATCGAATTTTGCAGCTAAAGCGAAGTTTCCAGGTACTGCAGATAATGTAGTACTGCTTAATGAACGAGCAAGTTGACCAGCTTCTAATTCAGTGAATTTAAGATTTTTTGGATTTTCAATTACATCGTTTTTAGTAATTTTTAATACATCAGTATCTGGTTTAATTTTAATTAGGTCAGCAGCAGCTAATAATGCATAGGCACGAGCTGCATTTGATGGGTCGTTTGGTAAAGTTACTTCAGCTCCATCAGGTAAATCTTTAAGATCTTTTACTTTATCAGAATAAAGTCCCATTGGTGCAGTTGGAACAGGTACAAGAGCAGTTAAATCCATATTATTTTGTTCAGCAAATTTTTTCATATATATTTTGTGTTGGAATAAGTTTGCATCTAATTCACCACTATTTAAAGCTTTGTTAGGTTGAATGTAATCAGAAAACTCAGTAACCTTAACGCTATATCCTTTTTTCTCAAGTAGAGGTTTTATAGCTTTATTTACCATATCTGCATATGGTCCAGATGTAGCACCAATTTTAACTTCTTTTTTATCACCACTTGAATTTGAGCTAGATTTAGAAGCTCCACATGCAGTAAGTGATATTGCTAATAATGCTGTAAAAGCAATTGTTAATATTTTTTTTAGTTTTGTCATAATAATGAATCTCCTTATATTAATTTTTTTTGAATTTTTTTGAAATATAATTTCCTATATATTGTGTAATTTGAACGAGTATTATTAATAATATTACTGTAACCCACATTGTAAAGTTATCGAAACGATAGTACCCATATCTTATAGCAAGGTCACCGATTCCTCCGCCTCCGACAACTCCAGCCATTGCTGAAAATGCGATAAGATTAATTAAAGTCAGAGTAATTGATTGGATTATACCAAACATTGCTTCAGGGATAAGTACCTCTCTTACGATTAGAGGTAAAGAGGCTCCTGATGCTACGGCTGATTCAATAATACCGTAGTCTATTTCATTAAGAGATGTATCAACTAATCTTGTAAATAAAGGTATAGCAGCAACAGTTAACGGTACTATAGCTCCAGTAGGACCTGTAGATTTACCTAGTAAAAATAGGGTGAATGGTATTAAAAATACTAGTAATATAATAAATGGTATAGAGCGTATTGTATTAACAATAAAGTCAACAGTTTTGTATATAAAAACATTTTTAAATAACAGTCGGTTGCTTGTTAAAAATAATACGATACCTAGGAATAAACCAACAATAACAGTGATTACAATCGAAACACTTATCATATAAAGTGAATCACCAAATGATTGAATAAGTTCAGGTTGTAGATTATTCCATTGTTCAGCTAAACTAAGATTATTCTCCATAAACTTTCACCTCCACATCGCTAACGTCACTAATAAGATGGTTGACAAAATCCGAACAGTTTTGCTCATTACCTGTAACTGAAAAAGTAAGGCTACCTAATTGTTTATTTTGAATATATTCAATTCTTCCGGCTAGTATATTTGTAGTAACTTTATATTTATTTGCCAGTGTTTGAATTACTGGTTCTTTTGCTGCATCTCCTTTAAAGATAACTTTAATTACAGTTTCATCTTTATATTGTTCTAAAAACTGTTCTTCAAAATCATCGTCACTATGTAAGTTCGAAATAAATTCTTTCATTAGTTTTGTTTTAGGATTAGAGAAAACATCATAAGCAGAGCTTAATTCAATAATTTCACCATTTTCCATGACAGCAACTTTATCACAAATTTGTTTTATAACTTCCATTTCGTGAGTGACAAGAATAATAGTAAGTCCTAATTTTTTATTGATTTCTTTCAATAATGAAAGAATTTGTTTTGTTGTAACTGGATCAAGTGCACTTGTAGCCTCATCGCATAGTAATACTTTAGGATTATTTGCTAGTGCTTTAGCTATTCCAACACGTTGTTTTTGACCACCTGAAAGCTGACTAGGGTAAACATTTTTCTTGTCAACTAGCCCAACAAGTTCAAGTAATTCATCAATACGTTTTGGGATTTCATCAGCTTTAGCGTCTCCAGCTTTAAGGTTAAAGGCAATGTTCTCACCAACAGTTTTAGAATTTAATAAGTTAAATTGTTGGAAAATCATTCCTATTTTTTGTCGATAGATTCTTAAATCGTGTCTATTTAGTTTATTGACAACTTGCCCATCAACAACTACTTCACCACAAGTTGGCGTTTCTAGTAAATTAATGCATCTTAATAGAGTACTTTTACCAGCACCAGAGTAGCCGATTATACCGAAGATTTCTCCTTCTTTAACATGAAGGTTTGTTGGTTTTAAAGCTACAATTTCTTTTCCTTTCTGATGGAATGTTTTTCCAACACCATTCAGATTTATCATAAAATTCTCCTTTCTTTATATGAAAAAAGACGTACCTTAGCATAAGCTAAAGGACGTCTTAACGTGATACCACCTTTATTTGTATAATAATCACTTATTATACCTCAATAAGTTACTTTCATAACTCCTGCTATAACGGGCATACCCGTAGTATAAATACTAAATGCTCAAAGTCCATTTCTCCTAAACCTAATTAATCTCTTTCAGCATACAAGATCTCTCTATAAAGTAGTGTATAGGATTCTACTTTTCATAGCATAATTAATCAATGACTATATTCTAGCATAAATTTTCTGACAATGCAATATAAAGGTTTAAATTTTAGAATAAATATAAGAAATAATAGATATATATATAATTGGTAAAAAAATAACTTGACTTTTATTAATTATCTTATATAATAATTAAGTTAATCATCTTAATATTTATATTGTCAATAAATTTGTTGCTTACAGCTATTTATGATATAATGAGGTGTATTGCATAGGAGGTATTATGTTTAAATTTTTTAAGAAAAATAAACCTGAAGAAATAAAAACAGAATTAAAAAAAACACCTACGCATGTTGCTATTATTATGGATGGCAATGGACGTTGGGCAAAAAAAAGAAATATGCCACGTATAAAGGGGCACTATGAAGGAATGCAAACAGTAAAAAAAATAACTAAGTTTGCATCAAAACTGGGAATCAAATATTTAACACTGTATGCTTTTTCTACTGAGAATTGGGCAAGACCTAAGGAAGAAGTTAGCTATTTAATGGATTTACCTGAAAAAATGTTCAGTAGCTTTATGCCTGAATTAATGGAAAACAATGTAAAAGTAGAAGTTATAGGTGTAATTGAAAAATTACCTGAAAATACTAGAAAAGCTGTTAGTGACGCTATCGAGCAGACAAAAAATAATACAGGATTAAAATTAATTTTTGCATTAAACTATGGTTCAAAAGACGAAATAATCAGTGCTGTAAAAACAATTGCTAGTGATGTAAAATCTGATAAATATAGTATAGAAGATATTACAGAAGAAACATTAAGTAGAAATCTTTTTACTGCAAATACACCAGATCCTGATTTATTAATTAGAACATCAGGAGAACAAAGAATTTCAAACTTTTTATTATGGCAAATTGCTTATAGTGAATTTATTTTTACAAAAGTAGCTTGGCCAGATTTTACTGAAGAAGAGTTTTATAATTCATTATTAGAATACCAAAATAGAGATAGAAGGTATGGTGGTTTAAATGAAGACTAGAGTAATAACTGCAATTGCGGCTTTAATTGTATTTTTACCACTACTATTTTTAGGTGGGGATTATTTTAAATATACTACGTTTGCTTTAGGTGTTATGGCAATGTATGAAATAGTTAGAATGACATTTAAAGAAACTAATATTGTTATCTTAGGACTATCTTCTCTAGCAGGAGCAGTATTATATTTACATAATGAAATTTTAAGTTTATCACAGTATAGTATAGTATATATAATTATTATTGGTATGTTAGGATCAGTTGTAGGTACTGGACATAGAATTAAATTAGTAGAAATAGGATCGATTATATTTGTTACAGCATATATATTTGTTGGATTTTATTCGCTATATATGTTGAGAAGTTTAAGTCTATTCCATGTTGGATATTTATTGCTTACTATTTGGTTTACTGATAGTTTTGCATATATTGGAGGAATGAAGTTTGGTAAAAATAAACTTTCTCCACATATAAGTCCTAACAAATCAATTGAAGGATCAGTTATAGGAAGTTTATCATCAATAATAATTGCCGTTGTATTTTATTTTACAACTAATATTTTTACTAACTTAATATTAGCAATTGTTATTACTTTGGTGATTAGTGTAATTGGTCAATTTGGAGATTTAATAGAATCTGCATATAAACGTGAATATGGAGTCAAGGATAGTAGTAATTTACTACCAGGTCATGGAGGAATTTTTGATAGATTTGATTCAGTAATTCTTTCTGCTCCATGTTTAGTACTATTATTAAACTTAGTTGCGATGTTATAGAGAGGAGTATTAGATGCAAGGTATAATAGCATTTATATTAATATTTTTTTGTAGTAGTAACAATACATGAATTTGGTCACTTTATAGTGGCAAAAAAATCTGGAATTTTATGTCAGGAATTTGCTATTGGAATGGGACCAAAAATATTTCATAAAAAAATTGGAGAAACAAACTTTACTATTAGATTACTTCCACTAGGTGGATATGTTAAAATGCCTGATAATGTTTTTGATTTTAATAATGATGTTTCAATGTATGACTTAAAAAAAGGAATGAATATCAGATTAAAATTAGACAAAGAAGATAAAGTTGAAAAAATTATTTTAGATGAATCAAATGATATGGAACTTTTGCCAATTCACCTAGAAGATTTTGATTTAACAGAAAAATTATTTATTAGAGGATTTGTTGGAGACGAATCAGAGTACTTCGAAGTTAGAAAAGATGCATGTGTGGTATTTGGTGGTATGGAAGAACAAATAGCTCCATTAGACAGAATGTTTTCTTCTCACTCTTGGGGTAAAAAATTCTGGACACTTTTTGCTGGACCACTAATGAACTTTTTTTTAGCAGCTGTAATCTTTATAGGATTAGCTTTTTATACAGGTGTACCGGTCAATAATGATGATGCCAAATTAGGAGTTGTTGCCGATAATTCGCCAGCACAGACAGCAGGATTAAAAGTTGGAGATACGATAACTGAGGTTAATGGTCAATCTATTTCTACTTGGACAGGATTTGTTGAAAAAATTAAGGAATCTAATGGTCAAGAATTAACTTTAAAAGTAAATAGAGATGGTTCTATACAAGAAGTTAAAGTAACACCAAAAGAAGAAGTTACAAAAAATAAAAAAGGTGAAGAAGTAAAAACTTATAAAGTAGGTATTGGAAAATACCAAGAAACAAAAAAAGGTTTTGTAGATTCTATAAAATACGGTTTACAAGAGACTTTACATTATGGTACTTTAATATTCACAGCTATAATTAATTTATTTGTTTCATTGTTTACTGGTGGCTTCAGCCTAAATCAATTAGGTGGACCAGTAGCTATATATGAAATGTCTAGTAGTGCAGCCAAAAGTGGATTAGTAACTACACTTCAGTGGACTGGAATCTTAAGTGTTAACTTAGGTTTAATGAATTTAATACCAATTCCAGTACTTGATGGTGGTAGAATAATTTTTGTTATATATGAAGCTATATTTAAGAAACCAATTAATAAAAAGGCTCAATATTATATGACGATAACATTTGGATTATTAATGGTAGCATTAATGTTAGCTGTTACTTGGAATGATATTCAAAGACTATTTGGAAAATAAGTAAGGAAAAGATAATTCAAACTTCACGAATAGTAAATACAATATTTATAAAGAATTATTAATGAATAAATAAAAACATGAAAGTACGCTTTTTAAAAAGTATACTCTTATGTTTTATTTTTTTGTCGTAGACTATAATGCTAAACTAATATATCTTAAATCCTGGTGAATATTATAGTAGTTTGTATAATTTAGAAGATTAGATATAAATAATTACAACAGTATAGTAAATAAAAGTAATAGATTATGTTATAATAATAAAGAAATAATTAATTATTTTTTAATACTTAATAATTTACTAAATGTATAAAAATAATATTAAGAGGAATGCAGAATATGAAACATAAATTATTAAAAACAAAAAAATTAGCTGTGGTGTTTGGAACTTTTGCTCCAATGCATATAGGACACGTAGATCTTATAACAAGAGCTAAACGAGAAAACGATGCAGCTTTAGTATTTGTTTCTGGAACAAATACTGAAGAAGACCGTGGGACACGTGTAGGGCTTCACCTTAAAAGACGTTTTCGTTATGTGCGAGAAGTATTTCATGATGATGAATTGGTAGTTGTGGATAAACTTGATGAAGAAGGAATTATTTCAGAACAGAATTGGTTTGAAATTTTACATGAACTTATTAAAGAAAATACAGATTATCAATTTGAAAAGATTACGTTTTATATAGGAGAAGAAAAGTATCAAAAGCCGTTACTTAGCTATTTTGAAAATGTATTTAATGATGAATATCTTTTAGGAAAAAGTGATACTGAGTCTTCTGATTCAATTATAAAAAAAGAAGTAGGTATTAAAATAATCGATAAAAGTATAATTCCAGTATCAAGTGCTGAAATTCTTAAAAAACCTTTAGCTCACTGGCGCTATATTACTAAACCTTTTCGACGTCATTTTACAAAAAAAGTGTTGGTAGTAGGTTCAGCTTCAGGAGGGAAGACAACACTCATAAAAGATTTAGGCCGAATTTTTAATGCGCCTGTATCATTAGAATATGCACGTTATTATCAGGGAGTACATAATGTTCGCGATGATGAATTAGATACTAATGATTATATTCGTCTTTTTGCTTATCAAAATCATCAAACTTCAAATATTATCGATAGTGGTAGTCATTCAGGTATTGTGTTTGTTGATACTAATGCTACTGTAACTATGGCTTACGTAGACTACTATCTTAAGGATGTTATTTCAGAGGAAGAATATCAAGCACTTAACTTATCTTATAAAGTTGCTGTTTCAAAAGAAAAATGGGATCTGATAGTTTTAATTCCACCAAAATCTGCATATGTCAATGATGGTTTTCGTGATATGAGTATGTCAAGTCAGGACATTCGAGATGATTTTACTAATCACCTTATTGAGTTACTAAAAAGAGATGGTTTTGAAGACAAACTTTTAATTCTTGATAGTGAACCAGATACATTTTTTATAGAAAACTATGAAAAAACAATTGAAGCTATTAAAACAAGACTTAATATTGATATATAAATTACGGATATGATTATCTTTTAAGTTTAATAGCGTATGTGTTAAAAGTTAATATAGAGCTAATTTAAAAGTTAAAATTTGAGAAAAATATTGGAATTTGATATAATGGAATGATGTTTTAAAGAAGTAGGTAAAGATAATGATAAAATTTGAGAATGTATTTTTTAAGTATTCTAATTCAACAAAAAATGTACTAGAAAATATAAATCTTAATATAAAGAAAGGTAGTTGGACTAGTATATTAGGAGAAAACGGAAGTGGAAAATCCACATTAATGAAGTTATTATATGGACAACATAAGCCTACTGATGGAAAGATACTAGTAAATGGTAATGAATATACTGAAGAAGTATATGATGAAATTAGAAATGGTATAGCAGTTGTCTTTCAAAATCCAGATAACCAATTTGTAGGAGCCACTGTTGAAGAGGATATTGCTTTCGGTTTAGAAAATAGAAATATACCAAGTGAACTAATGGATAGCATTATTGAAAAATCATTAGAAGCAGTTGACATGCTTGAGTATAGGAAGTATGAACCTGTGTCTCTTTCTGGAGGTCAAAAACAACGTGTAGCAATAGCTTCAGCATTAGCTTTAAATCCTCAAATTCTGATTTTAGATGAAGCGACTAGTATGCTTGATCCTAAGGCTAGAAAATCAATTTTGCAGTATATAAAAAAAATTAATAAAGAAAATGAGATAACCATTATCTCAATAACTCACGATGCTGAGGAAAGTATTTATTCTGATTATATAGAGATTATGAATAAAGGTAAAATTGTATTTACTGGAAATTATAATATGTTGTATGCTGAACCTGATATACTAGATAAGTTTAATTTAGAAACTCCGTTTTTAGAAAGGGTAAAAAATGATTTAAATGACCAACTAGGTTCAAAAATTTTCAATATTACCGAAGATGAAGGGAGTGTAGTAGAAAAAATATGGAAATTAATCTAAATAATATAGACTACACTTACAATAAAGGGACAGTTTTTGAAAAAAGAGTTTTAAAAAATGTAACTTTGAAATTAAAAGAGCGAGCATATAACGTTATAGTAGGTAAAACAGGTAGTGGGAAATCTACGCTAATCGAGCATATTAATGGGTTACTAGTACCAAATAGTGGTGAAGTAATTGTAGACGATACTATAATTACTTTTCCAAGAAATAAAAGAGAAAAAAAAGAATTAGCAAAAAAACTAAGAGAAATTAGGCAAGATGTTGCAGTACTATTTCAATTTTCAGAACAGCAGCTTTTTGAAACTACTGTTTTGAAAGATATTATGTTTGCACCATTAAATTATGGAGTAAATGAGAAGGAAGCTCGAAAGAATGCAATAGAGCTTGTGAAGTTAGTAGGGTTAAGTGAAGATTATCTTGAAAAATCACCTTTTGAACTTTCAGGTGGAGAAATGAGAAAAGTTGCTTTATGTGGAATATTGGCACTAAATCCGAAAGTTTTAATATTAGATGAACCAACTGTTGGATTGGATTATAAAAGTAGAGAAGATATTATGAACTTAATAAAAGAATTGCAACAGAAGAAAAATATGACAATTGTGCTAGTTACACACAATATGGATTATGTTTTGAAATATGCAGATAAGATATTTGTGTTAAATAAAGGGGAACTAGATTTTTCAGGGACGGCAGAAGAGTTATTTTCAAATAAGCAAATACTTGAAAAGAATTCTTTAGAACTACCAGAAGTATTAAAGTTCTATAAAGAACTAAAAAGTAAAGGGATAGTTATCCCATTTCCTCGATGTTATAAAGAAATGATAGAAAGTGTAAAACTTTTAATAGGAGATAGAAGTAAATGAATAATTCTTTAATAAGTAAATACATACCACTAGATACAGTTATTCATAATCTTGATCCGAGAACAAAACTATTTTTTGTAATAGTATATTTAGTGGATATATTTATAGCTCATAGTATAGCTGAATTTTTCATTATTGTTTTTTTAATCTTTATAACAGTTGCATATTTGTCAAAAACGAGCTTTAATATGTTGTTATCAAGTGTAAAATCAATTATAGTTCTGATTGTATTTACTTCATTGGTACATATTTTCTTTAATAAATCAGGAAGTGTAGTATTAGACCTTTCTTTTATGAAAATATATAGTGGTGCTTTATTAGGAATTTTACTAATAACTGTAAGATTTATTCTTGTTGTTATGATAATGGTAGTGTTTATGGCTACAACATCTCCAAGTCAAATAACTCATGCAATAGAGAAGAGTTTAGGTTTTCTTAAGGTAATAGGTGTTCCAATATCTACTTTGCATTGGTACTATCTATATCTTTAAGATTTATTCCAACTATAATAGAAGAAACAAATAGAATAATAAATGCACAGGTTTCGCGAGGTTCTGATTTTAATGAAGGAAGTTTAATGCAAAAAGTGAAGAAGTTCATTCCAATATTGATACCTTTATTTATAGCAACTTTAAAAAGAGCCGATGAGCTTGCTACTGCAATGGAAGTAAGAGGATATAGTACAACAATTAAAAGGAGTAAGTATAAGAAACTTAAATATGATAAATTTGACTATTTGAGTTATTTATTAATAATTGTAACTACAGTATTTATTATCCTAATATAAATTTTATAAGGTATGTTTACGTTTAATACAATAAAGGAGATTCTATGGATACAGAAATAATAAATATTTCTAAAAGTAAAAATAAAGCAGAAGTATACAAAAAGTTACAACAGTATTATAAAAGTGATAAACTAGTAGCAATTCCTACAGAAACTGTTTATGGCTTAAGTGCTGATGCAACAAGTGATAAAGCAATATCAAAAATTTATGAGGCAAAAGGTAGACCTAGTGATAATCCCCTAATAGTTCATTTTTATGATGTCAAACAACTAGATAATATTGTTGACTATGCTGATGATAGAGTAGGAATATTAATAGATAAGTTTTGGCCAGGTCCTATGACATTAATATTAAATGCTATTGAAAACAATGGTATTTCAAATAATGTTACTGCTGGACTTAATACCTTGGCTGTCAGAATGCCTTCTAACACTACTGCACGAGAAATATTAAAGGAAACACAAGTTCTTTTAGCAGCGCCAAGTGCAAACACAAGTGGTAAACCATCACCAACCAAATATGAACATGTATATCATGATTTAAATGAAAAAATTGATGTTATAATAGAAGATGAACAATCAGACATTGGTTTAGAGAGTACAGTGATTGATTGTACTAAAAATCCGCTTGTAATAGCTAGACCAGGAGAAATTACTAAAGAAGATATAGAAAATGTCTTAGGAGAAGGTAGTGTAGTATATAATGACGAGATAATTGACGAGGATCAGGCTCCGATAGCTCCTGGAATGAAATATAGACATTATTCACCAGAAGCAGAATTGATTTATATAGGCATTCTTTTGAAGACTTGCTAGAATTGTTAAAAACTAAAGGTAAAGAAACAGGGTTTATAACATATGATAATTATAAAAATAAACTAAAGGGATTAAACATATCCATAAAATATTTAGCAGATTCTGAGAAAAGTGTTGAACAATCTAATAAAAATTTATATAATATTCTAAGAGAGTTTGATGAAGAAAATATAAAAGAAATATATATATTACCAATAAAAGAAAATAAAGAAAATGTAGCTTTATTAAATAGATTAAATAAAGCTATAAGTAAAAAATAAAAATAGGAGATTAGTGATGAAAAAGTTATATGTAGTTATACCTTGTTATAATGAAGAAGAGGTATTAAATGAAACTGCAAAAAGATTAGAAGTTAAAATGAATTCGATGATTGAAGAAGATTTAATTTCACCTGAGAGTCGAGTTGTTTTAGTAAATGATGGTTCTAAAGATAAAACGTGGGAAATTATTGAAGAACTTCATAAAAACAATCCATTATTTAGTGGAATAAACCTTAGTAGAAACCGTGGACACCAAAATGCATTGTTAGCTGGTTTAATGACGGTTAAAGATCATTGTGATGTTAGTATATCTATGGATGCTGACTTACAAGATGATATTAATGCAATGGATGAAATGATGAAAAAGTATTTAGCAGGATGTGACATAGTTTATGGTGTAAGATCTGCTCGTACTACTGATACATTCTTTAAACGATTTACTGCTGAAGCATTCTATCGTGTTATGGAAAAATTAGGTGCGAATACTGTATTTAACCATGCTGACTATAGATTGATGAGTAGACGTGCATTAAATGGATTAGCTGAATTTAAAGAAGTTAATTTATTTTTACGTGGTATAGTACCTATGATAGGATACCCAAATGATATTGTTACTTACGAAAGAGCAGAGAGATTTGCAGGAGAAAGTAAGTATCCATTATCAAAAATGTTAGCTTTCGCATTTGAAGGAATCACATCACTTTCAGTTAAGTTAATAAGATTTATAACTGTAGGCGGAGCGCTTATGATTTCCATAGCAACACTAGTATTCTTCTATACTCTATATAGCTATTTTGCAGGATTTGCAAGACCAGGGTGGTCTAGTATGATGATATCTATGTGGTTTATCGGTGGAATGATTATGATTTCATTAGGTATTGTTGGAGAGTATGTAGGTAAAATTTATCTAGAAACAAAAGAACGTCCAAGATTTATCATTGAACAATTTTTAAATAAAGAAAAAAATGAGAAGGAATAATCTATGATTAAGGAAATAATGCAAAAATCACCTAACTTTTTTGTAAAAGTAATTGCTGTAGTTTTCTTTATACTAATGGGCTTAAATACTTTATTAGTATTAACAAAGACAGCTATATTTCCTAAAGATTATCAAGAAACACTATTTTTATGAGAATGACAATGCTATACTAAATATTATTTTCCTAATAATATTTAGTATAGTTATCTTAATATTAGCTAGATATTTTTAAAAAGATTATAAGTATAAAGAGATTAGTTTTAATAGTAATGATTTATAGTTTTATAATTAGTATTCTATTTGCTATTTTTACGTCGTGACTATGTGCAATTTGATCCTTTTAATGTAATTGATCAGGCTAATAATTTCATAAGAGGTAATTATAGTGGTCTTGAAAAAGGAAATAATTATTTATATATTTATTCACACCAAATAACAACAGTGTTTATCTTTCAAATAATACTATCGTTATTTGGACGAGCAACTTTCATATTATATATAATGCAGAGTTTCTCAATAAGTTTTATTATCTTTATGTTATATAAAATATCAAATATATTATTTGAGGATGAAGATACAAACTATCTAGTTGTGATATTAAGTGCTTTATGTTTTCCGCTTGTGTTTTATGTAGCTTTTGTTTACGGAATATTGCCTGGAATGTTTCTTACTCTAGTAGCATATTACTATTTCATAAAATATACAAAACAAAAAGAGTGGTATTTATTGGTAGTTAGTGCAATAAGTATTAACATTGCAATATTATTTATTGGAAATAATATGATACATATGATAGCTATCTTTACAGCTGCAGTAATATATTTTATTAGAAAAAAAGATAAAAAGATTTTAGCCTTTATATTGAGTTGTCTATTTTTAATGACTGCATCTAAAAGTATAATTTATAATTATTACGAAGCAACTAGTCAAAAAGAAATAGCACCAGGTGTACCAAAAATAACATGGATCGCTATGGGAATGCAAGAAGGTGATAGGGAAGCTGGCTGGTGGAATAGGTTTAACTATGATATTATGCCAGAAGAAGATTTTGATGCAGAACGTATCATAGAAATTTCTAAAGACTCAATAAAACAAAGACTTACAGTTTTTAGAAATAATCCAAGGTATGCTTTTGATTTTTATGAGAGAAAGTATGAAAATCAATTTATAGAGCCTTCTTTTCAGAGTCTATTAGTAACTGCTCCACAAAGAAACTTTGATAACGAGACAACGTTAGAAAAAGTTAAAGACTTTTTTTAAAAACAAATTTACTTTAATGAAACACATCATGTGTTGATGTTTATAATGAAAGTATTTCAAGTATTTGTTTATAGTTTTCAGCTTTGTTTTTGCGATAAATATTTTTAGGAAAAAAGAGGAAGTTCTAACTATTATACCTGTTGCTTTTGTTGGAGGAACGTTATTCCATATGATATGGGAAGCAAAAAGTAGATATGTATTCCCATACTTTGTGTTTTTAATACCTATAGCAGCTTATGGATTAATTATTTTTAGAAATAAAATAATAGAATATAGAAAAACAAAAGAGGAAAAGAATGAAAAAAGTAATATGTAAAACTCTTGTAGCTATGGTTCTTGGGTTAACAGTAGCACCAACTGCAGCAGCAAATGATATTTATGTACCTTTTAGTGAAAAGAATTTTTCTGAAATAGAGAATGGTGAGAAAATACAGTTCGATGATTTGAATTTAAAAGAAGCTTTACTAGAATACTACAAGTTTCATATTAATAAAAAAATTTTACAGGAAAAGAGATTACTGTAAATATGATGAAACAGTTTACTAGTTTATCTTTACCTTGGAAAAAAATATTTTTTTCTCTAAAAAGGATTAGAACACGCTACTAATGTGAAAAACTTAAATTTATCTAATAATTTTATTGAAGATTTAACACCATTAGAGAAATTAGAAAATATAGAGGATTTAGATTTAACTAATAATAAAAATCAAAAATCCAGAAAGCTTAGGTAATCTTAAAAAAATTAAGACAGTTAGTGTTGAGAAAGAATTTAATGAATAATTTAGATTTTCTAAATAATTTAAATGTTGAGTCATTGGATATTTCTATGAATAGTGTATTAAAAAGATTATTTACCTAATAATTTAAAAATTAGATAATATAAGAAGTTTAAATATTTCTGGAATAGGTTTAGATAATATAACATTTTTTTACAGAATGCGAAAAAAACTAGAAAGCCTAGTTGCTGAAGAAAAATGCTATTAAAGATTTAAAAACCTCTGGAAAATCTAAAAAAACTTTAAGAACACTGTATTTAGATAAAAAAATGATATTAGAGATATAGGACCTCTTAAAGATTTAGATAATTTAGAAGAATTGCTTCTATAAAAAAACAATATAGAAGATATTACACCATTAGATGGAAAAAGATATTTATATAGATTAATGTTAAATGATAATATAGCATTAAAAAGATATTAATGTACTAAGGACAGTTCAACATCTATCAAGTTTAGATATTTCTAATACTGCAGTAAGTGATATTAGTCCATTAAATGATTTAAAAATATATTTATTATGTTGCAGTGAAAAAAATACTAAAATAAGTGATTCAGACTTAAGTAAATTTGAAAAAAACAAATATGGATGTTAAGAAAGAAAATGGCATAGATAAAAAAACTAGAAATAATTACTACAGAAGCTTCTAAGTATTTTTAGTTTGAAAAAAACTATATTTTTTTATGCTATTAATTTTGATATTTACTGTAACTGGAATTAGAAGTTATTGGAAAAATAAATAGAAAATAATAAGACGAATGAATTTACCCTTGAAATTCATTCGTCTTTGTGCTAGAATTACATTAATGAAATAAAAAAAGTATACTTAGGATACGATATATATCTAACTTATTTAAGAGAGGGTATGGTGCTGAAAATATCTATAAGCGTTATATATTACTACCTAGTTATAAGTATAATATAGTTAGTGAGCTTTATTCACAAAGAGGAAGTAAATTACTTCGAAATTTGGGTGGTACCACGAAATTATTCGTCCCTTCTTTAGCCTTTGCTAGAGGAGGGACTTTTTATTTTTTATAAGTTAGACTAAGTATACATAAAAAAGAAGGAGACCTTAATATGGCTAAATTAATTTTTCCAGATGGAAATGTAAGAGAATATGATAATAAAACACCGTTAGAAATCGCTGAAAGTATCAGTGTAAGTCTTAAGAAAAAAGTTATTTCTGCAAAATTAGATGAGGACTATATCGAAGTAAATAAACCAATTACAAAAGACGGACATCTTAAACTTATAGTTGCTGACGATGAAGACCAAGACAGCTTATATGTACTTCGTCACTCTTCAGCTCATTTACTAGCTCAGGCATTAAGAAGATTATATGGAAAAGATGTACACTTTGGTGTAGGACCAGCTATAGATGGAGGGTTCTACTATGACTTTGATTCAGAATATAAAGTTACTGAAGAAGACTTTAAAAATATTGAAAAAGAAATGAAAAAAATTGTTAGCGAAAATATTGCTATTGAAGGACGTGAGGTTAGTCGTTCAGAAGCATTAGAAATTTTCGCTGATGATCCATACAAAGTTGAGTTAATTAATGATTTACCTGAAGATGAAACTATTACTGTTTATACACAAGGTGATTTCACTGACCTTTGTCGTGGAGGACACGTAGCTTCAACTTCTAAAATTAAAGAATTTAAACTATTATCAGTAGCTGGAGCATATTGGCGTGGTAATAGTGATAATAAAATGTTACAACGTATTTATGGAACAGCTTATTTCACAAAAGAGCATTTACAACAACATTTACATAGATTACAAGAAGCTCGTGAACGTGATCACAGAAAATTAGGTAAAGAATTAGGTATTTTCACAACTAGCCAAAAAGTTGGTGCTGGACTTCCTTTATGGTTACCTAATGGTGCAACTATTCGTCGTACTATCGAAAGATATATAGTTGATAAAGAAGTAGAACTAGGGTATGACCACGTTTATACTCCAATAATGGGATCTAAAGATTTATATATTACTAGTGGACACTGGGATCACTATCAAGAAGATATGTTCCCACCAATGGAAATGGATCATGAAACAATGGTTCTTCGTCCAATGAACTGTCCTCACCACATGATGGTTTATAAAAATGAACGTCACTCTTATCGTGAACTTCCAATACGTATCGCTGAACTTGGTATGATGCACCGTTATGAAGCTAGTGGAGCAGTAAGTGGTTTACAACGTGTTCGTGGAATGACTCTTAACGATGCGCATATCTTTGTTAGACCAGATCAACTTAAAGACGAATTTAAACTAACTGTAGGACTAATTGAAGAAGCATATAAAGATTTAGGTATTAAAAATTTTAGTTACCGTTTATCATACAGAGATCCAGAAAATACTGAAAAATATTTTGATGATGACAATATGTGGAATAATGCTCAACAAATGTTAAAAGAAACTGCAGACGAATTAGGTCTTGATTATGTAGAAGCAGAAGGAGAAGCGGCATTCTATGGACCAAAACTTGATGTTCAAGTAGAAACTGCTATAGGGAAACAAGAAACTCTTTCTACTATTCAATTAGACTTCTTATTACCTGAAAGATTCGAACTAGAATATATCGGTGAAGATGGAAAAGCCCACCGTCCAGTAGTAATTCACCGTGGTATAGTGTCTACTATGGAAAGAATGGTTGCCTTCTTACTAGAAGAGTATAAAGGGGACCTACCAACATGGTTATCACCAAACCAAGTTCGTATAATTCCGGTAAACAACGATTATCACTATGATTATTCAAAAGAAATCATGCAAGAGCTTAAAAAGCTGGTGTAAAAGTTGCTATTGATGATAGAGATGAAAAACTTGGATATAAAATCCGTGAAGCAGCTAACAAAAAAATTCCTTATACTTTAGTAATTGGTGATAAAGAAGTTGAAAACAAAGCGGTTAATGTTAGAACATTTGGTTCTCATGACCAAAAAGAAGAAAGTTTTGCTGAATTCAAAGAAAATATCTTAAAAGAAATAAATGAAAGATTAATCGAGAAAAATGCTTAAAAAATAATAGAGAAGGGGTGATAATCATCCCTTCTCGTAATAAGGAGAGATAAAATGTTAACACAATTAACAAAAAATGTAAAAAAAGGACAAGTAAGAGTAAAGATTAAAACTACTCATGGTGATATGAGCTTCAAACTATTTGAAAAAGATATTCCAAAGGCAGTAGAAAATTTCTTAACTCATGCAAAAAATGGTTACTATAATGGTGTTATTTTCCATCGTGTTATTAAAGATTTTATGATTCAAGGTGGAGATCCAACTGGAACAGGTATGGGAGGAGAATCAATTTGGGGACATAGTTTCGAAGATGAATTCTCAATGGATTATTTCCACTTCTATGGTGCATTAAGTATGGCTAATGCTGGACCAAGTACAAATGGAAGTCAATTCTTTATAGTTCAAAATTCACATTTAGATGCTAGAACTTTACAAGCACTTGAACAAGGTGGATGGCCAAAAGAGGCTGTTGAAGGTTATGCTAAACTAGGAGGGACACCTCATTTAGATCACCGCCATACAGTATTTGGACAATTAATTTCTGGTGCAAAAACATTAGATAAAATCGCAGCTGTAAAAACTGATGCTCAAGATAAACCTCTTGAAGATGTAGTAATAACTGAAATAGTTGTAAAATAATATGCTTTAAAGCAAGACTATAGTAATAGTCTTGCTTTTTCAAATAATTATATAGTTAATTTTTATCTTGAAAAATAAAAAAATTTTCAAAAAAACTTTAAATATGCTTTTCATTGTGGTATAATTATGAAAGTTTGAATAAAAAAAGGAGAAGAGTAATGTCACAACAAACAAGAATAAAACCTGTCTTAGATGTTAACGAAAAACCTAGTTTGGCACTTTGGATAACACTAAGTTTGCAACACTTATTTGCGATGTTTGGAGCAACTGTATTAGTGCCAATCTTAACTGGGATTACCAGCTAGTACAGCATTAACAACATCAGGAATAGGGAACTTTAACGTATTTATTTATAACAAGAGGTAAAATTCCAGCTTATTTAGGATCTTCTTTTGCTTTTATTAATCCTATTATTGTATTATCTACTACTCATAGTGTTGAAACAGCTATGCTTGGTGCATTTTTAGCCAGCTTAGTATACGGGGTTGTAGCAATGTTTATTTATAAATTTGGAGTAAATTGGTTATTAAAACTTTTACCTCCAGTTGTAGTAGGACCTATTATTATAGTTATTGGGCTTGGAATAGCACCAACAGCTATAGATATGGCTATGAACAAAAAAGTTGGAGATGCTAAGGTGTATGATTTAACATACTTTACAGTAGCACTAATAACACTAGCAGCTACAATTTCTGCTGTGTTGCATTAAAAGGCTTTGCAAAACAAATTCCAGTATTATTAGGGATTATATTTGGGTATATCGTTGCTGTTATTGCTGGTTTAGTTAACTTCCAACCAGTAATTGACGCACCATGGTTTAGCTTACCTAAGTTTACAGTTCCATTTGTAACATATACACCTGAGTGGAATGTTGCAGCACTTGCAATGGTTCCTATAGCTATAGTTACAATAAATGAACATATAGGACACCAAATGGTTCTATCAGAAGTAGTAGGCCGTAATTTCTTAAAAGATCCAGGATTACACCGTTCTATCTTAGCTGATGGTACAGCAATGATGTTTGCATCATTACTAGGTGGTCCACCAAGTACAACTTATGGAGAAAATATTGGTGTACTAGCAATCACTCGTGTATTTTCAGTATTCGTATTAGGGGGAGCAGCAGTATTTGCACTTATCTTAAGTTTTGTTGGTAAGTTCTCTGCGTTAATCTCTACAATTCCATCACCAGTAATGGGTGGAGTTTCAATATTATTATTTGGTATAATAGCTTCTAGTGGATTAAGAATGTTAGTAGATGAAAAAGTAGATTTAAGTATTAATAGAAACTTAGTGATCTCATCAGTTATTATCGTTCTTGGAGTTGGTGGAGCAATGTTAAAATTTCAAAGTATTAACTTTGAACTACCAGCGATGGCTCTTGCAGCTATCAGCGGTGTATTATTAAATGCATTCCTTCCAAAAGAAAAAAATAGTAAAAATTAGTAATATTTCTAAGAGGTAGTAAAACTTTTATTGACTACCTCTTTTTATTTTGATATAATTTACTAGGTAATTAGAATTAGTTAAGGTAAATGATTTACCTTCTTTTTAATTTTTAAAAATAATTTATTAAGGAGTCCGAAATTGAAAAAATTATCTGCACTTATGCTAGGTTTTGCGAGTGTATTCTTTTTATCAGGGTGTTCAGCACAAGATAGAAGTGGTACATTTTATGAAACATTTGTAAAACCTATGGATATGTTTTTAAGAAAAATACATGAATATGTTGGTAGTTGGGGATGGTCAATTGTAATAATTACATTAATCGTACGTATTATAATTTTACCATTTATGTTAAACAACTATAAAACACAAAATAAAGCTCGTCGTGGTCAAGTATTGGCTCGTCCAGAGTTAGAAGTTGTTCAAGCAAAACAAAAAGCTGCTCGTGAAAAAGAAGCTCGTGCGATATCTAATGAAGAAAAAACACAAGCTCGTGCTGAATTAATGGAGCTTCAAAGAGAACAAATGGCAATTATGAAAAAATATGATGCTAATCCTATCAGTGTAGGAGGATGCCTTCCATTACTTATTCAAATGCCGTTCTTAACAGGTTTATTCTTTACATTAACAAATCCGCTTTATTCAGGAGGAATCATTGATTCTACATTCTTAGGAATATTTAGTTTAGGAACAAGATCATATGTATTACCAGTAATAGCATTCTTAGTTTATGCAGCTCAAACTAAATTAACTATGGCGATAAACCCACCATTAGTACAACCGGGTCAAGAAGCAATGCAAGGACAGATGCAAATGATGCAATGGTTAAGTCCTGTAATGATTGCAATCTTCTCATTCTGGGTAGCTGGAGCTGTAGCCGTTTATTATATTGTTGGGGGATTATTCTTAATATTCCAAACATACTTAGGATATAAAATTTACCCACCATACAAACCTGAAAAAGAGAAAAAACAAGAGTTCGATCCAAATAAAGTAACACTTGTTTCAAACAAGAAAAAACGTAAATAATTTTTATAAAGAAACCTTAAGTAAATCTACTTAAGGTTTCTTTGTTTTATGAGAAAAAATATAAGTGTTATAAAATAATAGCTATTATTTTGGAATATATCAAAATATTTGATATAATATACTTAACAATAAGAAAAAAGAGGGTGAAGACATGAAGGTATCAGTAATAGGTGCTGGAAGCTGGGGAACAGCTCTTTCACAAGCAATAGTTGATAATAAAAATGAATTGTTACTTTATGCTCGTAGCGAAGTAGCAAGGGATGAAATTAATAATAACCATACTAATAGTAGATACTTAAAAAATATAGTGCTTCCTGACGAGGTTAAAGCTACTAGTGATCTAGAAGAAGCTGTTAAATTTGCTGATGTTATCGTAATAGCAGTCCCTACAAAGTAATGAGAGAAACAGCAAATAAAATAAATCAATATTTGGATAAGCCAAAATACATTATTCATGTTTCTAAAGGATTAGAGATGGATACAAATAAGCGAATGTCAGAGGTAATACAAGATGAAATAGATCCTCGAAACCTTAAAGGTGTAGGAGTGCTTAGTGGACCATCTCATGCTGAAGAATTAGTTTTAAGAAATCCTACAGTTGTTGCTATAGCTTCTGAGAATAACGAACTAACTAAAGTGGCGCAAGAAATTTTCCACAATAAATATTTTAGAATATATGTGAATAAAGATATAGTTGGTGTAGAAGTAGGGGGAGCCCTTAAAAATATTATAGCTTTAGGTTGTGGAATTATTGATGGTATGAAATATGGAGATAATGCTAAAGCTGCTTTACTTACTCGTGGTTTAATTGAAATTACACGATTAGGAAAAAAATTAGGTGCAGATGAAATGACCTTCTTAGGATTAGGTGGAATTGGTGATTTAGTTGTAACATGTACATCTAAACACTCTAGAAACTATAATTGTGGTTATTTAATAGGACAAGGATATTCATTAGAACAAGCTATAGAAAAATTAGATATGGTAGCTGAAGGTGTTAGAACAACAAAAGTATGTTATTTCTTATCAAAAAAATATAATGTTTATATGCCGATAACTGAGAATATCTATAAAGTTTTATATGAAGGACTTAGCATAAATGAATGTGCAGAGAATTTAATGAAAAAAATGGCTGCAGAAGAACTAAATAAATTTGAATAAGAGTATATACAGGGATAATATTTATATACATTTAAGAAGAAATACTAGTTTTTTGCCAAAAAACTGAAAAAAAATGCTGATTTTTTAGTTTTTTCGTTAGTAAAAGCTTGATTATTCAGTGTTTATATGGTAATATTTAATAAGTGAAACGGGTAACCGTTACTCAATTATGGAGGTAAAGAATTAATGAATAAATCAGAATTAATTTCAAAAGTTGCTGAGAAATCAGGACTACAAAAAAAACAAGCAACTGCAGCTATCGAAGCATTCGTAGAAACAGTTGAAGAAACTTTAGCTAAAGGTGAAAAAATCCAAATTATCGGATTTGGTAACTTTGAAGTAAGAGAAAGAGCTGCTCGTAAAGGACGCAACCCTCAAACTAACGAAGTTATTGAAATCGCTGCAAGCAAAGTACCTGCATTCAAAGCTGGTAAAGCTCTTAAAGACGCAGTTAAATAATTAAATTTAATTCAGAAGAGGAGTTACTTATTAAGTAACTTCTTTTTTTTAAAAATGGAGGTTAATTTTGAAAAATAAAGAACAATCACAACAACTAATTAAAACTTTATTAGAAAATATTGGAGAGGATACTTTCAAGAGCTGGATTGCTAGATACACCTAAAAGATGTGTAAATATGTATGAAGAGCTATTATCTAAAACAAATGTTGATCCAAAAGAAGAAATTAATACATTTTTCGAGTCAGATAATGACGAACCTATTTTAGTAAAGGATATACAGTTTTATTCATTATGTGAACATCATATGCTTCCGTTTTATGGAGTATGTCACATAGCATATGTTCCTAATAACAGAAAAATAACAGGGACTTAGTAAACTTAGCTCGTCTTGTTGAGAGTGCTAGTCGTAGACTTCAAATTCAAGAAGATATGACACTAATGTTAGTAAATGCAATTGAAGAGCAATTACAACCTAAAGGTGTCTATGTAATAATAGAAGCAGAGCATATGTGTATGGCTATGCGTGGAATTAAAAAAATAGGATCAAAAACAGTTACTAGTAAAAACTGGTATTTTCTTAGAAGATTCAGAGTTAGTTAAAGATATTCAATATAAAATTAAATTATAATTTGAAAATGACGTGGAGGAAATTATGAAAGAGATTAGTTATATTATTATAAGGGCAGAAGTGGATAATGTAAAAGTTATAACAAAAAAAACTAATAATGAAGAAGTACTTGAAATATTAAATAAAGGTGAAGTCATTATTCTTAATGTTTTTGATAATATTGTAAATTTTAAAGTTCAGGGTAGAGCAAGAATAGTATCTAATCTTGATCAAGTAGTTTCAGAATAAAAAAGTTCGCAGAAATTTTTCTGCGAACTTCTTTTCGTTATATTAGAATAGTAATTTATCTGCTCCACCAAGTTTATAGTCTAAAGCAGCCATAGCAAGTACGTTAATGAAAGTGCCATGGACGGTCAAATTCTGGTTGGAAGAAGATATCAGCAAGAGCTAATTGTTCTAAAGTCCATTCAGATGAAATTGCTATTGATAAAGCTGCAATAGCACTAGAAACATCATGTTTAGACATAAATTGAGCACCTAAAATTCTGTGTGTATCTTCATCGAAGTAGATTTTCATATGAACAAGATTGTTTTCTTTTCTCATAAAATCAGGGTAAATACGTTCTTCTACATATTTAGAAGCAACTTTACCATCATAAAGTCCAACACCATTTTGTGATAATCCAGTACTTACAAATTTGTAATCAAAGAATGATAATGCAGAAGTACCGTTTACTGCAGGCATTTTAGTTTTTTGTCCCATCGCATTTAATGCAGCAACTACACCTTGACGACGCGCTAATGTTGCTAATGCGATTGGTAACTCTCCACGAGTTGGTGCATAAGGAAGAATTGTAGAATCTCCTCCAGCATAAACATCTTTAGCTGACGTTTCTAAGTATTCGTTAGTTACAACGAAACCACGTTCAGTCATCTCTAATTCTTCACTTAACCAAGAAGCGTCTGGACGAACACCAACAGAAACAATAACAGTATCAGCTTCGTACTCACCTTTGTCAGTTACGACTGAAGTTACTTTTCCATTTTCACCTTTAAATGAAAGAACTTTTTCTCCACCACGAACTTTAAGGTTATGTTTAGCACCCTTCTTCAGTTAAAATATCTGTAAGTTCTTGGTCTAAGTAAGTGTTCAGAATTCTTGGAGCAAAGTCAACGATAGTTACATCAATTCCTTGTTTTGCATAAGATTCTGCAACTTCAAGTCCGATATAACCACCACCAACGACTACCGCTTTTTTACTAGTTTTGCATACAATCGTAAACAGCCTGTGTGTCTTCTGGTCCACGGAAAGTGTGAATATTTTCTAATTCAATTCCTTCAAATGGAGGTTTCACAGCAACTCCACCAGGACTTAATAATAATTTATCATATGACTGTTTTTCTTCACCAGCTGGTGTTTTTACTACAACATATTTTTCTTCTGTATTTAATTTGATAACATCACTATTACAGTGGATGTTAATTCCTTGAGATCGGTAAGATTCTTCATTAGCAAAGTGTAGTTCAGATAATGCTTTAGATGTCCCATCTAAATATGATTGACTACCTCATCCCATAAATGAAGCCCCAGCGCCTCTTTCATATAAATGAATTTCAGCATTAGGTTCATTTTTTAAAATAGTTTGAACTGCTTCGTAACCGAAGTGAGAAGTTCCAACAACTACGTATTTCATACGATTTCCTCCTATTTATTTTGAATTTATTTCCGTATAATTACTTTTTTATACAAATAGAATTTTAACATGATATAAATCGATATAAAAATAATTTGCTTGAGATTATTGATTGAAACGCATAAATAATATGTTCTTTTTACATTAACTTATATTTAAGAATACAAAGAAAACATTGTAATATTTTGATTTTAATACACTATTGATATTAATAAAATGATACTAAAATTTAAAGTTTGATTTTTTTTGACTTTTGTTTTAATATAATAAATAGACATGTAATAATTAGATGAGGTGAATATATGATTAAACCATTATTTGATAATATTTTATTAAAAAAAGTTGAAGAAGAAAAATCAACAGCTAGTGGTATTGTACTAGCAGCTAAAGAAGAAACTTCTAATATTGGAATTGTTGTAGCTTTAGGAGAAAGTTGTTTATTATCAAAAAGATAATGAAGGTGAATTATCAGAAGGAAGTAAAGTAGTATTTTCTGATGAATTTAAAAAAGTTAGTTTTAAAAATGAAGTATTTTATTTAGTTAATGAAGAAGAAGTTCTGGCATTAATAGAAGAATAGGAGGAAATATGGTAAAAGAATTGAAATTTTCAGAAGACGCTCGTCAATCGATGAAACGTGGTGTAGATAAACTTGCTAATGCAGTAAAGATTACTTTAGGATCCTAAAGGAAGAAACGTTGTATTAGATAGAAAATTTGGTTCTCCGTTAATTACTAATGATGGAGTTTCTATTGCGAAAGAAATAGAACTAGAAGATCCTTATGAAAATATGGGTGCAAAATTAGTAGCTGAAGTTGCTAATAAAACAAATGAAATAGCGGGAGATGGGACTACGACAGCTACTAATTTTAGCTCAAGCAATGATAACTGAAGGATCTTAAAAAATGTAACTAGTGGTGCTAATCCAATCGGTATTAGAAAAGGTATGGAAAGAGCTGTAAAGGTTGCAGTTGATAAGTTACATGAAATAAGTATTACTGTAGACTCTAAAGATAAGATCGCTCAAGTTGGAGCTATATCAGCTGCTGATGAAGAAGTAGGTAAATTTATATCAGAAGCAATGGATAAAGTAGGTAATGATGGAGTAATAACTATCGAAGAGTCTCAAGGGTTAGAAACAACTTTAGAAGTAGTAGAAGGAATGCAATTTGATAGAGGTTATTTATCACCATATATGGTAAGTGATACAGAAAAAATGATAGCTGATTTAGATAATCCTTATGTTCTTGTAACAGATAAAAAAATTAATGCAGTACAAGAAATACTACCAGTACTAGAAGAAGTAGTTGCTGCTGCAAAACCATTACTTATTATAGCTGATGATGTTGAGCAAGATGCGGTATCAACATTAGTAGTAAATAAACTTCGTGGTACATTTAATGTTGTAGCCGTAAAAGCACCTGGTTTTGGTGAAAGAAGAAAAGCTATCTTAGAGGATATAGCAATATTGACAGGTGCAACATTAATCACAGAAGACTTAGGTCTAGACTTGAAAGATGCAAACATTACAATGCTTGGTAATGCAGCAAGAATAAATGTTACAAAAGATAATACGGTTATTGTTGGTGGGAAAGGTGAAAGAGAAAAAATAGAAGCTCGTACACAACAAATTAAAGCACTTTTTGCTGATTCAAGTTCAGAGTTTGATAGAGAAAAATTACAAGAAAGACTAGCTAAGCTTTCAGGAGGAGTAGCAGTAATAAAAATTGGAGCAGCAACAGAAACAGAGTTAAAAGAAAGAAAACTACGCATTGAAGATGCACTAAATTCTACTAGAGCTGCAGTAGAAGAGGGAATTGTTCCAGGAGGAGGAACAGCTTTAGTACAAGTAATATCAGAAGTAGAAAAACTAGAAGCTACAGGAGATGAACAAACAGGGATAAATATAATTAAAAAAGCGTTAGAAGCTCCTGTTCGACAAATTGCTGAAAATGCAGGCTTAGAAAGTAGTGTAATAGTTGCTAAATTAAAAGAGGTTGAAATAGGTTTTGGATTTAATGCTGCCACAGAAGAATGGGTTGATATGATAAAAGCAGGAATAGTAGACCCTGCTAAAGTAACACGTTCGGCATTACAAAATGCGGCAAGTGTATCAAGTTTATTCTTATCTACAGAAGCGGTTGTAGCGGATGTTTCAAAAGAAGAAAATAATACCCCTCAAATGCCTATGATGTAGATATTAGAACAAAATATTTGAATAATTAGTTGCAATAGTTTAATATATTAATTAATAAAATAAAAGGAGATAGGAAATAATGAGAGAAATCACTGATAAAGAATTTTATGAATTATCAAAAACTGATAGCGTAAAAGTATTTGACTTTTGGGCACCTTGGTGTGGGCCATGTAAAATGTTAGCACCAGTATTAGAAGAAGTTTCTAATGAACTAACTAATATTGAATTTTACAAAATTAATGTAGACGAAAATCAAGAAGCTGCTGGTGAATATGGAGTTATGTCAATTCCTACACTATTAGTTATGAAAAATGGTGAAGTACTTGAAGAAAAAACAGGTTACCAACCAAAAGAAGCATTAGTAGAATTGCTATCTAAATACTAATCTACTTAAATTTAAAATAAAGCTAAAAGAGGTTACTGTATTTGTATTAATCTCTTTTTCATGAAAAATTAGATGAGGCTATATATTATCCTCATCTAATTTTTTTAATTATTAATAATTTTTTAAATACTGTTCAACTTCCCAATCTGTAACTTGTGTTCTAAATGAATCCCATTCTATAGATTTTGCTTCAACAAAATTATAGAAGATATGAGATCCTAAAGCTTCTTTCATTATAGGTGAAGCTATTAATTCTTTAAGAGCTGTATAAAGTGTAGATGGTAATTCATCTATACCATTAGCTAATCTTTCTTCTCGAGTCATAACATAAATATTACTTTTTACTTCTTCAGCAGGAGTAAGTTTATTTTCGATACCATCTAAACCTGCAGCAAGTATAGTTGACATTGCTAAATAAGGGTTGGCAGCTGGATCTACAGATCTAACTTCAACACGTGTAGATTTTCCACGAGCAGCAGGTATACGAACTAGAGGTGAACGGTTTGATGTTGACCATGCAACATAACAAGGGGCTTCATAACCGGGTACTAAACGTTTATAAGAGTTTACTGTAGGGTTACAAACTGCTGTAAAGCTACGAGCATGTTTTAAAATACCCGCTATAAATTGTGATGCTATCTCAGATAAACCATTTTCACTATTAGCATCATAGAAGCTATTCTCCCCTTTACTAAATAGAGAAACATTACAGTGCATTCCTGATCCATTTATTCCAAACATAGGTTTAGGCATAAATGTAGCATGTAATCCGTGTTTTCTAGCAATAGTCTTAACAATTAATTTAAATGTTTGGATATTATCACAAGCTGTAATTACATCATCATATTTAAAATCAATTTCATGTTGACCAGGTGCAACTTCATGATGACTTGCTTCAATATCAAAACCTAATCGTTCTAACTCCAGAACAATATCTCTACGTACATTTTCCCCTAAATCTACAGGGGCAAGATCAAAGTATCCACCATGATCATTTAATTCAAGACTTGGTTCTCCGTTTTCTTTTAATCTAAACAAGAAAAATTCAGGTTCAGGTCCAAGATTTAAAGTATCGAATCCAAGTTTATTCATTTTAGCTAACATTCGTTTTAAATTACCTCGTGGGTCCCCTGCAAAAGGTTTGCCATCAACTGTGTATACATCACAGATAAAACGTGCAACCTTACCATATTCACTGTCCCATGAAAATACTAAAAAAGTATTTAAATCAGGGTATAGGTACATGTCACTTTCTTCAATACGAACAAATCCTTCTATAGAAGAACCATCAAACATCATTTTATTATCTAATACTTTTTCTATTTGGCTAACAGGTACTTCAACATTTTTAATAGTACCTGTTATATCAGTAAATTGTAATCTTATATATTTAACATTTTTCTTCTTCGATAGTTTTTTTAAAATTTGTTTTTTTAGTAATTGTTTTTAACCATTATATCTCCTCATTTTATAAAAAAACTAATATTAGAATTTATTTTTTATTATTGTAAAATCTTGATAAATCACCACGTCCAATAGAGCGTTCTCTAGGTAAACCATTAGGGCCTGCAAATATATCATGATGTATGATTTGTCTAATTTGTGTTGTTTCTTTAGAAACAGTTTTACCATTTATTATTTCATCAATAGCCTTTATATTAAAACCTTTGTTTAATAATTCTTTAATTGTTAATAAACTATCAATATCATTTAATGAAAAAAAGCCTTGTATTACCTTCAGTACGTTTTGGAGTAAAGAGTTTTTTTTCTTCATAATATCTTATCTGTCTGGCGCTAAGTTGAGTTATTTTTGTAACAACTCCAATTGAAAAAACAGGAAGATTTTTTTGAAATTCCTTAAACCCCATAGAACCACCTCTCTTTTGGAAATTTAGTGAAATATTTATATTGTAACTCGCACTACATGTTCATATTAACATAAAATTAATTTGTAAAATAAAGTAAATGTTATATAATCTAACATCAACTTTTAGTGCTTTTAATAAACCTTATATAAATATTTAAATAAATGGGTTTTCAAAAAAATTAGAAAAATCATGCTAAAAATATATAGTATATAATATTGAAGAAAGGATATGTATAATGCCGATAATTTATTCTATTTTAGTCTTTATACTTTCTTTTGTTTTATTATTGGGTTCATATATAGCTTTAGTAGCTACTAATAAAATAAAAAAAAGAAGAATGGATAAAGTTTTGAGACTAGTGGCGGCATATAGTTTAGTCGTTGCTTTAGTATTTTGTTATCAGACATTATATTTATAGTTTGATAATTACAATTAAATAAAACGTTTGGATGTGAAAAAATTGAAGAAAGATTCCTTGTTTAAAGGAACTGCGCTACTGAGTATTAGTTTATTACTAACTAAATTGTTAGGGTGCTGTATACCTTATACCTTTTTATCAAATAATAGGTGGAGAGGAGCAGATGGCTCTTTTTAATTATGGGTATAGTTACTATGCAACAATTTTAGAAATTTCAGCTGCAGGTACTCCATTAGCGATAGCGAAAATTAGTTGCTAAGTATAATGCACTTGAGCAATATGATGTTAGTAGAAGAATCGTTAAATTAGGTTCATGGTTACTTGTTGTTATGGGGATGTTAGGTTTTTGTATCTTATTCTTTGGTTCTGATTTTATTTCAGAACAAATATTAATAAGTAAACAACAAATTCTTACCATCTGATGGTGCTTTAGTACTTAAAAGCTTAAGCTTTGGTATACCTTTAGTATTAGTATCGGCTGGATTTAGAGGATTATTCCAAGCTCATGAAATTATGCTTCCATCAGCTTTAAGTCAGTTTATAGAACAAGTAGTGAGAATAGCATTTATGCTTGGAGCTACATATTTTGTTATGAGAGTTCTTGGCTATGGTGTAGTGGAAGGTAATGTTACAGCAACTTTTGCAGCTGCGGTGGGAGCAGTGTTCTCTTTACTAACTTTACTTTATTTTTACAAAAAATATAGCCATGGCTTAGAGTACAGGCAGCATGATTCTACCAACATATATAAACCAACTAAAGAATTGGTAAAAGAATTCTTTTCTGTGTCAATTCCTTTTATATTTATTGTTGGTTTATTCCCTATACTGAATATTATAGATCAACATAACTTTATTCATGGTATGACTGCAATTGGAAAAGCGAATATTGTAGATGGAAGATTTTCCTCACTACAATTAGTTAATAAAGTTGTAATGATTGCCGTAGCAATAGCTCCAGCATTCTCTAGTACATTTTTACCTTCGATTACGAGGTTATATGCTTTAGGTGATAAAAAAAGTGTTAGTATTCAAATTAACAAAGTTATATTAGCTCTTATGATGATAGTACTTCCGGCATTAGTTGGTATGTATATATTAGCTGATCCGTTATATTCAGCATTCTATAGTAGGAGTTTAATAAATGCAGATTTATTAAGATTTTATCTACCGCTTGCTATTTTATATTCTCTTTACAGCTTAACGAGTATAATTATGCAAGCAATAAATAGACAATTAATAAATTTAATAACAATAGTAGTTGGTTTGATAGTTAAGTTTGCTACTATTACACCATTTGTTATGAGTTATGAAACTAATGGTGTTGTTCTATCATCAATGGCTACTTACGTTACAATGATATTAATGAATTTTGTTGTTATTAACTTTCGAGATTAAATTAAGAATCGTTGAGTTTGTTAAAAAATTTATTAGTTTAGCAAGTGCTTGTTTTATCATGTTTATAGCGGTAGCAGCAGTATATGAGTCAATTATTGGAAACTTTGTTATAGAATCAAAATTATCTAGTATGACAATAATAATTATATGTGCTGTTGTTGGTGGTATATTGTACTTCTTTGTTTTTAAATAAATTAAAATTTGTTGAATATTTATTTAATAGAAAAAAAGTTAGTATTAAAAATCACTGATTAACCGTAGGAGAAGAGTATAGTGAGATTAGATAAGTATATTAGTAATATTACTGTATATAGTAGAGCAGAGACAAAAAAAATAATAAAAAAGGGTGTTTTAGTAAATAATGTTTTAGTAAAACAACCAGATTATCAAGTTGATGAAGAAAATGATCAAGTAGTTATTGATGGAAAATCTCTTTTTTATCAAAAATATGTATATATAATGATGAATAAACCTGGAAATATTATATCAGCTACTGAAGATAAAAAAGATACTACTGTTATTGACATATTAAATGAAAAGGATCGCTTATTTAAACCTTTTCCAGTCGGACGACTGGATAAAGATACAGAAGGACTTATGTTACTTACAAATGATGGTGAACTTGCTCATAAATTAATATCACCTAAAAAAGATGTAATAAAAAAATATTATGTTGAAGTTGACGGAGAATTAAAAGTTGAGCATGTAACAATTATTAGAGATGGTGTTGTTCTTGAAGATGGATATAAAACAAAGTGTGCAACACTAGAAATACTTACTTCTAATACTGAAAAAAGCAGAGCTTATATTAGTATTACAGAGGGAAAATTTCATCAAGTTAAAAGAATGATGAAATCTCTAGGTGTTAATGTAACATATTTAAAAAGATTATCTATAGGTAGTCTAGTTTTGGATGAAAGTTTAAAATTAGGTGAATATAGATATTTAACAGATACGGAACTAAAAAAATTAAAAAAATAATGGAGGGATATATTATGAATATCGATTTCAAACAAGAAGTTCAAAATCATAAGGAGGATTTATTAAAAGATCTATTTGAGTTATTAAGTGTAAATTCAGTTTTAGGTACTGATATAACAGAAGAAACACCTTTTGGTAGTGGACCTAGAAAGGCTTTAGATTTAATACTATCATTCGGAGAACGTGATGGTTACAAAACAAAAATAGTTGAAAATAAAGCTGGTCATATCGAAGTAGGGGAAGGTGAAGAATTATTTGGTATTCTTGGTCATGTCGATGTTGTACCTGTTGTTGAAGCGGACTGGATTAGCCATCCATTTAAACCTGAAGTTAGAGATGGTAAAATTTATGCTCGTGGTTCATTAGACGATAAAGGACCTACAATGGCTGCATATTATGCTGTTAAGCTGCTTGATAAATTAGGAGTGAAATGGAATAAACGTGTAAGAGTTATCGTAGGTAGTGATGAAGAAACTGGATTTAGATGTGTTAAATCATACTTTGAACATGAGGAACAACCAGCATTAGGATTTACTCCTGACGCAATGTTCCCACTAGTATATGCTGAAAAAGCTCGAGTAACATTTGATCATAATCTTATTTTCAAAGATGAAGAAGGAAGTTATGATTATAAATTAGTTGAGTTTAATGCTGGTCAAGTCCTTAATATGGTAGTAGCTAGTGCAGAAGCAAAACTTAGCGGTGAAGAAAAAGATATTAAAGAAAAATTTGAAAAATTCCTTTCTGATGAAAAATTAGAAGGAGAAATAAATTCTGGAGAAGTTATTACATTAGTAGTAAAAGGAAAAGCAGCACATGGATCAACACCACAGTTTGGTATAAATGCAGGAACTAAATTAGCAGAATTTTTAAATACTTTAAACTTAGATGCAAATGGTAAAAACTATGTAAAATATATTGCTACTAGATTAGCAAATGATCCATTTGGTAAAGAATTAGGTATTGAATATTCTGATGATGAAATGGGTGCATCAACATATAATTATGGTATTTTTAAATATGATCCAGTAGAAAAAGTTGGAGTTGTTAAAACTGACTGTAGACATCCTAAGAATTTTGACCTAGTTTCTAAATTAGAAAAACTACAAGAAGAAAATATTAATATCGTTGTAACAAGTACAAAAGAAGCACATTATGTTCCAAAAGATGATGAGTTAGTTACTACATTGGTAGATGTGTATAGAAAACATACAGGTGATACAAAAAATGATGCGTTTGTATTAGGTGGAGGAACATATGCTCGTTGCCTTAAAAAAGGTGTAGCGTTTGGACTTTTATTCCCTGGTAAACAAGATACAATGCACCAAGCTAATGAATTTTTAGAAATAGAAGATTTACTATTAGCTACAGCTATTTACGCTGAAGGTATCTACAAACTTTGCTGCGAATAAAATTTTATAAAAATATTTATTCAAAGAAGTAAAAAGAATTAATATATACAAGTGAAAAAAACATTCTCAAAGATATTTGTATTTAAAAATGATGAAATAATTAAAATATCTTTGAGAATTTTAATTATCTACAAAAAAATCATCTTGAAAAAAATTAATAAAAATTGTAAAATATATATTGCATTACAGTTTAGTAAAAGAGAGTTATAGAGAAAGGAGAAGTATTATTATGTCTAAAGAATATTATCAAATGGGCTGGACATTAGATGATAATTATGAAGAAGATTATTTTTGTTCTAGAGATAATCATCGCTATTTTATTAAGAAAAATACTACTCCAATGATTGCAACACTTTCTGCTGAAGGTATTGTACCGACTCTCAGATGGACTAGAAGAATGAGCAATGGAGATGTTTTAATTGCTCAAGATTTTGAAAACGGTAGAACTTTAGATACTAAAGATATGATTGATCCTCGTATACCTGAAATATTAAGAAAAGTCCATAGTTCACCAAAATTAAAAAGAATTATGCAGGCACAAGGATATCAAGAAGAAACTGCTCATAGATCATTAGCAAATCTTAAGTCACTAATAAATGATGATTTAAGAAAAAATAAGAATATACTTCACGCAATAAACTATTTAGAAAATAATTTACCTGAAGACAAGATTGAATATACACCTTGTCATACAGACTTACACAAAGATAATTGGTTATTATCAGATAAAGGTAAATTGTTCTTAGTAGATTGGGAGCATGCAATATTAGGAGATCCAGCTATAGACATATCATTCATTCTTTATAGATATATTCCGCAAAATATGTGGGGTAAATGGCTTGAAATTTATGGTCAAGAGCCTACATTAAAGTATAGAAATCGTTTGAAATGGTATATAACTTTACAAACAGTAATTATGATAGTTTGGTTCCATGAAAAGAAATTATTCTCAGATATGAATAATTGGTTAGTGTTTTTAGATAAAATTTTTAATGAATATATATAAGCATTATTGAGGAGAAACCTAAATAATGCTTTTATTTTTTTTGTAAAAGGTGTAAAATAATAAAATAGAGATAATTCGTATACGGAGAAAAAAATAATGGATATAAAAAAAGTATAAACTTTATTTAATTGATTTAGATGGAACTATATATAATGGAGAAAAAGGAAATAAAGTATGCTAAAGAGTTTATTGAATATTTAAACAATAACAAAATAGATTATTTGTTTTTAACAAATAATTCGACAAAAGAACCTAAAGATGTAGTTAAAAAATTATATGATTTAGGAATCCAAACATCTGAAGAGCATGTTTACACATCTAGTGAAGCTACTAAAGCATATTTAATAAAAAAAGGTTATAAAGATATATATATAATAGGAGAAAAAGGATTAAAGGAGACGTTAAGTTCATTTAATCAACATTTAGATTTAAATAACGTGGAGGCTGTTATTGTTGGTTTAGATAGAGAGCTTACATACGAAAAACTAACAGTTGCAACTAGAGCGGTTCTAGGTGGAGCTGAATTAATAGGAACTAATCCGGATACCTTACTTCCAACAGCAGAAGGTTTTATCCCAAGTAATGGAGGGCAAATAAAATATTTGGAGCATGCAACGAGTACTGCTGCTACAGTAATTGGAAAACCTAATAGAATAATAATGGAAAGTGCGATGAATTTGTTTAATTATAATAAAGATGATATAGTTATGGTTGGAGATAATTATGATACTGATATAATGTCTGGTATTAATAGTAATATTGATACAATTCACGTTCAAACTGGAGTTACAACCTTAGACCAGTTAAAAGAAAAAGAGATTCAACCAACGTATACAATAGAAGATTTATCAAAATTAATAGATTAAGTATAAAATAGGAGAATAAAATGATTATAAAAACTGAAGAACAATTAGAAAAAAATGAAAGAGATAGGTTTCATTTGTGCAACTATAAGAGATGAAATGAAAAAGAAAGCAGTACCTGGAGTATCTACAAAAGAATTGGATAACATTGCAAAGGAATTATTTGAAAAGTACGGAGCTAAATCAGCTCCAATAACTGAATATGATTTTCCAGGATATACTTGTATATCATTAAATTATCAAGCTGCACACGGAATTCCATCTAGCGCAAAAATTCTAAAAGATGGAGATTTATTAAATATTGATGTTTCTGGTTGTAAAGATGGATATTACGCTGACACAGGTGTTTCATTTGTAGTTGGTGAAGTAGATGATATCATGAAACAGAAAGTATGTGAAGTAGCGGAAGAAGCCTTCTATGAGGGAATAAAACATGCTGTAGCAGGTAGCAAAATAAATCAAATTGGAAAAAATATACATAAAAAAATAAAAGAACATAAATTAGAAGTTATTGAAAATTTAACAGGGCATGGAATTGGGACTTCTTTACACCAAGAACCGCAACATGTATTTAACTACTTTGATCCATGGGATAATTTATTATTAAAAGATGGTATGTGTTTAGCTGTTGAACCTTTCGTATCAACTAAAGCTAAGATAGTTACAAATACAGATAAAGATGATTGGGAATTAGTCGCAAAAGATGGTTCTTACATTGCGCAATATGAACACACAATAGTAGTTCGAGAAAATCAAGAGCCATTAATTTTAACTAAAATAGATTAATAATTTTTATAATAAGTTGACAAGATAGAAAAAATGTTTTAAGATACTACTTATTAAAAAGATAAATGGAGAGAATCAAATGGCAGAAAATTTAGTAATAGTCGAATCTCCTTCAAAAGCAAAAACAATTGAAAAATATTTAGGGAAAAAATATAAAGTAATATCTTCAAAAGGTCATGTAAGGGACCTTCCTAAAAGCAGAATGGGAGTAGAAGTACAAGATAATGGCAGTATAGGAGTAGATTATATTTCTATTCGTGGTAAAGGGGATGTTATAAAAAGCTTAAAAAAAGAAGCAAAAGGAAAGAAAGTATTTCTTGCTTCCGACCCTGATAGAGAAGGAGAAGCAATAGCATGGCATATTGCACATATTTTAGGATTAAATAGTAACGATGTAAATCGTGTTGTATTTAATGAGATTACAAAGGATGCTGTGAAAGATGCAATTAAACATCCTAGAAAAATCAATACAGATTTAGTACAATCTCAACAGGCGAGAAGAATATTAGATCGTCTAGTTGGTTATAATATATCACCTGTATTATGGAAAAAAGTCAAACCAAAATTATCTGCAGGACGAGTTCAAAATGCAGCATTAAAGTTAATTGTTGATAGAGAAGAAGAAATCCAAAACTTTATTCCACAAGAATACTGGACATTACCAATTGGCTTTATAAAAAATAGAAAGGTACTAACTGCAAATTTCTATTCATTTAAAGGTGAAAAGATAAAACTAGAAAGTAAAAAAGATGTTGATAAGATAAAAAAAGCAATTAAAGGAGAAACATTTAAAGTAATAGATGTTGCAAAATCTAAGAAAAATAGAAATGCTCCTAATGTATATATAACATCTACAATGCAACAAGATGCTTCTAGAAAAATTAATTTTAAAACACGTAAAACTATGAGCGTTGCTCAAGAATTATACGAAGGAATTAACTTGAAAAAACTAGGAGGAGTTACTGGGCTTATAACGTATATGAGAACAGACTCTACTAGGGTATCAGACGAAGCTATGAAGATGGCTAGCGAATATATAACAAAATTATGGTAAAGAATATTTAGCTACTTCAGTTAGAACAAAAAAATCAAATAAAAACATCCAAGATGCTCATGAGGGAATACGTCCAACAAATATTAACTTTACTCCTGAAAGTATTAAAGAATATTTATCAAATGATCAATATAAACTTTATAAATTAATTTGGGAGAGATTTGTAGCTAGTAGGATGAGTCCTGCGGTTTATGAAACTATATCAACTACTTTTGAAAATAATAAAGTTGTTTATAGAGGAGCAGAGTCTAAACTACTATTTAATGGTTTTTTAGCAGTCTTGAAAGAAAAAGAAAAAGTTAAGTCTGTTCCTGAATTTGAAGTCGGAGAAGATGCTAAAATAAAAAGCATAGATGAAGAACAACACTTTACGCAGCCGCCAGCCCGTTATTCAGAAGCGAAACTTATAGCTGAATTAGAAGATTTAGGTATTGGCCGTCCATCAACATATGCGACAATAGTTGATACATTGCAAAAACGATATTATGCTAAACTACAAAATAAAGTATTTACACCAACTGAATTAGGTACATTAGTAAGTAAAATAACAGAAGAGTATTTTCCTGATGTAATAAATACTAAGTTTACAGCAAGTCTTGAGAATCAACTTGACGATATTGCAGAAGGTAAGGCAGAGTGGGAAAAAACAATTTATGATTTCTATTCTGGATTTAGAAAAGATGTTGAAAAAGCAGAGTCTGAAATGGAAAAGGTAGAAATTAAACAAGAACTAACCGGGGATAATTGCCCAGAATGTGGTTCGCCATTAGTATATAAATTAGGTAAATTCGGTAAATTTATCGCTTGTTCAAACTTTCCAGAGTGTAGATATACTAACACAATTCAGAAAAAAGTAGGGGTTACTTGTCCGAAATGCCATAAACATGATGTACTAGAAAAGAAATCAAAAAGAGGAAAAGTATTTTATGGTTGCGAAGGATTTCCAAAATGTGATTTTGTTTCATGGGATAAACCTATAAATCGACAATGCCCAAAATGTAATAACATCCTTTTTGAAAATAAAAAAGGTGTCTACTGCAATAATTGTGATTACAAAGAAGAAATTAAAAAATAAATATATAATAAGTCAGAAAATATATAATTTTTCTGGCTTTTTTATTTTTATAGCAAGGTTATCAAGAAAACGTTTTTATAAATTAAAGAAAATATTGATAATATAACAGATAAAAGGTTTACATTGAAGATAAACATAATAGAATTATCAGAAAATTATCTTAAATTTCTTGAAAAAATAGCGATTTTTTTTCGGAATTCTATTGACAAATCCTTGTAAATATATTATTGTAAGTAAATATCAAAAGAAATTATATAAAATTAGGAGGAGATGTAATGTTAAAATTTCTAAAGAAAAATTCTTATATATCAATCGGACTTATGTTATTTGCACTATTCTTTGGTGCTGGTAATTTAATTTTCCCAGCATTTTTAGGTCAAAACGCTGGAAGTAACTTACCAGTAGCAATGACTGGATTTATTATTATGGGGGTTGGACTTCCACTATTAGGTGTATTAGTTATGGGATATTCAGGAGCTGTAGATTTACTAGAATTATCTAGTAGAGCAGGTAAGGTTTTTGGTGTAACTTTTACTACACTACTTTATTTAACAATTGGACCTTTCTTTGCAATTCCTAGAACTGGGACAACAACATACGAATTAGGTCTATCTAGTTTCTTCCCAGAAAGTAGTCAAATTGTTGCGCAAGCAGTATTTTTAGCAATTTTTATGGGATTAACTTTATGGTTATCAATTAGCCCAAATAAACTTGTTGATAGAATTGGAACAGTAATTACTCCAGTATTATTATTATCTATGGTAATATTAATTATTGCTTCATTAGTTAATCCAATGGGAAGTGCTCAAGCACCTACTGAACTTTATTCTACAAGTTCAACAGCATTCTCTAATGGACTAATGGAAGGATACAATACAATGGATGCTTTAGCTTCATTAGTATTTGGTATTATTGTTATCAATGCTGTTAAATTATATGGAGCTAAAACAAAAAGTGAAGTATTTAAAAATACTACAAAAGCAGCAGTTATTGCAGCAATATTACTAGCGTTAGTTTATGTATTTATTTCTAATATTGGAATGACTTCAGTATCTGTATTAGGATTACAAAAAACTGGAGCTGGAGTATTAACTGGAGCTACTACTTACTACTTTGGTTCAGTAGGAAAAATTTTATTATTCGTAATCGTATTTTTAGCTTGTTTAACTACAAGTGTAGGTTTAGTAACAGCTTGTTCAACTTATTTCGTAAGATTATACGATAAAATTAGTTATAAAGCTTACGCAGTAGGATTAACTGTTTTCTCTTTTGCTGTTGGTAACTATGGATTAGCTGCTATTATTAAAGGGGCAGTACCAGTATTAGTACTTTTATATCCATTAACAGTTGTATTAATTCTATTAGGTTTCTTAAATAATTTATTTGGTGGTAAAAAAGTTGTTTATGTGACTACAGTTACACTTACAGCATTATATAGTCTATATGCAACAATAACTTCAACTCTTGGAGTATCGGTAGCAGCTATTGATAATATTTTAGTAAAAGTATTACCTCTTCAAGGTGATTTTGCTTGGATTAACTTCGCTGTCGTAGGAGTAGTATTAGGGCTAGTATTATCATTAAAATTTAAAAAAACAATAAATGACTAATAATTATTTATAAAGAAAGTACAAACTATTTTTGTACTTTCTTTTTTTTATTCAAAAAATGATTATTGTATTTTTGACATTAGTAGAAAGCAATGGTATTATATATAAGACATAAAAAAATTATAAGATAAGGATTATTATCACTATAAAAATTTTTTTATAGATATAGGAGTAGCAATGGTACTAGAATTTAAAGAATATAAAAAAAGAAAGTTAAAAAAAATACAGTATTAGAGTTAGACTTAAAGCTAGATAGTGGTGAAATACTAACGATAGTAAGTAACGAAGTAGAAAGTTTACAATTAATAAAAAAACTCTATTAAAGATAAAGTTAGTTATAAAGGGAAAAATTTTTATTTAATGATAAAAAAATGCATCAAAGGAAAAGATTAATATTTACTGATGATTTTTGGTTTTTTTATAATCATTTATCATTAACGAAGAATTTCAGGAAGATTTTACCATTATTTAATGTTAATTTATCAAAAGAAGACATTATAAAAGAATTTGAGTCTATAGATTTAAAACCAGGTGTGAAATATAAAAAAACTATCTAAAAATGAAAAAGATAAAACTGCACACCCTATTTTTCAATTTTAATAAACCAAAAGCTTAATAGTCGTTGACTATTCTGAAGAGACTTTTAACCTCAGAGGATAAACATCAAATCAGAGAGTTAATATTATCAAAAATCAAATAACGAAAATATAGTAATATTAGATACTATACTTAATCAATATAATGATATTGCAGACTATATATTAGTAATATCTGATAATGTTAAGTCATATTATGGTTCAATAGATGATGTACTAATTATTAGATCACTTGTTGCAGTAAGTATATCTAATCATCATAATCTAGAAAATATTCTTAAAGATTATCAATACACAGTTGATGATGAAGGTGAAGTTGTAATTAGAGAAGAAGTCTTAGAAGAAGTACTTTTTGAATTACTAAAAAAATAATATAGATGTGTATCAAATAAGAAATCTAGGTGAAAAAAATAAAACTTTACCAAGGGAAAGGAGAAGAACTATAATGTTTTTTTAATAGAATTTGGAAAAAAATATTTAGAAGAAATTTCAACTATCTTTTTGGATTAATAGTTTTACTAATAAGTACAGGTTGTATATATAATCTAAAAATCAATATCAACGTACTATGAAATACCAGAAATTAATACAATGTTTAATATTGTATTAAAAAGTCATTTTAATTTTTAGTTATTTTTCATTATGGGGATAAATTATATTTATTCTTATAGAGAAGATTATATAACAAAAGTTAGTACATTGTTAATAATGAAGAATAAGAAAGTAAGTCGTGATATTTCTTCAATTTTTAGCAAGTTTGATTTACTTTTTGTATATTATTTAATATTAGTTTGTGGAACGTATGCAGTGTTGTATTCAAAAAGTAAAGGAACATTCTTAGATATTAGAGATACTTTTCCTTACAGGTCATACAATATATTCTTATATGTTAATGATTATATTAATGCTGTTATTTGCAAACTTAGTATTTTTTTATTAATGATATCTTTATTTAATAATACTAATATAGCTATTGCATTGTCTCTACTATTTTTTGTTGGTGGAGATGTAGTATCAAAACTATTAGAATCTCGCATATCATTTTTATCAGGTAAACTAGATAATAGTATCCTAAACATATTTGCAAAAGTATTTAGTAACCTTAATCAAAATATTGATTTAAATGTAGCGACTTTCTTACCATTAGTTTTAAATATGGTAGGATTAGTATTGGTGATTTTTGTTGTTAGATTAATAAAAAGAGTAGTTTCATAATAAAAGGAGATTGAATAGAAAATAATGGATTCACAAATCATAATACAGTATCTAATTGTTTTACTAAGTTTAATAGTGTTAGAAGGGTTACTTTCAGCAGATAATGCAATTGTTTTAGCGGTTATGGTAAGACATTTACCACTTAAAGAACAAAAACATGCTTTACTATATGGGCTTGCAGGAGCATTGATTTTTAGAATTATTGCTATATTCTTAATAACAATATTAGCTCAATATTGGCAAATTCAAGTCCTAGGTGGTTTATATTTACTTTTTATGGCTGGTAGTCATATCAAAGAATTTTTTGATAAAAGAAAAAATACTACAGAAGAAAAAGTTAAAGAACCTAAAAAACAAAGTGGTTTTTGGTCTACAGTAATTAAAGTTGAGTTAACTGATATTGCTTTTGCAATTGATTCTATCTTAGCAGCTGTAGCAATAGCAATTACTTTACCACACATCTCTGAAACTTCAATTGGTGGAATAAACCTTGGACAATTTTCTGTGATGGTCATAGGAGGATTTGCTGGAGTAGTAATAATGCGTTATGCAGCAAACATTTTTATAAGAGTGTTAGAAAAAAAACCAGGTTTAGAAGTAGCAGCCTTTTTAATTGTTGGCTGGGTAGGGATAAAGCTTTTTGTTATAGCTGCAGCTCATGAGAAATTAGCTCTAATACCAGCTGATTTTCCTCACTCAACTTTATGGACAGTAATATTTTGGGCAGTATTACTTGGACTATTAGTCTGGGGTGTACTCGTATCAAAAAGATTTGAAGAAAAATAATAAGAAAGAAACTAGAAATCGTAATTCTAGTTTCTTTTTCTTATGTACAATAACTATTATATGTGATATAATTTTTTACTATAATAAGATTTAAATTATGTAGCGGAGGTGTAAAAATGGCATTTGATGGTTTTTTTGTTAGAAAACTAGTAGAGGAATTTAATGAATCTATATTATATTCTCGTATAAATAAAATTAACAATCTATCGAATGATGAATTTATTTTTTTCTATCAGAAAAGGGAAAAATTTAAAATTATATGTGTCAGCTAATTCTAGTGCATCAAGAATTCAATTGACAAATAATAGTTATGAAAATCCCCAAACACCTTCAAATTTTTTTGTTCAGTACTAAGAAAATACTTGATGGGTGGAATAATAGAGGAAATCAATCAAATAAATAATGATAGAATTATTAAGTTTAAAAATAAAGAACTTTGATGAGTTGGGATATGAAAAAAATATTATTTTTTTAATAACTGAATTAATGGGTAAACACTCTAATATTATATTAACAAATAGCGATAATATAATAATTGAGTCATTAAAAAAAATAGCTATAGTTTAGAGTTCTGTCGCTCAACTATTTCTAATATGGAATATGTTCTTCCACCAACAGTTAAAAAAAGTATAATCCCTTTAACTTTAGTGAGTATTCTGATTTGATATGTGATAAAAATGATAAAAAGTTCTTAATTAAGAATTTTTTTATGGAGTGTCATCAGTTTTAAATAACTACTTTTTTTAAATAGAGAAGAGGATACTCTAGAATCTTTTAGAGAGTTTTGCAAAAAAATTTTTTTCATCATATAATGAACCAACACTTTTTAAAAAAATGGCAATAAAAAAATGATTTTTTTACTACTTTGACATTATAAGTAATAAAGATAATATTAAATTTGATAGTCTTTCTAGGTTGTTAGATTTTTTTATTATATGGATATCCAAAAAGAATCAAGCAATAAAAAAATACGGAAAAAAAGAATTATTCAATTTTATAAAGAATAAATTGAGTAGATTAAATAAGAAAATAAAAAAATATTAAATAAAGAATTATTAGAAGCAAAAAGAAAAAAAGATGACTTTTAAATTAAAGGGACAATTACTTATTTCTAATATATACTTATTTAAAAAAATAATATACCAGAAGTTGTTACATTGCAGAATTTTTTTATAGTGAAAAATTTAGAAGATATATCTATTGAATTAGATCCAAATATAAGTATTGAAAAAAATTCAGAGAAATATTTTTGAATTATATAAAAAGAATAAGAGAACTATTGAAAATCTATATGAGCAAATAGATATAACAAAAAAAGATATCTCTTATTTTTGAAACTTTGAGTTTTCAAATTGAGAATGCTGGTAAAAACAGATTTATTAGAAATAAAAAGAAGAATTGATAAATTCTGGATATCTGAAAAAAAGATAAAAAAATAAAAAAAGTACAAAGAAAAATAATTACCTAATAATAAAAATATAATGGTATAGACATTTATGTAGGTAAAAATAATATTCAAAAATGATACTATAACAAATAAATTGGCAAGAAGAGATTATCTTTGGTTCCATGCAAAAGATATACCAGGAAGCCACGTAGTAATTTTTGATAATAATCCAGATGAAGAAACGAAAAGAGTAGCTTCTATGCTTGCGGGGTATTTTTCTAAATTTAAAAATGAAAATTATGTGTCTGTTGACTCAACACTGATAAAGAATGTTAAAAAAATTTCAGGAGCCAAACCTGGAATGGTGACTTATACTGATCAAAAAACAGTAAAACAAAAAATTGATAAAATCTTTATAAATGATTTATTAGTAAAAAATAATTAATGTAAAATTTGAAAGGTGTGTGTTTAATGAATAATAAATTAGATAGAAAAACTGCTTTCAAAGATACATTACCTACTGTATTCGGGTATATAGGGATAGGTTTGGCATTTGGTATTATTGCAAGTTCAGCAGGTTTAAATATTTTTTTAGTTGGGGCAATGTCGTTATTTATTTACGCTGGTAGTGCACAATTTATTACTGTGAGCATGCTTTCAGCAGGAGCACCAATAATCTCCATAATTATAGCGACTTTTCTAGTTAATTCAAGAATGATTCTAATGAGTATGTCAGTAGCGCCGTTTTTTAAAGAGTATAGCTTATTTAAAAATATTTCTATTGGAACATTTTTAACAGATGAAAGCTATGCTCTTGGAATGAATAAACAAAATTATACGAATGGAAAATTATCATACGAGTGGTTTAATACTGCAAATATAATATCTTATATGACTTGGGGAATTTCTTCAGTTATAGGAGCATTGTTAGGTAGCGTAGTAAAAAATCCTTACGGACTAGGATTGGATTTTGCTTTAGTGGCAATGTTTATAGGTTTACTTTATTTACAAGTTATTTCAGATTTTACTATAAAGAAAAAAGTTCAGATAATTGTAATAATAATTGTTTTTATTTTTTTAGTATTTTTTTGGAATGATTATTTTACCAAGTAACGTTCTAATTATTATTGTTACTTTAATAGGGTGTACAATAGGGGTGGTATTAAAAAATGTTATCCATTAATTATATTATATTAACTATAATAGGTTGTGCAGTTGTAACGTGGTTATCAAGAGTAGTGCCATTTGTTTTATTAAAAAAATTTGATTTACCAAAAGCGGTTATTGAGTTCTTAAGTTTTGTACCAATTGTAATTATGTCTACATTATGGTTCAATAGTTTATTTATACAAAACATAGGAGAGCTTCCTAAGATTAACTATGAAAATTTGATAACTTCATTACCTACTGTATTAAGTGCAATTATTTCTAAAAATCTATTAGTTATAGTAATAACTGGAATTATATCTCTTGCAATAGTGAGATATGTAATGTAAGAAATAATTAACTATATTAAACAAATATTGATTTTAAAATATTTTAATTTAGTGTGTCTAATAGTTTAATTTTCAGGCGATTTGTGGTATTATAAAAAGATAATAAATGATAATAGAGGAATCAAAAAAATGGAGAAAGGCTTATTAATAGTTTTATCAGGTCCTTCTGGTGTAGGAAAGGGAACTGTTAGAAAACGAATTTTTGAAAGTAATGATGTTGGCTTTGAGTATTCAATTTCTATGACTTCTAGAGGATGAGACCTGGTGAAGTAGATGGGGTTGACTATTTTTTTCAAAACAAAAGAAGAATTTGAACAACTTATTGAACAAGGTGAATTACTTGAATATGCACAATACGTAGACAATTATTATGGGACTCCTGTAAAGTATGTGCGTGAAACTATGGATAAAGGGAAAGATATCTTTTTAGAAATAGAAGTACAGGGAGCAAGCCAAGTGAAAAGTAAAATCCCTGATGCATTATTTATATTTTTAGCTCCTCCTAGTATTGCTGATTTAAAAACTAGATTAAGAGGACGAGGGACAGAAAGCGATGAAGTAATTGAATCTCGAATAGCTAAAGCTAAAAAAGAAATAAATATGATGCACTTATATGACTATGTTGTTGAAAATGATGAAGTAGATAAAGCAGTAGAAAGAATTAAAGCTATAATAACAAGTGAGCATTTAAAACGCGAACGTATAGAGATGAAATATCGAAGAGCTTTATTAGAATTAGAAGAAATGTAGGAGAGAATAAATGTTATATCCAAAATTAGATGTATTAAAATCAAAAGTAAATTCAAAGTATATGTTAGTTTCATTAGCAAGTAAGAGAGCTCGTGAATTGTTCTCAGACCCAGAAACAAAAAAATTAGATAACTATGTATCTCATAAAGAAGTTGGAAAAGCACTTGAAGAAATAGCTGAAGGTAAAGTATCAGTTTTAGAAAAATAATAATTTAACATAATTTATTTACAAATACTTTATTATAGTGTAAAGTAGTATAAGTATTTTCTTTGAGTGATCGCGGCAATTTTGCTGAGGAAAGTCCATACTCACACTGACTGAGATGTCAGTAGTGTTCAACGCTAAACGAAAAAATAAGTTTAGGCACCTTTTTAAGGTGACGGCAGAAAATATGACCTAAGTAGTTTCTATATGGTCATATATCTTGAAAGTGCCACAGTGACGAAGTTCATATAGAAATGTATGAAGTGGAACGCGGTAAACCCCTTGAGTGAGCAATTCAAATTTTGGTAGAAGCACTTACTTCACAGAAATGAATGTAGGAGTAGGAAATATGTATACATATTTAGACAGATGATCACAACTATTGTTACGAGGGTAGACTAGTCCCGATTGAGTAAGATAGATACAGAATATGGCTTATGATAAGAAAATAACTAGTTCTAGGGGCTCTTTAGAGCCTCTTTTTTAAGGAGGAAGAAATGAAATATAATTTAGTAGCAACAACACCTATGGGTATAGAAGCTATTGTAGCTAAAGAAGTACAAGAGTTAGGTTATGAAACAAAAGTAGAAAATGGTAGAGTATATTATTCAGGAGATAAGAGAGCTATAGTTCGCTCTAATTTATGGCTTAGATGTGCAGATAGAGTAAAAATTGTAGTAGCTCAATTTCCAGCTTATACATTTGAAGAATTATTTGAAAAAACTAAAGAGATAGAATGGGATAAATATCTCCCAGTAGATGCAAAATTCCCAGTAGATGGGCGAAGTCATAAATCAACTTTATTTAGTGTGTCTGACTGTCAGTCGATTGTAAAAAAAGCAATTGTTGAAAAAATGAAGAAAAGTTACGGGGTAACTGGTTGGTTAACTGAAACAGGCGCTAGATATCGATTAGAAATAATTATGTTAAATGATATAGCGACAATATTGTTAGATACATCAGGAGATGGATTACATAAAAGAGGATATAGAGCAAAACAAGGTACAGCACCATTAAAGGAAACACTTGCTGCAGCTATGGTAAAATTAACTAACTGGAAAGGTGAAACACCATTATATGACTTGTTCTGTGGTTCAGGTACTCTGTTAATAGAAGCGGCTATGGCTGCACAAAACATGGCACCTGGTATTAATAGAAATTTTGATTTTGAAAAATGGCCATGGATGCCAAAAGCGTTAGTTGATGAAGAAAGAAATAAAGCTGAAGAAGCAATTGACTATGAGAAGGAATTAGAGCTATACGGTTCTGATATTGATCCAAAAATGATTCAAACAGCTGAAAATAATGCTGAAGAAATTGGTTTAGCTGGGGTTATTAAGTTCAAACAAATGTCGGTATATGATTTTGTTGTAAAAAAAGAAGCTGGTTGTGTAATAGCTAATCCGCCGTATGGAGAGCGTTTGGGAGAGAAAAAAGAAGTAGAGAATATGTATAAATATTTAGGGGCCGCGCTTAAAAACCAAAAATACTGGTCGCTGTATATATTGACTTCTAATAAAATGTTTGAACATTTATATGGTAAGAAGGCAACTAAGAGAAGAAAGTTATTCAATGGTTCCATTGAGTGTACCTATTACCAATATTGGGGCGAAAAGCTAAGATAATATTTGACAATATGAAAAATATATCATAAAATTAAATAATAGATTAATTATTTATCTTATATAAAAGGAAAAGAGGTTAAAAGTTTATGCATCTAACTAAAAGTACTGAACAAGCAATATGTATAATGGTTATGCTTTATTTACAGGATAGACATATTTATTTAAATTCAAAGGAAATAAGTAAACGTCTTAATATATCACCAACATACTTAAAAAAAATTATGAGAAAACTAGTTGTCCATAATCTTGTAAAAGCTAACACTGGAGTAGGTGGAGGATATAAATATCGTAGTAATAAAACAGTTACATTATATGACGTATATGTTGCTCTAAATGGTGAAGTAGAAGTCTTTGTTTTAAAAACTGACTATGTTTCTAAAATATTTGAAGGAGCATTAGCTGTTGATAAACGTTATAGTGAGTATTTAAAAAAAGTAAATACAATTAATCATTCAATTAAAGAAGCGCTTGAGCAAATTACTATAGAGGAAATAGTAGAAGACATTCTTGATGATAATTCAAGAATAAGACTTGATTGGAATAATTGGGAAGAAGAATTTAAACGAGTAAATGTATTTTTCAAAGGATAAAAATAAAAGACTATAGGAAAAACCTATAGTCTTTTTTGCATTTAATATTTAAAGTGCTGAGGCGAAATCTTCTATGAATTTATCAATGTTTTCAAAATCTTCATCAGTATCTGCTTCAATTTCAATTTTCAGATTTTCAGTAGGATTAGTTGCACCTGTTTTTGCTATTTGGTCATTAAATTGATCGACACAAACACAGTATTGTTCATAAATAGTGTCTCCAGTTCCGATTACTCCATAGACTTTTCCAGAATAATCTTTTTGACCAATTTCTTCAAAGAATTCTTCCATCTCTTCAGGAAGATCCCCTTCACCATATGTATATGTTGCTACAATAAAGGCATCGGCATCATCTAAAAAATCGTAATCAACCATATCTTCAATAAATAGTTTTTCAATTTCTATTCCTTTTTGTTCTTCGAATTTTTCTATAATTAAATCTGATAACATTTCAGTGTTACCTGTTAAACTTGCGTACACTAATTTAATATTCAAGAAAATCCCTCCATTCACTAATTAATAATAATAACTAGTACTATTATAACTTAATAAAAATGTTAAGTAAATATATTAATAACTATTTAAATAAAAAAATGAGTAACAATAGAAATAATTAGTATATTTTATTCTACGTTTTTTATAAGGAAATACATGGAAAAACATTTGTATTAATGTTTATTATTAGTTTTTTCTTTCTCATTGTGATAATATTATAAAGGTAAAAATTTAGTAATATATCAAAATTTTGGTCAAAGCATTATTTTGCAATTACGTTAAAATATATGGAGGTACTATGACTGAATTTTTAAAAGAATATGATGTTATTGTAATCGGAGGTGGTCATGCTGGAATTGAGGCAGCATATGCATCTAGTAGAAAAGGTGTGAGTACTTTAATGATTACAATTAACTTAGATACAATTGGTTTTATGCCATGTAACCCTAGTGTAGGTGGACCTGCAAAAGGTATAGTAGTTCGTGAGGTAGACGCACTTGGAGGTTTAATGGGTCGTGTTGCAGATAAAACAAATATTCAAAGTAAAATGCTAAATACTGCAAAAGGGCCAGCGGTTCGTGCACTTAGAATGCAATCTGATAAAGTTGAGTATCAATTAGAAATGAAAAGAATATTGGAAGATACTCCAAATTTAGATATTGAACAAGCTATGGTTAAAGAACTAATTATTGAAAATAATAAAGTGGTTGGCTTAAAAACAATGTTAGGGACTGCTTATAAGGCTAAAACTGTTATTATTACTACAGGAACTTATTTAAGGGGAGAAATAGTAATCGGAGATATAAAATATTCATCTGGTCCAAATCATCAAATGCCCTCAATTGATTTACCTAAACAGTTGGAAGAGCTAGGATTTGATTTAGTTAGGTTTAAAACAGGAACTCCACCTCGAGTTAATGCAGATAGTGTTGATTTTTCAAAAACTGCTATTCAACCTGGAGATAATGAGAAACATGCTTTTAGTTATGAAACAACAGAATATGTAGAAGATCAAGTTCCATGCTGGTTAACTTATACTAATAATTCAACACATGAAATAATTGATAAAAACTTAGGGCGTTCGGCTATGTATTCTGGAGTAATACAAGGAACAGGACCAAGGTATTGTCCAAGTATCGAAGATAAATATGTTCGATTTAATGATAAAGAAAGACATCAGTTATTCCTTGAACCAGAAGGTAGAAATACTAAGGAAATTTATGTTCAAGGATTATCAACTTCTTTACCAGATGATGTACAGCGTGATATGGTTCACAGTATAGCTGGGTTGGAGAATGCGGTAATAATGAGAAATGGATATGCAATTGAATATGATGCAATTAATCCAACGACATTATGGCCAACGCTTGAAACTAAGTTGATTGATGGACTTTTTACTGCTGGTCAAATTAATGGTACTAGTGGTTATGAAGAAGCTGCTGGTCAGGGAATAATGGCGGGAATAAATGCCGCATGCAAGGTTTTAGGAGAAGAACCTATGATACTAGGTCGAGATGAGGCTTATATTGGTGTTTTAATTGATGATCTAGTTACAAAAGGAACTAATGAACCTTATAGATTATTGACATCTAGAGCTGAGCATAGGTTATTATTAAGACATGACAATGCTGATATGCGCCTAACTGAAAAGGCATATGAATATGGACTAATTACAGAAGAAAGATATAAAAAATTCTGTGATAAACGTAATGCAGTTCAAAATGAAATAGAGCGATTAAAAACATTTAGAATTACACCAACTCAAAAAACTTTAGAAAAATTACAAGAACTAAATAGTGCAGAAATTAGAGATGGTATATTAGCAATAGACATGTTAAGACGACCAGAGTTGTCTTATGAAAATATAATGTACTTAGCTGAAGATGATACTAAATTAGCTAGGGATGTTATTGAACAAGTTGAAATAGAGGTTAAATACGAAGGGTATATCAAAAATCATTACAACAAGTTGAGAAACTTAAAAAAATGAATGAGATGAAAATCCCAAAAGACCTGGATTATGATGATGTTCCAAGTTTAGCAATAGAAGCAAGAGAAAAACTTAAAAAAGTTTTACCACTTACAATCGGTCAAGCATCACGTATTTCAGGTGTTAATCCTGCAGATATCTCTATTCTATTAGTATTCTTGGAACAACGAAGAGGAAGAAATGATGAATAAACAAGAGTTTTATAATAAGGTAACAGAACAAACAGGTATTGAATTAAGTGAAAAACAAAAAAATCAATATCAAAGATATTATGAGTTAGTTGTTGAGTGGAATCAAAAAATAAATCTTACAGCAATTACTGAGGAAGAAGAGTTTTATTCAAAGCACTTTTATGATTCGATATCACTAGCTTTTTTCAAGGATTATAGTAATGTTGATAATATTTGTGATGTTGGAAGTGGAGCAGGATTCCCATCAATACCACTTAAAATTTTATACCCAAATCTTGAAGTTACAATTGTTGATTCATTGAATAAACGTATAAAATTCTTAAATTTATTAAAAGATGAATTAGAGTTAACTAACTGTAATTTTATTCATGCTCGTGCAGAAGAAATTGGACAAAATAGAGACTATAGAGAAAAGTTCGAAATTGTAACTGCTAGAGCAGTAGCTAGATTAAATGTACTTTCAGAATTATGTTTACCTCTTGTAAGAAAAAATGGATACTTTTTAAGTTTGAAGGCACAAAAAGCAGAAGAAGAAACAAAAGAAGCGTTAAATGCGATAAAGTTGCTTGGTGGTAAATTAGAAAAAGATTTAGAGTTTTCTATTGAGGGTGAAGAGCGCCATATACTAGAAATAAGAAAGGCTAAGGAAACTCCAAATAAATATCCTAGAAAAGTAGGAACACCAAATAAAAAGCCATTATATTAGAAAAAAAGGGATTAAAGTAAAAAAATTACTTTGATTCCTTTTTATATTAATTTCACCTTTTGTTGTAAAAAAATTATAAAAAAACGTTTTTTTATAAGAAAAAAATAAGATAAATTTTCAAAAAACTCTTTACATTTTTTTGATTTTATATTATTATAGTGAAATAATAATATAAAACAGGAGGATGTATATGCAAAAAAGAAGTGTGAGAGATTTTCTTAATATAATTTTAAATGGTACTGCACTAGGGGTCGTAGCAGGTTTAATTCCAAATGCAGTATTGAGTACATTATTCAAGTATTTAGGAAAACACTTTGCGGCTAATGTGTTTACAACATTATCTCAAGCGATGTATTTATTACAATTTTCTATTCCAGTGCTAGTTGGTATGATAGTTGGACAAATGTTAAAATTCAAACCACTAGAATCAGCAGTTTTAGGTGCAACTGTTTTAGCAGCAAGTGGATCATTAACATTTAATGCGAATTTAAAAGCTTATACTGGAGTGCCAATGGGAGATTTATTTAACGTTATGTTAATAACTGCAATTGGTGCAATAGCAATATCATTAGTAAAAGATAAATTTGGTTCTGTTACAATTATATTTTTACCAATAACTGGTGGATTAGTAGCAGCACTAGGATTAGTTACGTTACCTTATATGAAAAGTTTAACAAATCTATTAGGACAAATAATATTTAAATTTACAACATTACAACCTATATTAATGTGTATGTTAATCACAATGTCGTTTGCATTCTTAATTGTAACACCGGTATCAACTGTTGCTATGGGATTAATACTATTTAAAAATGCGAATTATGTTGGTGCAGGTGCTGCAACGCTTGGACTAGTAGCAGCTGCGGCAGTTTTATCAATTGGAACTTTTAGAGCTAAAAGTAAAGGTGCTAGTATAGCTATTATTCTAGGTGCTATAAAATTAATGATGCCTAACTGTGCAAGACGTCCTCAGTTATTTTTACCAATCCTAACGACAGCGGCAATAACTGGACTTTCTGGTTATTTCTTAGGGATCCAAGGAACTCATGAAAGTGCAGGGTTCGGTATCATTGGACTAATTGGGCCAACTAAAGCTTACGAGATGAATCCTGGAAGTTTAGTACAAATAAGTTTAGCGTTCTTTGTAATTCCATTTACGGTTGCGTTTCTCGCTGATAGACTGTATTCAGATGTACTAAAATTATATAAGCCAGAAGTTTATAGACCAGAAAATTATTAAAATAAAAAAGAAGGTGTTCAATTTTGAATATCTTCTTTTTTGTTTTAATAATTATTATGAATAGGTTGACAAAAAAGTTTTCTAATTATAAAATTAAATTATAAATATAAGTGAAGGAGTGCTCATTATGAAAATTTTATTTGCGGGAGCAGGAGCTCTAGGATCAAGGTTTGGCTATTTGCTATTTAAAAATGGTGAAGATGTTACTTTTGTTGATACTTGGAAAGATCACGTTGAAAATATAAAAAATAATGGATTACGTGTTATTATTGATGATAAGGAACTAGGATATTATAATATTCCAACGTACTATCCAGAGGATGCACAAGGAAAGTATGATGTTGTTTTTGTAGCTACAAAGTCTATGCAACTAAGAAGTATGTTAACAAAGGTAAAACATCTTATGCATGAAAATACAAAAATCATATGTATACTGAATGGACTAGGGCACGTTGATACTCTTAAAGAATTTGTAAAAGAAGAGAATATTCTAATTGGTGTGACATTATGGACGAGTGGTTTGGGAGGACCTGGTGTACTTAAAGCTTATGGATCAGGGAAAACAGAAATAAAGCAAGTTAAGGAAGAAAATCTTGAGGATACTAAAGGCTTAATAGATAGATTAAATAAAGCAGGATTAAATATGAAGTATTCAGATAATACATTCCAATCTATTTGGCATAAAGCTGGACTAAACTGTGTATTGAATACGTATTGTACACTGATAGATTGTAATATTGGTGAGTACGGAAGTTTTAAACAAAATTTAGAATTAACTAGAGCAGTACTAAATGAAGTTACAGCTGTTGCAAAAGCTGAAGGTGTTGAAGTGAATCAAGAATTAGTTGAAAATAATATTGAAAACTTATTTGATCCTAGTACGGGAGGGTTACATTACCCATCATTATATCAAGATATGAAAAATGGAAGATTAACGGAAATAGATTATTTAAATGGAGCTATATCTAAATTAGGTAAGAAACATAATATTCAAACGCCAGTTTGTGATGCTGTAACATTAATGATTCACGCTAAAGAATTTATTCGAGGAAATAAATAAAAGAAACTATTAATATTATGGACAAACAGAGGCTCTGATTAAAGATAAATCAATGTTTTACTTGTATTTTTTTATTAAAAAAGGTATAATTATTCGTATGTTCATTTGTCTATTTTAAATAGGAGGAAAAATTATGGTATTAGAAGTAAATAATGAACTAGGTCACGTATCAATTAGTGATGATGTTATTTCAACTGTAGCAGGTGGAACAGCAGTAAGTTGTTACGGTATAATTGGTATGGCTAGTAAGAATCAAGTTAAAGATGGAATTATAGAAATCTTAGGAAAAGAAAATTATTCAAAAGGAATAGTTGTTAAACAAGATGAAGATAAATTAGTAATAGATTTATATATAATAGTTATGTACGGAACAAAAATATCTGAAATAGCTAGTAATGTTCAGTCATCAGTGAAATATCAAATAGAAAAAACACTAGGTGCTAAAGTGAATGAGGTTAATATCTTTATTCAAGGCATTAAAATAAGTAATAAATAGGAGGTAGCGCATTGGAAAAAATCAATGGACTAGTTCTAGCTAAAATGATAGATTTAGGTTCTAAAAATTTAGCTAAGAATGCAGAAAAAATTAATTCTCTTAATGTTTTCCCAGTTCCTGATGGTGATACAGGAACAAATATGAATTTATCAATGTCTTCAGGTGCGAAAGAAACAGCAGCGAATGTTGTAGAAAATATCGGTGAGTTAGGAAAGTCATTCTCTAAAGGTTTATTAATGGGAGCTCGTGGTAACTCAGGAGTAATTCTTTCACAATTATTTAGAGGAATGAGTCAACATATAGCTGGTAAAAGTGAGATTGACGCTAAAGAATTTGCAGCTGCTATTCAAAATGGTGTTAGTATAGCGTACAAAGCTATAATAAAACCGGTTGAAGGAACAATCTTAACTGTTGCACGTGAAGCAGCTGAAGCAGGTGTAAAAGCTGCAGAAAATACTACTTCAATTATAGAAGTTATGGATGCAATTTACTTAGAAGCTCAAGAGTCTCTTAAGAGAACACCTGAATTATTACCTATTTTAAAAGAAGTTGGTGTAGTTGACTCAGGAGGTCAAGGGTTAGTATGCGTGTACCAAGGTTTTGTAGCTGCATTAAAAGGTGAAGAAATTGAAGGGTTAGATACAGTAGAAACTAACGTAGTTGATATGCAATTTGAAGATGATCACGATATGGATTTCATGAGTCCAGAAGATATCGTTTATGGTTTCTGTACTGAATTTACAGTTCGTCTTGATAAAGATAAAAAAGAATTTAATGAAGATAAATTTAGAGAAGATATGAGTAAATTTGGTGATTCATTACTTGTTATTTCTGATAGTGAGTATGTTAAAATTCATGTTCATACTGAAACACCTGGTGAGGTATTTAACTACGGTCAACAATATGGTGAACTTATCAAAATCAAATCTGATAATATGCGTGAACAGCACAGAGAAGTGTTAAGAAAACAAGAAGCAAAACAAGCTAGTGCTCCAAAAGAAGTAAAAGAACAAGCGATGATTTCAATTTCAATGGGTGCTGGATTAAGTAAAGTTTTAAAATCAATGGGTGTTGATTATATTGTAGAAGGTGGACAAACTATGAATCCATCTACAGAAGATATAATGAAAGCTATTAAAGAAGTTAATGCCAAAAATATTTATATATTCCCAAATAATAAGAATATTCAATTAGCAGCAAAACAAGCTGCAGAATTAGCGGAAGAAAATGTCTTTGTAATTGAAAGTAAAACAGCTCCACAAGGTTTAGCTGCAGTAATGGTATTTAACTCACAACTTTCACCTGAAGAAAACTTTGCAAATATGCAAGAAGTTTTATCAACTGTAAGTACGCTTGAAGTAACTCATGCAGTTCGTGACACTAATATAGAAGGTGTTGAAATTAAGAAAGACCAATTTATGGGAATAAAAGATGGTAAAATAGTAGTTTCTGATTTATCATTAAACACTGTACTTGAAGAATTACTAGAAAAATCTTTAGATGAAGATAAAGAAATAGTTACTCTTTACTTAGGTGAAGATAGTACAGATGAATATACTGATTTCCTAGAAGAATTATTAGAAAACAAATACCCTGATGTAGAGGTAGAACTTATAGAATCTGGACAACCAGTATATCCATATATAATTGGAGTAGAATAAGAATAACAATTTTTAAAGAAAAAAAGTAGCATTAATCGAACATTGATTAATGCTACTTTAAAGTTTAATTTATATAATAATAAAAAAATATGAAAGGATGACTATATGGTAGATATAATAATAGTAATACTATTGTTTTTAGGTATCTATTTGGGACATAAACGTGGGCTAATAATGCAATTGTTTTATGTTGGAACTATGATAATTGGTTTAATAGTATCAATGTTGTTTAGTACTAGATTAGCATATTTATTTCCTAGTTTAATTCCAATACCAGCAGATGTAACCACAGGTTTAGAGGGAGTATACGCTGGATTAAATATACCTACGGCATACTATAGAATAGTTTCTTTTGTCGTATTATTTATAGTAATTCGACTGATTATTCAAATAATTGCATCAGCACTAGGTGTAATTAGAAAATTACCGTTAATAAAAACAACAGATAGATTATTAGGTGGAATCTTTGGTTTTGTGGAAGTTTATTTATTAATATTTGTAGTTTTATATTTTGTGACAGTATTACCACTGCCTGAGTGGAAAATTGCAATATTTACAAATTCAACAATACCAGGATTTATTCTAGAAAATACACCTATTTTATCTCAACAGTTAATAGATTTATTTTTTAAATAAGAAAATAGAACGAGCAGTGGCACTAGTGTAAAATTGTGTTGCTGCTTTATTCTTTTGCTATAGAATTGTTAAAAAAAGATAGATTTAGTGTATAATATACTTTGTTAAAAAAATTCATGAAGGAGTGAAAAAAATAGTTGAATAAAATTACTCAAAAGAAATTGAATTTAGATTTAGTATTAAAAAGATATTGAAAAAAATATTGTTATTCAGAGTTATCTTATGATAAGATTCAAAATTTAAAAATATATAAATAATTATGATAAGTTAGTAGAAGTTCATAAAGAAAAATGAAGAAGCATATGAATTATTAAGAAAATATCCCAATGAGTTTAGATTGAAAAATTTATGATTATAATACGAGTGTAAAAAAAGGCAAAAGAAAGATAGTGTATTATCAGAAAAAAAGAACTTTTTTTATATTTTTAAGAAATGTAATTACTTATGATAGGTTTTTCTAAGAGATTTGATTCTATTAAAATACAGGAAAACAATTCATATAGTAGTCTAACAAAATATATAGAAAAAAATTAGATAATCTTGAGGATTTGGAAAGATACTTGGATAGAATAGTTGATGAAGATGGATATATAAGACCTGATGCATCATTAGAATTAAAAAATATAAAAGCTGATATAACAAAATTAAAAAAATAAAAAGTGACCAAGTATTAAAAAAATATACTTAGAACTAATGTAAAAAAACTAACAGAGGCAATTGTAACAAAGCGTAATGATAGAGATGTAATTTTAGTTAAACCAGAGCATAAAAATGATTTTTGGTGGTATAATTCACGATGAATCTGCATCTGGAAATACGTTTTATGTTGAACCGAAAGAAAATGTTGAAATTAATAATGAAATAGGAGTTTTAAAACGACGTGAAAAAGAGGAGATCCTTAGAATATTAAAAGAGGCATCTGAAGTAATTAAAGAGAAGTCTAATGAATTATTAAATTCTTTATGGAATTTTTTTCTCAAGTAGAATTTATTTTTTTCAAAAAAATGAATTTTTTTGTTCACAAAAAGGGTTTTAATAAACAAAAATATTGTAGCGACTCAAGAAATTAAATTAAAAAAAGCATATAATCCATTAATAGAAAAAGAGTTAGTAGTAAAAAACGATGTTATATTAGATAATAAAGGAAATTCCTTAATAATTACAGGTCCTAATACCGGAGGTAAAACTGTAATTCTAAAAACAGTTGGTTTATGTGTATACTTAACTCATTTAGGATTTTATATACCAGCACTAGAAGAGTCAACTGTTGGATTTTTTGAAAAAGTATTTGTTGATATTGGAGATGAACAATCAATAGAAAATAATCTTTCGACTTTTTCATCTCATATGACCAATATAATTAACATATTAAACAATACTAATGAAAAAAGTTTAATACTTTTAGATGAGCTGTGTTCAGGAACTGACCCTAGTGAAGGGGCAGTGTTATCGATCGCTTTATTAGATAAATTTAAAGAGTTAAATGCAACAATGTTGTGTACAACTCATTATCCAGAAATTAAAAATTACTGTTTTGAATCAGAATATTATAAGAACTCTTCTATGGAATTTGATTTCGAGAAATTAAAACCGACATATAGATTTATTATCGGTTTACCAGGTAAATCAAATGCAATTAATATTTCTGCAAAATTAGGTTTAGATGATACTATTATAGAAGAAGCTAGTGCTCTATTAGAAGAAAATACAAAAAGAAAATAATCTATTTATAGATAAATTATCTGAGAATATAAGAGAGTATGATTATAAACTAGATTATTTAAATAAGACCATTACAGAAATAGATGAAGTAAAAGAGCAATTAGATAATAATTTACAGAAATATGAAGAATATAAAGAGAGTCTATATAATGAACTAAGTATAGAATTAAACAAAGAAATAGATGCTAAGAAAGAAGAAATGTTAGAAATTTATCGTCAGTTCAAAGATAGTTCTTCATTAAAACAACATGAAGTTAATGAAATACTTCATAAAATGGATGAAGGTAAAAATAATATCAAATTGGCTAGGCATTTGCAAAATCAACCTAAGTTCAAAAATTCTGAAATACAGGTTGGAGATGATGTATTAGTACTTAGTTATAACCAAAGAGCGACAGTTCTTGAAATATCAGGAAATACTTTGCAAATTAAAATGGGTGCTATGAAACTTAATATCAAGAAAAAAGAGGTTAGAAAAATAGAAAGTGAACCTGAAGTTGCTACAAGATATATAAGTACAAGTAGTGTTAGTAGTAAAAAAGTAGGTATAGATATTAACGTAATAGGTTTAAATACTGAAGAGGCAATTAGAGAAATAGAAAACTATATGGATAAAGTTATACTTCAAGGCTATGATACTTTTACTATAATTCACGGTTTAGGATCGGGGATTCTAAGAAAAAATATTGCAGAATATTTAAAAACAAACAAATATGTTGAAAGTTTCAGAAGTGGTGGCCAAAATGAAGGTGGAATGGGTGCTACTATAGTAGAAATGAAATAAATAGGTTAGATTGGAATAGTATTATACAATTCCGATCTAACCTTATTTTATTTTTTATAAATCTAATAACGAAGTTTATAACTATTATCTTCCTTAACAATATTTTCTAGGACTCCACCACAAGATTCAATTGATTTTTTAGAAGCAATATTTTCGTGGTCGCATGTAACTAATACTTTATCTAACGCAAGAGAAAATAAAAATGAACATGCATATTTTAACATAGACTTTGCATAACCTTTGTTTCGTTCACTTTTCCTTACACTATAACCAATATGTCCGCCGTAGTTAAGTAGGTAATCGTAAGGTATAATTAATAATAATTTATAAAAAACGAACAATCTGATGAAAACGAAAATGAAAAGTTAAGAAAATAATGAAAAAACTTCTTGACAAAGAATAAATGAGATGATAGAATAGAAAAAAAGTCTTCAGGAAAGAAGACAAAAAAACAACATTTTTTTAAAAAAACCGAATGTTAAAAAATTTTTAAAAAAACTTTTAAAAAAAGTTCTTGACATCGAATAATAAAAAAATGTTAAACTATAAAAAGTTGCTAATCGCAACAAACT
>BNJS01004153.1_pt1 | contig 132543 bp, 141 predicted proteins | sample 8540461 | NCBI WGS metagenome assembly BNJS01 (sample SAMD00202454, study PRJDB9452) | human saliva metagenome | isolation source: human saliva | place: Japan
CACTTTATACCAATGATTATATATTCCTTAGCCTCCTTAGTTCTATCAATTATAGCTCTGTCCTTGTATCCCTCATTCTCAATTTTAGATTGCCCATAATGTTTCCCCAAAAATATTTAACTGCGTTATAAAATCTTCTTGTAGTTCTACTACTCAACCACGTTTCTTTCATAATGAAATTAAATATTTTATCAGCAAGAGTACGATTAATGCCTGTATTATTATGTGTAGAATATAAATAATCATGCTGCGACAACAGCATAATATATCGACCAAATGGATTACAGCCATTGTAAAATCTTAGGGAACAGAAGCCCCATCCGTTATAAAAATGTTTGAGTACTCTTATCAAAGTACCCCATTTATCTCATAAACATACTCTTCTAGCAAAATTGCCTTTCCATTTGAAATTGGATCCAGGATTAATTTAGTTTTCTCCATCTTCCTCATTTCCTTTGATGTCTATTTTCTACCAGTACCAAAACACATTAGAAAAACTTTTGTAGTGTTGTTTCTATAATATCTACCATTCTTTTTCTAGCTTAAAAATTTTCTGATTATAACTCTTGCTATAAATAGTGAACTATTTGTTCTTTCTATTATAAATGTTACAACTCCATCTAGCTTTTTAAGATTATCTCCATAATTAAAGATGTTTCTGCATACACCACTGCATTATCAAATATTTGCACATACTTCTTTCTGTTATAAACCATATAACACCTATTCCAGCAACTAATGCCATCCAGCACCATTGTTCCCAAGTAAAACTCATAAAAATCGCATACACTTTAAAAACATACCATAAATAAAATCTTTCATAATTAAAACCTCCTAAAATATAATAACTGTCTGGCCAGACTGTTTATTAAATATTTTCTTTTTATAAAATTAACAAATAAATCTACAACATCTTTTTCACAGAAAACTTCAGATTCATCATTGTTGCTACAAAAGAAAGGCTCCAACTAAAAATATAAGTATCTTTGCTATTACATATTCCATAGCCTCCTCTTGTTTTCTATCTTGAATTTCTATTATTCCGTGAGTTACCTCTAATCTTGCTACCAAATATATTCTGCAACTTTGCCATAAAGAGTGGTTGCTAACTCCTTAGCTTCATTATTTTTATAATAAACTAAACCTCCACAACCATTGACTTGCTCACTTGCTGCAAATTAAAAATGAAGTTCTATGCAGAATTTATAATCATTCTTATTAAGTTCTTTTAAAACTTCATTCATCTCAGGAACATAAAAATTTATTTGGCTTTCTCTCATATACATCTACCATTAATGGAATTTCAGTTTTATCTGCTATTCTTTTCCAATAATCATATTCAGAGCCAACTATTTGTGGAATATGCTCCTTCGCTTCTTTTATTGTGACCAATAACCAATACTACTTTCATTTTTACCATCTCCTTTATTTCTTTATATAAAAATTATTAAATAAACCTTGTAATTTGCCGTTTTAAAGCCATAAAAAGAGGTAGCTATACTAAACTACCTCTAGTTTTAATCCATTCTATTTTTCTAAAATCTTCAACTGTCTTACAACTCATTACTTTCTCAGCTATTGACTGTATTCCTCTTGCGCTGATGTGCCTCTTAGTATCCAAAAGCAAGTAAACATTATAATTTCTCCAAAAAGTAAAATTGACTTACTGAATTATCTTTCAATCTCAATTAATTTTTAAAAGATTGTATAAATTCACTTAGTTTTTGAGTTTATCTTTCATAATCAGTTTTATATTGTTTCAAATTCAGCAGATATATCTCCTTTTAACAGTTAATAGCATCAATTATTGCTCTATTATCTGTAGATGTTGTTGCAATATCAATAGCCGATTTACTCTTAAAAAGTTAGATTCATCAGATTCTCCCATTTGGAATACTTTACCGATTGTAATCCAAAATCAGCATATAGTTTATCTAGCAATATTTGTCTAAACACACGTCTTTTTGATGTTTAGCGTCTTCTAATGTAATTACATTTCATCAATCAACTCTTTTTAAACTCTTATTTACAATTTTTCCGTCCACTATGATAATCTTTTCATCATAAGTTAATATATGGTTATCAATAAGAACTTGATTTTCTTCTAAAACTAATTGACCCCTCTCGACTTTTCAAGGATTCTGTTGCTTCTCTAATAGTATTATTATTTTTCATCACTAAGTTACAAATTTGTGGTATAGTATGTGCTTCATACTCAATTACATCATCTCCATATAATTCTATAAAGTTATTTATTTTTGTATCTGAGAGTTTGCTATTGTTAAACTAATCCTTTTTGCTTTTTCTTTACTTAAATAAATAAACATCTCATCACCTATCCTATTCTTTTTCCACATATTGACTGCTTATATACATTGGATTAATATCAAATGCTTGACCATTTCCTGTATTTCCTATTCCGATATTATGATTGTGTGACCCATTACCTTGAATGTTTTGGTCTAGCTCAGTAGTTGTTCCTGTCCATGCTCTACTAGCATAAAAATCAAAGTTATCTCCACCATAACCTCTATTTCCGCCTGTGAGACATGTCCACCAGAATCTCCTCTTACTCCCCCAAGTATTGTATTTACTAAAAGCTTCCTTCTTTAAACCAGTTGACAATCAATCCACCAGATTTTCCTGTAATATCCATTGAACCTCTACCATATATGCTCATCTTGTGTATACGTATACCAACCTTGATGATGTCTGACCCAAGCACTGTGATTATGTGATGTTATAAGCAACAGTTAAAGTCTTGATATTGCTTCCTCAAGTTGTCCTGTAGCTTCATTAGTTTCTATTCCTTTCAAAAATCTACCTGTTAATCTTTGCCATTTAGTACCACCCCATATTGTTGAAGGCTCTTGAGTATTTGTTGTAACATGAAACATCTCCAACCTTGTACGGACATATATCTAAAAGCTTCTATTTTCTATTTAATTCATCATATAGTTTCTTAAGAGCTTTGCATGGCCTCCCTAAATTTGTATTATCTATATTATACTCATCAGTCTTATCTAATTGAAACCTATCTGGTTATTATCGGTTCTTTATCTGTATTAATTTCTTTCTGTCAATCTTTTCAAAATTCTGATTTTGGTCTTTTCAACATCATGAACTCATTCTCATCGGGTAAATGTAATTCTAAATATTCTGTTTTTTCGACATCACTCTAATCTTCGAATATTCTAATATCGTGTATTTGTTTATGACTATATTTTTCAAATACTTATGACTTAGATTTTTATCTTTAATTTGTCCGTATTATTTGTATCTAAATTCAATGCTAAAAATTCAAGTGACAGGTTTATTAATGTAAATGAAATTTTTTGAAATTATCAGTTTTGAGGTATTCCAACTACAGATGTAAATTTTGTTGTAAATGAAGTAATTTCCATAATCCTCAATTACTTCTATTTCTCCATTCATGATATCTTAACGTTCCTTTAAAACGTGAGGTGTAAAAATATTTTAGATAGTAAAGTATAAGATAATTCTGTCTTTTCTATCCTGTAGACTCAACCATTTTCTATATTCAAGCCCCATAAAATTTTCATGCTTTTGCAACCTGCTCTTCATTGATTAATAAATATCAGTTCTTTATGTTTCTCAATATCACCTTTTTGCACGGTGCAAAATTAAATCCAAAGTTCGTATTAAATCTTTTGCAAAACTATTTCTTTGCAACCTTAGATACACTTTTATTAAATCTTCATCATGTACATCAACCTGCCCAACAACAATTTATTTTCATCATCAGCCACTAAAATATTCTCTTTAGAGCCGTTAATCATAACAAAACAATCATTCACTCCAGCAAGCTCGAAATATTTTCTCTAAACGGTTGATCGATAAAATAATTTTTGTTATCTTTAAACATTGCTGAATTTGTTTTCTAACAGCCTTGATTAAAACTTTTATCTTTTCAGATAAATCAAACAGTTATAGCCATCTTTCAAAATAACACACCACTTTATAGCATCGCATGCGAGAAAACTATCAACAGTTACTCAGCACCAATGGGACACCATCTTCCCTTTCAATTCTAGCTCTAACTTTGATCAAGAGAGTACTATCAGCAACATCATTATATAGTTGTAGCAAAACTTTTACAGTTCCGTTACCATTCCACAAAGGCTTTACAAAGAACAGCACCAACTCCATCAACTTGTTTTGCCCCATTGCTCCTGGTCGTAGATGTTCCCGCTGTGAGCCGGGTTTTCTGACTTTTCCTGTGCTCTCTGGATGTACACGAAATTGAGGCTCTTTGTCAGCAACCATTTGTGAGTAGCTTAACATCGATGAGTGACAGTAAAAATGTGCTGTTAGCTATCTCAAAAAGAGTTAGCTGCTCCGATAGCAACGTCCTTTCACACCTTCCGTTAAAGCATTCAACTTCAATTTCCAGCCTCTCTGTTGGACTCTGAGATGATATTCTTTAAAGAGATGATATTTAATGCATCTCCTATTTAAAATATTGACTTTCAGCTTCAAATTTCAGTCATTACCTTTCCTGTGAGGTTTGTTGACATAACCTTTTGCTTTAGTTCCCCAGTCTTCTCGTAACTCCAAAAAGTATTACATCTTGTCTATAAATTCATCTTCTGTGGCTGTGTCAATAAAGTTTTATTTGCTCCAAAATCTAATTTCTGATCGACTTCTTCTGAAATTCCAGTGGAGATGCAATATCAAAATTAAAGAACCCTCCATTTTACTTAGAGAGTTCTCACAGAGATTGAGTCTATTATTTCGTGAGTGATTTTATCTTTCGTCGTTTACCTCCATTCAACATGCATACTGACAGTCAAGACCGTGCGATGATATTGGATATGGTCGTGTCATCATCATAAGTAATGTTGAAGTCATGGCATTCCCTAAAATATAGGGATTAACTAGGGAGACAATCTTTGATGATTTATCATCAAGGCATCTTTTATGGATTTGTTGTAGTAAACGGTTCCTATACTGCTCTAGGTTGACCATAAGAAGAGCTATAAATCTAAAAATGTCTAAATCTTTTCTGTTTTGGGCTGTGTATATCCTTACTTTTACGGCTTCATTTTCTCAAGTGTTATGTGCGCATCGTATTTTCTCCTCTTAAGTATTCTCCAGTTTCTAAAATCTATCCTTTTCTCTCTAAAAATTTCTAGTTCTTGCTCTATCAGAGCGATCATTTAGAATATATCAGTCATACTACTACTTCTATTGCTCCACTTTGGCATTTGGAGTTATTTAGTAACGACAACATAAAACACTACCAGCAACTGCACCTTCAAAACTTCATCACCCGGCTTTTAAAGGTGTCTTCCAAAGCCAAATATCATGTGAGGAATGAGTGAGTCCTGCTCCTTCAAAGTTTCCCTACCAGCTATTGGAAGGTACTGCCTCGGTATGACTATCAGAGACCAGAGTGATCGTAGCAGTTGATGTTGTATTATCTCCTGAATAAGATTGCATATTGATTTTTATGTATCAATGATGCCATCAATGAAGTGTATTCTCCTCCTGTGATGGTGAAAGGGCAAAGAGACAGACTTTTCTAAGAGCTGTTTACTAGGAATTTCTTGTTCAGAAAATTTTATTTTTAGTTCGGAGGAGGACTTACTTCTGAAGCTATTGAGTAGATTTGTTCCTTTATTTCTTGGGAATCAACCTGTATACGATCATTTCAGCTATGCGTATTAGCTATCCCACCCTTCGGAAAAGTTCATCAATTTTATCTTTACTTTTACCCTTTTCCTTTTCTTTTAGTTTTCATGACTTTTCTTTCTCCAAACTCCACCTTATCCATTACATTTCCAGCTAGTTCGTTCTGTGCAAAAATAACTATCTCTTTCCAAAAGATGTTGATCTGCTTTAGCATCTCCAACTAGTCCCTGTAGAGCTCTTGTTCCTATATTGTAGCTAGCTTGAGTAAAATATTTCCTTCACAGTAATCTGCATGATATCAATGCTCTTGAGGCATATCTCTAGCGATAGCTCTCTTGTCCTCTGTCTTTTCATATTGCACTAACTCGTTGGAAATAGCCCACATTTCTTTTGTCTTCCAGCATTCTCGACTTTTATCAACTATTTGTTGCTTTTCTACTTTTCCGTTTTATAGATAACAATCTGATTTATCATATCTGTCTAAACTTTCTTCACATAGCTAGATGTAGAAATATTATTTTACTTGTTATAAAACATCAATATCGATCCTTAATTTCTACAATATCTATTTTATTTTCATTACTAACAACTGAATAAATCTTTTTGTTCTTTCTGTGTTGAATGGGTATAAGCGGCTAAAAGTTATCTCGTAACCACTCCTATCCTGTTGCGGGATAAAGTGCAATCAGCCTCATCTTTTTGGAATTTTGCCACTTGTGGGTTTTAATTCTCCACAAATTTCTTTTAAAATTTCAGATGGTTTCTTTTTGATACAAAGCTGTTCTTATTAAGATAAATTGATTATCCTTAGCAATAAAAAGATTTTCTGTTGCTCTTTCTCCTCTTTTTGATGCAAAGACCTTTCCACAAAATAATTTTTCATCATCATAAGAAAAAATAACCATCTCAACCACAATAGATATTTCTTTTGCTATATAATCAACTTCTAGTTTTCTCGATGTTCCATCTTATAGCTCCACTCTACAACTTTTTGAAAGAGGTCTTTATACTCTTTTTTTATTAATTTCAATTTGATTTTCTTTTCTTTTCCATATTTACCTCGTAAAAAGTCCAATAACTTCATCTACTAAACTTTTATTTTAGTTGTTCTAAAATTCAGAAACTTATATCAATATCTCTGTTCTTTCCACAACCATGATTTAACCTTGTTAATCTTTTTAAAATAAATTATACTCAGAACAATTCAAATCATTTTTTGCTTTCATCTTTCATTTTCAAAAATTAATTGCTGTACTAGGTAACAATGGATTTAAGATACCTAAAGAGCATGATTTAATTGGGTAGAAAAGTAGAAAAACTTTATTTTTCAGCATTTCTTTTGTCCATGTTGTTTTTCTCAAGGTCTATGATTTTATATGTTTGACTGTCCTGACCACTCTCAACTTTAAAATCAAGTGGAGGCACTGCAAAAGAAAAAGTACAACTCCCTCAACTTTTAATATAATGTTGGTTTCATAACTCCCTCCCTCTTGGTTTTGATTCAGCATGTATCTAACTGCTTGAATTGATTATCAAGTTCACTTGAGTACTAACTGTTTATTTTGTCTTTATCCATTTCATTGTTGTTGTAACTCCTGCCTAGATTTACATTAATTTTGGGTTCGATATTGTTTTGTAATAGGGGCATAATTTGAATTTTCATTTAGCTTTGTCATTTGTATCATCATAAGAGTTAAGTTTTTCTTTGTTGGAGGAACTATAGTTGGCCGATCACGTATAATCATTTGACTGGGTTTTAGATTATTCTCTAAGATTTGATTATTCTATATCCTAAAACTTTATCTAGCTTTTTCTTTTTATTTAAGTCCATAGTTGCAGTAGTTTTCTCATATTCTTCTCTTTCCTAGGGTAATTATCTATTTGAACTGTATCCATACCTTGGAATTTATCGACGATACATTTGATCTCTTTTCGCTAAAGCCCAGGTCAATCTTGGATTGTGTCCTTGATTAATATATTTAGCTCTATCTTTCTGAAATGTTGTTTCCTTTTGCAAAATTTTTCCTATCTCATTTTCCTGCATACAAACCCTAATTTATTTCCAATAAAAAGCTCCACTTACTACAGCACCTAAAGTTGGATGAATTTCATGAAGCCATTACCGCTAATTTATATGCAGCCCAAAGCTTGTATTCCTTCAGATATAAAGTTTCTTCACTTTTTGAAATAATTTTCTAAAGCCACTAGGTTCTAATTTCGGTATTATTTTAAAGTATCAGTTAAACTTTTCATACTCTCAAGAATAGCAGGTGTAGCTCCCTCAGCTATGGTTAGTTTTAAATTATCCCAAGCACTTTTCTAATTCCTTAATCTTATTTTGAGGGGTATTTTCATTTTCTTCATTAATCTCTTCAACTGCACCTTTTGAGTTCATAACAGATTTTCAACTTTATCCTCCCCTCTTTTGAATAACCTAAAATAGAAGCAAAAACTTTCATTCCTCAGCACCAGCTATTGTTGTCACTTAATAGTTTCTCTGTTCTTCTGTCATCTTAGCAAGTTTTTGGCTTAACCTCTTCCAAAATTCTTCTAAGACCTTTTGAATTTTTCCATTATTATCATAAAGTTTTAGTCCAACCTTTTGTAAAGCCTTTTCCATATCAGGAGTTGCATTTGCAAGTCTTAGTGCTGAAACTACTGCAGCTGGTTTCTTCCAGCCTTTGCCCTTTGATACCATTGTTAGCTAAGACGCCCTAACAAAATATTTACTTCTTCAAAACTATCAAAACTGTGATGTTGCTGCAACATATTGATAAGCCTCTCCGCATTCCTATACTCGTATTTGTATTGTTAGCTGTTGCAGCCATAACATCCATAAGTCTATCGGCATCTGATAATTTTTAACCCAAAAGGCATCTAAGTTATCTGTCATTATATCTGAGGTTCTTACTAAATCTTCTCCCGAAGCAACAGATAACTTTAAAAAGTTTAGGCGTCAATGCAAGTATATCATTATTTTTAAAACCGCCATTGCTTATTTTTGAGCCTCAACAACTTCTTTTGCTGTAAAAGGCATAGTTTTACCCAATTCTAAAACTTGAGCCTTCTAGTATTTTCACTTTCTTCAGCACTAGCTCCCATAATAGCTTATTTTTAGGTTAGCACTTGGTCTGGTTCTGCATAATCTTGAAATGTTCCTTTCATAAAATTAAAAGCTATTCCTCCTGCGTTAAATCCTAAAAATACTTTTATAGAGCCTGAAATGGACTTTGCACTATCTGATATGCAATTAGCAGTATCTTTAATAGCATTTCCCTGTTTTAGTTGCTCCCATTTTAAATTTCATCAAATTAGCACTAGCTGATTTAATTTGAGATGTAAATTTATCTTTTAACTCAGGTAGCTCGCTTAATTCCTATGTTCCATCCCTCACCTCCACAGTAGGAATAAAATAGAGAAGTATTTCAACTCTCTTTACATAGTCAGTATCTAAAACCACAAATCACTATACATGAGTTTAGTGTACAAAAGTTATTCCTAACCAAAGACATTTACTACAGCCACCTAATAGGGTCCCCAAACAGTGAGGAATAATTCCAAGTATTCCTGTAAAACCTATTGTATTGACAATCACTGCAAAATTATAAAATTAATTAGTTCATTCATTAGCAAACACACTTCAACAAAAATACTAGGATGAAACCTTATTAAAACATGATCACTGATAAAATAGGATGTATTGGATATAGAACTGCACCGGCAACTAAAAATTAGGTATTTTTGACCAATAAGCCTTTTTATAAAATTAGTAAAAAGAACCTGCTAAAATACTTCCTGCAAATATTATCACCAAAATCCACATAATCAACACCTACCTTCTTTTTCTTTCAAGTATAGTCTTATAGTTGTTTGTTGTCAAGACATTTAGATAATTCAGTAGAATAAAGACGGAGTTCTCTCAAGCTATATCCTGTTTTCTACTCAGATACAGTGTATAGCCTCCAGTCTTTCTCACTAGTATATCATCTTCTATCACTTCAATATATTTTGATGAGGTTGCCAAATTCTAAATCTGATTTTTCTAAAATTGTCTTAGCTTAAAAGCATAAATTGTATTAGCTGATAAAATTTTACCCTACAACCTCCGTAAAGGACTGTCTTACAGCCTCAGATTCAATCAACTTGTCATCTCTAAAATTTTACAAGCATTATAAATTACTCACAATCATTATCTTTGAGTTAGATAAAGTAGCTCTCTAAATTCAGTTCTCGATAAAGTTTCTACTTCTATCTTTATCGTAAGCTCAGTAACTAATATTCTTATGTTTCTTCTCTTTCTTTTTTGCATGTCCTCAGTAAATCTTTCAGCTATTTGACTAACTTTGTTTTATCACTCCTTATCTGATTTCACTTTTCCAAATACCGCATCTTTTGGTAGAACTCAAAAGTGTATTCTTCTTTCAACATTTTCTCCTTAGCAATATTTATCAAATCTGTTAGAATTGGACCAAACATTGTCAATAGATACTCTTTCTTTCTTGCCCACCTGGAGAGTCAGGGTCTGACAAAGCAGAAATTATTCTTTCCCTCTAATATCTTTTCCTTTTTCCAGTTTTCCAATAATTTTCCTCTTGAGTAAAACCTTATTTATTGTACTGTACCTTCTCCTTTCAGAGCTACTATCTTACGTCAACAGATAAACTCAAGTTGTAGCATCTTTTTCTATCAGCTGTTATTTTGCATTTACCTATAGAAAATTCTACCACTTTTTCATTATCTATCCACAGATGACCGTGAGCCCCTGCTATGGTATTATTTCCTCTTATTTGTTCCTTTTGCCATTTGCAACCTCCTACATCAATATGCTTTAAAGAAAGATTTCTAGTGTCTCACAAATCTAACGTCCCCAACTAAAAATACATCATCGCCACTTGGATATTTTAAAATCTCAAGTTCTGTCATTTCATCAGGATCTTTTTCCATCAAGTATCTCAACTCTGTGCCTCGAAATCTATTTCAATTTTATTCTCATAGTCAGCACTTAAAACATTCGGAGACATCTCAACAAAATAAACCTTTGTTACATTAGAACAAAATTCATCTTGTTGTTATAGTCATTCAAATAAATACCTCTCCAGTAATTTTTGAATGTATCTCTTATGTCATCTGTGATAAAAACATACCCTCAACTATTTTTATTTTTCTTGTATCCTTCTTCCATGAGCTATCAAATGTTGTTTTTGAATTTACAGCATAATTAACTCTAACTTTGTCATCGTCGTTATACAAAGAAAATTTTTCCAATCTTAGGCTCATAGTATTCTGCACAGATTTTTAGATCCGACATAACAATATTATCAGCTGAACGGTTAAGAGGCATACCCGAAATAAGTCCTGCTATTGCTGTCGTATATTCTTGAGCTGCTAAAATCTCCATAAATACTTTTACATGTTCCTGTATTTGCAAGTTCAACTATTGCAACATGGTCTGAGTTATTTGCAAAACTTGAAACATATCTCACAGTTTTTCTTATCGTTCCGTCTACCAAAAGATTTTTGTCCTATAACTAATTTTTGATCATCTTGTTCTTCTGCTCCAGGAAATGCTAACTAATGCATTCTTCTTTCCTGAAATTCAGGCAAGACATCATCTAAATTTTCAGTGCTACCAATACTCTAATTATTATTTTCTTTTGCTCCATAGTGCATTGCAAGTTTTATATACTTAGCATTTTTGCATCCCACTCTATTGTCCTTTAAGTCGTCAATATTTTTCATCGTTATCCATTTTTCAGCATAGAGCTTTAGTCATCTTTTAAAAATCAAACATACTATGCCTCTTTTCACTTCTTTATTATTGCTGTTGTTGCCAAAGTTTTTAAACTCAACAATAACCTCTGGGCTTGCTTTTATTTGTCCTACTTCATTTCCCATTAATTATTACCTCCTTCATCAAATCTTAATTTTAAGTCTTGCATTAACTCATAATCATAAGGTTTTCCATATAAGTCTATATAAACTCAGTAAAGACATAATGCCCAACTCTATCTACAATTTTAATATCTGTATTTCTCAAAGTTAAATATCTATCTAATCATCATAAAACCTTTCTTGCCTTCTATTTCCAAAAGCATTATCTAAGTTTTCTAAATTCTCATATTTCAGCATTGAGTTAGCTTTCCATTAGTTTTTTGGATAATAGATAATATCAATATCTATTGTTTTTAGCTCTCTATACTCAGAATTAAATTCTTTTTATAACTAACTAAATCTATATAAAATAGGTTTTTAATATTGTCGTATATCTTCACTATATGGATTTGCTTTTTAACTTTTCTGAAATAATCTTATTCAATGCATTTTCTTATATCTACCACATTTCATTTCTTTTTATCAATCCTCCATATCTTTTAAATCTTTATAGAATTTAATCTGTCTCATAGCTACTGCTGTTCTAAGCATAAATCTACCTCTGACAAATTTAGGTTTTACTTTCACCAGCTCTATGACCATATTCAACGTGTGCTGCATAATCAGTCATAGAAAATACAATTTGAGAGAATGTATTTCCAGTTAATCTTTTTCCCATTTTCTCTTTGCCAAGAATTCTTTAATGTTCCAGTATCAACGAGTGTTAATTCCTTAGCATCTAAATCCTCAGCTTTGTAACATTAAAAATCTTTCAGTAGCTTAGTGAGCTTGTATTTTTATTTCATCAAGAATTTTCAGTCAAACTCTTTGAAAAACCTTTAAGCTCCATAATCTACCCTCATTTCAGATACTTCTGCTAGAACTATTTCCTTATGTTTTATTATGTTATAAGCTAAAGGTTTTGATGCCTTGAACATATAAATAGCTCCATCAGCTTTTCTTTATAACTTTAAGTAGAGTCATTTTGTTTTATATCTATATCCAAACCTACAAAGAGTTTATATTCTCCACTACTATTAATCATTCCTGGGTTACACTTTTCAACCATTTTGTGAAAAGTCTACAAGGGATATTTTTAATATTTCTTTGTTCCTCAAAAAGCTCCACCATATTCATCTGTAAAGTAACAGAGACGAATAACAGTAACTCTATCTGTATGCTAACTTATCTAAGATACTCATACAGTACCAACCTTTCTAAACTTAAATAATTGGCTCTTTAAAAGATAAAAACATTTCATCAGTTTGCATTATTGGATGTATTGTATTCTATTGTTGTGTCTCCTTCTCGTAACTTTAGAAATATTACCTTGTAAGTTTGTTTCTTCGATAATTTTAATGCTAAATGTACTCCAGCAAGTGGATCTATAAGTTCAACTGGAAAAATCATTTCTATTCATAAAATTTAAAGCTTTTCTAACTAAAAACAGTTACTTGAATTTTCAATTTAGCTTCGTTGCTACTAGTTGTTAATTCTTTCACTTTTTTCAATTATTTTGTTGTAAACTTCTTCCATATCCAACCTCTCCATAGAATAAAAGCACCTAGAAATCAAATTCTAAGTGCTTTATAAATTATGCTTCTGATACTGTTATTTCAGGTTTTTAGTTGTAAGCAACAGTATCTTAGTGTCATTCTTTTATATAAAGTCCATAATGCTGATCTATATTAACTTTAGTCGCTTTGTGATCTATGTCTCTGCTTTTTCAACTTGTGGACTTCTTTTAAAAGTAATCCTGTAGCCCCTGCCTCAACGATAGCATTTGTAACTTCATTACCTTTTACAATTCCTGGATTTGAAGTAACAACCAATTGAACGCCTAAAGTTCTCCAATAACTCCTGTCATCATTAAAGAGCTTACCAGCGATATCTTTTAAAGCTAAGAAAATTCTTATCCTTTCTTAATTCTGCATATTGATCCGGAGTTATAAACATAACTCTAGAGACTATCTATTTTTCTTCGAATTTGAGCTAAAGCGTCTGCTAAAACATCATATGTTAATTTAGTAGATTTTCTATTGTATTTAATTTTCTGCTTTATTTCTTCTAAAAACATCAGCATCTATTTTTCTTGCTATAGATACGGCTAATTGAGATACTCCTTCCAATGGGTCGCCATACCCAGATAGCAGTGCTTCGTCTGAAAAATGAACCCCTTTTGCGATAATAGTAACTTGTGTTTTAGATGTAGTTAAATTTCATAAGGCACTGCTTCTAATTCAGCTACATCTTCTGTTACTCCTAAAGCCCCCACTTAGGAATAGTTAAAACATTCCCTGGAACTCCTTCTAATTTGTTGCTGATATCTACCAATGATCCGAATACTACCTGTTTGGGTACCCTTGTCTCACCACATCCTCCAATACTTCCAGGTATTATTAAACGTTCTACTTTAGTTCTGCTGCCCATATTACTCTCCTTTCAGTTCATCATATAATTTTGTCTTTGTTAAACAATTCTGTTCTTTCAGACAAAGTCATGGCTTTTGAGACATCATCTTCGTGTGCATTCACTTTCCACCATCCATTGCCACTCGGTGCCACTATGTCACCAAGAGTTTTGTATATACCTCCCATTGTTTCTGCAAAACCTTTAACGATGCTTCCTATTTCTTCTTCATTACAATTGGCGCAAATTCTACTCTATTCTATCTGGCATTTTGCAGTACTTTGCTATGTACCGTTCTTTAGTCTGTCTGTCTTTATTTTTGAAAGTTCATTCATTCTTGCATCTAAGTCTTTTTGAATCTTTTCAAGTTCTTGTACTTTTCTTCTGCAGTAAGATTAGCATTTTTGATTCTTCTTCATAATCTTCAATAGATTCATTATGCTTTTCTTTCAAGTTCTCTTTTCAAAGTCTGCTTTCATCCTTGTAAATCTTTTGTCAATCATCTATCCACTTCTTCTTGTAGTTTTTACTTCTTCTGGTTCTGCAAATAGTTGAATATTAATTTTAAATTTTTCATTTTATCCTCTGTTTAAGTCCTGTGTGACTATTTTCCCAGATGTTTTAATGTCCCTCAGTACGACAATGTTTATCTTTTCACCTCCTTTTCTTTTATAATAAAAAAGGGCTTTTATACTCCTCTTAGTGTTTAATTAAATATATTTTCTAAATTCTTCATTGCACTTTCAAAATATCTAAAATTAGGTATCTCTTTATTACAATACTTTTGTCATGAGACAATATCCATTTTGTTCTGCTGTTTTTAAGTTATATTTATTAGAAATTATTCCTATCTTTTTCGAACAGATACTCAATATCTCTGCTATTTGAGTGGCAGTTATAGTTTTAGCTTCCCGCTTTGGTGATGGGGAATAACTACCTATTAAAACTTTTCGCTTCCATCATAATATTTCTTTATCTGCTTTTTGAGAATGGTATTAAAGATTTTTAACATTTTAGCCATTCTTACATTTGCATTTTTCCATTATTTCAAGTCTTTTATCTTTTTCTATCTTGATTTAAGTTCTTTAAGTTTGAAAATACCCCTTTAACTAATTGTCTTTGTATTTCCCCAACTCAAATCATCATTAAATGCTTTTTACCAACATCAGATATCCACTTTCAGTAAATAATGGTATTTCCTTTACATTTGATAGGTATAAAATCCTCGAATCAGTTTAAATGATTCAGAAAAAATTCTATTGGAGTTAAAGGAAAATAATCTTCTCCTAAAATAAATTTTACTTCATTATTTTAAAAATTTGATTAATTTCACTTACAGTTTTATTATGAACTTTCCAATATCCCAAGCAGTTTACTACTCTTCTTTTTATATTCTTTTATTCCAAGTTCTACATTATTTATTTTTACTAATTTATTTTCCATTTTTTATTCACCTTACCTTTGTTCTTTTGACATTTTATCCCTTGACCAAATCCAAACATAAATGCTTTTATGTATCATTTCAAAATTCCTTTTGAATTATCCTCACTATCATTTAATTGGTCAAATGTCAGTATCGTAATGAGTTGTTAAGTGGTTTCTACTTTCTTTGATTACTTTTCCATATTTTGCATACATAAAAATACTCCTTTCAAAATTATAATTGATAGAAGTACTCCTTATGATATAATAGATTTCATAAGAGGGTAACTTCTTGTGTATTAGAGATTGATCGCTTTGGTCGGTGGTACAATCTCTAATCTATTTCCTATTATTTCTTGATAAACCTTTCTCAATTCCTGATCTAATAACTTGATTTTGTGATATCCTTAGCACAAAATTCTAACTTTTCTACATCCCTTCTGACATTCTAATTCTAGTTTGAATATTTTAGGATTAATTGTAGTCCACCCATTTTCTTTTTGTAGCTTCCATTTCTACACCTCCTAACTTTTGGCTACACAAATATAATAATATATGTTTTCACAAAAGTCAAGAGAAATTTTAAAAATAAAAAGAACCAATTAAATGGTTCTTTAAAATAATGATTTTTGTTCAATATTACTTTCAGGTAAACTTTTATAACATTATAGTGAACATCTAAAACATTTAAATCTTTATCTACTGTTTTTATTTCTCAATATCAACTAGCAATTTATCAGAATTTCCAAATTTTATTTTATTATCTATAACTAACTTTTTAAAATTTTTCATCTAATATAGTTGCTTTGATTACTTTATCAGTAATTAATTCCCCACATTGGATTGGCAAGGTAAATCTGGTTTTTTACAATAGCTTCTACTTTTATATGTATCATGTTACTATCGTTCTCTTTTTCAGGAAGAGAGTTCTATTATATTTTCTTTACTTCATCATCTATTTTAAAATTTCCCATAGAAGTTTCTATATTCAATCTCTTTCTTTTGGAAGATTGATAGCAAAATTTCTTAAAAGCTTCATCAACTGACTAGCATCTCCCATAATAATCATAGTTGGTTTATAATAATAATTTTCAATTTTTTAGTATCTTTATAATATAGTCCCTCTTCTTTAGCTTCTATATTTTTATCTTTCAATTTTTCTCTATCTCTAAAATTCTTTAAAAGCTCAATAATTTCTTTTAGATATTGTTTCAAAAATTTTGGGAGTTTTCACTCATTAAAGAAACTAGTTCTATCAAAAACTCCCTTTTCTATTGCGGAGATATTTAATTTGATAAAAGCATCTTGTTCTGAGTTATTTACAAATCAAAAGTTGTTACTGTTGCATCTAAAACTTAGATAAATCTCTTGCATCAATTTCAATTACTACCTAAAAATCTAAATTTTATACTTTATTCATCACATAATTTCAACATATTCACTCCCCAACAAAGTATTATTTACAAATCTAAAAATATACTTTTAGTTTCCAAATAAAAAGCAAGATATTAAAATTTGCTCTCTCTTTAAAGTTATAATTCAATATAGGAGAGGGGCTCAAATATTGAATTAGGAGGAGAAGCATGACTATCTTTTGTTTGATTTAAAACTATTTAAAACAAAATGACACTGTAAAAGTCGTAATAGAAGGAACTGAATGTAATGTCATTTGTATTAACAGTGTTAATTTTCTAATTACAAGCATGGTAGAAAATTTGAATATTATGGTGGACATTGAAACCTCACCTGCCATATATATGTACCACATATGACCACTGGTATCTAGTTGTTGACAGGGAAAATGTTAAAGTAAGTGTTTCTGTAATAGAAAGTTTAATAATTAATAAAAGAGGAGCTCCTCTTTATTTTATATCCATATTTTTAATTTACTAATAACTTCAAGTTTTTCATTTTACCATTATATAACCTATATTCTTTCCTTGTGGGTCAGTTATAAAATTCCCTACCTTTTTAATGTTTCATTTTTCATATGTCCTCCTAAATACAGCACTAGTTTTTGCTAAGTGCTTTGATGTTATTTTTATTATTATTAGTATCAATCCCTATTTCTTTCTCTTGGAAAATCAATCCGTCAACTGATATTTTTGCATTATCTCTTTTCCTTTTCATAAAATCTAATGTTACTTGTCTTAATTTACTATTATGACCATCTAATGTTCCATTAGGTAATTTAACACTTTCTAACTTTCTTTTTCGCTTTTACAACACTCTATATAGCTTCTACTAATTTTGCTTAGCTTTTTCTTTATTATCATATCTCCTATATCTTACATCTCTTTCAGAAGACAGTCCTATTACATATTTGCGTGCCTAGCATTTTCAAATTTAGTCATTCTTTTGGATTAGGTAGAGGCTTGGTCACTCTCAACAAATCTCTCACTTAATTCATATTCATACTTCATAATCAATTCCTCTTAAATATGTTAATCTTTATCTTCATCATGAATTACATCTCTCATACTAAAAGAAAATGATGTTAGTGTTATTGATTTGTATAATTTATTATATGCTTCTTAAATTAATATCTTCATATCCTAGTTGTTTAGAAAAGTTCATAAATCCCATTATCAAAAATTCTAAGAACAACCTTTTAAAACAGGATTTAATTGTTGTAAATTCTCAGTTTCTTAATTTCTTTTTCGAAATCTATCCTCTTAATAAGTTTAAATCGATATCATAGTCTATTCTGAGAAGGTCTCTGTCTTCCGTTAGGTTTTAGTTTCAGTATATGTAATTATTAATCGCCTCTACAAAAATATTTGTAATGGTTAAAATATGTTTTATTGTTTCCTCTATTTATATTCTCACTATCTCTATTCCTTGTTTGTTGGATTATCAATTTTAGATCTATCTTGTATAACGAAAAATGATACTCTTCATCATACCCGTCTAGGGCTTATAGCATCGTAACCTTTTAATTGCTGAATAAGTGCTCTTCATCTTTCTAAAATTCTATCCATATCCATAAATTCTAGAATAATATTGCTTTATCTGTTTTATGTAATTTTAAAAGCCTCATCATATTTCATACCATAAAAGACCTTTAAATCTCTATTAAAAATGTTTAGGTCTCTCTCAACCAATTTTGGATTGTAATCCCAAATCCATATTTTACATTTCTCATCTTATCATAAAATTCGCAAATATCTCTTGAGTTTCTTTTGGAAGTTCTTAGCACTTTTAATTTTTCTGTATGTTGCATCTAAATACTCCAATCGAACTACAAGTGGTAACATCCGCTATATGGATATTTTGTATCTTATAAAAAGTCTCAAATGTTTTGCTTTAAGTTTTTATATTCAAACAAAAACTCAAAAATAGGCCTCTGAAACCATACCAAATGTAACTCCAGATATATTCTTCAAAGTCTTCATTTCAATATAAAGCCCGTACTTTTTCATCATCCCTAAACTCTTCTGTTTTGTAGCACTTCAACAATTAAAAATTCTTTTTGCTCTTTTTCGTAAAAAGATAGGGAAATCTATTCGTGGATTCAGAGGAAACTATCTCTGAATAATAAAACAAATCATTTCAAAAAGATAATTGTAAAAAGTTATCTTGAAACATATTCCATTTAAAAATATTTATATTTTTCCATAAAGCCCTCCTATTTTAACAATTAACGCCCTCTATTTAAAAATAACAACATAATCTATGCCTCTTTTCGGAAACTATCCACATCAATAGCATGTAGCCCCTTCAAAGCTGCAAAATTTCCAACGTCCCCCTATAACATCCTCAAAAACAGTCCATCTCTCTAGCTTTTTGTGTGAACTCCGCTCATTTTCCAATTGCTCGAATATATCCTTATAAGAGATTATTTTAGCATCGGAGATAATATCATTTCCAGTAACTCTCCTTTCCCATCACTATATGCGTCATAAGCATAATACTCGATCGTTTCTTTTGTAGGGTAGAGTAGTATATTCCGCGTCCATAAATTGTCAGACCGTCCCCCGTATTTTAAAGCCTCATATTTAAATCATAGTTTGGCGCATGAAGCGGTTATGTTTTCCTGTATCAGCAACACCCTGATATAAAACTTTATTGGATTTACTTAATTTTTCAAACTCTTCAGGGATACAACCTAGGTAAGGCATTATTCTTTAAAGCTTCATCAATATGCTCTCTTATAGCTATAGTAGTCCGCGGACATCATTGTTTTTCAAACTCTTTAGCTAACTCTTTAGCTCTTCTAATCGTTACCATTCTGACAAAAATCTTTTTATCTTCAGTGGCTTTATTTTCTTTTTATTGTATCACTATTTTTGAATTTCCATTTCTACTAAACTTTCATAGTCAATAATTGGGATAGTTGTACTTCTGCATCTACGGGGTGCATTGGTGGATAATTAAAGTCCAACTGCAATCTTTTTATTTCAAATACTTCTCCCATGGAGTTCAGAACATATTTGACTTGTCCTACTATCAAAAGTAGCACTGAACTCGTATTTTTCTACCCTGCTTCCTTTATATCCATCTAGTGTAGCTTGATTTAAAGTATAGTAACTTCTGTTCTTAAAAGTCTTTCAACATCATTCTTTTTAGCTGTCTCAAATCTTTCAGAAACTCTTTTAGTCATAGTTTGTAAGATTGATACCTTGTATCATGCCATTAACTATTTCTTGCTTTTTAACTGTTTGAGCTAGTTTATCTGTATTAGTCCAAAGCCTTTCTGAAAAAGTTTGACCCTCCAAGGTTTATCTAAAACTGTTTTTATTTTTTTCTGGACTAACTATAACATTAATTCCTAAATCTTTTGTTACCTCTGTGTAAGTATCTCTATAAATTGATGTACAATGTAGTTTTTAGTTGTTTCATTGATATCACTTGATACTTTTATAAGCTCCATATCGATTTGAGCTCTAAGACTATCTAAGTGGCTCATACGACTTCTAGCAGATAATGTTTCAATTTCTAAAAAAAGTTTTTAGCTTCAAAGGTGCATGTCTTTAAAAAGCTTTGTTATATTCTCTCATATAATCTATGTAAATCTTTTTCCAAACTTTATATTCATCACCTTTTAATAGTTTTAAAAGCATCATGATAGTTTAAATTATTATCTTTCATATAAGTTGTACCTATTCTACTAAGTTCTTTTATTTATATTTTGCTTTAGCCTTTTTCAAGTGCAATCTTATATTCTTTTTCTACATCTTGTATTTTTACTAAATGCCTTAGCTTCTCTTTTAATCTGTCTTTCTTCCCCAATAATCTCTATTCTTTTGAGCCATTAGCACCAACTCAATTGGAGTATTCATATCTTTCATTACATTAATATCTTCTTCAGCTTTTTATCTTTTTTCTAATTCTCCTTTTGCATCTTCTATAAAAGGTAAGTAGATAAAAATAGTTTCATGTGATACTATTCCTTGTAACTTTTTGAGCTGTATCACTGCTTCAACTAAATTCTTTGGAACATTTCTAGTAAATACTTTTCTGAATATCAGTAGATTTTTATTTTTAAAGTTATAGAAATCAATCATAAGTTGTAATCTTTGATTTAATAGCTTTTTAAAATACATTTCTTTTTGTGCTGCTAATTGTTCTAAAGCTAACAGTTTATATCCAAGTGCAACTCCTGAACTATTTCCACTAAACTCTTTATCTTGCATATCTGGTATCATAGAAAAATTTATGGATATCTTGATTTAATCTATTTTTATTGTTTTGAGCATAACTGTCATTAACTTGTTTAACGAGCCATTTAGCATCTCCTTGCTCATTAATAAGCATAACTTTTATTTTTTTATTCATTCTTTCTAGTTTCTTCATCAGTAGTTCCACCCATATTAACTAAAACTAAGTATGCATCTGTAAAATCTTTCATATCATCAATAGCAGTTGAAGTAGCTTCATTATATCCATCTATCAAAGAAATTACATTTTTAAAATCTCCATTGCTCTTTTATTGTTTAAAAACTCAACAATTGGGAACTTGATTAAATCCATGTAATTTTAGTTTCTCCTGTTACAGTTGGAACTTCTTTTTATCAATATCAGATATAAAATTTCGTAAGTAGTAACTGATGTACTATCATAAACTTCCAATGTATAAACCCATTTATCCTCTTTTATTTTTAGTTTTATCCCATCTAACAGCTGCAATTATATCCCTTTTTTTACTGTATTATCTCTTAAAATAAAAACAATCACTAGGATCTACAACTACATTTCCAATAGTATTATCCAAATTCTTATACCAAAAGTTCATAGATTTTACCAAAACATACTACAATTTTGAGAATGTTCAAAAAGTTTTTCTTGTTGTTCTTCTTCTGTTGCTAAATATTCAGATAATTTTCTCAAAATCTTTTTAATTTATCATCTTGTAAAGCATAAGCTAATGGGTTTTCCTAAGAAATAAGCTGTTGCAATAGTTGTGATATATTCAGGATAATTATTAATTAACTTAGTATCTTTTTTTCTTATTACTTCTATCTTTTTATTTTAAAATATTTCGTGTTTTCCACTATAATAATCTTCCATTTTTTTGTAGCTCTGGTAATTCATTTTTTTATAAATGTTCAAGAGCTTCTTTTAAATCTTCTACATCCATTAAATCCTCCTTCTTATCTTATTCCTAAGATATTTCTATCTATTGTTCTTACAGAGTTATTTCTCATATAATCTTCCAGTGCATACCTCATAGCATCCATTAAATGATTGAAAATCATCAATAGGGTTTATTTGCTGCTTTTTCCAAACTTTATCCTTATCCCAAGCATAGTTAGAAATCTCTGTTAAAAATTTACACATCTAGGATGGATAAAAAAATTTTTAAAATCTTGAATAAACTGTATTCCAGCATTAATGCTATCTTTTCCTTTTTTTAGATGCTTTTTATTCTATAAAGTCCTAAACCTTTTCAAATGGTCTATACTTTTTGGCTCCTTTGACAATCTGCAACTATAATTTCTTTTTTAAAACCCTAATTTTTTCATATCTGCTATAAAATAGCTGTATTCTGCATTCCTTTTTGATATAATTTCATCAAAAACATAAATTTCTTTTTGTTCCTGATCCAATATTCCCACAAAAAGCAGCAGGGTCATTGGTATATCAAAATCTAACCCAAATACTGCTTTTTGCTTTTTGTCTTTTATTTAAAATTTCTCTCCAATCAAATTCTAACTCTTGCCAATTTTCATAGACAAGTCCATCTACTATTCCCCAGTTACCAAGTCCAGCAACTTGAGTATCTACGAGGTTATTCTTTTTCATATCTTCAAAATAATTTCTTATCAGCTTCATCTAACCATTCATTACAGAGATAATTAGTTGTAAAGTGCTAATATATTATGATGCAACTCTATCAAAAATCTAGCCTTTTAACCAATGTCTTTCATTCCAAGGGTTAAAACGTTATAAATAATTTGTTTAAATAAAGGTTCTTCTACAATACCTCTAATACTTTCATCAAGCATATTAAAAAGCTGTTTCATCTGTTAGTTCATAAGCTTCTTCAACCCAACACCAACATAAACTGTCCAACAGAGCACTGAAATTGATGTAATCTTTTAATGGATCATCAAAACCTCTAAATAAAATTTTTCTGTCCCAGTTGGTTTATATGTCATTTCAAGTGGACTTTCTTTTAATTCCCAGTAGTCTTGAACTTGAAATCTATTTATAGCCCATCTTAAATCTGAATAACAACTATCTTTTCAAAAGTTCTAAAAACTTTTCTTACAACAAGAGTATTAGCATTTTTATATTTCATCATGTTATAGATTATCCATAGAGCTGTTGTCTTTACTCTTTTTTTGAAGCTCTTGATCCCTTTAACTACTTTATACCTACCCTTGAAGTTCCAAAACGATTTATAACCCTTTCCAACGATTTGAGGTAAACTTATTTTTATAAATTTACTCATCTAAATCATCTTCACCAACAATCATAACTGGCAAAGTCCCTTCAATCTTAGTTTTATCCGTAAATAAAAGCATGTCTTTTTTTCCTAAGAGTTCTGCAGCTTTTATTCTTTCTTTAGCTGATACTTGCTTCTTCATTATTCTTGCAGAAGAAACACCATCTCCTTCTCCCTCAACTACTACAACTTCTTCTTGTATTTCTCCTCTCATCATTGCTGTTAAAGTTTTGTAAAACTTCTTCTGCATGATGCTATTCTTTTCAGATTCAAGCTTTTTCCATTAATTCATCAATATAATTTTTTAAAGTCAGGTTTTTGTCAAGTTTTCACTACCTATACTCTTTCTGCATGTCTTTTTCTCTATATCCAGCTTTTTATTGCAGCTTCAGTAGCATTTCCACTAGCTACATAATATTCACAAAAAGCTTTTTGTCTTGCATTTAATTTCAATGCTACTTCACCTCCAGTTTTTATAAATAAAAAGAGAATTCTATATTTTCAAACTCTCATTTTTGATTTTGTTAATTATATATACTTTTCAATATAATATTTAAATATAAGGAATATCTGATTTTCTTATATAAACATTTTTCCCATAGATTATTATCAGAACCTAGTTGTTTTAAATACTCTAATAACTCTTTTGGAGAAGTATTATTTTTAGGACCAATTATTATTTCAGCAATTATACCCTGACGATCTAAAGGAAATTCTTGATAACGAATCAAATTGTTTTTCATTCTTACTTTTTCCTAAACTTTTTCATTTTCAGATTTAGAATTTTTCTTATCTTCAATCATAATCATTCTATATTCCAATTCTTCTGAAAAACACTACTTTTTATTTTTGTTAATTTTTAAGCCTTTGAGTGATAGTTTTTCTAGCTCTGAATCAAAATAACTCTTAGCCATAATATTTGTAGAGTATAGTCTTAAAAATGAAAAATCTATAGAAAACAAAAGGTCATCATCAGAATTAACTATAATACTCTCCTTAATCATTTGTTTTAATTCCTGATCTTTATCTATATAAGGTATTTGTGGAAAGCTTTTTCTCGAATTTTTTGAATTCACTTTTTATTTTTATCTGAATATATTCAACTTCCTCAAGTCTTATCTCAGTATTCTTTAGTAGTTTTTAAGAATATCTACATCAAATCCAATAGCAAATCCTCTTCCGTCATTAGCATATGCTCTCCATTGACTTAATAAATCTCCCTTTTAGAAAAACAACAAAATGTACCTACAAAAAGAAGTAGATTTTAATTTTAATAATCTATTTTTAATTAAAAACAGATTTATTCTATAAAATAATTCATCATATTCTTTTTGTTTTTATTAAGATTAAAAAATTATTTTTATCCTGATTTTTCCAAATACCTTATATTTTTTTATCTCCTATTAAATTATCTTTTATACCTTTTAAATACTTAAGAAGCAGATACTCTAAATAATTCTCTTCACTCCAATCATTCATTTTGAAAATATCTGAAAGCCATATTTTTGTTACTTAATATTGACATAAAGGTTTCAAAAGAACAATAATGATATATAATATTTTCTTATTTTCCATATTTTAACCACTCCCCAGAAATAAAATTGATATAATTTTTATTATACACTACTTTCTCATATAAAAGACTTTTTACAAGAAGTCTTTAACTTGTCTCTTTTGGGGGAGAATAATATCTGTTTAAATTTCCATATGTTAACATTATATATAATAGGGAATGAACAGGGGAGTAAAACGGTAAAATTTTAAAAATCTTCTAAAATTTCTTTAGGAAATAAATATAGTGTTAAACTATTAACTAACCTATTTCTATGACTTCTATAAGTTTTTCTGTGATATCCAGTTCTTCACAAATATCTTCAACAGAATAATTTTTCAAAAATATTTTAATTCTATTATTCTATAATACTTATCTTTTTATAAAAATCTAAAAAGCATTTTCAGTTTTTGAAATTCTATTTTCATATATCAATATTTCTTCATTAATCCTATCTTTTATATCCTCTTTCTTTTTCTATATCTGTTTTATAATCAACATAGTCAACAGGTTTAGTCGAATCAACGTTTGTTCTTTTTTTACTATGTCTATGATTTAATTGTTCTCTTAAAGAATTTAACATCTTTTTGAAAGTTTTTATAATTTTTCAAAATAACTTCCACTTTTTCTATATGGAGGATTTATATTCTTTAAATCTTTTGATTTTACTTTCTAACTTGTCATCTATAATTTTACATATTTCTTCTTTGTTCACTACTTAACTCCTTATTCTGAAATTTCTTCAACTTCTACTATTACAACTTTAAAAATAATATTATTAATTCAACTATTGCTATCACAACTACTGCTGTCAAAATAAAATCTATTTAAAACTAAATCTACTTTAACTATTGTCAATTCTTTATCTTTGATAAAGCATTTTTTTATTTAGTTCATAGTATTCATTTTCAAGTTTAGTTATATATCTTTTATAGTATTTATTTTGTGTTCTTAATAATTTTATTTCTCTTTTTTATTTTTACTCATAATGGTTTTAATTCACCTCTGTGATTATATTCTCCAAGATTTCCAAATTATTTTTCTTGCGAGTATATTTTCTTTAATTTTTAGAAAATTCAATCTGATGCCTATCAATCTCATCATCAGTCATAACTTTTTCTTTGAAGATATGATTGTTGATAATTCTAACTGATTCCCCTCTCGTACTCTTAACTCTTGCAAATACTCAACCATTAGTCCCTCCTCATCTCTTATATTTTCCAACTTTTATAAGATTCTAATTTTTGCAATATGCTTTTTCAAAATCTTGCTCATTTAATCCCGCTAGTAAAAGCATATTTACAGTATGCAGTTATCAAATCTAATCCTTCTGCTACGAAATTATCTCTATTCTTTACAACCTTGTAAGTACTTGTTTCTCTAACTTCCGCTAATAGCTCTTTGCACTCGTCTTTAACTTTATCTAGTTGTGCCATATCACTTTGCATAAGCTATTGATTTATAGTTCATTAGTTTATTTAAGTCTATTTTCCATCATCTCACTTCCTCGTTTTTAAGCAATACTGACTATAATTTTTAATTATTTACTACCTCCAATTATTACAAAATTCTTTATATTCTTCGATACTAACAAGCACCCAACCATTTTTAAATTTTTCCAAATCTTTCTAAAAATCATCTAATTTAAAATAATATGGATAACCTCTATCATCTGTAAGATCAACTGTATTACTATAAAAACCTTCAACCATTAAACTATTCCAGCTTTTTATGTTTTACTTTATTACCTTTTTAATTTCTTCCACCGCTTGTTTTAAAAGTCATTTTTCTCTCTCAATCTCATTCATCAAAAAGATATCGCATTATCGCAGCCCATATTCTTGAAAGTACTAAATCAATAAATACTCCAATAACTATTAAAAATTACATTTACCAACATCTTATTTTCCAATTTCTCCTGCTCTTACCTTAGTCCAAGTCTTGCCATTCTTTTACTATCTATTATTTTTTTGTGCTTCTTCTTCGGTTCTGAAATAGTTACCTAAGTTATAATTATCATTATCTTCATCAAAAATAACTCTTCTCCACTCAAAACAATCCCACCTAAACCTATATAATAATATTCTTCATTTTCTTCTGCTCTCCATCTCTTAGGTATTCCATATTTTTCATTTTATTTTTATTTACTCTTTTTAATATTTCTTTTTAAATCTTCTTCATTAACTAAAAGTATTTTTGCTATCTTCTTCTTCTTCTTTACCTTGTATATATAACTTATCTCCATACTTATCATATTCTGGCTCCCAAGCGCTCTTTACTCTTGTTTCTTCATCATAAAATTTTTCCTCTTTTTAACACTTCAAAATTTTTGGTATTTTTATTCTTACTGCTACCTTATCAAATACTTCTTCATATTCTATTTCTAATACATTTTCTTTTTCCATTACTTCCTCCTATTTTCTAAGCTCAAAACATTATCATCGATATCTCTTAACCACATAACTCTAAAATCTTCAAAAGTCTTAAATACATCAGTCATCAGTAGACTTTAAAACTACTCCTAGCATATTTCTTTTATGAAACTTTATAGTTCCAAACATCATAATTACAAGAAACATAGTTCTAAGTAATTCCAGGTTATCTCCTGTTTCTTTGTATTCACATTCAGCTAAATACTTCATCTAAAATTTCAATGACATCTTTTTCTGCATTGTAGTTTATATGTTTTTAAACTTATCTACAATCTTGTCAGATACTTTTTATAGTCCTAGTTAGTATAGCTTTATAATATCTGTTTTAAAACCATACCCTCTTTATCCCAGAGTTCTCTGTTTATTTTTGAGATATTTGTTTATAAGATAGATTAATGTTATACCTTGCATATCTCCATCTTTATGCACAATTCTTATCTTTTGCATAATTTTACTCCTTTAACAAATAACCCTTGTGTTTCTAAAACTGTTTCAATTATCTTTATCGCTTTCAATCCCACAATCAAGTTTATAATGATTTGGATTATTTATATTATCTATATTTTTATTTCCCTATTATCCTCCTAAACAAACTTTTCCAACATCATATAAGCATCAGCTCCATCACTCGCTATCTGGTATTTCTCCTAAACGTTCTTTAAGTTACTCATCATAAAATCTTTTGATTTTTCTGTCCAACAGGTAGATTTTTAAACTTGTTTTTCCAAAAACAGCAGGGACTAAAGTAAATCCATTTTGAGTTTTTCAAATGATGATAAGCATTCCACGTATTTCTGACAACATAAGCAATGCCTAAATTTAAACAAATACGTATCTTCAATAATAACTAAATCTATCTTAGTTTTCTATGAATATTCTAGTATCTCAACAATCTGCTTTTGTTATCGAATAAGCTCTATCTCTAAAATTATCTAAATTTGATGTTATTGTTTTCCATCTAACGATTTCTCCTTTAAAAGCATAAGCAATCCCAACAGATTTTGCAGCTAAATCTACACTTAACACATTTAATTCTCTGATATTTGTTGGGATATTAACTTGATGCTTAGGTTGCTACTAACCTGTTTCTTTTCTCTTAATCTTTAATTCTTCTTGGACCTCTTCATCTTTTGAGCTAAATCTCTACAAGTTCCTTTTTCTGAGTTTGATTGAGGTAGCCATTTTGCACATTTTAGTTTCTATAAACTCAATATCATAGCAATAATTAGTTTTTCTTTAAACAGATACTTAATAACGTAAAATTTCATCATTTATTTTTAAATCTTTATCTATCTATCTCGTTGATTGATCTATCCCCATATTTTTACTCCACCAAAAATAATTTTTCTTTTTACTTCAACTTTATATAGATTCATTGGTCTAATTTCTATATATTTCTCTAATAATCTTAATATTTCTTCTGAATGGAAGTAGCTGGAGTCTATCTACTTTAAAAATATAGTAAATATCTTGTGCTAAATTTTTAAAATTTCTTGTGGTTTTTCTTCTTTAAAAATTCTTTTTCTATTAATTTTTAGTTGAATTAGATCTTTCAATGAATAGTTTTAAAATCTCTTTTACAACCATAAACATTGGCAATAGCTTCTACTGTTTTTTCAAATCCTTTAAAGTTTTTCTTTTCAGGTAATTCTTTAATAAACTGTTCTAACTTTTTCAATATATTGAATAGTTGCCCTTCTCACATATTTACTCTCTCTTAATAAAACTTGTTTAGCTTGATTTAGAGTTAAAATAAATAAAAGGATGTTCTTTTCCTCTATCATTTTTATAGATTGACTCCAAAATTTTTGGGTGAGATTTCTTCCTCAAATTCATCACGAATTATATCTAATAAGGTGTCATGTTGATAATTCATAACTTTCTCTTTTTAATTTCAGCCTCTGTTATATGTCGTTTCTAATTTTTATATTCTTCTTTAGTCTAAAAGATTTATTTGCTCAATAATTCTAAACTTATCATCTCATTTTATTTATCAATTCATTCATATATTTTCTCCTTTTATTTATATAAAGCTTCTTCATTTTTCTATCGATCTTATATAAATTCCTTACATACTCTTGTGCTTGTGGTTTTTAAATGTTCAAAATGCCATTTGTATGTTTTTTACTAAATTTAATAATTCTTGAGAAGAATTTGCAGATAAACACTATATGCAAAAACTCTGTATTTATAATTTCCCTTTTCTATACCAATACTTTGATTTAATGACACTATATTAATATAATTTCTTTACTATATATGATTTAGGTTACCGTTCTAATTAAGATAAATTGAACTGTTGAATTAATAATGAAGTCTACCCTTAGGTTACTGTTTGGTTACCGTTCAACCTCGCATTTTATGGGAAAGAGTTGCCGAGTTACCGTATTTTTCATTTTTCTATATTATTTTTAGGTGTATGAGTTAAATTTGATATATATACCTAAATATTTATCTGTCCTATGTTGATTTTTGCGGTGAACTCGGTAACACTCCCCATTTTTGTAGTAAGTTCAGGGTAACCTTTACAGTAACCAACAGTAACCTTTTTGTTTTATATTGGTATTATTGAATAAAAGCAGTAACCTTAATCACTTTATTATTTTAAATTTAGCTATCTTTATATGTTTTTGCTTCTCCTGTAAAACCATCTTTAATCTTCTTAACTTCACTATTTGAGATTATAAATTCTTCCTCTATAGGTTGCTTTCTTAAAGTTTTCATATCTAATAATTCAAGTGTAGAATTAGTTTTTCTTTTCTGTCATCAATGGCTATATAGAAGTTGAAATCTACCCCAATGCTCATTAGGGGTTGATACATCATTTTTCTAAGTTTTTCATCCTGCATCTTCCACTAATTTTTAATAGCTCAACAAAATTATCAGTGGTTGTATACTCTTTTGAAAAATCTGTATTTAAGAAACTTACGAAAATTAGTTATTATTTTTCATATCTATCTTTTAAAACTCTTGAGAGGGCTTTTAAAACCCTCAGCAAACAATTTAGGTTATACAGTTGCCTTTCATCTTTACTTTGTCTAAAACCCTACTATCAGCCTCTATAACTCCATTTTCAAGTCTGTCCATTAAAAGCAGTTTTTACCAAGTTTTTTTCTAAAATATCACTATTTTTAAGTTTCTTATAAATTTCAAAAGTCTCCTTTATTCTTTTTAGTAAGACTTGTACTAATCATTCTGTTTTGAATACTCACATCACTTAATTTTTGTTTCTCCTGAGATAATAAGTGGAGTACACAGATGGAACTCAGCTAATTTGTTAGTTGTATTTCCTGGTTAATAATTTTGTTATCATAAACAGATCTAATTGTTGAGTATAAATCATTCATTTTCTCAAGTTGAAATTTACCAGTTATTTTAACTTCATCTATAGCCCAAGGTGTTATATTTGAGCAACTACTGAAAAGCTTCTTATTTGGTGATTAGATAGAGTAGATAAACTTTTTATATTTTTCTCTTCACCAAACAATAACCTTGAAATAAATTCACTATATTCTGTTTTTCCCAATACTTGTTGTTCCAGAAACTTCTAGAATAGAGATAAGTTCCTTGAGTATGAAATCTACCTAATGCCCAGCATATACCCTAAGTAAAGATTGATTGATGTCAGACCTCATATAAAACAAATTTTTTCTCGAGCCAATCTCTTATCTTCTTGAGTTAAAGACTCTATTTCAGAAATTTTTGTAATTTTTAAATCTCTTTTATCACAAACAACATCTGAATCTTCATCATAGTATTTATCGTTTCTTATTCCATAGTATTCTATTTCTTCAATGTACTTCTCTTGATTTTTCCTCTTTAGCCAATCAATAAATTTTGGAATTGTTGAAGGACTAGCTAGATACACTCCCATAGCTTCTAGCAATTCCTTTTTATAGATAAAGATCAGATATTCTAGCTTTGAAACTTTCTCTCTTCCGTTATTTATAGCTTTACCTATTAAAAATTTTTCAGAAAAAGCTTCAACTTCTACTAAAATTACTAACTCTTATAGCTTTCTTCTCCCGCAAAGTATGATATATCCACCATCATCAATTTTCAGAAACTCTTTAAATCCAGTTTTTTATTTGAGAAGAAGTTTATTTAATAAATACTCATAAACTTTATCTTTCCATTTTTCATTAAAACTTCATTAACATCTTTCTTTTTATGAAAATGAGGTCTTATAAAGTGGAATTAATAAATCTTTTTAATTCATCTTTACTATTCTTTTCTTGCTTCTCTCAGCTTCATCATCATCAGTAGCTATTATTATTTTTGAAACTGCTTAACCATATTTTTGTGTTTTAATACACTTGATATTGTAGCTCAGAAGATAAAGATACAGTATTTTTCTACTCCAGCTTCTAAAGCTACTAAAGTAAATCTATCTCACCTTCAACAATAACTAAATATTCAAAATCAGTTATATTTTGCCAATTTAAAAGATAGTCTAAGCAACTACTCTTTCTCACTCCATAGCTTTTTATCTAAACTTCTGTATTTTACACCAACAACTGTCTCTCCGTTAGTAACAGGAATCATCATGCTTTCATAGTCACTCATTCTATATAGTCTGTGATATTATTTTTCATTTTTCTATGCCCTCTACTTTTTAGATATTCAAGCCACTTCTTATTTAATTTTTGAATTAGTATTAATGAAGAAAAATCTAAAATAGTTTTCTCTTCTGTTTTTCTTCTATTCCACTAATATTTAACTCTTTTTGTAGTTCTGAAATTCACTTATATGTCCACTTTTTCCAGTTGAGTGGCTACCTCCTTTCTCCACTATTTACATTTACAGAAAAAGCAAGGATTATCTTTTTACTTTTTGGCGAAACTGGACAATAATCCAGTCTAGCCTCATCCTCCATAATGTTTTATTTTCATAATTTCCCCTCCATTAGAACGGAAATTCTTCAGGTAATTCCTCATTCTTTTCTTCTGTTTTTTCTTCAGTCATGTTATTGCTTGGTTTCTCAATAGGACTGCACTTTCAAATTTCTTTCTAAATCTTTCATAAATTTCAGGATTCTTTTTCATTTTTAAATTTCATCAGTGTTTTCTTACTCTGAATATCATAATATCCTATGATGTTATATCTTAGAAAATCTCCATTTCAGTAACTTCTACTTACGCAATATCTACTAAGTGCAGGATAAAAACTTTAGTTTGGACTTTCTATTGGGACTAGGTCCTTTGTTTTTAATTTACATAAATAAGTTAATTTATTGATTTCTTTCTAGCATATTCATTTTCAGTTCCATCAGCTTTATAAAAAAACTCAACTGGATAAAAAGTATTGTTCTTCATCAGTTTTTAAAAACTAATTTAAGTCCTTTAGACTTGAGATCCATTTCTTTTCCACTTATTATTAATGCTTCCTCAATAGTACAGATTATAAACTCCACTCTTATTTACAGGTGTACTTTTGTTCTCTTGTTTCCTCTCTTAAATCTTCTTCATTTTCTGTCCATAAATTCACTCATATTTTATTTCCTCCTATTATTAATTGAAAATATTCATTTTGATTTTTGTATCACATAGTTTAAGTCATTAGGGAATTCGTAATTCATCGAAACATTCCTTTTGGACTTTTTACAAGTATCATTCCCATTATTTTTGAGTTCCTAAAATAATAAACTCCATCTTCAATTTCTGTTGCTAAAACTATGAGTGAATCTACCCTCTAACCCGACCTTATGCATCAATCAATTTTCCTATAGTCTTTGCTTTTTCTTCCATCATCTGTAACTTCTATATGTTGTAAAAGATTACATTTATGTCTTCTCTCATAGAATTAGCTTTATCAACTAAGTTGTAGAAGTTTTGTCCTATCTCAGTAAATTTCTCATAACCTTTTTTCTTTTAGCTCTTCTCATAAATTCATTTGCCATGATATATTGAGAATCATCTATGATAATATTTTTAATTTCTTTTTCTTTATCTAAAGTGCCTAAGATTTTTCATATTACCTCAGGTTTATCACTTCAAATCTACTTTCCTTTTAGTTTTCTTCTTCTTAAAATATCATTTTTCTAAATCCTTTAAAAGGTAAAGGTTTATCAACAGCTTGATATAATAGTTTCTTTTCGTTCTGAAAGTTTTTCCAATGCTTGTAGTTTACCTGTCCCACTTTCCCCAAGAACCATTATCATATTTGCCATCATTCTTTCTCCTTACTTTATATTTAAAGGTGTTTTTCTTACTATGTTTTGCATCGTGAACTTTTTCTCCAGCTTCAATAGCTTTTCTTAATTTCAGTTTTTGAGATTTTTCCTTTGTTTCTATCTCAATAAATTTCTTATCTATTAAAGCTTTCATCATAGATATTTACTGATTTTGATTTTCTTAAACTTAGATTTCCAAGTTCAGTTTTCTATTTCTAGTAATTCCCATCATTTCCATATTTCTAACTATGTATTCTTTTCTACTATTTATTTGATTAGAAATAGATTTTTAAAGCTTGAAGTCTTTTTATTTCTTCATCAACTCCATTTAACATTGCTTCAGAGTTTTTAAAAGATTTGATTATTCCTGCTCCTTTTGTGTTTGCAATTGTAGTTTTAATTCTTGTTCTAAAATATCAATCACACCATCATCTTTTACTTCTCCAGTTCTTCATCTATGCAGCTTAAAAACAATTCATCTAAAGCTCTCATTTCACTTGTTACTTTCATATAATTTCATTGTTCTTCCTCCCATTCTAAATCGTTATAGGCGTATCTAACTGCTCTATCTATAATTTCTTGTCTTGATAAACCACTTTCTTTCAACCATTTTCATCACACATATTCAGGTAGAATTTCTAACTCTTATAACTTCTGTAGTTCTTCCACTACTCTTATTTCTTTTTCTTTGGTAAAACTAAACTGCAAATTCCCTCCTTGATATTTTTATTATTTGTAGTAGAAATCAAGATAGATGAGTATATCTATCCTGTTTTCGTTTTAAACATCTGATTCGGTTTTGGTCGCCTGGTTCTAGATGTCTTTTTTGTAACCAATATTGCTGCTAAAAACTATTGCTAATTTCTTCATAACTCTTCTCCCTTATGTTTATCAAAACCATTCAGGAAGTTTTTCTTTGATTACAAGATGTTTTACACCAACCTTTACAAAGGAAAATCGGCATATTCTCTTGCAATCTGCTGGTTTTTGGTAATCCTATGCCAGTTAATTTAGCAGTTTCTGGCATTGTCAACATCATCTTTTTCTTCCATAATCTCACTCTCCTTTTAAAGCTCTCCCATGTACATAGATATAGAACTATAGAAATAAGTACCCATAGCATACTCGTTAACAAACCAAGCATATGAAATAGTAACCTGTGTCTTCTCTTTTGTTTAAGTAATCGTTTACCATAAAAACTGAGCTAAAAATTCCAACAGTTATAAACATTCCAGCTTTCAAATAAATCATTTTTCATCACCTCCATTTTCTAACTTTGCTTTAAATTCTTCTTCTGTCATACTCCCTAAAATGCTTTAAAAACTTCTCCTCATCGTTTCCTTTTATTATCATACTCCTTTACTCAGTTGTGCTATAATTTCAATTATTTTTGTGAGGTGTTGTTATGAAATCTACTATTACTGAACTTTATCTTTTAAATAAGTCAGATTTTGATTTATCAACAATTGAATTTACAATTCAGATTATTGTCCTAAATGCCATGCTCCATTTGTACATAATTTTTCCTAAAGCCATTATTACTGACGAAAAGAAAGTTGAAATTTTATGTACTGTAACCATTGTTCATCTTCTTTTATAACAAAATATAAAGGTTTTGCTGAGAATCAGTTATTCTTCTTATAGAGATAATGCTGTTTATTGGGCTAGTAATCTTGAAAAATGTGAACCAATTTATCCAGAAAAATAAATTATTCTCTGAAAAATTGCTATTCTTTCTCCATGTTTCAAAATATTTATAACCAAGCAAATACTGCTGAAAAGCTAGTCATTAAATGAAAATAGCTGGTATGGGATAGAAAAGCCCTTGAAATTTCTCGTAAAAGACTTTTTGTATACATCATCCTGATAAAAAGCAGAAATCGAAAATATCCTTTTAGGAAAATGTGTCTCAACACATTTTCGGATGATTAAAAATCTTGCTACTGTTTCAACATGGATTGGAAACGAGTGAAGCTCATTATATAAGAAAACATATTGATAAAGATATTCAGGATATGAAACAATTTATTCATGTCTTTCTTTTGATTTTGTTGAGTATCATCAACAGTAGAAGAAGCTACTGCTTTCACAAGACCATAATTATTTATTTAATGACATCTTTACAAAGGTGTCATTTTTCTTTTTAACGTTTACCGAATAACATCTTTTTAATATCTTCTTCTAATACTTTTTAAAAATCTATTGTTTCTTCAATTCTGTCCATACTCCTCCTTTCTTTTGTTTCATATTTTGGGACTAATTAATTAAAAATTTCTTTTTACATTTTCAATCTCCAATATTTCTATCAGTTTTTAGCTTCATCGATATCAAATTTTGCTCTTCCATTTAATTTTTGCATTAAAGTTGAACTGATAAATTAAGTTTTTAGCTAAATCTGTCTGTGTTTTTCCTTTTTCAGTAATTTTTCCTTTTAATTTTTAATATATTCAAATTCTCACCTGTTTTTTGTCCCTTATATGAAACAAGTATAAACTACTAACTTTTATTTGTCAACTCCATTTTTGAAACTTTTTGTAAAAATTTTGTTGCAAATATGAAAAATTAATTATACTTAATTATAAAATTTATATAAGAGGTAGTAAAATGCCTTATGAAATAAAAGGGATATAGTAAAAATTATATATAAGAGAGATGAATTAAATTTATCTTTGAGATTTATCTTCAAAGACTGGAATAAGTTCTTCTACACTACAAAAGATATGAAACAATCGGGAAACTAATATGCCTATTGAGTAGTTTCAAATAATATATGATGTCTTAGGTTTTAGAAGCTGATAAATTATTATCAAACAAAAATTATAGTTCACAAGAAAAGAAAATAATATTTTTCACAGTTAACAGATGAAGAGTTAGTAAAATTGAAAAATTTAAAAATATGTCTCACTGTAATGTTTATGAATGAAGGAACGATATTTCTGATGAAGATAAAGAAACTCTAGCAACAGCTTATGCAGAAGTATTAATTTCACAAAGGAAGAAGTGATGTGTAATGACTACAAAGTCTATAATAAATGCTGCTCTAAAACTTCGTAAAAGAATATGGCAATATATACAATTTAATAAAAGATAAAGGAATTATATTAAAATATGTAGATTTAGATAGTAGTATTAAAGGGTTTATCGGTGTGATAAATGTTATTTTTATTAATTCAAATATTTCAGATTTTGAAAAGACTTTTGTTATAGCTCATGAGATAGGACATTATATATTTCATGATGATTCTATAAGACAATTTAGTAAGATTGAAGCTTTTAAAGGCTCAAGGAAGAAACACAGGCAAATTTATTTGCCACTATATTTTTACAAGCTAAATATAAAGATTGTGATAATGATGATGAGATCCAGAAAATTATAAATTATATTTGGTGTAATTACTTAAATTTTAAATAAATAAAAGAATTAAAAATTTTATATTGTAATAGATTTATAATAAAAATCTTCCTACTAATTTTTCCTACTCTGTTTTTATTTTATACCAATAAGTTATAAGAGTTTCTACTAATTCCTACTAAGAATGGAGGTGTTATTTTTGGATGTTTCTAATATGTTAAAAAGATTAGAGTTAAGAAAAAATTTAACTCAAAAGAGCTTGGAGGAATTTTGGAATAAGTAATCAAATGGTTTCTAAAATGAAAATAGAAATATTTCTATAAGTGAAAAACTTAAAAATAATTGAAAAATTTTCCAAAAAGAATTCTCTATTATTCCAGAGAAAAATACTCTAAAAAGAAATTAATGAGTTTGAGAAAGAGGTTTTTAGAAACTTATGAGATGTTAAGAGAAGAAAAATCCATTTACTGCTATCGCTTCTTTTTTAAAAGAAGTTTGATAAATTTCTAAATCAAGAAATTTCAAAAACATCTATAAATATTAATACTTTGGAAGAAAATCCAGATTTTATATCTATGAGGTTAAAAAGACCAATTAAAAACCACTTTTAAAATATTTAGAACTTATAAAAATCAATTAACTGATAGTATTGAATGATGACTATATAATACTTGAGGAGGATGATTTTAATGAATCTGAGATAATTTAATTTCAAAAATTACTATTCAGATTTAACACCAGCTCAGAAGTTGTTTATTGAGTTGGTTGCATTAAATTTAAAACTTAGATTAAAAGATTATGATGTTAATAAAGGGTCCTACTGCATATTCTACAAGACTTTGGGCAGGAGGTAGAGGAGAACCTGGTAGTCAGAAACTAAGATGAAGAACTTAATAAAAGAAAATATTATACTTAATATTGTTGAGTGCTGAATCTAAGGAAGAAATTTATGAAATTTTACAAGAAATGGCTGATGGTATCATAGAAGAATCTTTGATAATTTGTGAAGAATTATTTGCAGAAGCAAGACAAGCTAGAACTCAAAAGTTAGAGATAAATATTTTAGAGCTATGAATAATTTAGAATATTTAAGGGTCGCTTTTATTATTGCTACTCTAATTATGCTAATTCTTTAATAAATAATGGAATAGATATAGATCATACTTTATTGACAATTAGATTAGGAGCTGCTCAAACATATAAAAAGAGTTAAATAAAATTTGGAAAAGAATATGCTAATGGGAATAAAGAACAAGAAGATTTAGAGTACTGCTAATCAAAGAACAGAACAAATATTTAATCAATTTGAAAAAGAGTATGTAGTTACAGATAAAGCTCTAGATCAATTAGCTGAAGAAAAAGTTATTATATAAATTAGCTGGAGAAAGAAATATTGAGCAATTAGTAGATATAATTGTAGATGAAATAAGACAAAGAATAACTCACGAAGTTAGATTAATTCCTGTTACAGAATTTTTAAAAATAAAAATACCCTCTCTGGAGTTCGTAACCTAAAGGGGTTAAAACAAACTACGTACATTTTAAAAGATAAATAGGGAGAGTGAAGAAAAATACAAGAATAACTTAATTCTTTATTTTCTTAAAAATGAACTATGAAAAATAAGAACATTATTTTCTTAAAAATGAACTATGAAAAATAAGAACATTATTTTCTTAAAAATGAACTATGAAAAATAAGAACATTATTTTCTTAAAAAATGAACTATGAAAAAGGAGTTTTTGAAATGACATCTATGTTTTAAAAATGTCCCAGAACCATTTGAGTCCAAAGCTATTACCTTTTTGATTTTAAAAGATATCATAACAGTATAGAAATAATAAATTTAATGACAGATGCTAGTAATTTGTTGGGAGAATATAAAGATTTTTAATCTCAACACCAAATCCAATGTTATTAATTTCACCATTGCTAGCTCAAGAAGTTGTTATTTCATCAAAAACTAGAAGGAACCTGAGTGCTACATTGGAAGATTTTTAAATTTTGAAGCTGGAGTAAAACTGAAATTCAAAAAGATGAATTAAAGGAGATATCGAATTATAGAGAGCACTGTATTTTGCTTTAGAGAGAATGATTACATTAGATGAAATTGATGCTCAAGAATTTGATAATAAATTACCTTTGATATCTCGTTTAATAAAGAAAATGCATAAAAATACTTTTAAATAATGTTAGAGGAAAAACTAAAAATCCTGGTGAATTTACAAAAGATTTCAAAAATTACATCAGAGGAGAGTGAATTTCTTTATACTCCTGTAAGTCCTTTCAAGACCGAAAAAGTATATGAAAAATTTAGAAGATTATATACATTTAGAAGAAAAAGTTAATTTTAATTCAATCAGCAATAATCCATGTTCAATTTGAAATGATACATCCTTTTGAAGATGGCAATGGTAGAATAGGAAGACTTTTAATCCCTCTGTACTATAAAATTATTTACCTTTTTCCCTACATTTTATATGAGCTCTGTATTTTGAAAAATAAATCGATGTATTTAGAGAAATTAGAAGGAATCTCAAAAATAATGACTGGAAAAGTTGGATGGAGTATTATTTAAAAGGAATATGTGAACGTTAAAACTAAACACAGCTTTTCTTTTTAAGAAAAGAATACTGAAGAAAGAACTTATTTTAAAAAGTATTTCATCTAAATTTATAATTTATTTTTAGATTTTATATTTATTAAACCTATTTTCAAAAAGTACATAGTAGGAGAATATTTTCAAAGTAAAAGGAATAAAAATAGGAAAAACTACAGTTCAAAAATTGTGGGAGAATTAGTTGAACTAAAAATTTTAAATACATCTGATAATAAACGTAATAAGATTTATTATTGTCGCTTCAATATTACTAAATACAGGAAAATAAACTAAAAATACCCCAGCAGTGATATTCGTAGTATCACTATAGGGGTTAAAAAGAGTGTGTCCATAAAAGGTTGACAAAATATAAATATTAAAGTATACTAAATATAACAAAGATGACTTGGCTACAGGAGAGTTGTCTCCTTACTATCAAGAAACCTGTTACTTTATTTAGTAGCAGGTTTTTCATTATAAGGAGTAGTTTATGACTATAAAATATGACAAACCATTTTTGATATATGAAGAACAAATACCTAAATGAAAAAGCAATTGAGAATAACAGCCTCTCAGTTGTTGTGGCAGCAACTAAAAAGGCTCAAGAGTGTGATACTCTTCTACATCCTCATCAGTTTAGATTGTACTCACACCTCTATCTAAGTACGTCAACAATAAGAGAAGGAGTGTGATTTAATGGCTATCAAAACGGTGAGGTAGTATTATAACCATAAACTCTTAACGGTAAACCGTATTATAAAGGCTCTGTTACTGTTGGATATGATAGTAATGGTAAACAAATTAAAAGAGTTTTAGTAGTTTTAAAAATCTATTGTCTTAAATAAAATGGATAAAAGCTAAATATGAAGCATAATATGTCTTCCAATTCTAATATAACTTTTGGAAATCTATTTAAAGATTGGATATTTAATTTTAAAAATAATGGATGTTAGTGATAATACATTTAGTGTCTATGAGACTACTTATAGATTAAGACTTAAAGATTATAATATAGCTAATAAGAGAGCAAATCAAATAACTTTAAATGATTTACAAGCATATTTTAATGAGTTACAAGAAAACTTTACAGCAGGACAAATTAAGAGAACATATATACATATCCATTCTTGTATAAAATTTTGCTATTTTTCAGGAGTAATGGTTAGAGATTACTGTGGAGGCATAATTTTGCAAAAAGACAAAGAAACAAGAAAAATATAATGTCTTTTCTAAGCAGGAGCAAATTTAATTTTGAGATAGTTTAAATAAAAAGATATAATTGATTGTTTAATATATTTTGACTTTTTATACTGGATTAAGATTAGGTGAGGTCTTAGCTTTAAAATGGTCTGATATAAAAGACAATATGTTGAGTATTGAAAGACAGTATGGTAAAAGAGTTCACGTTGTGGATGTAGGAAAAACATTTTAACCTATGAATTTAAAAGATTTAAAGACTAAGAATAGTAAAAGAGAAATACCATTACCCTTTAAAAATATTAGATTTATTAAAGGATTTATCTAAACAATTTGATTTAATATTTTGACAATTAATGGTAAACCTTTTTGATAGAAAAGACCTCAACGTAGAATGATTTCCTTTATGCGAAAACATTAAAAATAGAGTATAGGAGTTTCCATAGTGATTAGACACAGTTACGCTACATGACTTTTTGAGTTGAATATACCCTATTAAAACTGTACAATCCTTAATGGAATAGCGATATGTCTACCACAATGGATATTTATACTCATGTAATGAAAGACATTAGAAATATTGAATAAACTTGACAATCTATAAAACAATGAAAAACAGGGTTTAATATCAGCCTCTGTTTTAAATTTCTTTCTGCTATTTTTCTGCTACAATTTTTAATTTTTATAGTAATTTTGAAATTTTATTGAAATTCTTTAATCATAAACTAACGATTTTATCAGCATTTGAAAGTTTTCGATACAATAAAAGGTATGGTACACCCAACAGGAGTCGAACCCGTAACCCTCTGATCCGAAGTCAGATGCTCTATCCAATTGAGCTATGGATGCACATGTAATAAGAGTAACATATTTTTATTTGATGTCAAACCAAGATATATTATCAATATTATATTATTATCTATAAAAATATATATTTAATATTTATCGTACATATCTATTATTCAGTTGACATCTTAAAACAAAAAGTATTATATGGTAACGAAATAAAGCTAATAGCTATAAGGAGGAAATTATGGAACTTTTATGTTGATTTAAACTCTGACATCGGAGAAGGATACGGAGCTACAAAAATGGGAATGGACGAAGAAATTATGAAGTGTGTGACAAAGTGTTAACTGTGCTTGCGGTTGCATGCTAGGAGATCCTCTTATAATGAGAAGACAATTAAAATTGCTAAAGCTGAAAATGTTGCTGTAGGAGCTCATCCTGGATATCCAGATTTGATTGATTCGGTAGAAGAAAAATGGTTGTTTCTCCTGCTGAAGCTAAAAGCATATATGTTGTATCAGTTAGGAGCTTTATCAGCATTTGCTCAGGCTAATGGAACAAAAATACAACATATGAAAATTGCACGGAGCTTTTTTTATAATATGGGCAGCTGTTGAAAAAGATTTAGCTGATGCTGTGCTTGATGGTATCGAAGAATTTGATAAAAATATTATTGTTAGTGACTTTGAGTGGAAGTTATGTGGCAAAAAGAAGCTAAGAGAAGAGGATTAAAAAGTTGCAGAAGAAGTTTTTGCAGACAGAGGATATAATGCTGATGGTACACTTGTGAACAGAAGTTTACCGGGAGCTTTGTAAAAGATCCAGATGAAGCTATAGCAAGGGTTATAAAAATGGTAAAGACTAAAAAGTCACAGCTGTCAATGGAGAAGAAATTGATATTAATGTAGATTCAATTTGTGTTCATGGAATAATCCTAAAGCTATAGAGTTTGTTGCAAAGAATTAGACAGGCACTTATTGATAATGGAATAGAAGTAAATCATTGGATAAATTTATAAAATAAAAGGAAGTGTTAAAATGGATAGCTAACTTATCTGTTCTTTTTAGGAGCAGCATTCTTAATGGCAACATCTGCAATTGGACCAGGATTTATGACACAAACAGCTGTGTTTACAACTCAAAATGATCAACTGCATTTGTAATTTTAGTATCTGATATTAATGTCATTTTGTGGCACAACTAAATGTATGGAGAGTTTTAGCAGTATCTAAAATGAGAGGACAAGACGTAGCAAATAAAGTTTTACCAGGACTTGGATATTTTATAACATTTTTAGTTTGTTTGGGAGGACTTGCGTTTAATATTGGAAATGTTGGAGGGGCAGCTCTAGGTTTTCAAGTTATATTTGATCCTTGATTCTAGCAATTTAGTTCTTCCTGCTTTAATAAGTGGAGCAGTAGGAGTTGTTATTTTCCTCATCAAATCAGCTGGAAAAACTTATGGATAAATTAACTCCGTGTTGGGTGCTTTGATGATATTATTAATAGGTTATGTTGCCTCGTTACAACCACCTGTTGGTGAAGCAGTAAAAGAAACTTTTATACCTAGCGAAATTAAACTTATGCCAATTATTACTTTAATTGGTGGAACGCAGTTGGAGGATACATTATGTTCTCTGGAGGACTGCAGACTTATAGATGCTGGTATCATGTTGGAGAAGAACACTTTAGATCAAGTTAATAAATCTGCAATGATGGGTATGGGAGTAGCAACAATAGTTAGAATTTTCTTATTCTTAGCAGTACTAGGTGTTGCTTACTTAGGGAAATCAACTTGATGCAAACAAATCCAGCAGCTGATGCTTTTTAAAATTGCAGCAGGTGTTTGGATATAAAATATTTGGATTAGTTTTCTAGCAGCAGCTTTAACTTCAATGAGTTGGTGCAGCTTATACAAGTGTATCTTTCTTAAAAACTTTATTTAAAGTTGTAGAAAAATATGAAAAATTTATTTATAATTGATTTATTGTAGTCTCTACTTTAATTTTAATATTCTTAGGAAAAACCTGCTAAATTATTAGTTCTTGCTGGTTCTTTAAATGGTTTGATTTTACCAGTTACTTTGGCAATAACATTGATTGCTAGTAAAAACTTGATATTGTTGGAAAAATATAAACATTCAAATATTTTTATTCTATTTAGGTTGGGTAGTTGTTGTGGTAACTGCTTACATAGGAGTGCAATCTCTATCTAGTTTGGCAAAATTATTTGCATAGTAGGAGGCTTTTATGGAAAAATGAAGTTAAATTTTTATTTTTCTGGAGATTCTGCTCTAGTTATTAAATTTGGAAATGAAATCTCTGTTGACGTAAATATTAGAAAAATGATGGACGATATAAAAAGAAAATATTGATGGAATTGTTGGAACTTGTTCCAACTATTGTTCTGCTATAAATTATGATGTATTAAAAATTGATTATAATATCTTTGACTGAAAAATTAAAAAAATTTTTATCTAACAATGAAGCTACAGTTGAAGATGAAGAAGTAACTTTAATCGAAATTCCAACTTTATATAATGACGAATGTGGACTAGATTTTAGAATATGTTGCTGAATATAATAAATTATCAAAAAGAAGAAGTTATAAAAATTCATACTGGAACAGATTACTGAGTTTATATGCTTGGATTTATGCCAGGATTTACCTATTTAGAGGTATGTCTGAAAAATTGCAACACCAAGACTTGAAAGCCCAAGGTTACAAAATCTATCCTGGATCTGTTGGAATAGCAGGTAAACAAACAGGAATGTATCCTTCTGATGTCTCCGGGTGGTTGGAGAATAATTGGAAGAACTCCTTTAAAAACTTTATAATCCTGACAGTGATATTCCTGTTTACATCAGCTCTGGAGACTATATTAGATATGTGTCAGTTGATGAAGAAAAATATAATGAGATTTTAAAGCAAGTTGAAGCTGGAGAATATAAATTAAATATCCGTAAAGTAAAAAGAGGTGAGTTGTATACCTAGTATAAAAGTTAAACATCCTGGATTGTGTACAACTATTCAAGATATTGGAAGAATAGGTTATCAACAATTTGGTATTCCAGTTTTCTGGTGTAATGGATGAATATGCCTTTACTGTTGCAAATTATTTGGTAGAAAACTGATAAAAATAATGCAGTTTTTGAAATTCCATTTTTGGACCAACACTAGAATTTGATTTTTGATGTTACTATAGCTATAACTGGAGCTGAAATTCAAGCTAAATTAAATGGTCAAGATATAGCTTTGTGGAAAACGATTAATATTAAAAAGGAGATATTCTTACTCTTTAGTACAATGAAAAGTGGAGCTAGATCATATATTGCCTTTGCAGCTGAAATAGACGTTCCAGTTGTAATGGGAAGCAAGTCGACACTTTTAAAAATCAAAAATTAGGTGGTTTTGAAGGTGAGACAATTAAAAATGGGAGATGTAATTAATTTTAAAAATCCAAAAATTTTTATCTAAAGAAATATTTTTCGGATAAAAATATATTCCAGAATATAAACACGAACAAAAATTAGAATTGTTGCTGGACCTCAAGATGATTATTTTACAGATGATGCACTCAAAACAATGACAAAAATAAATATCAAATAACAAAAGATACTGATAGAATGGGAATGAGACTAGCAGGTGCTGAAATAAATCATAAAGGATAAAAGCAGATATAATTTCTGATGCTGCTGTCTTTGGGATCAATTCAAGTTCCGGGGAATAAACAACCTATAATTTTGTTAGCTGATAGACAAACAACTGGTGGATATACAAAAATTGCCACTGTAATAAAATCTGATTTGCCAAAACTTGTCTCAAATGTTACCAAATGATAGCATAGAATTTTCTTTGATAGAAATTGAAGAAGCTCAAAAAGAATATAGAAAATTTTTATGAAATTTTAAATGAGATTAAAGAATCATTTGTTGTTAAGCCAAAAATTTATAATGAAAAATGAATTGAAAGTTTTAAAAAAATTATTTGGAAGTAGAAGAGCATAGAATTATGATGAAAAGACGACGTTGAAAATCGACGTCGTCTTTTTAATTAAACTAAAAATTTTAAAAGTGGTGCAAGAACTAAAGTTAACATCCCAGCAAAAACTATAGATAAGGCACTCATATGAACCTTCCACTTCTCCAAGCTCCATAGCCTTAGATGTACCAACTGCATGAGATGATACTCCAATCCCAATCCCAACTGCCACTGAATGCTTTATTCTAAATATTTTACTGATAAGAGGGCAGAAACATTTCCTGTAATACCTGTCAAAATAATACTAACAACTGTAATAGCTGGAATACCCAAGCATATTACTAACTTCTATTCCGATCGGTGTTGTTATTGATTTTTGGCATCAAAGATAAAATCAATTGATCATCAATTTTTAAAAGTTTTCCTAAAATTATAACAGATATAATTCCAACGAGCTGATCCAGCAATAGCTCCTGTCATAACTGGTACAAAAACTTTTTAAATAAATCCCAGTTTTTATAAAGTGGAATTGCAAGAGCGACTGTTGCAGGTCCCAATAAAAATAAAATCATATCTCCACTTTTATAATAGTAATCAGTGGGTATATCAAAAATATTTTAAAATTATAATTACTAATAATGTTCCAACTAAAAATGGATTGTACAAAAGTGGTGTCTGAGTGAAAACCCATTTACCAAATTCAAATGCAAAATAGCTTATAATTAAACCAAAATATATATTATTTGCAATTATCTCTCTTTCATTTATTTCAACCCCTTTTTAGCTTGTATGTTCATCATCATCTGTATTGATTTTTCCTGTAACTCCCATAGTAATAAAAGTTGAAAATAATAATAATAAATGCAACTTTGACTATATCTTTTTCCAAAAAGATTATAAGAATCTATAATTTTAACTGTAGGTGGCATAAAAATAATGTCATATTCAGCAAAAGAAAATTAACTGCATTCTCATCAATTTTTAAAGCATTTGTTTTTAGTCAAAATAAACATCAGCATCAAACCAATTATTGTTCCCGGAACTGGCAAATGTAAAATTCAGAAATTAGTATACCCACATAATTAACTAAAAATATTATCATAAATTCTTGTATCATTTTTACTTCCTTCTCTTCTTTTCTCCTATTTTCTCTTCTAAATAAATAAAATAACGATTACTTATTTTTGTAAGCCTGCTGCGTTATCCATTTACGTTGAAGGAGTTTATGTTTTATTAACTCCTGAAAATGTCAATGACTAACAAGCTATGGCCTATGGAATAATTTCAAAATCGTTATTTTATTTTTATTAATCTCTTGGTTTCATTTGTGGGAATAAGATTACGTCTCTTATTGATGGAGCACCAGTTAGTAACATAATATGTCTATCAATTCCAATTCCCATTCCCACCTGTAGGTGGTAATCCATATTCCAAAGCTTCTACGAAATCTTCATCTATTTCAGGAGTAGCTTATCATTTTCCTCACCTAGTACTTCTTCAACTTGAGCTTCAAATCTTCCTCTTTGATCTCATGATCGTTTAATTCAGACAGCATGTTGCATATTCTTCTGCATGAATAATCTCAAATTGCTCAGTGAATTTTTGGATTTTCTGCATTTCTCTTAGCAAGAGGAGAAATTTCTACTGGATGTCCATGCACTATGAGTAGGTTGAACGACTCTTTTCTTCACATTTTTAGTTCAAAGAACTCCATTAATAATATGTCCAACACTGTCCATAAGGAGCAGCAACTTCAAGATACGTTCTTTAGCAAGAGCCTTAGCTTCTTCAAAAGTCATATCTTTCCAGAAATCAACCCTGTAACATCTTTTTCATCATCTACCATATGAACTCTTTGAAATTTTTAAGAGATAGTTTTACACCATCATATTCTATATCAGTAGTTCCATCTCACTTTTTCACAAGCAGTTGAAAATAATTCCACACAAATCCATCATATCATTAAAATCAAAGATGATGATTGGTACATTTCTATCATAGTAAATTCGGGGTTATGTCTTGTAGAAATTCCTTCGTTTTCTGAAGTTTCTATTTAATTCATAAACTCTTTCTAAAGCCCCTAAACTATTAATCAAATATAGTTCTGGAGCATTCCCAAATATAGATCCAAATCAAGAGCATTGTGATGAGTCTTAAAAGGTTTTGCAGCAGCTCCTAAAATTTTGATGCATCATAGGAGTTTTCCAACTTCTAAGAACCCTCTATCATCTAAATATACAAGTTTAATAATTTCTGTTCTTTTTGATAAAGTTATCTCTAACTTTATTCATTATTAAATCTAAATATCTTTTTCTATATCTTATTTCAACGTCAGTTAATCCGTGATATTTTTCAGGTAAAGATCTAACATTTTTGTTAAAAGTTCAATATCTTTGACTCTTAGTTAATTCTTCAGTATGAGTTATAAATACCTCCTTCAACGCTCAATAATATCTCCAACATTTAACATTTTAACTATAGGGTCAAATTTTTCTTCTCCCATTTCATCTTTTAATATACATTTGGATTTTTCCAGATTGATCTTCAATATGAGCAAAGTAAACTTTTCCCTTTCCTCTTAAAGACATTATTCTTCCGGCTGTTTTATATTTTAATTTTCTTCTGAGAGTGTTTTAAAACATCTCCAATCATAAATTGTTTATCACTATTTTTACCGAAAGCTTGTCCTAAACTTTCCAATTCTTCAATTTTTCCATCTTTCGCAATTAGAGGTCTCTCTCTAATCTGTCAAAATATTTTTCCATTTTGTATCCTCCTAAAACTTATTTTATAAATTTTGTTAATAACTCTGCCTTTTTGCCCATTCATTATTAGGAATTCTTGCTTTTAGAAGTCTTAAATATTTTGAAACTTCCACTTTGTTTCCTAATTTTGCATAAGCATTTTGCAATATTATAATAGATTTCTGGTTTTTGTCTAGTGTTTTTCAGTTGATAAAGATTTTAAAAATTTTCTATTGCTGACTTAGGATCTGAATTAACAAGTTTCATTGCTTTTATCATAGTACGAACCTTCATTTGAGTTTTGAACTTGCTGGTGGGAATTTCCACCTAAGAAAGATTTTAATTTATCTTTTTACTCCATCATTTATGTTATTTAAGCTTTCCCTTTGCTTCATCTTTTTAATGAAGAACTACCTCCATTATATTCTTCAAGTGTCAGCTTTCAAGGTACCTATTTTCTGTTCCAGAAAGTGAAGAAGGAACAAAAATATTAGTTCTAGCTAATTTTGCAGCTTTTTAATATAGTAGCTTTTTCATCATCACTATATGATGATATATCATTTTTCATAGTTGAAAGGTGCCTCTTTCATCAAAGAAATATTTTTAGTTTCATAGCCTTGTTTTCAGTAAGAGTATAATTTACATTCTTTTATATTTTTACCAGTCGGAAATAACATTTTATAAAAGTGTTATAGAATTTTCTAAATTTCCGGATTTTTGAGTTATTGCATCATCAAATCTTTTCAGAAAAATCATATTTTGGTTTAACTGACACATTAATTTTTCTACTCAATGTCCCATTTGAATAAGCTGATAAAACATATTCTCCTTTATATATACTTCTAGAATTCTGCTTTTCCATCTGGAAATGACTAATTTATTATTAGAATTTCTTGGTTCTGATGTAACTTTTATACTATCATTATCAAGAGGAAATACTAAAGTTTTCCTCTAAATAAACCGAATAAGAATACAGAGCTGTCATTCATTTTAATAGAATAAGTTCGTTTTTATTTCTGAAAGATATTCATTAACATTTTGACTATTAACATTTCTATCTTCAGTTACATGTTTTCTTTTTCTTCTGTTTTAACTTGTTTTGTATCTTCATTTGTTTTAAATTCAGAATCTTTTTGAGCGTTGATTTCTTATTGGTCCATTATCTTGAGGAGCTCAATTCCAATTTTTACTCAACAGATTCCACTTCCAAGATTAGTACAACTAAACGTAACAGCACATATAGTAAGTGATAATTTTTAACATCTTCCTCCTTCTTAGTTATAACATCTCAAATGTTTTAATTGTACTCAATGTATTAATCTTCTTCGTGACTCAGTCATCAAATAAGGTATAAGAAAATTTAAAAACACCATCTTTGTTATTATATGAAAATTTTTCTCCTAAAACAAAGAAAATCTTGTTTAAAATTTTTCATCTCATATAAAAAAGTTGTTTTTCACCATTAAACTTCAAACTTATGAGCATTTTATTTTTCTGCGTTTCTTGTAAGAATGTTCTTTTTGTTTTTAATTTCTACTATGTAATTTGATTTTTCATTTTTAAAAATAAATTATTTCTTCTAAATCATTTTTAGATTTCCTAAAAACTTCCCCAACTAGATTTTTCTTGAGTTTCTTCTCCAAACTTATTCCATAATCTTTAAAAAGAAATTCTCCTTCATCCCGCCCTATCTATTTATGATATTTTATATTGTTTGATATAGAAAACCATCTGTAAATTTGTTCATTAATATAAGCCTCTATAAGTTGAGTGCGGAAAAGTGAAATATGAGAATTTTAATTTCACATTCACCCTTTTTCTCAACCCTCATCATTAACTCCATTGGAGCCTCCTATAGTAAAATTTATGGAACTGCTTCCCTATAAATCTTCAATATACTTAGAACATAGTTTTCTTGAACTATATTCCTTGCCATTTAAAATCTAAAGAATATTGTATGAATTTAATTTTTCAAGTTGTTTTAAAAATATCAGCACTTTCTTTTCAATAGATATTTGAATATTATCTTCCTTGTTATATTCTTTCCAATTCATAAAAATTTAAATTTAAAAAGCTGATAATCTTTTGAAAACTCAGCAGTACTGCCATCAATAATATATTTATCTTTTATTTTCCAATGCAAACAATATTAATATTCATTCTATTTCCTTTTTAAATAATTTTTCTAAATCAAGTAGAGACATTTCTGTTTACAATGATGGTCTTCCATGAGGAAGTGTATTCTCCAACCTCATGAGCTTTGCAAACCATTGAACATACATTTCCTCTAGAGTTAATTTATGATTAGCTTTTATTAGCCTCTACACGACATTGATATAATAATATTTTCTCTTATATCAACATCTTTATAGAAAATGTTATCCAAGATTTCTCTTATAATATTTTCATAACTGTCTCTCAAATTTCATGAATGGAATAGATCTAACTAAAAATTTCATTTCTATCAAAATCATCAATACAAATCCAAAACTAGAAATTTCTAAATTTCTAAAGCTAATTGTTTTTCTCTTGGATCAAGCTCAAATCTAATAGGAACTAAAAGATTTTGCTTGAGACATTGTCTGTTATAATATTCTGTTTCAATTTTTCATATAAAATTCTTTCGATATGTGTTATATGTTGATCATAAAATTTCAAGTAGTCCATTTTCTTTTTCAACTAAAAATAAACGTGTCAAAAACTTGACCTATCACTTTAAAAATCAATATTTTTAAATCCTGTAAAAATCGTCAAAGAAATTATTCCTCTGTTTGTATCTTCTTCTTTAAAGATGTATTTATTTTCTGAAGGTGATTCTATCAATAGCTTTATCAGCCTCTAATGAGAATAATTAAATTCTTCTCTCTATCTCTGCATCAAGTGTTTCATTTTCTCCAGAAATTTTTCTTGAACAGATCTCCATTATCTCATTTTCAATATGTTCTATATCTTTTAGAATAATCTTCTTTTTAATAAAAGCCTGTTGAGAAAAATTTGAATATAAATTTTCTTTTGGTGTGATTTCCTTTTTAACAGTTTGAAAATCTTCAATATTTAAAAGATTTTTATAATCACTTTATTGAATTGTATTTTGGTAAGGGATCTCATTTTGATATTTCTTCAAATTTCCATCTTTTTTCCTCAGCTTCTATGTGTGAGACAAATCTCTCGTCATCTGTAAAATCTATCATCTCTCCTTTGACCAAATCATAAAATCACTTTTGATTTGCAAACTTAACAATCTTTTTGAAGGATGTGCATACATCAATATCGCTTGGGTCTATATTTAAAAATATTAATGCTGTTGGATATTTACTTTCATCAACTTTGTGTGAGGCGGTATCACAGCTTCTTCTATAATTTTGATTTGACTGACGTCCATTAATGAAAACAAAAATAGAAATCTCTGTTTGCTTTTGAATCAAATCTTCCACTTTCCTAAAACCAAGCGAAAATTTCTGAAAATTTCTTTCAAATAATTTTCCAAAAATTTCAAGTATTGCATTTTCACTACACTGTTTCCACTTTGTACGGATATTTTCTTTCCCTCTATACTCAGTACATTTTTACATTTGATTGATTTGCTAATGCTTCCTCTCAGAAAACATCTCTTGTATTTAAATATTCAGTTGTTTTTCTTATCTTTGCAGGTGTATTATAAAAATAAACTCTTTATTTCAATCTGCGTTCCAACATTTCTTTGAACACTTTTAAGATTTGTAATCTTTTCCACCAAGAACATTCATTTGAGTCCCTGCTTGCAGCTCTCTGTTCTCGAAGATAAAATCATTTTGAAACTGTACTTATAGATGATGCTTTCTCCTAAATCCATAAGTTCTTATAGTGCCAGTTGAATCATCTTTCGCAATAGTTCTTACTCGTTGCATGTCTTTCAATGGATAAAGTGCAAATCTTCTCTTGACATTCCCACAACCCTGTATCACTGAATCGAAACATCAAGTCCCTCCATTCCAAAGATTCAAGTTTTATTTCTTTTGCTCCTGCATCATGGGAATTTTCTATCAATTCCTCAATCATACTCAGTAGTGATGCCACAACTTCTCCAGCTGGCGCCATTGGACTGGATACGCTCATCTAAAATTTTTACACGTCCCATTATTTACCTCCAGTACTGCTATAATTATTTTCATATTTTTAAAGTATAACATCGTAAAATTGATATTTACGAATCGTTACACTTTTGAAAACATCAAACTTGGAAATTTTAATATAATTTCTATTTCAAATTGAAGAAAATAGATATCTTAGAAAATTTGAACAGCTCTTTGACTGTTGATTTTATGCATAATTATATAATGTGTTTATTATCAAAATATTTTTATTAAAAAGTATTCATATTTATAAAGAAAAGGAGGACAGGCGATATATATATTTTTCTGTTTAATATTTGTTTCTCGTAACATCTTTTCATTAGAATTATAATGTGATAAGTGATAACTATGGAAACAAAATTGCAAGCAAAAGAATATAGAGAATTATTGTAACAGATCCAGGAGTAATTGAAACTATTTGAAAATTGCGTGGAGACTCAATAGTAGCTATTGGTAAACTTAAAAGTCAAATGTATCGTGGATAGTTGATAAACCACCCAGCATAGAAAGTCATAATCAATCGAGTACTGAAAAATTATGAGATATAAACCTGATTTAATTTGTTGTTACTTCATTGATGACAAAAATATAGATACGTTATTAGGTTTTGAAGTTGTTGCATCTAGTGCTAACAATTTAGAAGAAGTTCTTAATGATAGAAATCACTGGAGTACTTCTGGATATCAGAAGCATTAAAAGAAGAATGCTTAAAGAAAATGAAAAATATTGAAGGAATTGAAAGAAGCACTAAAATAAAAAGGAGCAATCTTATTCAATGTCTCTCCTATTACTGCATTTCCAGATGATTCTTTTATCACAGGAGATATTTTAAAAACATGTAAACGTTCAAAATATTGGCTTCTAATACAATAGAAATAGACCTGTTCTTTTCTCCACAGAATTTATTTTTAAAAAGAAAAATCCTGATTTCTTTAGCAGAGGAGCAGGAGCTTAGATAATCCAAAACAAATTTTGAATGCATCTAACGTTATTGTAAAAACTTTAGCTGAAAAGAAAAATAATATTTTCATATTAGATTCTTCTGTTATTTTAAGAAGTTCTTATAGAATTTCTTTTGATGAATTAGAAAAGTTTTAAAAAGAGAGCTTAGATAAAATAGTACTAAATGTTTCTATAGATATTAAAACGAGAAGGACGATATCGTACTCAAATCTATGGAGGATAAAATGATATTTAATGATTGTCTTTTAATTATATTTTGTGCACGCACAAGGAGAAGTTATATCTAAAAACAAAACATATATTCTACAACAGGATACGAACCAATTTGAGAAATACTACTGCGTCACCCTTATATAATCACTTCCAAAAGACATAGAAACAAAAGGTTATACGATCTGTATCTGCAGTTTGAAGCTTCAGTTCCAGGTGTGTTAATGTTCGCGAAGGAGCTTTACCTGCTGTTGGACGTAAAAGAGATCAAGGATATCAAAAGCTAAAGCAACTGTTCAACTTTTAGTTGACGGTAGTAAAGTTAATTAATACGCTTGATACTTCTCATTTAAATGTTCCAATAAATGTTGTTAATGTTTGATGAAATTGGAAAGAGCTGAATACGTCCCTGGAGGAGCTGCAGTCTTTATGGAAGGTGGGACTTCAGGGGAGTTATAAATATAATTACAAAGAGACATAAAGGAAATGGATAAAGATATCATCTCCGTGGTGGAGTAGATATCGCTGAAGTTATGCTAATAATAAATTTGATGTTTCAAGGAAACAAGTGCTGGAAAATTCTGATTTTGATGCAAACCAGTCTAAAAATAGAAAAATGATGTATACAGAGACTATGATTTCACAAATTCAGATTATTTTGCAGGAAGAAATTAATTATAATATAAATGATACTGATAATCTTGCAGTAAAATATAGTGGATAATAGAGATAAATATACTTATCCTCAATCACTAACTCAAAAGAGCAAGTTGAAAAGATAGAAGACAAAGTGGAGTAACAGATGATGTAAACAGATAGAATTAAAAGAGATGAGTTCACTGTAACTCACAGCACAATAAATTAGGTTCTAATCAATGACTTAATATTTCTAGGATATGTGACAGATATTACTTGAGAGTATCAGTGATGGAACTGGAACGTATAAAGGAATGAGCATAGGAACGTTGAGCGACAACAGTCAAGACAGTCTCTAGCTCTAAATAATCCTGCACTTCCTCCCTATGGAAAGAACAAAAATACAAAATAAAACAAAGATTTAAGCAAACAAATTGGACAAGTGGCAATGTCAAACGAAACAGTTGATTTTGCAAACCACTCAAAATTTGAAGATACTACAATAAAAATAAAAGATAAATTTACTTATGATGCAAATGGAAGGCAAAATTTAAATGGATTAGGGTCATACTCAAAACGATGTATGAAGAGATGCAATCTGTGTTTGATTTAGTTGGAAAAATGAATTTAGCTGATACAAAATTAGATCACTCATCTCGAAAACTTTGTGGCATTAAATACTTATAAAGTTAGATAACCTGACTTTCACAAGGTTTGAGATACGAAAATCAAAATATAATGGAGATAGAAAAATGCAACTGACTCTTCATCTCATAAAATAAGTCTCATGAATAACTGAGCTGGGAAATTTTAGGGAATTAATTACTTTATACTCTGACACAGGAAATGTTTATGTAAAATACGAAAGAGCATTTACTCTGAGCTCCTGCACATCTAGTTGATAAAGTTAAAAGTAAATCCAAGAGTATTTGTTATAGTGAATAATTTAAAATCAGAAAAACTAATCAATTTGAATTAGGAGGAAATGATTATTTTGCAAATTCTCTTTTAAGTACTGATATCTATTATAGTGAAACTAAAGATGAAATTGCCACTGTTTTTGAAGGTGGAACCCCGATTACATAACAAAGCTTTCAACTACAAACATTGGAAAAAATCAGAAGATATGGTTTTGATTTCTGCAGCTGAAATATTTGAAAAATTAACTTTAAAAAGAATCTTATTCATTCATTAATGCAAAAATATCTTCAATTAAAGAGCAAGAAGGAAAATACATAATGAATGTTCCAAAACATAAATTAATGCTATCAGCTGATTATGAAATTTTCACCAAAATTTACTGTAGGTGCTGATTATGAATATAGAGTTGCTGCTTTTATTGATAACACAAATAAAGAGAAAAGTAGCAAAATCCGTATTTAATGAGAGCAGATTATAAAATTAAAGTGATTCTCAAATGTTTGTAGAGTTAACAATATCTTCGGAGCTAAATATTATGAAAGCGTTGGAGTAAATCTTAGTTAGAGAATTCTGATGATCCAGCAGCTAGAAGAAATTATTACACAGGATGAAATATAAATTTTAATCGCTTGCTATAAATTTTATTACTAAAAGGAAATATGAAGAAAATATTTTTAATATCAATTTTAATAACTTTTTGCAATAATGACACCTCTTTATCAATGGGGAGTGTATTCCAATAGAAAAATTATTATTTTTAAGTCCCATGGACGAATATATGAGCTACAATCGTTTTGATGGACTGCCAAGAATTTTAATGGCTTTTAATCGGAATGCTTTTTAGCATCAGTGGTAATATTGTACAAATAATATTTCAAAAATCCATTGGCTGATCCATATATAATTGGTATACCTCAAGTGCAACTTTGGAGCAGTACTCTATTTATTTTATTTGGCTCCAGAGTATAGTTATGTATTGTAGCTTTTATCTCGTGATGGTCAGCACTTTAATTTTTAAGATTGCAGGAAATAGAATAGAAGTCAGTCACTCTTCTGATTGTAGAAACAATTATCAGCTTTTTAGCAGGCTTCATCTCTCTTTTCAATTTATTTTGATAGAGAGGATTCATTCAGAATTACAATGTGGCTTATGGTTATCTTGGTAATGCTAGTTGAATCAAAATTATGATTGTGCTCTTTAATATTTTCTAGCATTTATTTTTATTCTAAAAGAAAATGAATTAGATATTTTAATGAGGACGAACAAGCTCATTCTATGGGAATAAATGTGTAGCAAAAATTGATTTAATATGTTAATTGTATCAGCATCGTCGTTGCTTACTCTGTTGCTTTTTCTGGAATGATAGGTTTTGTTGGACTTATTGTTCCACATATTATGAGAAGTATTGTAGGACCTTTTGAACTCAAAAATTAATTCCCTTTACTCTAATATATGGTGGAATATTTTTACTTGTTTGTGATACTTTGAAGAAATTTTAGTCTCTGTTGAAGTACCTGTAGGAGTTACTTCAATTTTAGGAGCCCATTTTTCCCACATCTTGCGTTAAAAAGTAGGAGGATAATAAAATGAGTATAATAAGCATAGAAAATTTAAATTATTCCTATGGGAAAAATTAGTTTTATCTATGTTTAAATTTTGAAGAAAATATTTTAACTGGAATTATCGGACCAAATGGTTGTGGAAAATCAACCTCACTATAATGATATAAGTTGGAAGGACTTTTGAAAATTTAAAGATAGCTGATATGGACATTAAAACTGAGTCTAAAGAAATTGTAAAATTAATTTATACATACCTCATCTTTTATTGACTAATGTATCTGCTTTTTAGATTATATCCTTTTAGGCAGATTTCTGTTAAAAATACTTGGATAATTATTCTAAGAAAGATTATGAAGCTCGTTCATATTGATATATTAAATATTAATGAACTAAAAGATAGAAATATCGAAACACTATCAGGTGGGTGAATTACAAAAGTCTTACTTTGCTCGTGCTCTATCACAAGAAGCAAAAATATTACTTTTAGATGAGCCAACCTCACACTAGACTTAAATAATGCCGTTGAATTTATGAAAATTTTGAAAAGTATCTGCTTAAATAATAAGATGACAGTTATAATAATAATTATGATTTGAATTTAGCTTCACTTTTTGTGATGGAACTAATAATCTCAAAAATGGAGAATTTATAGGAAAAACCTAAAGATATAATCAACGAAGATTGTTTAAAAATAGTTTACAACTTAGACTGTAAAGTTTGTTGTAATACTAATGGAAACCTTATATAATACCTACTACAGATATATAAATTACGAAGGATAAATATGTTTAAAATTAGATATAAATCTCATCACGATGTTGAGAATATAATATCAAAATTTTTTGAAAATAAAAGAGCCAGCAAAAATGAATTTTGTAGAATTATCTTTCTCAACTGAAAATAAACACAAACAGTTAGGTATATATATTCATACCCTTACTGTGATAAAATTTGTTCGTTCTGTAATATGAATAGAAAAACAATTAGATAATGACCTTGAAAAATTATGTACTGACTATTTATGCAAATGAACATATTCAGACTTTGAATTTTGAAACAAGTGAAGTAGATGTTGTATTTTTGGTGGAGGAACTCCTACAATATTTAAAGAAAACAATTAGAAAAATTTTAAAAACTTTAAGAGAAAATTTTTCTTTTGCAGAAAATTATGAAATGACTTTCGAAACAACTCTTTACATAATTTAAGTTTTTGAAAAATTAGAAATTATGGAAAAATATGGTGTAAATAGAATAAGTGTTGACACAAACTTTTTCAGATCGGTAGAAAACTTTTGAACAGAACCTACGATCAGAAATTTGTAATAGAAAAATTGAAAGAAAATTAAGAAAAAATTTTCTGGTCTTATGTTATAGATATTATTTATAACTATGCCAAACTCAAACTGACGAGGAAGTTTTAAAAGATGCAGATATTGCAAAAAGAAGTTGATGCAGATAGTATTAGTTTCTATTCTTTGATGATACACGATGGATCAAATATTTCAAAAGAGATAGAAAACGATAAGTCTGTATATATTTATAGTTTTAGAAAGAGATGAGCAACTGCATAATACTTTTTATATTAGATGTGTCGAAAATGGTTATAAAGCTTTTAGAGTTGACAAAACTCACAAAATGGAAAAGATAGCTATAAATATATTAGGAAATAACAATACTCGTATTTTATTACCCTCTTGGTGCTGGTGTGCATATAAAAGATATTGATGTTATAATATGAATCAAGAGATGAGCTTTTACTCAAGAACAGAAGAAGAAAACTAATAATCTTTCTATGGTTTCAGGTCTTATGCAATTTGATAAATTTGACTTAAACGAGATATATATTGTTCAACTGAGCTTTCCCTGAAAGATTAATAGTTCTACTTAAAAGAATTTGAAAATAATTATATTAAAATAGAAAATAATTTTGCTAGCTATCAACTTAAAAGGAATGGAAATAGTCTAGGTTGCAGAAATTGTAGAGGAGATTGCTAATTTATGAAAACTTAATAGCTAGTTCACAATAAGTGGAAAATACAAAAAGCAGTGTGTGTGTATTTATGAAGCTTTAAATATTGAAAAAGAAATTGTAAATATAAAAGATATTAAAATATTACAATTGATGATTTTGAAAATATAATACTTGGATTTTGGTGGTGACAAAGGGACTATGGATACTCATTAGAATTTTAGCTAATCTTAAAAATAAAAATCTTTATTTTCTTGGAACCCTGGAGCAAGACCAGAATCAGATCATTGAAATCAGTGGAGGAAAATGCTATAAAATTATGTTCAGAAAATAATAATTTTAAAAGGTGGACTTTTAGCATGGGGAAGAATTTCTGCTATGATGGATCTGATGAGTAAATTCCCAGAAGGACATCCCTGATGCTCCCACCCAGAAAGAGTTGCAAGATGGAAAGCTGCCTCTACACATCCTGATGAAGAGGGATTTTATCTCAAGAATATTTTTCAAATTTACTAAATAAATATTTTTCAAGTGGCTGTTGCAAAATCAAAATTTATAAATGCAGTAGCTACTTTATTATTTAGTACTATACAAAAGCTACTATAAAACTATAGTAGCTCCTTTTTCTTTTAAATAAAAATCTTTTTCATTTCGTGATCAACAGTTTGATAATCATAAGTCTTTTATTAAAACTCATAATATCGAAGTTATTTTTCTAAAGATTTTCTCCCCAAGAAAAATAGATTTCAGTATTAAGTGGAGATATCATCTCTCTCTTGAATTTCTCACCAATTTTCCAAACATCTTCCATACTAAAATTATTGGAATATATTGCTATATTATTATTTTTATTTCCTTATCAACTGGAATTTCAAATCTTAATAAAATTGCTTTGCATAAATTTACTTTTCTAATATCCACGATGAACTAAAATTTACAAGTAACATTGTAAGTCCTGTAAAATAACAATTCTTTTGCACTAACTAATTTCTGTATATCCTACAGCAAACAAATAGAAAAATAAAAATATGCAACACTAAATACAAGAAAAATAATCCAAAAGAAAGTTCTTCTTTCATATAACCAAAATAAGTTAAAAACAAAGACTAGTTAATACAACAAAAGTATTTTTGAATAAACAATAAAAGTTTTTCTCTCTTTTTAAATTTTCATAAGGTGTTCTATAAACACAAAGTAAAACCTATATTTATAGATGAAGTCAGATAAAATTGGAAAATCATATCTCATATTTATAACAGAAACTAAAATGAAAGATATTATCGTCCACAAATAAAACTGTCATCTTTTTCTCTCTGGTTTTTAACTAAGGTACAAAAATGCAAAGAAAAGCCCAGGATCATATAAACAAAATAATCTGTATAAAAATAAAACTTCTTCATGTCTCGTAGACCAATGTCTAACTTCTGTCTTTGCAACATCTAAAAATTTATCTCCATAATCTAAATACATAGATATAGGACCATCAGTCGAAGCAATAACTATAGCTATAATAAAAATTATCAAAGTAAAAGCCATTTTCTTTTCCAAAACTCTTGAGGAAAAGTTATAAAATATGAAAATTAAAATGGTAAGAACACTGAATAAATTGCAATAGGTCCTTTATCAAAAATGATAAAATTAAAAATATTCCCATTCTTTTAAATCTTTAAACTCTTCGTAAAGAAAATAATTGTACAGAGCCAGTGAAGCACAAAATGCAAATGAATAGGAATAAATATCCCAAGTATTTTCAGCTCCTAATTTTATAAACATAAATGTACTCAATAAAAGAAAATGCACATAAAATGCAAGATTCTATCTATTTTCTATAATATTACAACAAAAAGAACTGTAAATATTCCGACCAATATTAGAAGGTACTCTCAAGATAACTTCAGACTGACTTCTACTTATCCACATTATATGGTAGCTAGCACATAGGTAACGGCAAATTTTCAAAATGTACTTTTCCATTTAATGTCGGAGTCCACCAGTGAGAATATTTCTTAACATCTCTCTAGCTACTTATAAAATTTTAGCTTCATTTCATCACCTCTTACCCATATCACAGATAGCAAATAATGAAAGACTAATTACTACAAATATATCTGTTCTTCTTGTTGAAAAACATTTTTATCACCTACAAAATCATATTTTATATCGTAATTAAATTTTTGATATTATTATACACAATATACAAATATTAAGATTTAATTAAGATTAATTTTTATTTCTTATTTGACACAAATAAAGAAATAACTTATAATTAATAGGATTATGTAATAAAATTTGGGAGAGAAATGTTACATAAGAGGAATTTCTATAATTGCACATATAGATCATGGAAAATCTACAATAGCAGATAGACTTTTTGGAATACACAGGAACTGTTTCTGAAAGAGATAAGGAAAGATCAAATCTTAGATTCAATGGATTTGAAAGAAAAAAGAATTACAATAAAGGCTCAAGCCGTAACTCTTTATTTTATAAAGCTAAAGATGGCATTGAGTATGAATTAAATTTGATTGATACACCTGGCATCGTTGACTTTATTTACGAGGTATCAAGATCACTTGCAGCTTGTGAAGGAGCATTGCTTGTTGTCGATGCTTGCACAAGTGTTGAGGCTCAAACTCTTGCAAATGTTTATCTTGCAATAGAAAACAATTTAGAAATTTTACCTATTATCAATAAGATAGATTTACCCGCAGCCGAACCTGAAAAAGTAAAAGAGAAATCGAGAGATATAATTGGTTTGCCTGCTGATGATGCAGTACTTGCTTTCTGCAAAAATGGAATTGGTATTGAAGATATATTGGAAGCTATTGTTAAGAGAATACCTGCTCAAATTATGATGAGAATGCTCCATTGAAAGCATTAATTTTTGATTCGTACTTTGATGACTACAGAGGAGTTATAACTTATGTAAAAGTTTTTAGACGGTAGCATTAAAAAGGAGATAGAATAAAAATTTGGTCAACTGAAAAAGAATTAGATGATAGAGACAGGAATTTTTCTCCAACAATGAAAGCTACTGATGAGTTAACAAGTGGATCGGTTGGATATATTATAACTGGAGTTAAAACAATTTATGACACAAGAGTTGGAGATCAATTACTTCTGCAAAAATCCTGCTCTATTCCCCATTGGCTGGATTTAAACCAGCAGCAGTCAATGGTTTTTTGCTGGAATTTATCCTTTATTTACAGATGACTATGAAGAATTAAGAGAAGTTTTAGAAAAATTACAATTAAATGATGCCTCACTAACTTTTTGTTCCTGAAACATCACTTGCCTTAGGTTTTTGGTTTTAGATGTGATTTTTTAGGTTTACTTCATATGGAAATAATTGTTGAAAGATTGAGAAGAGAATATAATATAGATTTAATTTCTACAACACCATCAGTTGAATATAAGTTAGCATAGATGGACTTGAAGAACATGTTATAGATAACCCTTGTGAATTTCCAGGATCCAGGTCGTGGAAAAATTACGATACAAGAACCATACATCAGGGGAAAAAGTTGTTGTTCCTAAAGAATATGTAGAAATGTTATGGAACTTTGTCAAGAAAAAGAGGAATTTTTTTATTTCAATGGATTATTTAGATGAAACAAGATCAATGTTGACTTATGAATTACCTCTGCTGAAATTGTAATTGATTTTACGATAAATTAAAATCAAGAACAAAAGGATATGCTTCTTTTGAATATGAATTGAGTGAATACAAAAGTTTCAAATCTTGTTAAAAGTTGATATTTTAGTTTCTGAAAAAGCTGTCGATGCCTTTTCGTTTACTGCCCATAACGATAATGCCTATTATAGAGGAAAAGCTATTTGTCAAAAATTGAGTGAAGTTATACCAAGACAACAATTTGAAATTCCAATTCAAGCTGCACTTGGATCTCAAAAATTATTGCAAGAGAAACAATAAAAGCATATAGAAAAAAATGTTATTGCAAAAATGTTACGGTGGAGATATAACAAGAAAGAAAAACTTCTTGAAAAACAAAAAAAGAAGGTAAGAAGAGAATGAAGAGTATAGAAATGTTGAAATTCCACAAGAAGCATTTGTATCAGTTTTTGAAATTGAATGATTAAAAATAGTTTTCAAAGAGCTGTTACATTTTAAGTGATTAAATGTAACAGCTCTTTTTTTATTTAATTAAATAAAGATTTTTGTTTATACAAATTATTTAATTTTTTTCTCAAAAGTCCTCACTATTTTTATAATAGTTAAGTCTTTATAATATTTATCAATAAAATTTTTATTAATATCACTTACAAAAATATTTTTTATTTTTGAGTTTTTGCAAATTTAAAAGTATTAATAGTCCCTGCCTTTGATATCGGTTTCAGCAATTATAATCCCTGAGGTTAAAGCAGCTTGTAAACGATCTCTTTTTATTAAATTAAATTTTTGAAATAGGAGTAATAGGAAATAATTCTGACAATAAAAATCCATTATTTTTCAAGAATAGATTGAGCCAATCCTATATTCTCAGTTGGATAAATTTTTTGTTGTAAGCCCTTGACCTAAAATTGCTCCCGTTTTTGAAAGCGTATTCCAATGTCCCACACTATCTATTCCCTAAAGCTAAGCCACTTATATTATACATATTATTTTCAGATAAATAATGAGCAATGTCTTCAGTAAATTTTTATTCCTCTTCACTAGCTTTTTCTAGTCCCAACAAGGGCAAATGAATTTTTAATTCGTCATCTGTTGGAAGTTTACCTTTTACAAAAAAATAATGAATGGAGGATTATTGATCTTAAGAAAATTTTTAGGATATTTTTATCAGCATAAGAATAAAAATATATTTTCTTTTTCACAATTTGAAATTATTTTTGAATATCTTTTTCTATATTATTAAAAATTTTTCTGTAAATATATCAGAAATTTTTCAATATTTTTTCAGTAAAATTTTTCTTTCAAAAATATTTTTATTTATAGGGCTAGCAGAAAAATATTAAAATTTTTGTAGCAAAAGAATATTTAAAAATTTTATAAACAAGATTTTGAATGTCGATGTCGTAGCTGGAATTTATATATGAGAAAATTAAAAGCTCCATTTCGTTATACATAAAAATCACCTTTTTGTTTTTATTATAACATATATTTTTATTTAATATCAAAGAATTATTAACTTATTAAAAGATTTACTGCATAGAAAAATATTTTTAAACGTGATATAATAATTAAATATTATTTTTAAATTAAGGAGTTAATATGAGTTATAAATTAGTAGTTTGTGATATGGATGGAACTCTACTTAATGATCAACACAGAGTTTCTGAATACACAGCTAGAGTCATAAAAATTATCATCTCAAGGTGTGAAATTTATAATTGCAACAGGGAGACCTTATCTTGATGCAAGACATTATAGAGATGAATTAAATTTACAATCATTTTTAATTACATCGAATGGGGCAAGAGCTCTATGATGAAAATAATAATGAGATTGTTTCTGAAAATATTCCAAAAATTTGTGAATGAACTTTTGAGTTTGATTTGGATAAGAAAAAAATATCATAGAAATATTTATCACAATGACGACTGGTTTATTGAATATGAAGTTGATGGTTTGGTTGAATTTCATCAAGAATCAGGATATATGTTTTAAAATTACTGACTTGAATAAATATAAAAAAATGATGATGTAGCAAAAAGTATTTTTTTATTGCTGAACCTGAAGATACTGAAAAATTAGAAAACGAAGTCAAAGAAAAAAATTCAAAAATGATTTGAGTATAACAGTATCATCTCCATATTGTTTGGAGTTTATGAAAAAAGGGGGTCAATAAAGCTTCGACTCTGAAAAAGTTCTAGAAATTTTTAAAAATAAAACCAGAAGAAGTAATTGCCTTTTGGTGATAGTATGAATGATTATGAAATGTTAAGTTTTTGTTGGCAAACCTTGCATCTATGGGAAATGGTAGTGAGAGATTAAAAGCTGCTTTTACCTGATGTTGAAGTTGTAGGAAAAATAATGAGGATGCAATAGGAAGAAAAATTAATTGAAATTTTTAATCTTTAATTTTTAAAAAGAAAGGAACGATATATAAGATGTTTGATTTATATGATTTTTCCGCTATATAGACCACCTAGTGAAGCATATAGCTTGATTATACAAATAACTTTAGGATGTTCACATAATAAATGTAGTTTTTGTAGTATGTATAAGGAAAAAATTTGTTATTAAACCAATAGAAGATATAAAATCTGATATTGATGCTTTTAGAGCTATGTATAAAAATAGATCTGTGGAAAAATATTTTTAGCCGATGGGGATGCACTTGTTGTGCCAACAGAAATTTTTAGTTCAAGTTTTGGATTATATAAAAGAAGTTTTTCCCAGAATGTAAAAAGAGTTTTCGATTTATGGAACAGCCATTGCCATTCATCAAAAATCTGTTGAAGATTTTGAAAAACTTTATGAAAAAGGTTTGACTCTTGTTTATCTTGGAGTTGAAAGTGGAGACAATGATGCCTTGAAATTTATCAAAAAGGAATTAGAGCAGAAAGAGTTGTCGAGCTTGCAAAAATTCAAGATACGGGAATTGATTTATCTATAACTTTGATTGCAGGGGGCTTATGGGAAAATTTCAAGATAATAAAATGCATGCAATAAATTCTGCCAAAATCATTACTGATATTTCTCCAAAGTATGCAAGCATTTTAAATTTAAGATTATATGAAGGAACAGAGCTTTTATGATTTAATGCAACAAGGTAAATATGATTATCTTGAGGGAGTTGAAGTTTTTAAAAGAGATGAGACTTGTCTTTCAAGTATTGATCCATCAAAAATAACGAAGCCTATAATTTTTAGAGCCAACCATGCTCAAATTATTTAAACTTAAAAGGAAATCTTCCAGAGGATATTCCCTAGAATGATAGCTGAGATCGATAATGCAATCGAAAATGATGCTATTAATGTAAATTCTTATAGATTTTTTTGTAAGGGTGTTTCACTGTGAATATACTTATGGCACTGTCTCAACTTGAAATAACTGGAGCAGAAGTTTATGCAACAACTATAGCTGATGAACTTATTGCAAGAGGTAATAAAGTTTTTATAGTTTTCAGACACTCTACTGTTCCAACAAAAGCTGAGTATATCAAACTTGAATTTAATAAAAGAAGTTTAGGAAAAAGAATAAATCATATTAAAACTTTATATAAATTTATAAAAGATAATGACATACATATAGTTCTATGCTCACTCAAGAGCTTCATCATGGAGTTGTCAGCTTGCTTTGTAAGTTGCTAGGCATACTCTTATTACAACAACTCATGGTGAGACAGCCTGTTCATTTCAGTAGAAAACTTATCAAGGCTTTTTTGGAGATTATTCGATAGCAGTTTGTGAAAATATAAAAAAACATATGGTCGATGATAGGTTTTTGCTGAAAAATAAAATTTCTGTTATAACAAATCCTATAAATTTTTGAAGAGATAGAAATTGATGCTTTGAGTAAAGATAAAAATTATTTCGATCATTGGTAGATTGTCAGGACCCAAAGGAGATGTTGCTTACGATCTTTTTAGAAATTCTAACTGATGAAAATATTTTGAAAGATTTTAAAAGTGAGAATTATTGGTGGGAAAGAAGTACCTGAGAGATTTTTAAAATTTAAAGATAAAGGCATTGACTTCATCGGATATATTTCAGATTTACAAGCAAAGATGAAAGAATCAGATATTGTTATTGGTGCGGGCGTGTTGCTTTTGAAGCAATGCTCAATGAAGTTTCTGTTATTGCAGTTGGAGAGAATGAGTACATGAGGAGCAATTAATAAAGGAACTTTATCAAAATCTTTAGCTTCAAATTTTTGGTGATATTGGTGCTATGAAATATCCAAAGATTAAAAATATTTTTTGCTTGAGGATATAAAAATGTTTATCTTTATCTGGTGAAGAGAATTAAAAAGATATAATCTATAACGAAACTAATTTGAAACAAATAGTGGACAAGATCGAGAAAAATATTTTTGACTTGTATGTCGATAAGAAAAATATGAAGTGCCTGTTGTGATGTATCACAGAGTTATAAATAAATCAGAAAAATGAAGGTATATAGATGGTACTTATATTTATGAAAAATATTTTTAGAGAGCATATGAAATATTTAAAAGATAATAATTTTTCTGTGATAACTTTCAAAGATTTGAATAACATCGGTTGGAGAAACAGATTTGATAAAAAAATAAAAATATATTATCATAACTTTTGATGATGGCTATGTTGATAATTATGAATTAGCTTTTTCCAATCCTTAAAGAATTTAATTTTAAGGCTACAATATTTTTGATGGGAGAATCAACTTATAACGAATGGGATGTGAAAGCTGATGGAGAAAAATCTTTTCCGTTGATGTCAGTTGAGATGATAAAAGAAATGCAAGACTATGGAATTGAATTTGGTGCTCATACTTTCAATCATCCAAAATTAAATAAATTATCTAATGATGAGATCAAACATCAAATTGTTGATGTTAAAAACCTTTTGGAAGAAAAATTGGAAGAGAGATTATTACTTTTTGCTTATCCTTATGGGAATTTTTAAATGATCATAGTTAAGAAGATGGTTGAAGAAGCAGGTTATACTTTTGGAGTAGCAACAGATTCTGGTTCAGTTTGCTTGTCTGATGATTTATATCAAATAAGAAGAATAGCAATTTTTCCAAATACAAATTTATTTAGTTTTAAGAGAAAAAGTTAAAAGGAAATTATAATTTTATAAAAATTAAAAAGGGAAAATAAAAACAAAAAAATAATTTTTGGAGGCAATATGGAGATAAGTGGTAAAACGAAAGGAATATTTTGGATGCTCATATCCGTTTTAGGTTTTACATTTATGGGTATAGCTGTAAAATATTTACCAAATATTCCAACATATGAAAAAGTATTTTTTAGAAATTCAGTGAGTTTTTATACTTTCTGCATTTATTTTATTCAAAGAACAAGAATCAATAAAAAGTTGCACGACCAAATATTCCTTTTGTATTCGGCAGATCGTTTTGGCTTTGTGGGAATGGTGGCAAATTTTTATGCTCTTGAACATTTAACGATGGCTGAAGCCAATATGTTGAATAAATTATCTCCAGTTTTTGTAACAATATGTGCTTGTATATTTTTAAAAGAACGAGTTGATAGAAAAACAAGTAATTGGAATAATTTTTAATGCTTCTTGCAGTTATCTTCGTTATAAAGCCAACACTTTTCGATGACAAAGTTATTCCAAGTTTGGTTGGATTATTTTTCAGCAGTACTTGCAGGATTTTTCTTATACAATAATTAGATATTTAAATGGAAAAGTGAAATCTGAGATTAACGTATTTTATTTTTTTCACTCTTGTCTGTAATCTGCTCTTACCCCTTGATGATGAAAAATTTTATTATGCCTAATATGCAAGAATTTTTATTACTTCTTGGTGGAATTGGAATTTCAGCAGCACTCGGACAATTTGGTCTGACTTATGCTTATACTTTTGCACCAGCTTCAGAAGTTTCAATCTATAATTATGTGATAATAATTACAAGTATGATTATGGATTACGTTTTATTTAGAACTGTTCCAGATATATTTAGTTTTATAGGTGGATTTACAATAATTAGTACGGCGATTTATTTATATTTACACAATAAAAAGAAGTAAGAAAAATAAAAAGTCTTAGAGAAATCTAAGACTTTATTTTTTTATTATTGGTGGAGATAAGCGGATCGAACCGCTGACCTACGCAGTGCAAGTGCGTCGCTCTCCCAAACTGAGCTATATCCCCACGATATGCTATAAAGTATATTATAATTTTTAAAATTTGTCAACAAACAAATTTTATTACTCATCAATAGCTTGGAAGATTTCCACTTTTTGTAATATACATAATTACATAAAGAATAGCTAGGATCAATAATGTTCCTGTTAGTAAAGCATATTGCTCCATTCTCAAAATAGAGAATAAGATTGCATAGACTCCACTTAAAAATAAAAACATACCTACTCCAAATTTTTATTGGCAGTCAAACTTGTAATGTATAATGAATTAGGAATTACTATTGCAAGTGATGAAATTAAACAAGCCCATTCAAAACTTATGTGTTCGGAGAAAGCCAAAAGTAATAGATAAAATATGACTAGTGAAGCTCCCTACAACAGCATATTGAATATAATGAGCAACTTTTTACTTGCAATTTCAAAAATATAAACTATAACTAAGGTCATCATTATAAATAAAAATTCCATATTTACAAGCTCTATTAATTTGAGTGTAGTTAGTTACAGAATCAAATAAATTAACTTTGGCAATAGCTTCTCCATCTTCTTTTTCATAGTAAGAATCATCGAATTTTTAGTATAGAAATCAGAATAGTTTAAATCTTTTGTCAAATCAATTAATTGAGGATAATTTCTAACTAAATTAGAAATATCCCAGTTAGCCGTGAAACCATTTTTCATTTATATTTCTATCAGTTGGTAATATACCCTACAAAAACTTGGAGAAGTCCAATTTGATGTGATAGTAAAATGATTTTTCTTACCTAAAGGCAATATCGAAAACACTCTTACTTCCTCTAAAATCTATATCAATCTCAAAAGGAATTTTTCATTTTCAAAAATTGTACTATATTCTTCTGGCAATAAAGCAGATATTCCATCCAAATATAAGTTGTCAGCTTTCGTTCCAGACATAGCTTCTAATTCTTTATCAATATTTCCTATTTTAAATTTATTAATTTTCATTAAAGCCTTTGTATCTGTGAGACCAATAGAAATAGAAGTTTGTCCTTCTAGCAACTCACTAGGGAAAATCTTTTTGAAAAGTATCCACTTAATTTTATATTTGCATTATAAACTGTTGCAGAGTAAATTCCTCTTTCTCTGATTTCGTCTTTAATTGTTATTACAGCATTAAGTTCGGCAGGTAAAATAGCAAATTTTCTATTAAAATTATTTATTACTTCTTTTTCTCACCTTTTGTATCATAGGTAGAAGTTGTTTTTGTTTCTACATAATCTCTAATTAAAACAGGAGCAATAATTTTTGTGCCTCTCCCATTCATTTCCCTATGCTCGTAATAGTTTCTTCGTGCAAATATTTTCTATCAGATATCAAACTATTTACAAAAAGTAAAAGGGATTTGTAAAAGTAAAACCAAAATAAAAAAACAAAATAAATTTTTCGTCAAGGGACTAGCTAATTTATCAATTCAATTTTTGATTTTTAATTTTTCTTTCTAAATTTTTATTTTCTAATTCCATATACGACTCCTTTCTATAAAAATTTTTATTTAATTATATCATAGAAAAATTTTTTTATAAAAATTAATTTTAAAAGAGTTTGTAAAAGTTTATATATGTTATAATGAACAGTAGAGTTTTACAAATAAAGAAGGTGATTGAATGCAAATACTTTTTACCAGTGTTGATAATACTAGGTATACTTATATATTTTATTGGTGCACTTGCAATAAATTATTGGCCTTGGATATTGGCTTGATTTTAGTATCTTTTTAGTGTCAGCAATAAAAATAAAAATGGAAAAATAAAACTTATTCAAATAGATCAAGTAATAGAAATAGAACAACTTTTTATGGAAATGTAAATCAAGAAGAAGCTGAAAGAATTTTTAGAGAATTTTTTTGGTGGGACTGGTGGATTTAACCAAAAATACTTATGGAAATTATGGATATGGTAGTCAAAAATAATTCTCAAGGTAATTATTATGGTGGAATGTACCAAGAAGATAAATCAAAATATTATCAAATCTTAGGTGTTCAAAAAGGAGCGAGTGCTGACGAATTAAAAAGCGTATTTTAAACTTGTAAAAGAACACCATCCAGATAGATATACAAATTCATCTGAAAGTGATATCTATGAAGATAAAATGAAACAAATTAATGAAGCATACGATAAATTAACTAAAAATTAATTGGAGGGAATCTATGTCTTTAAAAATCAATTATTATGGCTGCAGGTAAGGAACGAGGATGCAATCTGAACTGCCAAAAAGTTATTCATTTGGCTCACGGCAAAACCAATGGTTGTGAGAATTATGGAAGCTTTTAAATGCTCTTGATGTTGAAGAAAACATTTTTGATATTAGCATAAAAGAGAAAAAGTTTTAGAAGTTTTGGGAGATGTGAGCTATGTTGTTCAAGAGGAACAATTAGGAACTGGTCATCTGTTAAACAGGCTCAAGAAAAAATTAAAAATTTTGATGGAGATGTTCTTATAGTTAACGGAGATATTCCACTTATAAGAAAAAGAGACTTTGAAAAATTTTTACGAAATATATAAAAAGAAAAATGCAGATGGAATAGTTTTTAACGGCTATTTTTTTGAAAAATCCATTTAGTTATGGAAGAGTATTTAAAAAGGATGATCAAGTTTTAAAAATAGTTGAAGAGAAAGAAGCTAACGAAGAACAGAAAAATCAAAGAGGTTAATGCAGGAGTATATATTTTCAAAGCTCAAGATTTAATTAGAGCCTTAAATCAGATAAATAATAATAACGAAAAAAAGGAGAATATTATTTAACTGATGTTGTTGAAATTTTATCTAAAGAAAATAAAAAGTAATTTCTTATTCTCTAAAAAGATGCAATGGAAATTCAAGGAGTTAATTCAAAAAGTTGAATTGGCTCTTGTATCAAGAGTCTTGAGAGAAAGAAAAATATTTCTCTTATGGAAGCAGGAGTTATTTTAATTGATCCAGCTACAACTTACATAGATGATGAAGTAAAAATTGGAAGAGACACTATTGTTTATCCAAATGTTACTCTTCAAGGAAATACAGAAATCGGAGAAAACTCAAAAATTTTATCTGGAACAAGAGTAATTGATAGTAAAATTTATGATAATGTTAGAATTGAAAAGTTCTGTAATAGAAGAAAGTATTGTTGAAAATGGAGTTACTATTGGACCTTTTTGCTCACTTGAGACCAAAAATCTCATTTTGAAAGAAGACGTTCATATTGGAAACTTTGTTGAAACTAAAAATCTGTGCTTGAAAAAGGAGTTAAGGCAGGGCATCTTACTTATTTGGGTGATGCTCATGTAGGAGAGAAAAACTAACATAGGAGCAGGAACTATAACTTGTAACTATGATGGTAAAAAAATAAATTTAAAACTGAAATTGGAAAAAAATGCTTTTTATTGAAGTGACACTATGCTTTGTTGCTCCAGTAAATATCGGAGACAATGCTCTTATTGGAGCAGGCTCTGTTATAACTAAAGACGTACCCTAATGACTCTCTTGGTGTATCAAGAAGTAAACAAATAATAAAGGAAGGGTGGAAAAATAAAATGTTAAGTTATGATAATGTTAAAATTTTCGCTGGTAATTCAAATTTAGATTTAGCTATAGCTGCAAAATGTGGAATGGAATTAGAAAGGCTGAAATTCAAAGATTCAAAAGATGGAGAAATCTATATTGAAATTGAGGAAACAGTTAGAGGAAGAGATATTTTTGTTGTTCAATCTACTTCTGAACCAGTAAACGAAAATTTGATGGAACTTTTTAATATTCGTTGATGCTAAAAAGAGCTTCAGCTAAAAACAATAAACGTAATTATTCCATATTATGGTTATGCAAGACAAGATAGAAAATCAAAACCAAGAGAACCAATTACTTCAAAAACTTGTTGCTAATTTATTGACAACTGCTGGAGTAAATAGAGTAGTAGCTATGGACTTTGATGTTGATCAAATTCAAGATTCTTTGACATTCCTTTCGATCATATGCAAGGGCTACCATTGATGGCAAAAATATTTCAAAAGAAAAAGGACTAATGGGAGATAAAAGTTGTTGTTGTGTCTCCTGATATTGGTGGAGTAAAAAGAGCAAGAAAATTAGCTGAAAAATTGGATTGTAAGATTGCAATCATTGATAAGAGAAGACCAAAACCAAATTTATCAGAAGTTATGAACTTAATCGGAGAAGTTGAAGGAAAGATTGCAATATTTATAGATGATATGATAGATACAGCAGGTACTATCACAAATGGTGCTGATGCAATAGTTGAAAGAGGAGCAATCGAAGCTTATGCTTTGTTGTTCTCACGCAGTGTTCTCTGATCCCTGCAGTAGATAGATTAGAAAAAGTGCTTTAAAAGAAGTAATAATAACAGACTCAATAGCATTACCTGAAAGAAAAATAGACAAAGTAAAAATCTTATCTGTTGATGAAGTGTTTGCTGATGCAATAGAAAGAATAGTAAATAATAAATCAGTGTCAGAATTATTTAAATAAGATGTCATACATTAAGATTGAAAAATTTCTGATGTTGAGAAAATAAATGGCAAAGTTTTTAGCAGATGAAATAAAAATCTGGAAAAACTTATTATTTATCCAACAGATACTGTCTATGGTTTTAGGTGCTATTATTTCTAACGAACAAAGTATAAAATAATGTATATCAAGCTAAGAGTAGAAGTTTTTCTTCCCTCTTATTGCACTTTTTAAGTTCTGTTGATAAGGTCGATGAGGTTGCAAAAGTTACAGAGAAAGAAAGAGAACTTTTACAAAAATTAGAGAGGCTTTTTGCCGGGAGCATTGACTCGTGATTTTAAAAGCTAGAGAACATATACCAAGTATTATGATTTCTGGTGGAGATACTATTGGTGTGAGAATACCTAATTTAGATTTATCAATAAAAATTATAGAACTTGTAGGTGGAGTTTTAGCAACAACAAGTGCAAATATTTCGGGGAAGCTACTCCAAGATCTTATGATGAACTATCAGATGAAATAAAAATAATGTTGATATTTTAGTTGATGGTGGAGAGTGTAAGTTAGAGAGGCTTCAAACAATAATTGATTTGACAAAAGATGTTCCTAAAATTTTTGAGAAAAAGGTGCAATTGATATTGATGAAAATTAGAAAATAATTGGAAAAAGTGGAGTGATAGAATATGAAAACAGCTAGAGTTAATCCAGGAGCTTTGAATCCTATGGAAATGAATAATATGTCATCAATGATGGGAATGATGAATAGTATTCAAAAATAGGAAAAGGTAAAAAGAAAAATATTCTGTGAAATTAGAAAAAGGAGATAAAAACCCTAGTTAGATTTATAAATGAAGCTAAAAACAATTTGTTGATACAAATTCAACAAGTCAATACAAAGGAGTTTATGATTTTTGACTTATGTTGTCGATGTAGCTTCTAAAAAGAATCTACTGAATTGAAAATTGAGTTATGAAGAATCATGATTTTATAAAAGAATGTTACAAGATTCTTTAAGAGGAATGAAAAATATGCAATTCTTCTGGTATCAATTTATTAGAAAGTTTACAGTGAAGATACTTGCTAAACAATATCAATCATTGTTAGAAAAATTTAATTAAAATTAAATAATAGATGTGCTAGCAGAACCATCTTTAAAAACTAGACTTGGAGGGACAAGTCCCTCTTTTTATTGCATAGAAGTAAATTTATAAAATTAATATAGCTCTACTAGCAACGGCAAGATACTCCTACTGGAAGCTAAACATTCACTGACGGACGGCACTCACTTAGCTCAACTTCCGCTCCGTTTAACCGCTCACTTTGATAGCTTCCAGTTAGGGTACTTCCGTTAAACCGTAGTCTCTATTATTAATTTTATTTATAAATTAAATTTTTATTATTATGAAAAATTAAAAAGAGGTACTAGAAAAGGAAAAAAAGGAGTAATGGGTATAAGATATAGTAAGGTAGAAGGAAAATTTGAAAGAGAAATAGTGCTTTTTAAAAATCTTTTCCTTGTGCTTATGGAAGTGTGCTTTTTGTAATTACATCGAGGACAATTCCACAGATGAAAATGAAATTAATAAAGTAAATTTTTGAAGCTTTGGAGGAGATAACGGGAGAGTTTGGAATTTTTGAAGTTATAAATTCTGGATCTGTGTTTGAAATTCACTTTAGAAAAAAATTAGAGAAATAGTTTATGAGAAAAATATAAAAATTTTATATTTTGAAATTTTTTTATTCGTATCTATCTCGTTTGGATGAAATTATAAAAATTTTTTTCGATGAAAAGAAAAAGTTGAAATAAGATTTAGAACAGGTATTGAAAAGTTTTGATAATGAGTTTAGAAGAAATGTTTATAGAAAAAAATATTTTTAGATGAGATTAGGGAGCTCTCCAAAAATTTATTCGGTTTGTTTGCTTGTTGCAACTCAGGGACAAACAAAAGAAATGATACAAAAAGATATTGAGATTGGCTTGAAAAATTTTTAAAAGCAATAACAATAAATGTTTTTGTAGATAACGGGACAGAAGTTAAAAGAGATCCTGAACTTGTAAAATGGATAGTAAATGATATGAAGTGGCTTTTTGATGATGAAAGAATAGAAATTTTAATTGATAACAAAGATTTGGGGGTATTTGAACAATGATGCACAATATTTTTTATGGTTTTTAATGTTGGTAATAAATTTTTCTTGTATACTTTTTTGCTTTATAAACAATTTGGAAAGATTGGACTATATATTTGGGTGCCAATCTCAACGATACTTGCAAATGTGCAAGTGGTAATGTTGGTAAATTTATTTGGTATGGAGTCAACTCTTGGAAAATATTTTTATATGCAGGAGGATTCTTAGTAACAGATATCTTGAGTGAGAATCATGGGAAAAAGCAGCAACAACAGCTGTTAAAATTGGTTTCTTCTCACTTATAGCAACAACTTTGATAATGCAATGTGTATACATTTCACACCACTTGAAGCTGGAGTGGAATTATTTGATAGTGTAAAAATATTTTTTCATTATTACCAAGATTAGCAGTTGCTTCTCTTATTGCATATTTGATCTCACAATTTCACGATGTGTGCTTTATGAAAAAAATTAGAGATAAATTTCCAGCTAAAAACATATTTGGCTTAGAAATAATGGAAGTACAATGGTGAGTCAACTTTTGGATAATGCTGTGTTCACAACGATAGCTTTTTATGGAGTATATCCTATTGATATAATGATTAATATTTTTATTTCAACTTATATCATAAAATTTATTGTTGCACTTTGTGATACACCATTTATCTACATAGCAGATAGATTATTTAGAGATAAGAAAATTCCTGAGAACATTTTAAAAATAAATTTAATATTAAAAAATAAAACGAAGCTATAATTTTCAATAGCTTCGTTTTTTATTTTCTAAAAAAAGTTCTAGTGAAGGTAGCAAAAATAATTAAATAAAATTTAAATTATTCGTTAAAAATTAAAAATAAATTTTATTGCTAAAAAGGGAAGAAAAAAATATTTTTCTCTTCATTTTCAAAAATAAATATGAAGTATATAATGTGAACTACTCCCACCTAAAGAGGTGGAAGCTTCCTACGAAGTAGGTACTTCTACTAGCTACCTATACTTTAATAGTGGAAATTCCGCCCTAGTGGCAACCAAATTTTTAATATTTTTGTTTATTGATAACTAATAAATCGTAACTAAAACATTACCGTTTTGTTCAAGTATTTTATAGAATTCTTTCATATTTTTCAAAATGTTCTAATAGTTACCCTTTAATTTTAAATTTTTAACTTTCCCAAGCAATATCTATAATATCAAGACTATAATCAAATTTAACAGCTAAAATTTCATCACTTTCTTCTGGAGAAATCATATAATCTACAATCATTATATTCTTCCATCTGCCCATAATCCAATATTCGTAACTTTCATACATTGTACAAATTCATTTACATCTTCTGGTAAATCAAGTTCTAATTCTTCTTTATGAAATGTAATATATGTATTATCTTCTAATAGATATTCTTCTATTGCTTTTTCTAGCTTTTTATGTTATATTCATCAAAATTTTGTAAAAACTTCGTAAAATTATCTAATAATTCTGTTGTGATTTTAGCTGGTTTACCATACCAAAGTGTTGTATTAATTCCATTTATCTCTTCTTCCCACAATACAACAACATCGCCACTAAATTCCATACCATCATCTAATCCATTTACTAAATCTAATTCTCCAAAAATTCATGTTTTTATTTTTCATAATCTTTCCTCCATCAATTTTTTATTTGTTCTGTAAATTCACTTGTTACATCTATCCATTTTTCTGCATCAATTTCTTCATCATTTAAATACTTTTCAAGATAAGAAATAATAGTTTCTGATTTATCAAAGAAAGCTCGATAATGCTTAAAGTTCTTTTTATGTTCATATTTTCTATATTCTATTATGTAAAAATCTAATTCATCTATAGCATTTGCTTCATAATTTAAATTAGACTTAATAAACTTCACTACAGGTTTTTAAATCATCGAGTATTCCTATATCTGAATGAACTTGAATATAGTTAGGATTTTTCTTAGAAGTGTCAATGATAGATATCCACTCCTCACTATTTTCTGTAAACAGATTTTTTATAATCCTTTAATTTCTTCTATATCCGCTTTTTTTATTGCTAATGTATTCTGTATCAAATTTCTTCATTTTATCCCCTAACTTTCATAAATATTTTTCATCATCAAATTCATAAGTCGAAACATACTTGGATTCATATAAAAATAAAATCTTCTTTGTTTAATAAATAGTTCATATATCCTCCTTTGAAATTAATTTATCGGTATATACTCTAAAACAATATCACAAAGATTTCCCTTTTCATCATACCCAAAATATACGGGATACTGTCCATCTCCAAAACCAGACTGAATCATAGGAATTGATAAATCTGTATTAGGAATTTTAAAGTTTATCCAGTCTCCATCTTCTCTTTGAAATTTTGGATTTTTTTCATGAGCATTTTCTTTAAATTCCTTTGCATCATTATAAATATTTTTCAGTATTTTTCTTTATACCACTTCTCTACAAAATCACAATATTTATCTCTTGTTTCTACATCAACTATAGTTGCAATCCTGCATCAACCATAAATCCCAAAATACTTTCATTATCTACACCTTCTAGAGTTTTCATCACCTTTTAAAGCTTCGTAATAAATCACAGGCTTATTTTCATTAAATTTTTATTCTTGTAAGTACATAACGATAGTGTTCTTCTTCGATTTCTGCTACCAAAGTTTCAATGCTATACTTTCCTCTTGGTACTTTGGTTAAGTAAGGTTTTTCTGCTCTACTCAGCCAAACTAAAGGATCTCTTACCAAAAGTTCTCCCGTAGGAAATATGATTTCTCCCATTTCTAAAAACAAATAATCCATGAATTTCATTTTTCAAAAACTTCTGCATAGTTCATGAGGGGCAACTAATAAATGTTTTCACTGTTTCATATTTTTAATCCATTCTTTGTTGTATTCATATATACTCCTTCAAAAATTTATCGTTCTACGCTATTCCTAATCTTTCACCACGTATTTTTAAACAGTATCCACATCCATATCAAACATCTTGCTTTTGAAATTTATTTCTTCAAAAATAATAGCTCACTTTTTTCTTTGTCGAATTCATTTTCTAATTGTTTCCATAAATCTTTAGTTAATAGCACAAATGCCAAAGTATCATTCCCAAGACTTTCAATACAAAAACGAATTTCATACTTAGGTTGAATAAACTCATTTATAGATTTAATGGTTGTATCTCTATCCATTTTTCCTTATAGGGTATCATAAATGACTTATCTTTATGTTTTTAAATAAATATCTTCTCCATAAGGTTTCCCATTATCTTTTAATACTATTTTCTATCTTATCTTCTAGTTTTTCATTCACATAAGAGATGATATCTTCATCATATTCTCTATGATCGACCCATATAAGAGTATCGGATTCTAAAAGTTCTTCAAAATTGTTCGTATCTTCTAAAAAGATTTTAATCTTATAAAATGTATTATCTATAAATTTTCTCCTTGTTTACTTTCAAAAATAAGATTGTAGAATATAAATTCATAGTTACTTTTCATGTTAATTATACCATTTTGCATATACTAAGGTTGTAGACAAGTCTAATACAACCAAAAAGTTTTACTTATGAATATTTTTGTTCTTCTGTTGGGTATATTCTGCACTTGTATGCTTTCAGTTGTATCATCTTCTCTACCTCCTTACTATTTTTTAATTATATATATCAATTATACGATTATTCTACCTAAAAAAACAAGGCAATTCATCTCCCAGCTACAAAGCTTTATGAATATATGTTGCTTTGATAAATTGCCTAACAATATAAAAAGAAAAGGTGCTGCAACTTTAAATTATTAGAAGAAAAAGCTATAGAATATGATAAAGAGAAATATTTTTACTTGAATAATTATAACAATGTGCTAAAATTATAATGAGAAAGATTTTTTATTACAATACTTAATAAAAAGTTTTTACAATTTTTAAGAAAGAAGGAGAAAAATGGATTGGAAATGGTCATATAGATGGTTACGAAGACGATTTGCTTAGAATACATCAAGTTGTCCAAGCAAAAACATTAGAAGAATTAATGCAAGAACCAGATGATGGTAAAAAGTTTGCTTTGTTAGTTAGCAATTCAAATGAAGGTATAAGAAGAAACAATGGGAGATTAGGAGCGGCAGATGGTTGGAAACATTTAAAGATAGCTCTTTCAAATTTCCCAATTTTTGATACAAGTATAAAATTTTATGATTTAAAAACTCCCATTGATGTTGTGGGAGGAAAATTAGAAGAAGCTCAGCAACAATTAGCTGATACTGTCACAAAACTAAAATCAAAGAATTATTTTGTTGTATGTATGGGTGGGGGATGATATTGCTTTACGGAACTTATACAGGTATAATGAATTTTGCAAAAATCAAAATCAGCAGATCCAAAAGTTGGAATCATAAGTTTTGATGCTCACTTTGATATGAGAGAATATAGCAAGGAGCAAACTCTGGAACAATGTTTTTATCAAATTGCAAATGATTGTAAAAGAGATAATATTAAATTTGATTACAACGTCATAGGAATACAAAGATTTTCAAATACAAAAAGATTATTTGATAGAGCAAAAAGTTTTGGAGTAACTTACTTCTTAGCAGAAGATATTGAAAAATTAAGTGATTTAAATATAAACCCTATATTAGAAAGAAATGATTATATACATCTAACAATTTGTACAGATGTTTTCCATATCACTTGTGCTCCAGGGAGTAAGTGCTCCAGCAAACATTTGGAATTTAGACTAAGACAAGCAATAAGACTTCTAGATATTATTGCTAAGACTAAAAGAATTTGACTCTTGAAGTTGCAGAAATAAGTCCAGATATGACTATGATGATAGAACTTCAAGACTAGTTGCTAACCTTTATTTATCAAGTTATTTTTGAGATATTTTGACTGCGATATAAAATAAAGCTTGTAATATATTTTTATTCTGCTATAATATAACAGATGTTATTTATCTTTGGATAGAATTTTATCAAAAATTAAATTTGAGCTAGTTCTCAAATTTTTAAAAATAAAATAACAAGCGTTATTTTATCGAAGGAGGCATTATGAGAGAGCTAAAAAGGAATAAAAATAGAAAACATTATATAGAAAAACCAATAGTACAAAAGGTGGAATGGGAGTAGGTATTAGTTGGGATCAACTAGCAGGAACAGTTTCAAAAATGGTGGCTTAGGAACAATTAGTGGAATTTGTTCAGGTTATTACCAAAATCTAAAATTTGCAGTCGTAAACGGAAGACCTATAGGTTCTGGAAAGTCTTTATTCAAAAAGAAGCCTTAATAGAAATTTTTAAAAATGCAAAGAAAAATTTGTGGAGATAAACCTTTTAGCATGTAATATATTACACGCAATAACAGAATATGAAAGAGTTGTTTCAGATGCACTAGAAGCAGGAGCTGACATTATTGTTACAGGTGCAGGCTTACCTTTTAGAATTACCAAAAGCTTGTTGAAAAACTATCCAGATGTAGCTATAGTTCCAATTGTTTCATCTGCAAGAGCCATGAAATTGATCTGTAAAAATGGAAGATGTCTGGTAGATTACCTGATGCTGTTGTAGTTGAAGGTCCAAAAAGTGGTGGGCATCAAGGTGTAAAAGCTGAGGAATTATTCTTAGAAGAACATCAATTAGAAAATATAATTCCACAAGTAAAAAGAAGAAAGAGATAAATGGGGAGATTTTCCTATAATTGCAGCTGGTGGAATTTGGGATAATGATGATATTCAAAAATTATGGAGCTAGGGGCTGATGCAGTCCAACTTGGAACAAGATTTATCGGAACTTATGAATGTGATGCTAGCATAGAATTTAAAAATATTTTTAATCAATGCAAAAAGAAGATATTGTAATTGTAAAATCGCCTGTTGGTTACCCAGGTAGAGACAGTAAAAACTAAGTTGATTCAAAAATTTAGTTGCTGAGTAACAAGGAAGTAAAATGTTATAGTAACTGTGTAGGACCTGTAATTTAGGAGAGGAGCAAGAAAAGTTGGATTTTTGTATTGCAAAATTGTTTGAGTGATTCATATAACGGGAAAGTGGAGACCGGATTATTTTTCTCTGGAGAAAAATGGATATAGAATTGAAAAATTAGTTTCAGTGGAAGAATTGATAAATGAATTGATGAGAGAAAAATTTACACCAAATATTTTGATTGCTGGAAAAATAGATAAAATTTTTAGAAAATAATTTGGCTTCTCAAAAAGCAATATAAATTATTAATTGTTCTTTATAAGTGAACTCAAATATATATTTTAATTTAAAAGAAATTTTTATAAAAATTATGAACTCCATATTAGTTTTTGGAGTTCTTTTTTATAAAATTTAGTATAAAATAACATTGATTTTAATGATGAAATAGGAGGCTTTTTATGTTAGCAAATTCTGTCAAATTGATTTAATTGGAAACACCCATTAGTTAAAGTAAATAATATCGATACTTTTGGAAATGAAATTTATATAAAACTTGAGGGAGCAAACCCTGGAAGAAGGACAAAGGACAGAATTGCTTTGAAAATGATTGAAGCTGCTGAAGAGAAGGACTTGTTGACAAGGATACTATTATGGAAGCCAACAAGTGGAAATACTGGAATAGGTCTTGCAATGATCTGTGCAATTAAAAATTATAAAATTAAAAATTGTTATGCCAGACACTATGAGTATTGAAAGAATACAATTAATGAAAAGCTTATGGTACGAAGTTATTTTTAACTGATGGTAGTCAAGGAATGAAAGCTTGCCTTGAAAAATTAGAAGAGTTAAAAAGCAGAGATATTTTATACCAAACCAATTTAATAATATGAATAATCCAAGGCACACTATGAAACAACGGCCGAAGAAATTTTAAAAGATTTTAGATTATAATATAGATGTATTTATCTGTGGAACAGGGACAGGAGGAAGTTTTTCTGGAACTGCTAAAAATTGAAGAAAAATTACCAAATATAAAACTTATCCAGTTGAACCATCATCGTCTCCACTTTTTATCAAAAAGGATATATAGGTCCTATAAAATTCAAGGTATGGGTATGAGTATAGGAGGAATTCCAGCAGTTTATGATGGAAGTCTTGCCGATGGAATTTTTGAATATGTAGTTGTGATGATGCTTTTGAAACAATGAGAGAGCTTAGTCATAAAGAAGAATACTTGCAGGAATTTCTAGTGGAGCAACTTTAAAAGCAGCTCTTGATTACTCAAAGAACATGCAAATCAAGGATTAAAAATTGTTGTTCTTGCTACAGATTCTGGAGAAAATATTTATCAAATACTTGTGATTTGATAATAAAAAGGAGCGTGAGCTCCTTTTATTCATTCCATAATTTAGTATCTGTTGTTGATACAGATAAAGCTCCAGCATTGAGAGCATTTATAATATCTTCTTTCTCTTTTTATAAGTCCACCAGTAATCAATGGAACGTGAGTTTCTTGAGAAATCTTTTTATAATTTTTGGCATCAATCCCGGCATAATTTCTGCAGCCACAATTTTATTTTTCTTTTATATTCTGTAAAAAGTTTTTCTCATAAGATAAACTATCTAAAATAAAAATCTTTGAATTACATTTTATATTATTTTTATAAGCATAAGAGCAACTACGTTTGATTTTTGTTGTAAGTATACCATCAGGTTTCATAGTATTTACAATATAATCAATTCCATTGTTAGTGCTGTTCAGTCCGTCTATCATATCAATATGAATAAAAACTTTTTCTTAGCTTCTTTTCAATTTATTACAGTATTCTTTAATATTTAATATATTTGACATAATGATAAAACAAACTATTTCATTATTTGAACTTAAAGCTTTTTCTAAAGTGATATTATCTTTTATAGCAGGTATAACAGGATTTTCTTTCTATTTTTATTCCCATTGTTCACCTCAACATTAAAATCTATCGATTGATTCTTTTATTTTTAGCAAGTCCCTACAATTTTTCTCTTTTGGTACACTGCAGCCCCTATTCTCAATTCCAGTATCAAACTTAATTACAAATATATTTTTACTTTCTAAATCTGCCATAACTTTATCAACATTTTCTCCAACTGGTATTGTTACAAAGAATCCACTTTTTATATGGTAATATTTTAAATCACATTCTTTAGCTTCTTTTTAAAAATATTCCTGCTCTCTCGTTCAATAGAACCATATATGCTTTCTTTTCAGCTAAAAATCTAGTTTTTAATTCTGGATTTTCATAATAGTTAGTTACAATAATTTCATTCCACCTTTTGGAATATTAGACCAAGTTGTTCTACAAGTAAAAGGCATAGCATCTTTAAATTCTTGAATAGCTTCTTCACTAGATGACATCAGCAATTTGAGCTCCTATTCTCATTCCATAGATTGATAATGATTTTGACAAGCTAAAAGCATAAACGACTAAAATATTTTTGGAAATCCTATAGTTAATTCTCTAATTTTGCATTTTTCTTCATCAGATCTATCGTCATATTCCAAAATATGCAACGTCTCTTATAAAAATGATATTGTGTCTCTTTATTGTTTTAATAAGTTCAGCAACTCTTTTCCATTCTTCATAAGTCATTCTAAAAACCTGTAGGGTTGTGGCTAGGTTCATTTACAATAAGAACTACATGTACACTAGCAAGCTCTAAGTTTTTACTAAAATCATCGTAATTGAAATGTCCCTCATCATTAAATAATTGATATGTTTCAACTTTTCCACCATTTTCGATTACAATATTTTTATAAGTTCCCCACATCCAATTAGGTAATAAAACCTTATCTCAGTGTCCATATAATTTTTAATTGTATTTGAAGTGCACCAGTTCCACCCATAGTTGCAACAGCTGCAAAGTGCATTCCTTTTAGTTCTTCTTTATACTCTTCAGAAAGTAGTCTTCATAAACTTCTTCAAGATAGTCATCTTCTCCTATAACATTTGTCGAATAAGCATAAAAGATCTTCTGGTGCAGATGTCTAGTAGACTTCTTCAACAACAGAATAAACAACTAATTTTTCATTTTCATCATAAAGAGAACCTATCGTAGCATTAGTCACTCTCTTCCAAAATTTACAATAGCTTGCTTAGCCTTCCTACTCGTATGTAAATATATTATCCACCAATTTTTACCCGCATACCTTTTAGCTAACATCCCCCTAATACTTTTATAAATTCTTATATTTTTTAAAAACTAGATATTTTTGTTGCTAATATTTTTCTAGTTCATCTAATTCATTATAAATTTTATCCTCTTGAAATAATAGCTCAACTCTTCTGTTTCCTAGCTCTTCCTTCTGCTGTATTGTTGTTAGCAGTTGGATTGTTCTGCATAACCCTCTAGAAATATTTTCTCGATAGCACTTTTTAGATATCAAATATTCTTTAATTGCTCTAGCTCTTTTACAGACAATTCAAGATTGTATCCTTCACTACCAATAAAAGTCTGTATAACCATCTATTTTAATATATGATGTGGCTGTTTTCCCAATGCTTTTTGCAGAACAGAAAAGAGACGGCTTAATTCCTGACTTTATATCATATTTGATTGAAATCAAAATAAAATCAATTCTAGCATTGACAAAAATTAAATTATTTCCCTTCTCTCCTAATTGTAACTCCTTCTTGATCGAATACAATAATATCTTCCAAAAGCTTTTTATTCCGGCGGTATCTTCTAAAGAATAATTACTATTAGAATCAATTCCTAAATCTATTGTCTTTTTCCATGTGCTACTACATGCTCTAATATAAGAGCACACAGCTAATAAACTATAAATTTTTCATTTTTCTCCTTATTAACATTTATTAAAATACTATAAAAGTGAAGCATCTTCTGTTGGCTTTTGTTCTTTGAAAGTTTTATTAGCTCTTTGTAACCAATCAAAATAAGAATTGCATCTCCTTCAGTTGTTCTCAAACATTTTCTTGTTCCTGTGTAAGTACCTAAAGTAAAATTCTCTTTTGCTTTATATCTCTATTAACTCTTCTTGAACATTTATAGAGTCCCATCTAAATATCCTCACAAAATCTGATCGCATATCTTGCTGAACCTTGTTTTGTCCTGTCTCATCTGTATAAGGCATTACATATCTTTAACTCAGCACTGTATAATATCCCTCTTGGAGTTTCATAACCAAGTTACTTTCAATTCCAGATTTTGTATAAACATAGCTTATTAATTCATTGATTAGTTTCTTTAGATTTTCAAAAAACCACAAAGTTTTGATTTTCTAAGTCAACTGCCACAACTTTTTCCTAAATCCATTTTTATACTTGGATAAAGATGAAATTTTTAGCTTTTTAGAATTTCTAATTCTCTGCAGATAGATAAAACTTTTACTAAAAGCTTTACTCCTCTATCTTCAATAACTCTCAAAACTGATCTATCCAGTTTGTACTAGAAATTCTTTTCTCCCTTTTGCAGATGTTCCCATTAAGTTTTGTGATCCAAACTTGTATGCCATGTTTATCTTTTTCTCTTTGTGCATTAGCATTACTCGGATTTGGAACATAAGTATTTGTAGTTTCCCATTTGATATCCATCTTTCAAAGATGAAGATATAAAGTTTTCCTAAATCTCCTATTTTGTCTAAGCCATTTGAAATCTAAAATCTCTTTTGTATTATCGTGTCTGCCATATAACCTTGAGATTTACCATTTTCATCTTCAACTAAATACCAAATATTTCCTTGATATTTTATTTTTCTGTAAAAAGTTTCAACTTAGTATCGTAAGTATATTTTCCTAAGATTGCTGAATTAGTATCAGGCTTTTCTCTTAAATTTGCTACTCTTGATGTTATAAATACATAATCGCATCAAACTGGTTTCTCAGTGAAATTTTGGATTATAAATATCTTTTATTTCTCTGGCATCTTATTATCATAGTAAATATGCAACTTCTATTCTATCGTTATCTAAAGTTTCTAGAAATGATTCATCTGCAGCTTTCAACGTAAAATGAGAAATTAAGGCTGTCTCACTATTAATAATAAAATTTCGTCTGCTCATTTATTTTCCTCCATAATTATGGTTCATTTTTATTAATCATCATTGTAGCATAGTTATTAAAATGTTTCCAATCTTTTACTATTAGTTTAACACAACATTTCCTAAATCTTCGTCAGAAATATTTTATTACACTTCTCTTGTCAGCAATTAATTGATCGAGTTCAGAAGTAAATTTAATAGACTAAGTTTCCTTTCATATCATAGAACTGAAAATTTTAATTCTAAAACATTTTTCTTTAATTTCCAAACTTACGGGATAAACTGTGAGAAACTCTTTTAATTTGTTTTTGTTCTTTCAAAAAATTCATACAACAGAGTTTATCTTTACATCACGATATAACTAAACTCGTTGCTTTGCAAAGAATTATATCTCCATGCTGCATTTGAAAATCTTTTCATATCGTTCTCTAATGTTCTGTAATAATCGCTTAATTATATAATATTTTTAATTTTCTGATCAAAATTTTATAAGGCATTTATTCGATAATATTAGTGGTATAATATTAAATATTATTTTTAAAAGCAAGGAGCGATATTTATGGAAAAGGTAAACTAGCTATAGATAGTGGGTGATATGGTTAATAATTTAACCCGGAGGAGAAGAGTCTACCTGCCTACACGAAGTACAGACAAGTGAAAAACAAGCCAATCGAGCGAGACTAAAACAAAAAGCTGATTAGATCGAAAAATCTCCTGAAACGTTGGCTAAGTGTTGCGTTGTAAATAATTACGGTAATATGCCTGCTATTTAGACTTCCTTTAGGCTATGTTGCAGCTTACTATCTAAAATTGTAAAATAAAAACTATAATTTCAAAGTCTTCTAAGTTAATTTAGAAGCGCCTTTAATATTAGAATTTAAGGAGGATTTTACAGTGCTAAATAAATTAAGAAATAGTGCTAACTTTGCTAGTACACATCAATCTAGGATCCAAATGCTTGCAAGGACCAGGAGACTGCTGTGGTGACTTTAAAATTTTACCAAATCTTAATTTTCACTTTTATACAAGTTTGCAAGAATAAATACATCCTATTTAGTAATTCATCTCAAACAGCCCACAGTAAATAAAATTTAGTCTGGAATAAATAATAAAAAACTTTGATAATTTTATTGAAGATTTTTATTAGTTTTTAAAATGTATAGAATGGGAGAAGCAGAAAAGTTTTAACAACTATGAGGTAGTAGGAAAATAATTATTGAGTAAAGAAAAGAAATATATACTACAAAAAGATTTAGAAATAACTTATAAAGATTTTATATTAAATACAAAAATTAAAAATTTCATAGATATTATACCCGGAAGAAGAATTGCAGAAAGATCAACCCCATAGTCTGCCCAGCAGCAACTGTACTGAAGGGCAGCCTAAATAATCAAAAGGAAATTCACAGCTAAAACCCCATCTAAAAATGTAAAAATAGTGTGTTTCCAAAATTGCCCGGATGAAGAATCAGCATGAGAAACTAATTGAAAGTTACCCATGCTGAGGAAAACCGAAACCGAGAATCTCCAAGATTGAGACCAGCCTGAGACCAGGCACTGTCAAAGGAGCCTCCCAGATTAGTCTGTCCATGGATGTCTGAGGAACAGATGCTGGGCCCAACGGGATCACCCGAGAACCAGCCTGCCCTGACAGCCCCAGAACCAGGTCAAGATTTCCATTGATAAAGAATCATAGTCCAAAATATAAAACACAGAAGAATATTCAGTGAACTGCCTGATCTGCAGTCTGAGAAACCAAAATACACCAGAAACTGATCTCAACTGTGCAGGAGACCATCAAAACTGAAGGAAACCAGGAAAACTGAAATGATATATACAGATTGAAATGAGGTCAAAACATTAATCCTGACTGAGAGATTAATTTAATAACCAGTTCTGTGCTATTCACCCTGGATCTTATGCTAGTGAAGAAAACTGAGGAAGGCTTGCTAAAACAGCTGGAGTTAGACTTTGAAAAGCCCTGATTAAAGTTCTGATATAAAAATTAAATAAAGATTCTCCAAAAAGCAAACTGTGACAGTGGATCAGGAGACAGGGTATAGTGTTGAATGAAAAATTGAAAGGTGTGAGATGTTTATCCTGACTCCTGAAGAAGGAAAATCCAAAAGATTTAAGGGATGCTGTGATACAGAGATGCTTCCCCACACATGGCTCAAAACAAAGAAAAACTGGAAACTGAGATTGGCGCAATGATAACTAAGACATAGATGCAAAAAATCAAAACTACAGAAGGTAACTAATTTTAAATTTGAGAAGCTTTTGAGTAGTTTCTTTTAATACTCTACTTTAGAGTTAGCTAGAGGTAAAGAAAACTTGAAAAAAGAAAGCCTATATATATATTGGAAATCATCAAAAGTTTTAGATGGCTTCTATTCAATCTATACAGGCCTTGAAAAGAATAAGAAAAAATTTATTTAAAGCAGCCATTTTCCTATTTGAAAGTCTGTTTAAGGGACTTTATGTGTGTATTAAATAGATTCGGTATTATAGTTCTGAGTTAGATAAGGAATAAGGATATCAGTGAGGTTATGAGAACTCACATAAACTTTTAAAAGAAAAGAAAAATGTAGCACCTTCCCAGAGGAACAATAAATGAGATGGCCAATTTAATAAATTCAAAAAGATCCTTTGCCATCATTGCAAAGGAATTAAATGCTGATATCTAACTGGTTTTAGATGGTGCTTATGATTTATATCCAACAGGAGTTAAATTTCCAAGATTCAGGTAAACAGTCTGTAGAATTTTGGATAAATTAGTTATTGAAAATGGTCTTGAAGGATGAAAATCATTGAGAATCTTTTGAAGCTAAAAATAAATTAGAAGAATAGCAGAAATAAAATTTCCAAGAGCTGCTACATTGAGTAATTTTAGTGTAGCAGCTTTAGTAAAATTTTTCTTCACAAAATTTATTTCCTTAAGGAGTAGAAATGGAATGTCTTATATAAACTTTATTTTATTTTTTAATTTTATGGAGGTATTAAGGAAATAGGATTTGACTACAAGCAAATATTTAGAAGAAATAAACCTAAAAGTATATTTCCTGGTGTGAAAGTAATAATTATGAGCAAATTATATATCGAGTTTTGGTGGGTAAACTTTTAGAAGATTTATGCTAAAAAGAGTTTCACCTGGTTTTGATGAAATGCAAAAAATTAAAAGCTCAAATAAAATTAAAAGATAAAGAGAAGCAGAATTTGTATTTGCTGGAGATAATTAGTAAAGAAATAAAAGAGGGGACTTTGTACTACTTATGAGTGATGGATGTTTTAGATTAATTGACGATTTGGTAGGAATATGAATTAAAAAGTTAACTGTTGTTATCACAAGATAAGTGAAGATAGACTAATTGACTAGCAGATCTTGCAGCCAAGACCTGAAAGACGGGAATACTAAAAAAAAGCTTATAAACATTTTGAAATAGTATACATCTAAGTGATGTTGATATAATAGTTAGTGATGGGATGATATGAAAATAAATAAGATCAGAAACAGGAAAGCCTGTGGTTGGTTACACATTGCTCCTGACCAGGCATGGTGAAATGAAACCTGGTTTGAGCCAACTCGTATCACGAAATATAAGCAAGAGGTACAATGCTGGTTATTCAACGAAATTTCCTGTATGGAATGTCCTACTGAAAACATCCTTTTAAAGAGAGCTTTACAAGCAAAATATTGACCTGAAATGATGTTGAAGATAGATCCATTCCATCGAAGAATATGGAGAAACTGCTGTAAACTATAATAGAGATCAGTTTCTCCACCATTAAAAGAATTATAGAAAAATTCACTGAAAAAAATCCATCTATCAACTCCAACTGATAAGGGCGTTGGTTAGAGAAAGGCTCCTAAACTGTCGACGATGAGTTGTAAACCTGTAATTGTAAATAAGAAAATCATTAGAAGAGATATCTGAAACTGGCTGTGATTATAAAAAGGTAATATTCTGATCTTGAAACTTTTTTAAAAGAGCTGGAATTTATCATATAAAGCCTAGTTTTGAAGAAGTTAAAGGCAAAGCTGGCGCTTATGCAAAGAAAAAAAATTCAAATAAATAGAAAGAGAAAGATGAAAAGTTAATGACCTTCCAATTGCATTGAAATGTGCCAGATGAGAAATTATCAGCAGTGAAAAATCTCTTATGATGCAATTCTTCTACGCAATTTTAAATCCTTTAAAGTTATCGATTCAAAATTTGATGATGAATTATTTTGACTCTACCAAGAAATATTAGAAAACCAATTATTAAATTAAAAGAAAAGACTTAAAAATAAAATATTCCTAGATTGTGTAAGAAATTTTGATTGCTTTGAGTATTACTACAGTAATAAACTAATGGCAGAAGTTGCCTCTGTATCAAACTTTCTCAACTCTAAGGGAGTTCAAGTCACCTAACTCACATCCGGGAGGAAATGATGAACAATCTTTAAGAAAACTTGGGTATTGATGTTACATCTGACTGGTCTTCCCAATAGAAATTTATATTAGCAATCTCAAGTAGAAATTGATTTTAAAATTTAAATAATAAAATATGTTGTTATCTCAAATGGCTCTATCAGAGAAATAGTGAAATTTCCCTGCTTTTTAATATTTTTGTTTTATTAGAAGAAGACCCACCAATCCACTGATTAATAATAAAATATTGCAGTGTATAAAATGAGAACACAAGTATCCATTATATGATCGCTGTCTGTCAGCATTAAGTCCAGATGTTGGTCCAATGTTGAGCCAGAAGCAGGTGATCCAGCATCTCCTAGATCGCAGCCATGTGGCAAGAAATCTATTACTGCACCTGGAAATCGATAATCAATTTTATAAGCAAAGTGGAAATATAGGTGTAGCAAATAACTGGTAGTCTGAATGAAGTTCCAATTTAAGAAGAAGTTACTGGGCTAATCCAACTACACACATTAGAGAAATCTAAATCATTATTCCACCTATCATTCCGGCGATATTATTTATTAAAGCATCAATGCAGGTACCATATTTCTGATTATGTTCCAAGTATCCAAAAGTAACTAATATTACAGTTTATAAGTCCTATAAGACTCTATACCACCATTTATATCTATCGATATCTTCTACGAATTACTCTGAAGAGTAAACATTGTAGCTTTAGAGGCTGTAATCGCTCCTAGTCGGAAGTGATCCAAGACACTGAATAACAGCCATGGCAGTGCGTAATGCCAACCAATGTTTAGGTTCCATTTTTGTAGCTTCTACTCTATCCTTTTAGCAAAATCTTGACATTCTCTATCTTATTATATGGCAAGCATTGTCCAAAAGAAGGAATCCTATAAATATAAATAATCCTATGAACCACATTTCCCACAGTCCATCTTTGCAATCTTCCATACCATTTTAGTCATTTCAGTAGTAAATGATTCCTTTGCACCAATCCAAACTAACAGGTTGAAAGAGCAAGGTGTCTTGGAACCAAATGAAGCACCAAGCCACTGCTCTAACAAGTTTCAAATTGAGTTCATAAGTTTCTGGGCTAATGGTGGCACTACTATTGGAATAGAAATGCAAGGAACTGGTATTAAGTTTTGAGAGAAGCAAGAGAAAAAAATGCAATTATCAATATACATTTTTCTTGGCTCATCAACTACAGAAGTTTATCCCTTTTAGAAACTAGATGCCACTTCTGTAGTTTGGCTGCAACTGCTAATGCCTCCAAGTAAAATGTAACTTGAAAACGCTGCTCTAGAGTTTCCACCATACTGTCTATAAGATTAAATTAATATTCCATGAGGTATCATTCCTATGGAGAAACCAGCAACTAGGAGCTGATAAAAATTATACAAATATACTAAGTTTTAGTAAATATAAACTGCTGCACAATAACTGAAAGAACTACTGATTTAATAAAATCATAATTCCATTTCCACATATCTAAATATAATTTCCAGATAATCAGATTTTAGAAAATTTCTTGTTTTTAAGAAATTCTTGCAGCTTTACCTTTCTAATACCTACTTGAATCTCTCCTATTGGTACAATCATCTATATCGCCTGTTCGATATTTAGTACATTTTGATCTTGTTGAAAAACTACATTTCAAATATCAGTGTCCAGAAGCTCAATCTACCTAGTTGGGAACGGGAGTGATAAAACTGAGAGCCATTTGTATTAGGGATCTCCGTATCATGGCTGTGGCAACTTTGTTAAAAGGGCTCTTTTAAATTCATCTCCTGTAAATTGGCACTTGGACCTCCAGCACCAGTACCTGTTGATCGCCACCTTGTATCATAAAATCTGAGACTCTCAAGTAAATTCTTAAATCATTATAATAACCTGATTTAGCAAGTGTTGGCGGTGTTGATAACTGCAACTGAGCTACTTCTGGAAGTTAGATTTAAATTTATCTCTCATCTGTTCGTGGATAATAGCCAAATCTATCCTCCCTCCTTCTGTATATATATTATTTATAATTAATTTTAATTATAGACTATCGAATATCTGGTTTTATAAACTGAATTATATGTATCTACAAAATCACAGTACCAGAGATTCTATACAGTACCATCTTGAAAGTCATCAACAACGAATCAAGTCCTGATAGTTTCTAAAGTTCATCTCTACGATAATTCTTCTTATTGGATCGATTTTATCAATAATTTCTAATTTGCTCTAACTTTGAACGGTAATTTGAAAAGTCAACTAATTTTTCCTTCTCTGTCTAAAAGTCGGTATTCAACTGGCTACAACCTTCACTCCTTTATTTTTTAACCTTAATTTTATAATTAAAAAGCCTTCATGAATAAACTCTGGCCCCACCCACCTTTAGTTCTTTTATTTGAGAAAGTATGAATTCATCTGAAAATCACTTCCTCTTTAGCTTAGATCTCTAGAGAACTTTATTTGATAAATATAATTTTCTACTTTCTTTTGTTCTTCAAATGTCTTTTTTCTATCAAGTAGATAAAATAAATACTTTCATAGACTGTATTTACTTTTTTGAATTTCTAAGCCTGTTATCTCCCCTTTATTCATAAATCTTGTATAACATTAGGCTATAAGTCTAAATTCTTGGGGAATAAACTTCTTTAGTATAACTTAAAAATCTTTTTGTACTAATTTTTGTATCCATTCTTTACTTCAGCTCCAAAATATTGATAGTAGCTACATTTGTTTTCACCGTTATATAATTTTCTATTTTGTTGCTTTCTTTTCACCAGTGCTTTTCTAAAACTCTCTGTAGGATGTGATTATGCAATACGACCATCTTGATAAACTTTTTTATAAAAAACTTCCAAAATTGGCATAACCTCACACTACTCACTCAGTTGCGTAAGTCTTCTCCCATATGTGGATTTAACCATTGTGCCCAGCCTTGATGAAATATTAATTGCTCGAAAATCTTTAATTCAAAGGATGAGATTCTCTTCCAACCCAGCTTTCAGCATTTCTTTTGCCATTCTCCTTTATACTTTTTCACTAATATCAGAAGCATATATTTTAAATCTATTGTCTGGAATTTTCATTTGAAAAGCTTCATCTCTTATATCAGTCCAAAATTTTCTATCAATCAAGGTGACCATTTTTCAGTTATAAAATTTTCATTTGGCACCAGGAGTACATTTCAGCAACTATGGCAGCCTTCTATAGCACAGTCTTCAGTACTACATGATGTGATCTAGAAAATACCTCTGCATCGGCCTTCCACTTTGATAGGTGTAAATAAGAGTTGCTGCTAACGTTTTATTAAAGCATGGCCTTTAGCTAGTTCTATATCCTTTAGTTAATGGGATTCTGAGCCATTCCAATATCATGTTAACAAAAAGATTCGTGTATGATATTGATTTTTATTGAACATAAAGCCCTGGCCTTTAAAAGTTTCTTTTATATTTCTTTCATTCTTTTTCACAATAGCTTTTTTGCCGTATTCTTTAAGGTCTGATTTGAGATAATGGATTTTACTGAGCTTATTCAGAAATTGGTACCCCATTTCATCTATATAATCTGTGCTTCCAAGAAATTTTTTATCTCAGCAACTCCTGTGTTAAAGCTTTGAACTTGTTTTATAAAAATTTGTCTGAACATCTAAGAGATGATCGTTAATGGATTAAACTCAAAATCCTTTCTAAATCTAACTCTACTATCAAAAACCTTTATCTTTAAAAACGTAGAGGGCACTGTCTTTTATTGTTATCGATCCTATTGTAGCTGATGGGGCCAAGTATCATTTTACCTCCTTGTTTGGACAAATCAATGTAAAATAATTTTATGATAGATATTATTGTATTCCTAAAATATTCCTCATTATTCCAAATAGATTTCTAAAATTATCATTGATACTATTATTTTAAAAGTATTTGCTTAACTTTATTCCATGGCTATCTTGGACTTACACAATCCATCTATGTTGAGTATAAATTATTGCATTAAGTAAAATAAAGTTTCCAAATGGAAAAAATCTATTAATATCGTTAAAGCATGCAGCTAACTCTCCAGCTATTGAAACTGACATAAGCAAATACCACTCCACTTGAGATAGACACAAATCGGAACTATGAAAGAAACGCAGTAATTTTCCTATATAATTTAAGAAAATATTTTTGATAAATTTAATTTATCTACAATATATGTGTGTATTTTTAATCCAAAATATATTTTAACTCATATTTTCTAAGGTTCCAAGTTTTGATTTATCATGAATATCAAGAATGCATTTTAAAATAAGTAAATAAATTTGTAAATCCAACAGTCCACAGTGGTATAAATATCTAGCACAGAGAATTATTTTGTATTCCTGAAGCATTGTCTCTGCAAAATTCGTGAAGAATTATTTATTCTACTAAAAAGTTCACTGTATAGATATTTTTCTGCTAAATAGTTGATTATCTTATCAATTATATCCATTAATTTTCCTGAGATAATAGGATACATTATTAAATTCCTTTTTCATTGAAGAAATATTCAGGAATAATTATTAAAATAAAATTATAAATACTAAGATAACAAAATTATTACTGCTGAAATTATTGAATAACATACCTATTTTATTTTCGCTCAAAACAACTAATGATAGGTCTCTGAATAAAACAGCTTGGTAACACTGACATTATTATGTAAATAAAATAGCTTTTCCAAGTTGTCAATATCATTAGGAATTATGTGATTTGTAAAATATGATTGTAACAAAATGCGCACAACTAAAAAATTCCATTATTTCTAACACATCTTTAAATCTATCTAACTTTTAATTTCATTACTTTATTCACTATCTTAAGCTACAAACCAATCCATTTCTATCTTGAGTCCTCCAGCAACTTCTACAATGAGCCTACTGTAATACTGATCAAAACTTGTGAGATTTTATGTAAACTTTGCTTCATTGTGCCATTTTAATGGGTGAATTAGATGTTAAGTTATCCCAACTTATATATAATCTTTAAATTGAGTATATATCCTCCTAAATTTGTTTCAATAAAGACATTTTTCTTTCTGTGAATGGGTAAAATATATTTTAATTCTATCAACCTACATCTCAGCTTTGAACTTTAATGTCTTTGAAATTTCCTATTTTAAAATGAGGAATAGAAAAATGCTAACAAGAAAATATATAAAATACTAGATCCCCTATTTTGAAAAATATTTATTTTTTCTATTAGCAAATTTTTCTCCCATATAGTCGGTTTCTATCATTTTGTATTCTATATAGATTCTCTAATAATTTGAATTTATCTTTCAAATATACGTAAGTCGAACTCCAAACAGAAATATCTCTTTTCTTGTCCTTTCTATAAAGGATTTGAGCACAAGGGTTCGTACCATAGAACCCACCTACTGTCGCCCTATATCCGCTTGCTGTGTTATCTCCAAATTTTTAAGTTTTACATTGCAATTTTCGAGCCATAAAAAATTTTAAATTTGTTCTTATTAGATGAGCTGATATATTTAATAATTTCCTTCTATTTTTTTGTTTCCAAATTTCCATCAACTGGGAAAATGAAATCTATGATAACCAGCTGTGCCAATCTATAACAACGAGAGTTCCATTTCTATATTTTCTAGCTTAATTTTTATCATTAAAAATCTTCAGTACCCAGAACTTGTACAAAAAATTTATCCATATCTTTTATATTCTCATAAGCTAAAATCTTCTCAAAGAGAATAGCATTTCTATCAAATCTATAATTTTTGCTCCATCTTTTAATCACGTGATGCAAAAACTATTAAAATTCTCAGGTAATTCTGACAGGTCTTTGTAATCTTCTTATGTTGATTCCATTCTTCCACAAAAGACTTAATTTTTTCCTTTGACTTGGCTTGAGATTTTGCCTATACTAACTGATAAAAATTTTCTTTCACCACAGTTTCCTACTAACTCTTCCAAAAAGGAAGCGAGAAGGTAAAAAAATTCAAGAGCCTTTTCTCCCATAACTTTTCTACTTTTTATTCTCCTGTTTTCTTCAGTATATTTAATTTTCTAAATTCTATCCCATTATCCCTACATTAATATATTATACTGTTAAAATTTAGAAATTACACACATTTAATCTTTTGGGGTAGCCTTTTTATCTGTCGACCAATAAGGCCTAAATTTAATTAAATCAGACGATAGATCAACTTTATAAATTCATGTGGATTCTCTCCAACCTTTTCTTTCTGAGTAAAACCTAGCCAGTTATCTAAATAATGTTTTGGATTCTAAAATATCAACAATCTTCTTCAAATAAACCCTATCTATTTGTCCGTTTTAATATATTGTTTTGGTTAATTTGACAGAGTATACCTGTCTTTCAAAGTAATTTGATTTGAACTCACATTTATCTCATTGTGTTTCCAATACCTTTAATAATTTTTCTTTATCTCTACTATTTTTGAATTGTGTTATAAGATCTGTATAAGTGTGACTGCTGTCATAAATTTGGTAGACTTTAAACTTGGATTTGAAATTTTAATTACATCCTCCTAGAAATTTTATAAGAGGTTCTCTCACTGGCTCTAATCTATCTGAGAACACCTAAAATACAAGATAGACGACAACTGCTATGGTATCCTGTCACACCATACATATCAATGTAAGCTCCTTGTCTCCTTAAAGATCTTATAAGTTTTCATCCAATGAATCGTATAGTTATCTTATTAGTCTTTCATATCAAGTCTTTGGCATTTTGATTGATAAGCTGTCCTGAATCTAACTTATTCCTATACCCCTTGATAATACCACTACTCATTCCACTTTTTAAAGGCCTTTATTGCATTTTCAATTCCGAGGCGGAATTGCACTGGCAGGGTATCCACTTAAAAGTATTGCGTGAATTCATTTTTTCTTTCTCTCTCTAAGGCCTTTATAAAAAGCTATAAAGCTCTTTTCTTCAGTTTCAATCCCAACTCCAATGCTTGTATATATGAATGAGAGTACTGCAAATGGCCTATTTGAACTCATATTTATATTCAGTCATTGGTTTAAATGTCCAGCAATATCCTCAAATTATCGCAGCTCATTTTCCTCTGACAGCACTATCAAAACCGAGCGCTCTTCTACTTCCAAAAGCAGTCTTTTGATTGGGTCTGCTGCTCTTTGTTGACCATTGATGCTTAGTTGCTACCCTATCTATACTCATTACATTTCAAGTATAGGAGTGTTCGAAAATTCCTTTGCTTGTATCAATGGAGCCTTTTATTGTTATTATTAAGCTCATTAGGATAGGACTATTTCTCCATCTGTATTGCAGTCATAAAATCAAATCCTGTAATTCCCATCTTTGTAGATAAGAAATCTACTAGATGTCTTTCCTCTGAAAACTTTAGAAAAATATTTTCTTTTCTTCTTCAGGAAGCAGTATTTGAAAACTTCGGCTAGATGGATAACTCTGCATTCCTGCTACGTCTGCAAATCCCTCCATCTCCTGTTTTTCTACATACCGGAAAAGACTGCGTAAATCTTATTTTGGTGCATAGTTTTCGGCATACAGTAAAAATATCACAATTTCTGTATATTGATATCTATCAGAGTTGATAAACTCTTGCAAAATCTCTGTTAAAATAATATCATTATGCAATTTGTATTAGCTCCTTACCTTTTACAAATTATTTGACTAATTATATCATACTTTTGTCCTGCAGTACTAATTTTTAATCATAATTATAGTGGAATCCATTTGTGTATCTAAAATATACGGAGGCGATTTTATTGAGAACAGTTATACAGAGAGTTATGCTATAAGATGTATGCTAATGGACTATTGTGAAAACTGACAGGACTATTGAGTTCTTTGGGTAGTTACTCTACGAGGGATAGTGTAGTAAAGAAAGTCGAAATGGTTTGCTAAGACAAAACTATCTCTAAGAATTTTGAAGATGAAGAAGAAAATGAATTTATCTTAGAAGATGGTTAAAAGGCAAGTCTCAATTATTTCCTTCACCCCATTTTATGCAAATTTGTAAAAGGAAATAGACTTCTTTTATTGGAAGCAGCTAAGTTTAGATTTTGCAAAAGATTTATATTTGTAAATTTATTCCAAGAACGGAAAATTTGTATAGGAACTCAAGAGGGAGAGTTCGGAGTTGATATGAAAGCTGGAACTTTTAAATGATGGCTCTGTTACAAATTATAATTGATATAAAGATGCGGAAGAGTAAATACCTTTTGTTGAGCAAATATTTTTTCTTATGCTTAGACTTCTAGAAAAATTGAAAGGAGTAAATTGAGATGAGAGGAAAATAAATTTAAAAAAAAATGAACAAATTAAATATAAATATAATTTTAGTTGCTATTACTATTATAAAATTAGAGAGTCATTTATTAGTGGCTCTATTTGTATTTGTGGGTGAGCTCTCTAATTTGAGATTTGAAGACACTGAGCCTCTTGTAATATTTTGTGGTGGAGAGGCCTTTATTCAACATTTTATCTACAAAGGGAGATTTTGCGTTTTGATCAGTACAACACGGTAAACCAAAAAATGGAAGTACCTAATTGTAATTTTATAGCTCCTTTTAATTTTAGGATATCCGGTGATAGCACCCAATATGGTACCTTTGGTACTAGCACTACTTTTGCATTTTATTTTTTTTATTTTTATATGGAACTATCTCTTTAAAAGTAAAATTTTCATTGCAAGAAAGGCAGACCCAATCTATAGTACAAGTAATGGTTTGGTATTTTTATTTTTTCTTTATTGGAGCCTTTGGTTTCCAATTTTGATGATGCCAGGAGTTATTCCAATTTTAATTTCTATGGATTAGATATTGCTCAACAAAGGCCTTTTTTTATTCTATCTAGTTTTCACCACTGCAACTAGTAATTTCCCATCAGGTGAATGAATAAATCAAGTGTAAAGCATTAGGAGTTGCCTTATGGGAATTTCCAAATGCTTTTGGATTTAAATCTACCAATAATCGCTGGAGCAATTGTATCAGGTGTACTTTTGGGACAGATGTCCTGCCTTCTGATATAACAGGAATTGCTGCAAGTATAGTTGGAGAGTTGATTCGGTTTGGAATATAAAAAAATATGATACATAAACTGTACCAGCTTTGTAATTTCTCTCTTGGATTTTATTTTCACCTTCAAATAAAGAAGGAGACATTCATCAGTATTAAGTAACTTAAAGTTTGAGTATTTTAAATAAATATGGGCCCTTGTAAATAATTGAGTTTTATTCCCATTTCTGAACCATGATATGCTCTTTAATTGTATTTAAAACGTAGCTTATAACGGCAATTATTTATACGGAGTAGTTGGACGAGAATTTAATGCATAATCCATTATAAGCACTCCCAAGAATTAGCAACATTTTATTTCTGTTTTGGGGTTGAAGTGGGACTAGTAGAAAATATTGCTTTATTGAATCGTGTGGAATTTAACTGATGTTCTTTATGATGACAAGAGTTACCTGTAATTTAGCTTAGAGATACATTCTGCCTTGTATAACTTGACAATACTTGAGTAGCAGTTTAATGCCCATCTTTAATTAGTCCATCGAGAGCAACTTTTGGGAAAGCTGACAGCCTGGGAATCTTGAATTTATATAGTCGGAGTATCACACGGAAGTATTTTACCGGTGAAAATTTCAATCCCAAAATTGATAAACTATAATTACATTCAAAAAAATTTATCAAGAACCTTAGAAGATCTAAAATTGCAACCACTAGTTCCTTGGGGTGTATGTGGTGTAATGGCAACGTTAGGTGTCCGAGGAGCTCTAACTTTGTTTATTCCATTGCCTTCAAGAACTTTGGTTATGCTTTAGAGTTTAATCCTTAACTTTAAATTTTGCCTTATACAGGACTAATATTAACAAAAAAATTTGATAGGTGAAAATATTCTATACCAAGAGTATACATTAGTAATTAAAATATATTAGAGGTTGGAAATGTGAAAATAAAAACTGATGGCGTTATGGAAATCTTATTATAATTTTAAACTCTAAGGCAAAAGATTGTTCGAGCACAACCGTATTTGAATGATAAGAAAGCCTCAGAAATTGTGGCTCTGAAATTGATTTCTCTGTTATGATTTTCAAAATTTGTTGAGATTGTGATGAGTTATTATGGCACCTTTCGAGCATAGCATTATGGACAAGAAATAAAAATTATAACAAAACTAGACTAAAGGCGTTTATATTGGAGTAGGTTTAGATCTGAGATCTTATGATAGATAGCCAGTACAACTTGTATAATATTGATTTCAGAAGCAATGGAAACTAAAATTATTTTCGAAGAGAATCCATAAGAAGCATTTCAACCCGCCTTGATGAAACTTTCTCTGATGAGATATAGAGTGTACTGTAAAGAATTCATTGAACTGTCCCAGAAGGAACTTTGCGTATCTTCAGAAGAAGTAAAGTAAAAAAACTTTAGGTCTATTATTGATAACTCCGAAAATCGAATTGTTACCCTGACTGTCTATACAAAGAATACTACACCAGCAGGGAAACATGATGCCTTGAAAAATGGATAGTGACATTTTTAAAACGGGGATAGATGGTGAAGTATTAACTTGAATCTAAGATTAAAAATGTTTGGTAATGGTATCGAACCTTTGACACTAAAGATGGAAAAGTATTCCGTACTTTCTTAAAGAAAAAATTTTTATCCTTTATTATATTGGGAGGAAATAACTTATGTATTTATAGATATAGAAAAAATTAATTTATGTAAATAAAAAGCTAGTTCCTAGAAAATTTAATCTATAACAGCTTTTTTATTATTTTAAATTTTACTTATTTTATCATGTTCTCCATCTTTAAAAATATTTGTATTGAGCTGTAAGTGCATCATAATTCTAAAAATCTGCATCTTTAAATTAATTCCTCAAGAGGAACTCATTCCATCATCGACTTTTATAAATAGGAAGTGAGTATAAAATTATCTGATCAACTGTTGGCCAATCAAAATATAAGTTTCGAGAATTGGGTCTCCGAAGAATTAATAAGGCTGTGTCACTTTTATCTGTTTCAAATCAAGAGGAGCTTTCCCAAAAATATTTTAAAACACGTGTTAGTGACTATTGAAACCGACTTATGGATGGGGATTAAAATAACTTTATCCCAATTTTTATTTATCTTCCTTTTAAATAATATCTCTACAAAGTCAAAGTTCCTAATGAGTAGGCTAAAATTTATTTTAGTTCTAGGAACCTTACTTTTCTTTCTAAATTAATATTTCTCTAATCTTTTCAATTCTTCATCAATCAGTCGCTTAATATATTTTCTGCATATGCGTCTGATAATATTATACTAGCCGGTAGGATACTAGAATATTCACAATATAATACCCTTGATTAGCTAAATTTCTCAGTTTATATTTGAGCTCGTGACTGTTTCTGTTCCATAAATTTCCGCGAAAAAGTTATAACAACTTCTTTTCATAGATTAACCTCATTTATATATACTTTGAGGTGAGTATGATTTGAAGAAAAATATTTTTACAAAATATAAAATTATAAAGTCCGGTAATTCATTAAAATAGATGTTTCAGAAATTTTTCGTTAATTTTATCTCCACACCTCTCAAAAACCATAATTAAAGTTCCGATTGCAATTAAGTCTAATATCTAACAAAGATTCTTTTATTGTGAAAGCCTCACTGTATTAAAGCCACAATATAAAAGTGAAGGACACAGTATAATTTATCAATAGCAACAACTTTGTAACCTCTCCCACTCGCAGTACTGGGCTCATAATAACATGCTCGAAAGAGATTCGAGTCATAGTCCTGATAAAACTCATATCCAACTTTTTACTGGTTCTAGGAAATCCCATTTTGTGTGTCGTCGCACTATGAAAACCAAGCCAAGAGCAACAACTACGATGAAACCTGATTGCTGTGAGCAAGAGTTGAGATCTGCTCATCAATTCCCACTCTCGCAAGATTGAGTTAATGCTGCAAAGAGAGACAGCAGATAAGACTGCAAAAAGATTGAGTGCCACATATGTCTTTATCCTTTGCAGTTTAGACAGTAGGATCTCTTAATATCCCAGACTTTATTAATCAATTTCCTTAATTTCCTCGTTTCATTTTCATACAAAAAGTATTCCTTTTACATTTCACGATTTAAAATTATTTAGTCTCATCCTTATAACTAGTTTTTATGCGTCATGAACTAGAGACATCAAAACCTCTCATTGAAAATTTTAGGTATCTCTATTCAGACGCAAATTTTAAATTTTCCATCATCGGAAATTTATAAGTAAAATTTCTTTAATCATCTTAGATTCAAAATATTTATGAATCGTCTGTAGAATTGTTATATTGCATAATAGCACCACCAAAAATATCAAGACAAAATTATGTGCTGTAAGAGAGATTATATCTCGAAAACTTTTTATAAAGATTATGAGTTTTTATTCGCATTTTGACTAGAGCAGAGCAGAGATAAAAATTTCTGTGAGTACAGGGTATATATCTAATTATTCTTATCTTTATGACGTAAAGAGATCTCAAAATATTACGATGAAGCTGGGAAAAATCTGGCAAAAGATAAATGCTAAAGCTCTCCACTGAACACAAGATAAAATCTATTAGGAATCTAGAAGTCCAAAGAAAAGAAATTTTTCGAGCTTTAGTCCATTAGTGTAAAAATTTAATGAGTGCAGATATAGTGCAGATAAAATCCCAGTAAGTGAAAATCAAAACTGCATGGCAGTTGGAATCCAAATATTACACACACGTCATGCACGTGAGCCTTTGCTTTCACAACTCTTCCTCTAGCCTCATTAAAAATCATTAAGTCAAATACTTTTACCGTCTATGAAAAATATACTGAAGAGACCATAGAAAACCAAAATTAAAATAAAGCCAATAACAGTAAATAACTTTATTCTTTCAAAAATTTTAGATCCCTTTCAAAAATTAAAAATACTATGATTATTGAAAAGAAAATAGCAAACCCAAACAACCTTTGTAAATAGCAAAAGAATATAAAAGGTAAAATTTTATTAAATTTATTTCTAGTATCTACAAACTTATAGCTGAAACTGAAGTAAAAGCTAATAAAGAGTCTGGTGCATGAAAAGGAGCCTTACCAATATATCCATTCTGGAAAAAAATTGATAACTGCAAGAAATGGAAGAAATCATAAACCCAGCAAATAATAAAATCCCATCTTTGCTTTGAAAACTTTTAAAAATTTATAGAAAATAAAATTAAATTCAAAGTTGAGTAATCTTCCAGTCAAAGTCTATAAAGGTACTATCTCCTGGAATATCTTTTTGACTAGTTCTGGTATCCAAGAAAAAACAAAGTGGAGGTTTGTCTGATAAAATTTGGAAAAATACTTTGTATTAGATACTACTGAGATGTACATTCTTTAGAATCACCAAATATCGTATTCATTTCTAATATCTGGAAACTAAAGAGCAAAAGGGTAGGAGCAAGAAAATATAAATACCTGCCAAGCAAATAATTTTTATCTTAAATAACTTCTGCATATTTTTCCAGTCGGATAACATTTAAAATATTCTAACTTTTCTACATTTTGTATTGATATTTCTAACCAAAGAAATTATCTTTCTATCTCTTGTAATCTTTGCCAAATCCATTCTCCAAATTGATTCCGATTTCTGTCATCAAAACTACTATGTATCAGCTCCGTTAGCAATAGAGTCATTCCACTGCTGGCTAGATGATACTCGTCTCTTACATTTTCTAATCATAGTGCTTCCTTAACCCCAGACAAGCTCTAATTTTGCCCTATAAGTCTCTAAAGACAATTGCTGAGGTATCTCTCATATCATCCAGTTTGTATTGAAGATAAAACCAAGCACCCAATTATTCTTCCATTTCCATCCATAGTACTTATTCCTTCATTTTTTTGTTTTCCTATTGGCAGCCACAGTGGCAGAAACGACAAACATCTCCTCCGAATTCTTTTCTTCTGACTTGAACGGTATCTCGGTAATCTTTTGGAAAACAAGATCCAATTGGCAATTCAGGTCCATAGTGGGTAACTTTGAGAAATTCTTCCATCTATACCTATACCTCTCCTTGCAATTCTTGAGCATTAGCCTAACTTTTCTGGTGCAAGCAGAGCAATCTTTACTAATAAAAGAAATTTCTACAGCAAGAAAAGTATCTGAAGCATTTTATCATCCTAAAGGTCCCCTTTAAATTTAAAACAAAATGAAAATGTACTAATGTGGCGAAAACATTATGTCTCTCGGATATATACTTTTCGTTTTTTCCACCTCAGTTCCTAAGTGACAATACGATCTGGTCTAGGCAATCGTTTACTGCCTCTTGTGTAAATTTGGATTAGATACTTTTACCAAATTCAAAAATTCTTTTTTTATTTTTTATTCTATTCTAGCAATAGCTAATTTCTTTTTTCCTGTTCTGACCAAATAGTAGATTTGGTTAATGATAACTTTTAAGGAATTTATATGTTGACCTATTTCTTTTGTGCAACAGATAACATGGCAGCACTCCTAAATCTGCACTTCCCATCTTCCAGCAGCTGAGTCCCTACCGCACAAAAATAATTCTACTCCCAGCCACAGCTTTTCGATGCTCCTATAAATTTTATCTTCAGCTTTTGATTTTTATGTAAAAGTTCCAATAGTCCAGGTCTGTAAATTGAAGCCTACTTCATTTTTAATTTATTTATTTTCAGTTTGATTTATCTATATAGATAACTTCCTAGAACTAAACTTGACATTATGACTCTGGAATCCAAACCAATATAACTTCAAGGTCTTTAACTGCAATTTTCATTTTTACCTTCTTCTTTAGTGATTAGAATTACGAAGTATTTTTCTCTGTACTAATTTTTCTGTATAATTATCGATAAAAATTCCTTTTAATCCCATTCTAAATGAAATTCCAACTCTGCACTAAGTGTTATTTTGGTTTTATCAATGCAAGCTTAGGGGCTCTTTTGGTCCAATATCCCATCTGGCTTTCTAAATAACTAATCTGAGCTTTATCCAAAACTTTTCAATAGTCTGACCTGTATATCACACAGTTTTATCTTCTTGAACCCAAGATTAATTCATTCTATAAATTCGGTTGAATCTTTATCAAGTATCTAAACTTTAAAATCCACTATAAGTATCTTTATATGTATAATCTCCTTGACAAGAACCGTCCCATAAAGATATTTTTCGATCTTTGCCCTATAAGCAACCTATAACCTGGTGTGGCGCGCAAGATCTGGTCTCTGGTCTTCCGGTAACCAGAAAATCTGGCTGTATCATATTAATGTCAGAAAGATGAGGAATAAACTGGAGCCAAACTCCTCATGTAAAAAGATTTTTTTTGTATTGTATAGGGGAGACTCTGAGCATCAACTTCTAATCTTCTGTTAAAATAATCTTGCTTTGAATTTGCATAGGGACAGAGTTTAATGTTTTATCTCTTTAAGTCTTTACAACTCCTCAGCCATTTAGTGCTTGTTGTATATTATTTTTCTATATCTAAGTGGTTGTTGTAATTGGCTATCCGACTTGCAAGAGCAGCAAACTTGAGTACGATATCTATTTTTCATCTTTAAACATTTCTTTTTAAATTTCTAAAATTACAAACATTCTGAGACATATAATCGATAAAATATTTTTCACTTTCAACTAGCTTCTAGCTAAAGAATTTAATTTTTTATCTTATCTCTAAAAGATCATAATTCCAAAAAATTCTTTTATCTGCAATCAAAAATATTTTATTTCTATCCTATGAAGAACCCATTTAAATGAATAACAACTATAACCCCATGATTCTCTTTGCAAAAATTTTTTTCACTTAGGGTGTGAAAACTGATAAATCCATTCCACTCAGTGATTTCAAAGATTTAGTATTTAATTCTCCTTTTGAGTAAACTATAAATCTCCCCAAAGTTATACTAACAAGTTTGAGCTGGCCCCAGAATAAAAACTGGATCTCTTGGCAACTGGTGGGATATAAAATGCTGAACTTCCAATCTATACTAAAAACCTAAAAACAGATAGTTGAACTACACTTATTTTTCATTTGCTATCCATTGAAACAACAAATCCCATTGAAAGTAGAAAATTGTCCAATAAACCGAAAACTGTAAAAATCTCTTAAACTCATTTGAAATATCTAATCTTCATTCTAAATTCACTAAAGTTGATAATTAATTTTCTTTGCTATCCATCCAATCAAAGCGCATCTTTAACCTTCCACAATCCGTCCCAAACCTATATTCCTGATTGACCATGGCCTTCATCATCAAAATGTTGAACTGGCAATTTGACTACTTTGAAACCATTTATCTTGGCTAGAAAGGGTAAAATCTGTCTTGATAGCTTGTTATAAATAAAAGGATTTACAACTTCTTTCTTAAATAATTTTAAAGGCAAACGGTGCGTCTTGAAATATCATCTCTAGTTATCCAGTTTCTATCTCATTCCAACTAAAGAGGAAATTTTTCTTTTAGCCCATCTTCTTCTAGTTGCCTCTCCACTGCTTCTTACAGTATCATATCCATCTAAATATGCAGCAGAGGCGTGAGTATCATCAGACTCAGTTTGTAAATCCGAACCTACTGATATGCAATCTATATCTCCAGTACAAAATTTAAAACCTGCATGCAAGAGCTTCGCTGTCTGTCCATTATTTTTGTAAAAGGATACTTTTGAGATGGGAATTTATGCTATATATACTTTTGAATTAACCTGTGTTCTTCCAATCTGTACTCCCACGTCATCGACTAAAATGACCTCTACATGAAGATAAAATTTATCTTTTAAATGTCTCTTCAACTCTTTATTAATAAATAACAATCCAGTCGTTATCTTTTCATTATAAATCTGCGCTATGACCGAAATTCTTCTCACAATTTTCTCTCCTTATACACCTTTCTTCTTAGATATTTTACTAGTAAATAGGCGATTATCGATTTAAACGGGAGGCCGGCATAGGCGCGTTATGCTAGTGAACGGTCATTAAACGGAGCGGTGATTTCGAGCAGCAGAGTACCGTCCGTCAGTGAGCATGGGATTAGCACTTGAGGGAGCATCCGCCGTTGCAGTAGTAGGACTTTGACTTTTATTTTCGATGTACTACCAGATACAAAATTAAGCATTTGGTGAAGGTAGAAAATTTTCTTAGCATTAGTTAAAGAAAAATTACGAGAGAGAAATGTTATTTTATTGTAGAAGATGATAAAAGAGATACAAAGATTATTGACATCCTTGAATTAAGACACTGCAAAATATATTGTTGATTCAGCTCGACGATGGAGATGAAGTTGAAATCTTTATTTAAGAAAAATTCTACGATGTAATCTTTGTTGGATCCGATGCTTCCATCGAAAGTAGAACTGTGCCGAAAGAGTTTAGAAAATTCAGGCTAACACTCCGATCATTACTATTACGGCTAAGGATCTGGCTCTTTAGATAAGGCTGACTATTAGACTTAGGTGCAAAATGATTACATCTGTAAACCTTTTGCTGCTGAAGAAACTATTGGCAAGAATTAGAGGGTAACAAGTGAATAAGGAAAACTTTGATGATACAATTTACTGAAAAAGAGGTATGAAGATAGATCTAGCCTTCGAAAAGTTTATTTAAAGCAAGAAGAAGTTTCTCTGACAAAACAGAATTTTATTACCTCGAGTATTTTGGTGAAGAAGAAATTTATCTTGTCTTGAGAGAAAACATTGACGCAAGTTTGTTGCGATTTCTGATGGAGGAAGAAAAATTGCTCGATGCATTACATTTAATGCCCTAAGAAAAAGATAGATCGAATGGAGAATATATTCATACAGATTCGTGAAATATCTGGCTATATGTTTAAATATGAGAAAAGGATACTAATGAAGAAAATTTCAAAGAATTATTGAAACATATTGTGATGATGGACTGTTGACAATATTTTTCTTGCTGTTATAGTAATTTTTCTATCTATCTCTTTGGGCAAAGAAAATGAAAAAGAGCATCGAGACTGCATACTTTATCAGACTGGTGAGCTCGTGAATTCTGAATACGAAGAAGAATTATCTTCCTCAATGATCAACTTTTAAAGTAGCTCCTGAAGAACTCTCCTGCACCCCAGATGTATATTGGAATTTATCTACTAAGGACAGCATAGAGCCCGAGCCCATATGTACCAGATAGAGGCCCATACCTTTTTAGATTATTATCTCGGTAACATCTACCAACCCATGCTCACGGATCCTAGTTGAAGTTAAAATTACAAAAGAATCGCAAAAGAACAGACTTTTAATTATCTATACTTTTGCTGGTTTTGCATATCTTATTACTTGCCTCTATGTTATTCCAAAGAATACATATATATCCTATGCGAAATTTAAAACTCCTTAAATAATTTAACAGAGCTATAGGTTGAATTTAATTTTAGATGCAGATATAAAATCAGCAGTAAGAGAAAAATTTTATAGAATCTTCTATACACTACATCTTTTGAAAAGATGTGCTTTGCTAGATTGAAAGAACAGGCCTCAACTTTCAAATTGATTTTGTGGAATAATGCCTTTCATGGAACTGAAAACTCCTGAATTAGCTTTATGTATAGGGCTGTGTTGACATGCTTTCGAGGCACCGAGTGATGATAGAGAAATTTCGTGATGAGAGCATCGATACTTTCTAGGAAATCTTTGAAAATATGCAAGATTTTGACGGATCTTTATTTATTCTGAAGTCCAGAGGACTTTGGCTGTTGAGAGGCAAAACAGTGAACAGATATCGTATTAAAAATATTTATTGACGAGGTGCAACGAGCATATCCTAATCTCATAAAATTATTTTATTAGAAGAACCATCGATAAATCCTGATCCAACTCTTTTTGAAATTATTATTTAAAAATTTGATTGAAAATGCACTCAAATATGGTGAAACTGATAAGCCAGTGAATATTGAGGATAGAGGAGAAAGACAAAACCATTATAGAAGACTCCTGGACTGAATCTCGAGCAGCCACTCACCCTCACATATTTGAGAGATTTGATGCGAGGGGATGAGGCAAGAAACAGAGAAATAAAAGCAGTGGGTCTGGTCTCAGCCAATAGGGAAAAGAGATTTTAAATTCCTGCGTGTATATCCATGGCTGGAAAGTCAATTAGAGGAACAAAAATCACATTAGAGATAGAATACAAAAAGTCCTAAAATTAATAGGACTTTTATTGTGAAAGGATTATCTGGAATATACAGAAACTTGTATTTTTCCCAATCTTCAAACTCTCACATATCCACCAATTAAAGCAAAAAGAGTGTCTTTTCCGATTCTCGTATTGTTTCCAGTGATGGTATTTAGTCCTCTCTTGTCTTGATCACGATGTTTCCAGCTTTTAACAACTTCTCCATCATATAAACTCAAGATATTTCTAGAGAGATTAGAGTTCTCTTCCGCATACAGAAACTCTGCTCTTTCTGTGAAAAGGCAACAATTGTATGTAAAGAATTAAAATTGGATTTACTTTATCCTCCTTTCTATGCCCAGTCTAATGTATTTCGGATATTGCTTAGAAAATTCTTTTTAAAAATATACAAATATAGAGAATAAAAAGATTTACATCTTCAATCTTATCCTCGCAGATATTTCTTCAAACCAACTTCTTAAGAAAATCTAGCATCATCTATTTCTGAAATTCGATTTAATTTTGAATGTCCTCTTGTATTCTCAGTACCAAAGTTGGCTGTGCACTGAGGCCGGGCCGACATTGGTTGAACAAACTATACTACAGCCTTGCCTCACTGGCATCCAGAATGTCCCTGCTGTCTTTTATAACCTACTATACTTCCATTTTTCCTAAAAATTTCCCAACCTTGAGTCATAGAATTAAGCATTTACTGAAACTACTTACTTCAGTAAAAAGTTGCCTCATGCCCTCTATGGGCTAGCTAGGCTTGCTATTTGAAGTCAATTCACTTTGGATCACTCTGTGATAAAACTTCCACAACTACTTTTAGGCTCCTGCCACTACTGGAGTTCCAACTTTAACATTGTTCCATTAGCTACTAAAAGAACTCTCTGGTTAATCTTCAACAGCTGTACTGAATCTCCAGCATTTAATTTTCTCACCTTAATACATCACCTTCTGTAACTTTTTATACCGTGCTCCTTTCCACCAGCTCGAATTACTGCGTACACATCAACACCTCCGATATGTAATTCAAGCAATATAGGTTGCTGAACACCTCTATTATGCGTTGTTAATCCATCATGTAGCATTAGCATATTTATTATTCGTTGTCAATAAAATATTTCTGAAAAGTATGGTCTTAAAACGATGTATCGAAAAACCTACGCCACTCACTTTTTATTTATGTTCTATACTACTATTCTTTGGCTGAATCCAGAACAGCATCCTGAGAAAGTTCTTACCGTTGTATCGTACTCTCCACCCGCACCTAAAGCAAAGCTCTCTGGTGCACCCCTAGTAATCGTCTTGTATGAACTGGCGTCGAATGAGAACATCCGTTAGCATCTGCACTACAGCGTGCTTCTTGTCTGTACGTTCAAATTTAGAATATATATTAGCATTGATATATCTCAATTCCTCGATTTGTGCATTAGGAACTGGTTTTCCATCTTATCAACATCTCTGAGCTCTATCTCCTTCCCGATGTGCAATTGATTCGTCAGCGCAAGAAGACTCAGGACATCCTTCAGCTAGTCTGTTATTCCCAGTCTGTCTCAATTCGATCTTTATTAACTAAAACTTTTGTAACTTGCTGAATATAAGTACCTTCTGGATGCTTCCAAAAATATGGAGTAGTGAACAAAGCATTTCTAATCCCTCAGTCCTCTCCACCTTTAATCCAGAACTCTTTATCTAGATTCAAATTCTATATGAAACCACGTGATGAGAAGCTGCCAACTTTAGACTGTCTCCAACACAGCCTCTCTTTAAATCTTTCTTTCTTTTCTCCATTGTGGAACTGGAGAAAAATTCTAACAACCGAGATTTATCCTTTTCTGACTCTTACTCTACGGTCGATACGTGACCTCTCAACACCTCTCAGCAGGGGTGAGTAGCAAAACTGAATCCAAATGGAAACAGAAGCCTCCAGGAAATATCAGTCTGTGAATCACAAGAATTAATTGGAAATGCAAATGGTCTAGACATTGACACTAGTCAACTCAAAGCCCTGATTAATAATTTTTGATAACATTAAGTAACCTCCTAAAATAATAGCTCTTGTTTAGCAAAATCTCTTGTTGTAATTATAACACTAGGTAATTTTGCAAGTCAAATTTAATATCTTAATTTCTTTCTCTCCTTGCAGTCTAAGTACATATTTTCGATCTCAAAGACCAGAAACCTTGATGCATCCATGTGGAAAATATAGACAAAGTTCATATGACTACACACCTCGTTAAGAGCGCTTCCTTCCCAATTAGTTCGAGCCTGAAAGTATATAGATTTTCTCTATGATAAATTCCCAAGTCTGATCGAGAGTATTTTGATAATAACTGGATTTTTGCTCTCAGAAGAGCTGTATATTCTCAAATACTTTCTCCAAAATTTCTAATTTTTCTATTTTCCAATCCACATATCTATAAAACTTTTTGAACTCTCATCGTATAGATGTAGAGACTATTCTTCTGTCAGATCTAATCCTTTCAAACTCAGAAGAAATAATCTCAGCTCAACTCTCTTCCCAAAATATTTATTCCCTTCTTTTTGGTCTTGATGATTTCTCCTGACGACTAGACCTTTTTCTAAAGCTCTTTTCATCCATCTCTCTCTGCTAGAAACTAAATTTTTCTATATCTCTGTCACTGCAGAGATTGGAAAAGGAAAGCTAGCAAATTCCTAAACTCATGTTATATCTCTTAAATATAAATTTTTATTCTTTTCCCTGTAATCTGGCACCCGGCAGCATCACCATCACATTATAAACACAAGTATTACGATTTATTGATATTCTCAGATAGCTTTGAGGTAACTGATGAACTAATGCACTGATGAAAGGAAATGAGGAATATGAAAATTACACAAATTCCTTCCTTTGAGTCTTTAGTTCCTTGGAATTTTCTATGGGCTGGTTTTTCGTTTCTAACACAGACCCCAGCTGCCAGTTCTATGTGAAAAGAAATATATGGATTGAAAGTAAAACTGAGCTGTTCAGACTTCAGTGGAGTCTTTTGTAGATCGTACAAACTATAGGCCACAAAGATACTCGAATCGTATGGAGCTGAATCGACGAAAGGTGGTTCAAGTAAACTATGAGAGACACGATGCCATTGTAAACCCAGCTGAAACACATGAGAGCACTTTAATTTGGTAGAATTGTAGTGCATAGGACTTTGTAATTCAGTAGATGGGACGATTTTTGATCATTTAGATCGTGCCCCTGTGAGGCACAAGGTGGAGTCAGAACTGATGGCTGAAGATATCCAGTTGAATTGAAATCGTCACTAAAACTAATGGACAAAAAGAAACCTTTTCTATTTTTATGGATAGCACAACTACGAAAGTAATTGAGGATGCAAAAGCTGATAGATATCAAGGAAGATGCTGGTGCAAAAGAAAAGGAAAAGCAAATGCTGATAAGAATAAAGATTACTTTCACGAAACTTAGGATTGGTTGCGAAGACATAGCTCGACAGATTTACCTAATGGCACAACAGAACATACTGAACCTAGAAGTTGATACTGTAGTGAAAATCATGACAGTGACACAAGAATGGAAATAAATTTTGCTTGGTAGGTCACACCTTTAATGATTAATTTTAGAGGAATGACATGAGGACGTCGGTTTTTCCAACGTCGAGTTCATATGTATTTTGAATAAATTTGATCGTATTAGATAGTGATATAACTATGACAAAATTAGTAAAAGAATTAAAAATTAAATTTTAGAGAGGTGAATTGAATGGTGTATATTTTAAAAACTATGGTAAGATGCTTCTATAAACGATGAGAATGGGTGGACCTCTAGTAGTGGAGCCAGCGAAACTTATGCTCCAGTATAAGAATGAATTGTTATCAGAATTTCCTGATGCAAGTGGAAGAAGATGCTTGATAGAGCTAGTGAAGCTGCAGTATGCAAGTATTCTAAAAACTTGGAGACTACAGTCAAAAGAGAGAGCAAAATCTCAAATCAAAATTGCAGATATGCTGATGCAAATTAAAGATTTATTGGCTACAGTTGAAACTATGGATAATGGGTGTGTTTAACAGAGAAACGAACCTTGTAGACATTCCTCCATCATCTGCACATCTCTAGGATACTCGGCATGGATGGTATATTAGCTGACGACGTCGGGTCACAGTTTTAGACGAAAATCTTTGAGTCTAATCTTTAAAGAGAACTCGATCGGTGTCGTCGACAAACTCATCCCTGACTTTCCCATCCTGATGGCCGCCTGGAAACCTGCTCCGGCTCTGCTGCTGGAGATACCGTAGTACAAACCCTCAAGCACAACAACTCTTAGTTTCTTGACTCGTTTCTAACGGAATCTCAATCGACGATGCCACGCATGGTGTGGTATTCCTTAAGTTACGGAAAAGGTAGCACTGCAGGAGAATTTTGATAGATGCACCATCCTGATTTAGATAAGTTAGCATTTATGCAGGATCAACAGCTGGTTGAGCAGAGTATTGCCTCTCGCTGCTGCTGCTAGACTAATTCCTGCTACATTAGAATCCTCTGGAGGAAAATCTGCTAATACCGTTTTGTGATGATGCTGATATGGAAAAAGCTATGGGAAGGTGCCTCAACTTGGAATTTTATTTTAATCAAGGTCAAGTATGTTGTGCTGGATCTAGAATTTTGTACAGGCATGGAATTTATGGATGAGTTTGCTTTGGAAAGTCTCTGTAAAGAAACTGGAAAATACTAAAATTGGAAATCCACTTGATCTCAACAACTGTACGGGTGGCCACAACTGATGAAAACAAGTTAAAACAATCTTTAAATTATGCTAGAAATAGCTAAAGCAATGTTAGGTGTGAAACGGTTTTAACAGGTGGAACTAGAGATACAGAAATGGTCGTAGATACAAAGGTAATTCTCGCGAAGACCAACTTAATTACTAATGCTGTAAATGGACGCCGCATTTCCCAAGCAGAAGAAGTGGTCCAGTTGGGTAGTTATCATCAAATTTAAAATGATGAAGATGTCATCAACCAAGCAAATGACAGTGAATATGGACTTCTGGTGTGGAGCAGTATTTATTATATATAAACAGAGCTCTAGACATGCAAGATCGGCTGAAACTGGAAGAGTATGGATTAATACTTGTCACCAAATTCCGAAACATGCTCTAATTTGGGTGGCATATCTGGAATCGGTAGAGAAACCTGCACAGTTATCTTAGATATTGGTACATCTAAAATGAAAATATTTTGACTCGATCTTGAAGAAAAACCCATCTGGCTGTTAGGCTATTAATGATCAGCAAAACCCTCAATTGATTTGCACTCACCTTTTTCAGTGACTCCATCGATTTAGGAGTTTTCGACTTTTGAAAATACCATTAAAAACTTCCTCTACGAAAATGATCGTAAAATAAGCTTAATCAATTGTCTCTAGTATCTTCTTGAGATTTTATTGCTAGTTCTGTAGAAACTCATTCCTATTTTGAAAATAATGCTCTATCTTTTCATCTTGCATTACTTCATGGCATTTTTCCCATCTATTTGTTTTAATGCTAGCCTCCGCTTTTCGTTTCCTAATTCTGTCAATACTGAAACTTTAAATTCAAATACAAAACCTAATTTCGCTCTCTATCATAAGGAAGTACTACAGCATCTGTTCCTTCCAAGTAACTCTGTTTCTAAATCTGATTTTTACTTTTATATTCTCTTTTCAATTGAATTAGCATTCCTCAAAATATAACAGATGATAGTTTGCTTCTTCGTGCTCTCAGAAATCAAAATGACTTGGTGAGGTCATGGTGCCATATTTTAGTCTTTCTTTCAAATCTTGTACATATCTCCTTACAAGTGGAATTTATAAGTTCTCAAAATAATCGTGGATCTTTCTCATAAATCTTCTTACAAAATCTTTTCAAAGAAAGATAAAATTTCTAAATTAGTGTATATCCACAACATAACTTTCAGTTGAGAATGGATCATCATTTAATTTTCTTATCACTCTTAAATATCCACCTGGGCCACCATCAATGACCGAAATGTATCCAGGGCTTTACTTTTAACCTCAAAACCAGGTCCCTTTATCTAAAAGACTGTACAAGTTCTCTCTCTCTTTCTATCAATTGGCTTTTGAATTCTTCTATTATTTCAAGATCACCTGAAGTATTGCGTAGATTAATAGATTATCCGATGGTCTACCCAATATGGCTATATTCTTCATATATTATGTTATTGACCAAGGATCGTAAACGTCAAGTCCTCCCAAATTTATATCCATCGTAACACATACCCGATTCTATCTCAAAAGTCAATTCCCATAACACTTTAAAGCTTTCTTCAACTTTGTGTTAATCCAGTTAAGGATGACACAGCCATCATCAAAAGTATCATATAGATGCGTAGATTGCTGGATCCAGAAAATATTCTTTTGCCACTCTTTACTATTCCAGGTGAAGAATTCATGGTACTAAGATATCTCATTATCTTAAAATCAGTCGCATCCCTAAAGAAATCTCTCGCTCTCCTCTCAAAAATATCCATGGCAGGCTGGCTGCAATCTAGAGGTAGTCCGCGCATTCATCTATTAATAAAACAGCTTCTTTCCATAGCGTTTATAAATACATCTCGCATATCTTGTAGATTTTTATAATTTGCCCCAGCTTTATTTAACAAAATAGACATTAAAAACTTCCAAGTCTCTATATCTTCCAAATTTTCTTTACTTCTCTGCATAACTCAGAATGAAAGTCCTCAACTATATCTATTATAGAGTTCTAAAACAATCCTTTCCAAGTACTTTGTTTAAGATCTTTGAAAGAAAGAAAAGTAAACTGAGGCTGTGCCTTTGAGATTTTAAAATATCTCACCTTTGATATATCTAATCCCTCAAATAACTATCTTTCTGCATATTTTCATACTATACTTTAAGGTTGTCATATTTAATGTTTCTTTCCAAATCTTCTGGACGTGTAACATCTACTGCTGCTCCATCTTTATTATCTCTTCCATCCATGATGTTTTAATCAAAATAGGAAGAATCTCATTATTGTTTTGAAAATCACTTTCTCCTATGGCGATTCCTTTTTCATCACAACCCTCCCTCCTCAGAAATTTTTCTAGTATATCACATTTAATAACAATTTCTAATATAAAAAGCCGTGAAAATTTCGTGCTGGGCTATTTAATTCTTATTATTTTGATTTTTAACCTTGCTAGTTTGGATTAGAAAGCAACTTTCATACCAAGTCTCAGGTATGCATAAGGCTGCCATCTCCAGTGTGTTTAGTAGTGAGATTGTTCTTGAGTTCTGTTTTGCGACCCTCCACAACTTTAGTATATAAACGTGGGAACTGAAAGTCAGTCGTATGAGTGAGGAAACTACAGCTGGTCTCAAGTTTTAATCTTGATGAGCTCATCCTTTCGAAAAGAACCATTAGATCTTATGTCCTGTTGCTACTCAATCTCCATAAATGCCCACTTTCCTATTACATTACTTTCTAGCATATGACCATCCTGTCTCCATAAGCAGTTTCTATGTGAGAGCAACTCTTAGGAGCTCCTGTCGTAGATTGCAAGAGCCTCACTAGCTAAAGTGCTAATTCCTACTCTATGTCCAGTTCTGAAACCTGGATGAATCTTCATTATGTTCCTGTTTTGTGCTTTTCTCAATTGATAAGCATTGTTTCGAATCTCAGCCGGAAAAGTTGTTGAATATGGTAATGCAAATTCGCATTTGCGACACTCCATATTGATCATCTGTTGCACTCACTGTAGGTGAGCTAGAGTGGCAATTGTAATCTAGGCCCAATTTCTAATGCTGCTGCTTTGCATAATCATTTTTGAAGTTGGGCATTCTAGAGAAATCTCAAATATAGGGTTTGAAATCTAAATATTTCTTCTGTTTCTCCACCTTTACATCCAAATTTTGATTCCTAATCTTGCATTAACTTTAGAAGAACCTAAATTTCCAAAGTTGTAAGGTATAAGTTTGAAATAAGTTTCTGTTTGCTACTGGCTTTTGGTTATCCCCATCTCTCCTTTTGCTAAAATTTACTGATGTCTCGCTATAAATTTCAAAGTTTGACTTCTCTGCGGTGTTTCATTTCTGCTGTTGTTCTTTAATTGTGTGTATAGTAGTTAGAACTCTTCCAACTAGCTTTCAGGTTCTCTATCTGCGTCTGAACCTTTTATGTCTTCTCTACATTTCCATAAGCCCCTGTTTCACGCAGTTACTGATCCACTTTGGTCTCCAAGCTGGAGTAACTCTCTGTCTCTGTAAACTATAAACTCGGTTTTTCAACTATTTCAACTCATCTTTTTCAGTAGGGTGCTGCTACTGAAAGTAGGCATAACTTCTTTAGCTAGATAAGTGCCGTTCCAACAACTATTGTAGAGATCCTAATATCAACGCCTAATCTGATGGTTATTCCCCCTTAAATTAAATATACACTCCATTATCCTGATTAGACGTTTGGTCAGTCCAACGAGACCACATTTTGTAAATATTTTACAAATTTTAAAAATTTCCAGACTTTTTATAAGTCGTTCGACACTGCATCAATTTTTAAATCTTTTATTTTATCTTTAATATCACAAGGAAGCAGTGGCTATCTCTCTCTTTTATAAATGATTCGGCTATTTAAAATACAGAATTCTTTCTTGAACTCCATTTTAATCCTCTAAATAACAGAAAAGGCTCACTGCAAATAAAACTATTAAATGCATGTACTCTCTCATCTAAAAATTTATTATTTTATCTTCTCACAGAACAATTTCTTCTTCTTCCTCTTCAGTCGAAGAAGCTCTGTTTCTTTGCGTTCTCGTTCTAAATATTCTCACCTTTTGGAATCGAAATACTCTTATTTCCAACATTTACAATTTTCGTGTCGGAAGTTAGAAAATTGCCCTGGAAATATAATCTAAAAACCCTTTCCTCGAATCTCACTACTAAGTTGGACTTTCAAACTCACAGTCGCATCTTTATCTTCTTTATATATCTAGCAACATTTAACATTAATCTTCAAATCTAACTGGTTTTACAAAACCACTATCGCATTACTTATGTGTCAGCCATTACTTCCTCCCACTATACATTTTCTTTTGCATATAGAATACAGTCGTTTATATATATTTTCTTAGTATTATTTTACATTCTCCATCACTATTTTTAAACATTTCTCTGGTAAACTCAGATGAGAAACTACAGTGCCTTTTATAATGTCCCTCGCCACCAAAAATATTTGCCATCTTGTTCACATCAACTCTTATACTTTCTACTTCTCCCATACTACCTTTATGTATCAGTCTCTTGTCTCTGTGTCAATGAGACAGAGAGCCTCATAATATAGAAAGTAATCTCAACCAAGCCTCTCAGTATCTTCTTTAGCTGAATATGAGTCTCAGCATCTAGAATAGACTAATCTTTCAGGATAAAAATCTCAAAATCTTTTCTGCGCCTCCTAAAAGTTTTAAACTTGATAAGAATTAGAACTCATTACTTATAATATAAATTATTACGATTACACCTTTTGAAATCAAATCCGTCGCCATAAGCATAGTCCTGCAGACTAACGTTGCCATATGGAGAAAAATTTCCATCATCTCACATGTCCCAAACAAAGTGCATCATTTGCAGCTGGTAAAAATCAAATTCTTGCTCTTTCAAAATGATAAATAATCCCGAAGTTGAAGAAGTCGTTGGAATAACACACACTATTATCTCCACATAGAGGATCCTCGCTTACGTGATGGTCGATATTGATTGTAAATCTGCTCTCAACATCCTAGCTCTCTCCTGTTCTTTCTTTTCGTGTGCAGAGTCTAAAATATTTAACAGATCACAGAAATACTCTCTCTTTAATCGTATATCTCAAAAACATCTCACTACCTCTTTTATTTGCGTGTAAGGTATAACATCTGTAAAATTAAACTTTATATTTTTATACTCTTTCTGTAAACTCAAAACAGAGACAGTGATGAAACCAACAGCATTCCATCTGATCGTGCATGGAGCTCGTTAAAATCTGATAGCTTTTCTATCTCTCTCCAATTTTATTTACCTTTCAATAAATTCTTTCTCATCGGCCTGGTCCTCCATAGACCTGACATATGATAGTCCATTACCATAACTTCCAACCATAGCTGCTGCATTTCTTCCAGAAGATACTCCTAACATCCTTTCTCAATCTCTGGTTTACCTAGAACATCTCTGTGTGAGATGAGTGGGCTGGAGCTGGAGTAGACCTCGCATTTTCTGCAGCCTCAAGTTCCCATTACTTGCATATCGAGTCTTTTAGATAATCTTTCATAGCACTAAGTCGTATAAAGTCGTAGATCCAGGCTACCTCTATCCTCACTCTATGCATAAAATGGTAGCTCTGGTGATTTTCTCCATCACTCACCTCGTGTGTCTCTAAAATTCCCAACGACTATCATCTGCAGTAAGTCTGTGGACCGCTGTGAATAAGTGCTCCAAGAGCTAGTTTCACTTTTCCTATTCCACTCTTACCAGCCACACACTCTCAAAACCATAAAGCTTCTACAAAACTCTGCAAAAGAACACCTCATATTGCTCCAGATGACAAATAGTTATTGAAGTTGGCAACGAATGCCTGAGACACTGCAGTGGAGCAAATGTAGTATCAATCACTCTTTTTAACTAGATTCAAAAAGCATTGTGGTGGATTAGCATCTACCGTTAGGACGACTAACAGGTATACTCATAGGTCAAAAACTTTTGTAAGATCTTCTTTCTTTCTGGTCAGGAAGGTTTTCCACGGAATTCCACTTTTGATTTGCATTCCCATATTTGAAACTTCAATCTGACTCACTCCAGATAAGAGACAGAAGAACGTTGGTCTGCACATACTTGAAGAGCTTATATAAGTGTATTATTAATTTGTCTTCTTACCAAACTTTAACTTCCAGTCCAAACCTCATATCTACCACTCGAAAACCGGTAATCTATATTAGCATTTGCGCATTTCATCTCTTTCTTTTGTCGCTCTATTACCTCTTGAGACTTTCATTAAAAATCCTGAAAAGGAGTGCTGGGGTCCCATTCTTCTAAGCCTAATGTCAAAGCTCGCAGTTTCAATGATAACTGCCAAGTTTCTCTCTTTTCTTAACAGGCATTACATATTTTTGTGGTTCTTTCTCCTGACAAAATCTTCTATATTGTGTGTATCGACACCGAGTCTGGTGCGTAAACTTTTCATTCCATTTTTCAAGTATCGATTAAATATATATTTATCAGTTCTTGTTGATTTAACTCTGAAGTGATCTCAGTTACATCGCATATAGGCCTTTATGTCTCTCCCAAGCAAAAGTGACCCGTTGTTCTCTGGCGTTGTATCCAACCTAAATCTTGTTCTCCGGCTACGACGAATGATAAGATGTCCGTTATCAGTCCTCGAGTGACCTCTTTCTATTAGCCTGATCGGTATTACACCTTTTCTAGCATCTGTGATAACCTCCTAATAGGAACACCTATACCGTGAATTTGGCAAGAGGAATAGCCCTTGGTATAAAATTTCTCATTGACAGAGTCTTTGGTGCATTTCACTTTTCTCTATTGTTACTGATGCTTTTTCATTATCTCAAAAATATATTTTTATTATACTTTTTAGCATAAGACAGTAAAATTCTCTCGTTATGATAGTGATCCTTTCGTGAGAAAATTAGTTGGGAAAGCTCGAAGTGACAGGTAATCAGAGATAACTCTTTTGTTCTTGGAAAATGTTGCGATAAATCTTGATTCTTTCTAAACTGCAAATATTTATATATATCTGTTTAATTCATCACTGTCCTTATCCAAAAATCCAACTAATTCATATCCGATTTGATATAAATTTGGAATATCTATTTTTAAATCTAAATTTCCCCTCATTTATAACTTCAAGATCTAAAATTATCAACGATTTCTCTAATAGTAGTATATGTAACATATCCTCCCGTTATCAAAAGTATTCTCCACCAAATGTTCCTTGAATTTCTTTTTAATTTCATTTATTTATCTTTAATTTTGCATCACCAATTGTTCAACAGCTTCTTTTAGTTTTTATAACCTTAGTGCTAACAGTTTTTCTTTTACTTCTTCTTTAGCTTTCTTTTCTTTAGGCTTATCCTTAGACTTTAGATCTTTTTCAGCTTTTTGTTTTCACTTCGTCTTTGGCATCTTTGCAGATTGTTTTACTGTAGAGATTTTTTCTTTAGCTTCTTGCTCAACTTTCTTTTCTTGTTTGTCTGCCACTTTTGCTGACTCCTTAGCAACAGTTTCTTTTGATAACTTCTCTACATCTTTTTCTCTTGTTTTGATTTACTTAAGCCTAGAGCTTTTTAATTTTTAATTCTTCTGAGTCAATTTAATTTCTGGCTCCTTTCACTTCTAAATCTTCAGGAGAAATTTTATAACTTCTGGTTTTTAACTTCGACTTTTCTGAGGTGCTGAATAGAAATTTTCTTTTTCTAACTTCTATCCCGTCTAAAAATATCTTTTGTTGCTTCCTCAGTTAAAAGTGCTGTCTCCTTGATTTTTGAGCTGAGAATTCTATACATACTTCTAGCATAAAACCTAGAAATACAGTTAAATTAAATATTTTCAATATCGTTATAAAAAGTTTTATCTTTTTCTTTTCGTGTATCCTGCTTCAACTCTTTTTCAAGTTCAGCAATATCTTCTTTTTGTTCTTTGTTTTGTGTTTATTATCTTATCCATTTAAACCTCTTTGAGTTTTTATTAATATGTAGAACGATCCACAGCAAACTGTTACCTTTCTTTTGTGTGAAAGAGCAAGCTTTATATGCTTTTTATAGGATCTTCTTCATATTCGAAAATCATTTTATTTTCTACTTCTTACGTAATCATATAATTCCTTGCAGTCGATGCTCTAGGATTATCTGGAATTGAAGTCAAAATTATTTTATTTGAAATTTCATTCAATCTTTAAACATTGATTTTTCTATCTTTTGTCTTTCAAAAATAGAAACAAGAATAGTAACCTCATCTTTGAAAAATGTTGGCTTATAATTTTTGTAAGTTCATCCACACCAGCTAAGTTATGGGCTCCATCAAAAATAACAAGTGGCTCTTTTTAGAAAAACTTCAAATCTACATTGCCATATACAACTTTTTCACAGCTTCTTGATTATTTTTCTGTCAATATTTAAATATTTTAAAACTTCATAAGCACATACAAAAATTTTTTATATTGATAATCTCAAAAGAGAATATTCATACTTACTTCCATTTATAAAAATATTTGTTGAAAAGTTTTAAAATCTAATTCTATAAGTACTGTCTTTATATTTTTCTAAGACATTGATATATTTATCTGTTTCTTCTTCGATTGCTTTTTAACATCGATTATTATCTGCAAAAATGTGTATAAGGACAATTTTTAATCATTCCTGCTTTTTCGTGGGCAATTTTATAGATAGTATCTCCTAAATATTCTGTATGTTCTAAAGCAACGTTTGTTATAACAGGATACGACATTGTCACAGATATTTGTTGCATCGTATCTTCCACCCATACCTAGCTTCCAAAAATTACATAGTCAGCCTTCATATCTCTAAAATAATCAAACATCATAGCTGTAGTAACTTCAAAAATGTAGCTTGAATATTGTGTTCTTCAATAATCTTCTTAACTCGTTCATAATATTTTTGCAACATCTTCATTTGAAATATATTTATCATTGAAAGAAATTCTCCATTAAATTCTAAAATATGAGGTGAAGTATATTTTCCAACTTTATATCCAGCCTCTAATCAAAACTCTTTCTAACAGTTGTAGATGTCGAACCCTTTCCGTTAGTCCCTGTTATATGTATAACTTTGTACGAATTTTGTGGCTCTCCTAAATATTTACAGATATCTTTTATATTATCTAAAACCAAGTCTTATGCTAAACATAGAATAAGAATATAATTCTTCAAGTAAACTATCAATATCTATTTTTCCCTCCGTTTACATCAATGATAAAATTCCTTCAACAATTGATTTCTGAATTTTTAGCTGCAATTTTTACAAATTCACTCAAATGACATTCCAGCTTCATCATCTGCTTTATCTGAAATTGATCTCAAGATCAAGAAAGGAATATTTAAAACTTCACACATGTGACTACTGCTGCTCCCTCCATCTCGACACACTCAGCATTAAAAATTCTCTGAGCCTTGCTACTTTTTCTGATGAAGCAACAAACTCATCCCTACTTATAATTTCTTCCCTTATGGATTTTTCAGCTCCGAATAATTTTGTTGCAACATTTTCTGCTAGAGTAAATAGATATAGGGTCAGCTTTGAAGTTTGAAGTCTTCATTCTAGGTATATCTCCAAGCTTATAATTTCCTCCAGCTGTAACGTCCATATCGGATCTCAATTAAATCTGTTCCTATAACTATATCTGTAACTTTTTATTTCTGGACTCAACTGCCCCAGCTACCCCTGTAAAAATTATTTTTATCAACTTTGAAATTTGAAATTAAAAAGAGTGGTAGATATAGCGGCATTAACTCTTTTCCAATTCCACTTTCAACTAAAACTACATCTTTAGATAAAAGTTTCTTCGTAAAATTTCAAATTACTAATTTCAATTTCTTTTATATTTGTCATAGAGCTTTTTAACTCGATTATTTCTTCGTTCATTGCTCCGATAATTCCAATTTTCATTATAACCTCCAGATTCTTTAATGTGATATTATAGCATTTACATAAAGGAAAAATATCAAGATATGAAATCAATATTTATCTTGAAAATTTTTAAAATCTTTGTCCAAAGATAATTCTATTTTTAACTAAAAGTGAGAGTTCACAAAAATATAGACTGTGCTATAATTTTTAAAATAAAAACTTTTAAGGAGATGATGATGTACTATATACAATATATGATAGCTAGATTTTTATTTTTATATTACTTTTATTTCCTGAAAAATCTAGATTTAAATTCTGGAGATTTCTTTAGGAAATTTAACATATAAATTAATAAAAAGTCGGAGAGACTGCTCTTATAAATTTAAGAATGGCCTTCCCTGAAAAAGTGAAAGTGAATTAGAAGAGATTGCAAAAATCTTTTCGAATTATGATCAAGGCATTTTTATGCTCCCTTTGGTTTGAAAAATATTTCAGTGAAGAAAAATATAAAAATAATTAATCAAAAATCATAGATGATTTATATGCAGAGGGTAGGGGAGTAATGGCTGCCACGATGCATATGGGGGAATATGGGAAGCAAGTACTGTTTGTGCTAAAAATTATGAAATTATAAACCGTTGCTAAAGCTCAAAGAAATCCATATATCAATAATTATATAAAAGAAGTGAGAAGTAAAGTTTTAAATATGGAAGTAATTGAAAAATCTGAAAAAGACCAGCAGAGAATTAATTTCAAAGTTAAAAGAAAAGAAAATCTACGCTTTATTTTCTGATCATAGAGATATGGAGCAATGGTAAATGAAAAAGAAACTAAAGCACCTAGTGGAGCTGTATCAATGGTATTAAAATTTGATATGCCTCTTATATTAGTTTATAATATTTCAACGACGATAATACTATAACGGTTTTATGTTGGAGATGAGATAAAATTTAAGAGAACGGATAATTCCTCAAGCAAGACGTTCAAGATGGCGTACAACAATTAATAAACATTATGGAAGATGTAATATATATCCAGAACAATGGATGTGGTTTCTATGATAGATGGAACAAATTTTAGAGAATACAAAAGAAAGAAGGAAAAAGATGAGTAAAAATTATTATTATTGGTGGAGTGGCAGCAGGAATGAGTGCTGCATCTAAAGCAAAAAGAATGATAAAAGTTTGATATCACAGTTTATGAAATGACAGATGCTATTTCTTGGGGAGCTTGTGGCTTTTGTCTTTATTATGTTGGAAATTTTTATCCTAATGCGGATCTATGGTTGTCAGAACTTATGAGGAATTTCAAAAGAAGGTATCAATGTAAAAATTAAAACATAGGGTTGAAAATGTAGATTTTAAAAATAAAAAGTTTTTGTTAGAAATTTAAATGAAAACAAAGCTTTTTGAAAGATAGTTACGATGAATTGCTTATAACAACTGGAGCAAGATCTGTCAATCCGAAAGATATTAAAAATTTAGATGCTAGAAGGAGTTTATCACTTAAAAACTTTTGATGATGGTCTAGTTGTAGAATTGATGAAAAAGAAAATGAAAAATATCGTGATTATAGGGGCTGGATATATTGGACTTGAAATCGCAGAGGCAGCTTTGAAATTAGGTAAGAATGTAAAAATCATCCAACATTCTGATGGAATTTTAGAAGAAGTTTTGATAAAGAAATCACCAAATTTTAGAAGAGCATATCAACGAACACGAAAAATTAATTTATATTTAAATGAAAAACCTCTTGAAGTAAGAACTTTTGAAAAATAAAGTTATAGGACTAAAAACTGATAAAGAGAATATGCAGCAAATCTTGTGATTGTTGCTACTGGAATTAGACTCTACACAGAATTTTTTAAATGACACTGGCATAGAAAAATAGGGAACGGAGCTATCGTAATCGACAGATATGGGAGAACAAATATTCCGAATGTTTATTCGGCTGGAGACTGTGCAAACTGTTTATCACTCAGTGCTTGATAAAAATGTTTATATTGCTCTGCCACGACAGCAAATAAAATTGGAAGACTTATTGAGAAAAATTTAGCAGGTGCTGAGAAAAATTTATTGAACTTTAGGGTCGGCTGCCGTAAAAGTTTTAGAATTTTGAAGCAGCTAGAACAGGAATAACAGAAGCAGAAGCTATAGAGAATAAAATAAATTATAAGACTGTTTTTGTTGAAGGGGAAGACCATTCAGCATACTATCCTGGAGAAGAAAGTGTTTATTTAAAAATTGATTTATGAGGCTGATACGAAAGTTTTTATTAGGAGCCTCAAGCCTCGTGGTAAAAAGGAGCTGCTTTGAGAATAGATGCTTTGGCTGTGGCTATACAAAAATAAAAATGAAAACTTATGAACTTGTAAAATATGGACTTTTGTACGCTCCTCCATTTGCAACAACTTGGGATATTATGAATGTGGCAGGAATGTTGCTAAGTAGCTCACTAAATTATTTATTTTAAGCCGTCTTGAGATATCGAGGTCTCAGAAGTATAAACACAAACTTCTTCAACCTAGATGGACAAACCCAGACGTACTAATTGAGAGATAAATAATTTCATATTCAATTTAAAAAGAAGAGGTAAAGGTAAGTGATAAAATTGCATACTAAGCATATAATTATAGTAACTGGTTTTGAGTGGTGCAGTAAGACCACTGCTTTAAATATTTTAGAAGATATAAATTACTACACAATCGATAATCTTCCACTGGGGTTTGAAAAATCATTGCTCAAGAACTGAAATAGAAAAATTAGCTGTTGGTATTGATATTAGAACTTTTTAAAAATACAAGAGATTGAATTGATAAATTATATATAAAATCTGATGTCAAACTTGATATTATCTTCTTTGGAGGCAAGTGAAGCAATAATTTTAGGAAGATATAATTTGTCGTAGAGCTCATCCTTTGAAAGAAAAACTTTTACTTGAAAGTATAGAAAAAGAAATTGGAATAATTTATCCCATAAGAGAAATTTCAGATCTAGTTATCGATACTACAAATATTAAAAATATTGAACTTGAAAAAGAATAAAAACTTTTTAGAAAGTAAAGATAATCTTTGCTTGGACATTAATATGAACATCCATATTCAATCTTTCGGATATAAGTACGGTATACCCCTTTGATAGTGATTTGATGTCTCGAGTGAGGTTTATTCCAAATCCATATTATATTCCTGAACTAAAAAAATAAAAAGTGGCTCTGATAAAGAAGTTCAAGACTATGTTTTAAGTCAAAAAGAGAGTGGAGAATTTTATTCTAAATTGTTACCACTTCTAGAATTTTTAATTCCACAATACATCAAAGAAGGGAAAACATCTGACCATCTCTAATCGGTTGCAGTGGTGGTCAACACAGATCTGTAACTTTTTGTAAATAAATTGGCTAAGATTTGAAAGAAAGCAAGACCTTAGAAAAATATAAATGCTTTATACAAAACCATAGGGAGAACGAATTTGGACATTGTAAACTTAATATTCCAGAATCTTCTGGAGTATATTTAATGATAATAAGGTCATCTATGTCGGAAAGGCTAAAAATTTAAAAATCGGGTGTCTTTCATATTTCAATAGGGTCTATGAGAATGAAAAACTAATGAACTTGTTAGAAATGTTGAGGATATCGAATAATTCAACACTGAGACAGATGCCTTACTTTTGAAAAATAATTTAATAAAAATATTCTCCAAAGTACAACATACTTTTTAAAGACGAGAAGATCCACCCTTTTATAAAAATTAGCAAGGAGGAATTTCCAAGCATAAAATTATTAGAACGACAAAGGCTCTCGATATAAAAATGGAGAATATTTTTGGCCCTTATCCTTATGGAGCTTTGAGACTTAAAAAAATATTTTTATGAAATTATTCAAAATAAGAGATTGTAACAGGGAGATGAAAAAGTCTCAGCAAGACCCCTGCTTTGAAATATTATATGAAAAGCTGTACTGCTCCCCTGTGTTTATAAAGATATAGGAGAGGAATATAAAGGATATCGAAAACTTGAAGCAAGTTTTAAGAGGGAATACTCATAAAATTATAAGTGATTTAACGGCACTTATGAATGCAGCAGCAGAGAATATGGATTTTGAAAAATCTATAATTTATAGAGAACAGATTAAAGAACTAAAAATATTGAGAACTCACAAGTAATTCAATATGAGAGAGAACTTGATGAGGATATTTTTGTATTTAAAAAGAGAGTGACAAGGTTTTCATTTGTGTTTTAAATATGAGATGGAAAGATTTTTAGGTAAGAGTTCTGACTTCGATAGATTTAAAAATAAAATTGTGGATAATATTTACGAAGCCATATCTATAGTCTTACTATTCAAAAACATATCTTGCCTAAAAGCTTGGTTCTTGATGCAGAATATGAGAACGAACTGGCTGTTGTGGTAGATGCCTTATCGAGAGAAGATGCGAAAGAAAAAGAATTTTTATTTTCCAAAAATAAAGAGCCGTAGAAAAGATTTACTTGATATGGCCTATCAAAAATTTAGAAAGAGATTTGGAGACTTTCTATTCCAAAAAGATACGATTGAAAAAGGTATTAAAGATTTAAGATGATATCTTGGAATTAAAAAGATATCCGATTAGAATTGAATGTTTTGATATTTCAAATATTCAAGGAAAAAGATGCAGTTGCTTTCAATGTCGGTTTCGATTGAGGGAGAGCTAGCTAAAAAGAATATAGAAAATTTAAAAATTAGATGTAAGGACACACTCACGATTTTTCAATGATGAGAGAGTTATTGAGAGAAGATACTCAAAAACTACCTGACATTGAGTTTCCAGATGTAATTTTAATAGACGGTGGGCTTGGACAAATAACTCAGCCGGGAAATTTTTATTGGGAAAGATCCATTTGAGTGAGCTTTTGAGTCTGGCGAAGCGTGATGAGGAAATTTATAAATATGGGGAGTCGGTTCCTGTATAGTTTGAGTAAGGATATGGAGGCCTTGAAAATTTTCCAAAGAGTAAGAGACGAGGCTCAGATTTGGAATTACTTATCACAGAAAAACTTAGAAGTAAAAAGAATTATTTCATCAGAGCTTGATAAAATTGATGGCATCGGAGAAGTAAGACGAAAAATTACTGACAACCTTTGGCTCAATTCTCTGGAATTAAAAAAGCAAGTATTGAAGATTTAAAGCAAATTGTTCCCGAAAAAGTTGCAATCGAAATTAAAAGAAAAGATTAAATAGAATACTAGAAATTTTGAAATAAAAATTATATAATATACGTAATTATTTTGTTTTAATAGTTTGGAGGAATTATGATAGTCACGTTTTTATATGATTATTGCATTTTTAGTTTATATATTTTTTACGTATATTTGTATATATGGTTAATCAATATATCAATGAAGAACTTAAAAATTATAGCTGGTTTAAAAACAAAAGGACATACCTGATCTTTCTGAAAATATTAAAAACGGAATATTCAGGAGACTTAGAAAGAATTATAAAACAAGAAAATGAATTAAATAATTCCCTGGACGAAGTAAAAGAATACAGAAAAGAATTGGATGCTGACGTACACAACTCTGGTTACTAAATCTTCTCAACTAGAATATACAAATACTTTACTTAAAAAGAGTCCAAAATTTATCAAATTTAAAATCATATTTCAAGAATTGCTTTGTCTATATTTGATATAGATAAGATTGTGAATACTTTAGCCGATGCCTATTTTTGTTCCGACAACGACAAGTAGAATTTCAATTTATTTGTGGGAAGGTTCTAATCTGTGAATAAAAGATTAAGGCATACCGACTACTCAGACACACAATATTTCCCAGAAAATCTATTTGATAAATTTTCCAATGAAGATTTCAATAAAATATATTATGATGTTTCGAGGAGGATTACTGCTTTTAAATGATGAAAAATTTTAGTTACTCCATTGAGGGTAAAAGCTAAACATTTGGGAGTTATATTTTTAGTTCAAAGCTCAGATCAGGAGTTGAAATCAACAATGAAATGATTTCAGCCCTTGGTATTCAAGCATCTATTGCTGTTGACAATGCTCTTAACTACGCTGAGCTTTTTAGACAAAGAATTTCTCAAGAATTAGAATTGGCTTCATCAATACAAAAACAAATTTACCGAAGTCTATTGAAAAATTAAGGGAATAGATATAACTAATTTCTTTCTCAGCCAAAGAGATTGGAGGAGACTATTATGATTATTCAATGCAAGATAATGAATTTTCGATAACGATAGCTAGATGTGAGTGGTAAGGGAGTGCCTTCAGCATTCTTGATGGCCTTATCGAGGGCCATGTTAAAAACAATTAACCATATCTCAAATTATGGACCAGCTGAAGAATTAAATTTATTTAACAAAATAATTTTCAAAGATATCATAGAAAAATATGTTCGTTACGATGTTGAATGCAAAAATATAATATTGAGTCTCATAAGTTTACATATTCGAGTGCTGGGCATAATCCTTTAGTTGTCTATAGAAAATCGACAGATACTGTCGAATTGTGTGGGACTAAAGGCAATAGGATTTATAGAAAATTATAATTATCGTGAAAATAGTTTTTATTTAGAGTCTGGAGACATCATAGTATTTTATACGGACGGTATTATAGAATCTGAAAATGTCAAGAGAGAACTATTTGGTATAGAGAGATTGACTGAGGCTATACCTCAAAATAGGGATCTTCCCTGTTGAAGAGATAAAAGTAAAAATATTAGAAGCTATTGAAAAGTTTAGGAACAATTATGAGCAGACAGATGATATAACTTTCGTTATATTGAGCAAATTATTAAGGAGTGATTATGGCAAATAATAAAGCATCTATTGGTGGTCAAGCTGTTATTGAAGGTGTTATGATGAGAGGTAGTGAATTTCTTTGCAACAGCTGTAAGGAGACCGTCAGGACAGATAGTATACACAAAATTGATTGGAAAAATAGTGATTTTGCAAAAGGCAAACCTTTTTATAAGAGGAGTGTTAATGTTGTTTGAATCTCTTGCTGATTGAGTCAAAGAATTAACTTTCTCTGCAAATCAAGCTGGAGAAGAAGAGGAAAAATTAAGTGATAAGGAAGCAGTATTCACTACGATTTTTCATTGGCCTTAGGTATAGGAGAGTTTTTATAGTCCTACCTTCAATTGTTGGAAGTTTTTCTTCCCTCATGACAGAATGTATGCAAACCTAGTCGAGGCTCTTATAAGGCTTGTGGCTTTTATTGGATATATAGGGCAAATTTCTTTTTCAAGAGAGTTGGAAGGGTTTTGAGTATCACGGGCAGAACATAAATCCATCTATGCCTATGAAATGATGATGGATCTAACTCCAGAAAATGCATTTACGACTCTTCACCCCTAGATGTGGAACAAGCTTTTTATTTATAGTTATGTTTATTGCTATAATTGTATTTTCTGTAATAGACTTTGCTTTTGCCTGTTCCGACAACAATAGTTGGTAAATTTTTATTAAAGGTTGTTTTGAGAGTTGTGTTGATGCCAGTGATAGCAAGCTTTAGCATATGAGCTGCAAAAATATAGTAGCTGTCATTTAAACAATCCATTTATAAAATTAATTTCACTTCCGGGTTTGGCTCTACAAAAGATAACAACAAGAGAGCCTGACTTAGATGAACTGGAAGTTGCAATAGTAGACCATAAAAGTATCTTTTAGGACAAAAAGTAAAATAATGCAATCGAAGTATTTGAATAAAGGAGATGAGATTAAAATGAGATTGAGTACGTATTTAGAATTTTTAAATTAGCTTTCATTTGCAAGAAAAAGGAAGAATAGTAACATCAACTGAAATAGCAGAAAATGAAAAATATCCCTCATTTATTTAGTATCAGAGTCTTGATGGAAAAAGAAAGGGCTTTTAAAAATATATAAGGAGCTAACGGAGGATATAAATTAAATAAAGATCCGAAAAGAAATTACTTTAAGGGATGCATGTTGAAACTATTGAAGATGAGATTATCATTAAAGATAAATCTTGTGTGGTGAGGGCAAACTAGTTGTTCTGTGATATTTGAAGCACTTGAAAAAGTCGAAAATAATTTTTCTAACAAAATTTAGAAAAAGTTAATTTTTGATTTAACTTGTCAACAAAGGCCAAGATTGAAATCAAGATGAGAATATAAAATTCAAGGCGTCAGTTTTTCCGACGCCTTCATTACTTATCACTCTTTCAACATATTCGTTAGTTCTTGTCGATTTTGATCCATTCACCTTGTTCAACGAATGAGGAACTTGAATTTCATATCCAGTATTAATTCTTGCAGGCTCATAACTTTTCCTGAAGTATCTCCTCTTAATCCTGGCTCAGTGTAAGTTACTTCTCTCAACGAAAGTAGGTAATTCAACTGCAACAGCTGTTGATTCGTAATAAAACAACATCTAGCGGCATTTCTTCTTCAAGATAGTTTAAAGCGTCTCCTAAATCTTCTCCTTTTTAATTCGATTTCTTCCCAAGTTTCTGGGTTAGAGAACATATAGAATCTCCATTTTGGTATGAGTAGATAGTTTTTTACTCCCTTATCTAATTTAATATCGTCCATTTTGTCATCTGCTTTATAAACAGCATCTGAGATATTTCCTGATATTAAATTTTTCATTTTAAATTTTTACAACAGCAGCATTTCTCCCTGACTTGTTGTATTCAGCT